>Ga0209415_10007445_pt1 | contig 19130 bp, 9 predicted proteins | sample PeaSoiSIISIP2007_FD_187696 | JGI IMG/M metagenome (GOLD analysis project Ga0209415, IMG submission 187696) | Peat soil microbial communities from Weissenstadt, Germany - SII-SIP-2007 (SPAdes) (version 2) | ecosystem: Environmental > Terrestrial > Soil > Wetlands > Peat | place: Germany... | reverse complement strand
CTACGTTGTGCTGGGTCTGGCGAAGCCAGTGGGAGGCCTTGACGGCGACGTCGTACGTCCCGGCCGGGAGGGGGGTCGTGAACGAGAAGTTGCCGCCCGAATCGAAAGCCACGACGTGGGAATCGAGCGGGGTTGTGGAACCAGGCGAGCGAAGGTCGACGGTTACCGGAGTCCCGGCGACGGCCGACGCCGCGTAATTCCGAAGCGCGACCGTCCCCGCGACGGTCTGAACCGGGGTGAGGAGGACCCCTGCGGGCTGGCCGTTGAAGTAGCCGAGGCCGGAGATCTGGCCGGCATCGTTGATCGCATACGCCTGCTGGATATCCCATCCGGCCGCCGATGGGTCGAGGAGATCGTCGATCAGGGCGACGCCGTCCTCAGAGTTCCAAATGAACCCTTTCGATTGGCCCTGGTCGCCGAGGACGCCGACGACCAGGTTGTGGTTGTTGATCCCATTCGCTTCGATATAGCCCGCGCCGGGGGCGTAGTAGGGGTCGTAGATCGGCGTGTAGTTTCCGGCAGGATCGTAGACGTACCCGATGTAGCCTTGGGGCCCGTAGTCGATGCCGCAGATATAGCCGGCGTCGTTGATGCCGTAGGCGATGTTTTCATAGTAATCCTCGTAGTTGCCCAAGTCTACGACCGTTCCGTCCGGCTGCCAAAGCACGGCGTGGTCGTTGTGCTGCGCATCGACGGCCCCCCCGATCACCTCGTCGTTGTTGTTGACTCGCTGGGCCTCCGCCGATATCCCGTTCGGAATGAACTGCAGCTCCCTCCAGCTCGATCCCGGCCGCCAGATATAGGCGTGGGGATAACTTCCGACGAAGTAGGGACCGACGACATGCCCCAGGTCGTTAATGCCCGAGGCCTGGGAGGTGGTCCCAAAGTCGGCGAACTGTCGCGTCCCGTTTTGCTTGTCCCAGGCGAACGCGTGCGGCGCCCCGCCCGCATCGTAGCTCCAACCCACCACTTCTCCGCTCGCATTGACGTCCTGGGCGGCGGCATCATAGCCGTCGAAGCCGGGAATGTGCATCAGGCCGTCTGCCACGTCGTAGGCGTATCCGTCCTGACCCGCATCGCCCGTGATCATCCCGTTTTGGCCGATACTGACCGGCTCGAATTGGCCTGCGTTGGTCACGATGTACCGGGTTTGGGCCGTCGCCGCTCCCACCATTGCCGCGAGCGCAGCCAGAAATGCAATCTCTCTCTTTCTCATGTCATTTCACCCTGAAACAAAAACGCATGGGCCACCGCCAGCGCAAGCTGGCGGCGCGAAGCCAGGTCGTGCGCCCCGCCCGAGGGCGGGCGAGGAGCGGAAACGGCGTCACTTGTAGAGGAACACCGCCTGTTCGATGTCTGCGTAATAAGGCGAACTCGGTGTGGGGCCGGTCGGCGCGACCCTGATTCTGGCCTTCACCTGGTTGCTGCCGTTGACGAAAAGAGACCCCATCACCGCAAAGCTCGCGACCTTAGTCTTCCAATACGTCGGCATGCTCGTCGAGACCTGGTTGACCCAGGTCGAATGCGTCCAGTCGTAGAAGTCGATCGCGTACGAGTTGCTAAAGTTCGCTTCGAGCCGGTTCGTCGTCCGGAAGGCGACCTCAGTATGGGTACCCGAGGGAAGCGTCCACAATGCGTCGACCTCGAACCCGGTCAGGGTGACCCCGGCGACGGTCGCGAACTTGCCGTTCGCGCTTCGCATGTCGCACTCGTTAGCCCCGCTCTTCAGGTACCCGACGGGGTAGGAGTAGGACAGGTCGCTCGAGTCGTTCGGACCGAAGGTCCAGTTCTCACCCTTGTCGTCGGACATCCACGCGGCAAGCGTATTCCCCGTACCGGTCGAGCCGCCGAAGTGGAACGTGCCGTTGACGCCGGTGATCGTCGGCGCCGTCGCGAAGCTAACGTCTGGGTGCAGGAACGCATAGATGTCGTCCGCCGCTCCCGTGTAGGCCGAAGTTGGATCGGGCGAGCCCATCCAGATGTAGGGGGCATAGTTGTTGTTGTTGCCGCTGAAGGAGACGATCACGTCGCCGGTATCGTACGACTGGTTGCTGATCTGGGTCGGCGGGCCATACTGGGTGCCGCAGAAGCGGACGTGCCCGGTGCCGTACGAAAAGATGAACGGCTGGCCGTCGTTGCTGCTATCGTTGGTCGGGCACATGTAGCCGACCGCGTAGGGGCCGTTCGCTCCGTCGCGATCGGTAAGACCCATGACATAGCCGTCGCGGCCGCTTGGCCAGTCCGACGATGTCGAGACGTCGGTCAGGATCCCATTGCTTACCTCCTTCAGGGGAATAAGTTCGGCACGGCGCCTTAGGCTTCTAGACTTTCGGCGCCTGCCTACAAACCGGGTCGATGCGCAGAACGTGGTTGTCCGCGAGTGGGGCGAATGGCTCGAAGAGCCTTCAGTGATTTTCCTCTCGCCGGCTTGTCAGGCATTAATGCCGGAGTTATCCGGCGCAGGACTGCTTTCAGCTTCCTTCACTTCCTGCTGCTCGTTAGTCGTTGCTTACTACGTCATTGTTTTTCCCTACACACCCACTACTACCCCCCCCTCACATTGGGTAGCGGCAAGCTGACGGCATGGCTTCGCTCCAGGCTGCCGTACCTGATTAGAGTAGGATGCTTGATTCGATGCAACAGGCGAAAGAGTGGGGCCCTCCTCTTTCCGCCCGCGAAGGCGCTGGCGTGGTCGCGGCAGAACCCCGATCTCCGTACGCCCTAACCACTGTCTAGCTCCGAGCCTGTGAGCCTCTGGCTTGAAAGCCAAGTAGCGTACCGGACTGGTCGTAGTCCGGCGCATTGGGAGGGAGTCGTTAGGACCACGACTGCAAACCAAGAGCAGGCTTCCGCAACGGGCCAGCCGCCGAATCCGTCCTCTATCCGAGTCGATTCATGCAAGCTCCTCTCTCGCACCGAACAACCGACGGGCCGCGCAAGATCCATCCCGCCATCCGGAAGGTGTGGCTCTTCTCGAACACCATCACATTCCTGATCATCGCAGTCATCACCTCGGTGATGGAGTTCGGCTTCCTGAAAGCCGTCGACGCACCCTGGCATTTCCCCATCTTCATGCCCATCCTCTGGATCGGGATCGGCATCGCCTCCGCGTCCCTTGTCAAGCTCCAGTGGGAGCGATGGAGCTACGAAGTCACCGACCGCGAGGTCATCCTCTCCTGGGGAGTCTGGAACCAGACCCGGCGCTTCGTCCCTAGAGACCGGATCCAGCACGTCGACATCACCTCCGGACCCCTCGCCCGCAAGTTCGGCCTATCCCACGTCCACCTCTACGTGGCGGGCGCGCATGGAGCGGTCGGCGCGATCCCCGGCTTGACTCATGCGGAGGCCGAGGAACTGAGGGAGATGCTCGTGGAGACCCAAGCCGAGCATGTTTGACCGTCCTCACCGGCTGCATCCGGCCGCGATCGTCATCAATTTCGGCCACTACTTCATCCAGGCGATGAAGGGAATGTGGGCGCCCTTGCTCGCCGTCCTTGTTTCCGGCGGCCACTCGGGACGGCAGTTTGAGGCCCTGATGATCGGAGGAGCCGCGGCTCTGATCGGCGCATTCGCCCTCGTCGGCCCCGTTCTTCACTATTTCTCAACGACCTTTTACATCGAAGGCGACGCGCTCGTGATCTCCAGCGGATTTGTGTGGCGCAAGCGGCGCACGATCCCCCTCGCCCGAATCCAGAACGTCAACGTGGAGCGAACGATCTGGCACCGTCTCCTCGGTGCCGCTTCCGTAAAGGTCGAGACAGCCGCGGGAAGAAGGTCGGAGGGCGATCTCGCCGCACTATCTCTGGAAGACGCTAACAAGCTCCAGGCCGTCCTCCTGCAAAGGCGAGGAATCGAGCCGGAGGCCACGGACGAAGCTAAGCCGCCGCCCATCTACGCGCTTACAACCAAACAGGTCTTTCTGGCGGGAATGCTCGGCAACCGCGCCGCCTATATCTTGGCCGGCGTCTTCAGCATCTTCCAGGTCGACCGCTCCGACGTCGTCTTTAAGCCGGTAATCGACTACATTGGGAGCCTGAGTCCGGTCGCTGCGTTCGTCGCGGGCTCTCTCGTCTTCTTCGGTTTGATCGTCGTCGGCTGGCTCGTCTCGATCGCGATGTCGGCGACGCGGTTCTACCGCTTCCGCATCGACAAGCACGAGCGCGGCCTCCTTCTCACCCACGGCCTCATCACCCAGTTCCGGACCGTCGTGCCCGTCGGGCGGATCCAAAGCGTGCGGATCGTCGAGCCGATTCTCTACCGGCTCTTCGGCTACTGCGAAATGTACGCCGACACCGCCGGCACGTTCGACAAGAGGGACGTCGGCGCGGCCAACAAGGTCTGCCCGATCCTGCTGGAGGGTGGGGTTAGCCAGATCGGAAAGCACCTCATCCCGGAATTCGAGTTCGAGTCGCTTTGGTGGAAGCAGGTAAGCCCGAAGACCGTGCCACGCCACGCATGGCGTTATTTCGTCCTCCTGTCGATCGTGTTCTCGTGGCCGCTGGGCCACTGGCTGCACTGGTACGCGCTCTGGTTCATGATTCCTTTGGCGGCCTATTGCTGGATGCTCGGCGTCGTCTCCTATCGCTACGTCGGCTACTCGTTCACGAACGACATCCTCGTCTCCCGGTACGGCGTGTTCCGCAAGCAGGCGGTCATGATCCCGTTCGACCGCATCCAGCACTACACGATCCGCTCGACCTGGTTCCAGCGCCGCCTCGGCCTCGCCACCGTCACCGTAACCAGCGCCGCCTCCGGCGGCCATGCGATCCACATCATGGACCTCGACGCCGCCTCCGCCGACACCCTCCGGCTGACCATCGGCGAGTCCATTCGCCGTCATCTTGGCTCGCGGCGGGGCGGGTTGTAGGTATCCAGTGGGACGGCAAATTCAAGGCGGAGGCAAGAGGCCCCGCACTCCGAGGGCGGCTTCACCTCGCCCATATCTCCGTATCTCTGCGCCTCTGCTTCTCTGCGTTGACGAACCTCATCGGACGATTGCGACTTGACGGCGCCGAAGGCCAGTTCCCTATCTGTGGACATCGGTGGAAATCGGTGGTTCAAGATCCTTCCGGCCTGCGTCCTTCCCAGATAGACTCCCCTCCATGGAACCCCAGCCGCCAAGCGGCCCTAGCGAAACAGTTCGTTCGCGCTTCGCCAAGGTTCTGAACGGGGCGATGCCGGAGGATCGGCTGCCAGTCATCGAATGGGCAACCTGGTGGGACTTGACCGTCAACCAATGGCGAAGCGAGGGTCTGCCAGAAGACTTGGACAAGGAGGGGATCAAGCGCTGGTTTGGGCTCGACGTGGATTACCAGGCTTGGCTACCGTCCATCGCAGCCAACGCTCCGCCACCTGCCGACGGCGAGCCCTGGGTCCGGAATGAAGGGGATTACGAAGCGCTGCTTCCTTTCCTCTATCCCGACCCGGTGCCGTTCGACCGTGGGGCTTGGCGAGGATGGGCGAAGGAGCATTCGGCCGGCGACTGCATCGCCTGGATCACGCTGGATGGCTTCTTCTGGTTCCCGAGATCCCTCCTTGGGATCGAGCCGCACTTTTACGCGTTCTTCGACCAGCCGGAACTGCTCAAGCGCATGGCCCGCGATCTGGCCGAATACCACCATCGATGCATCGAGGAGTTCTGCCAGGTCTGCGTGCCGGACTTCATGACCTTTGCCGAGGACATGTCCTATAACCATGGGCCGATGCTCTCCAACGAGTTGTTCGACGATTTTCTCGCTCCGTACTACCGCATCGTCGTCCCCGAACTCGAGCGCCGCGGCATCGTCCCCCTCATCGACAGCGATGGCGACGTCGAGCCGATGATCCCTTGGCTGGAAGAGGTCGGCATTCGCGGAATCCTGCCCCTGGAGCGGATGGCCGGAGTCGACGTTGCCCGTATCCGGGCGAACCACCCCAACTGGATCATGATCGGCGGGTTCGACAAGACCGTGATGCATCGCGGCCGGAGGGCCGTGCGAAACGAGTTCGACCGGCTGATGCCGACGCTGGTTCAAAGCCGATTTGTGCCGTCGGTGGACCATCAGACGCCGCCCGAGGTTTCGCTCTCAGAATATCGAGACTATTTGGCGATCCTGCGAGAAGTGGCGACCGAGGTTCCAGCGAAATGGGCGACGCGCGCCGACCATGGCGGAAGGGTGATCGACAGCCGGTAACGGCCATTCCGCGCTTCGCCCAGTTCACCCGAATAGCGGAGCTTCGTGTCGAGCCCCATCCGCGCGAGGTCGATCTCACCGGAGATCACTCGAGGGTGGTCCGAGATGTTGAACGCACTCACAACGAAGCCGTTTTCCTTCGGCAGCACGTGCAGGAGGACGTCCTCGTTGATCCCATAGAACTCGCCCCGCTTGAAGAAGCGCTCCAACTCGTGATAGCGCTTCATCGCCGCTTTCTGCGCCGCGACGACGGCAGGATCGGGGCTCGTGCCGCCGATGCCGAGATGCCGGCAGGTTGCTGCGTACCACCAGAGCACAATGCAGCTCTCGTTGTCCTGGTTGAGGTTAACGTGCAGGTAAAGAGGGACGTTGCAGCCGAGGTTGTAGTAATAGAGGGAGCGTGCCCGCCCTTCCTTCAAGTCGGCGAGCGGATTCCACATCAACTCGAATCCCCAGTTCTCGTCGTAGCTGCCAGGTAGACCGTACTTGTAGTAGACCGGCAGGATCCGCACGGGATTGCCTCCCGCGACGGGGTCATGCATCTCGATTAGCACCTTCGGATACTTGGCGTGGATCCGCTGGGCGAGGCCGGCGACGGCCCGGATCTGGTCTTCCCACGTGTACGGAACGGGGTGGCCGTGATTAGGGTTGTCGCACCCACCATTCCACCAGTCGCCATCGAACATCAGGAACACCGCCCCGTTCCCGCACTGGGCGAGCAATCGCTTTTCTGCCTCGTCCAGATAGGCTTTTGAGCCGAGGCAAAGGAGGGGATCGGGAGACGGCTGCTCGACGACGCCTCGCTTGGCGTTCTTCGCGAAGGCCCGGGCCTCGGTTGCCGAAACCGGATTCGCCTCGTAGACCTCGATCTCGTCGAGCCTCGGCATGTCCGCTCCGCCCTTGAGAAGTTCGACTCGAACCCACCGGGCCGCACACGGCGAAAACTCGAAGACCTTCTCCGCCTGAATCGGCTCGCCGGAGCTTTGGGCCACGACCTGCCAGCCTGGCGCATCTGAATCGGCCGCGTAGCTGGTGGCGACGAGAATTCGGACCTCCGTCGCGGCCCGGTCGCGGTATTCCTGGGCGTGGTCGTTTCCGATCCGCACTTCGGAGACCTGATAGGCGCTTCCCAGGTCGATCTCCGCCCAGGCCGGCATCTTCTCGGGAATCCAACTGGTCCGGTTTCCGAACCAGCCGTCGTTGAGATGGGCGATCTGGTGGAACGGGTTTGCGCCCTTGTCAAAGACCGAGGAAGCATTGGGCTTCGCCTCGGGCGAGAGGGCCAAATTGCGGCGACCGTCGCGCACGGCCGGAACCTTCAGGGCTTCGGCGGGAGCGATCTCGCTCTCCGGAGGCACGCGCCTCGCCGCCGCCGGCCATGTCTTCACCGCGCTAATTCCCCAACTGTAGTGGTGCGAGAGCCAAGTCGCCAACGGACAGTGAAGGGCCAACTCCAGCCCGTACTTGGACTTCAATTCGTCCACAAATGCCTTTTCTGGACCCAGCCACTTCTCGCCCCAGGTGAACGTGGCGAAGTCGGTGTCCCAGCCGGGATCGAGGTAGAGGGCTTCGCAGCTATAGTCGTGGCCCTTTTGCGCCTCCTCCTCGACAATCGCCTTGGTGTATTTATGGGCGCGATCGTTCCAGGCTCCGTCCATGTCGTAGAGCTGTTCCCAGTGGACGGGAGGGTTGTAATCCTTCGGGAACTGGCAGCCCTTTTCGTCGAGGAAGGCGCGGTAGGCATAGCTCGCCTCGTTGTAGCCGCCTTTCGTGGTTTGATAGCGAACGACGCCGAGATCGACCGTCTGGCCAGAGGCGATGCGGGTCAGGGCGGCCGGCTCGCCGGAGATCATGCACGCGCCGCCGAATCTTAGGAAATCGCCGCCCGGCTCTTTCTCGTGGGAGACGACGCTAAAGAGCATGTTCTCCTGGCAAAAAGCGAAGATGTTGAGGGCCGCGTCGCCATGCATCCACGCCCAGCCTTCCGAGCGGCGGTGGCGGGAGCGGGTCTGGGAGTAGCCCTGATCCTTGTTAACGTAAGGCTCGTAGCCCGGCTGCGTGACGAGATCGTGGATCGAGAAGTCGTTCGCGAATCCCTTGGGGTCGGTGGCCCGAACCCGGAGGGGCACCGCGATCCACCGGTCCTGGGCCAACTCGGGCATCACGTCGCCGTTCGCGTTAGCGACCCGGCGCTGGAAGCCAACTTCGAAGTCTGTGAGGGAGATCTTCGACTTCGTCGGATTCCTCAAAACGATGCGCTCCTCCATGATGGAGCGATCGCTTGGCATCGTGAAAGTTTGCTGGAGGAGCAAGCCGGCGAGGTTGCCATCGATGACGATCGCGCCATTCTTCTTGGTAACCACGGGGTGCTGGAGGTGGTAATGCTCGATCCCACCGCGACGGTTGAGCCGTTCCACCTGATAGAGGCACTCGCCGTCGGTAGGGCGAAATCCGGCAGTCTTGTCGTCGAGTGTGGCCTCGACGTGACCGCCAGCTACGCTGACCGTCAACCGATATCCGGCATTCTCGATAACGCACGCCGGCCGCAACGATAGGTTTTCCATCCGGACCTCATCTCGCACACCTGCCGCAATGCAAAACACCAGGGGGCTGAGACATAAGGAGCTTCCGCAAATCCGTGATCGCCAGCCGCTCATTCTCCTCCCAAATGTGAACACTCGCCCATGTTCCCGATCCGAAGAATACTGCTTCTATCCAGGCCGGACCCAATCCCCTCTAACTAGTGTCGTGATTCATAAGTTCACCGGCGAAATCCATGCCTCGACAGCACCAGCCCCGTCGTCCTGACTGATTCCAAAGGGCGCGCTGTCGAGGCTTGGAATCGCAGCCGGAAGACTTATGAGTCACTACTCTAGGCCCTGCTCAAGATCCCGATCGGAGCCGCCTCGCGCGTATTGCGTTCTTTGCGTCTTGGCCCGATCTCCCCTCTGCGGACTCTACGTGAAGAGAGGCTCGCGACAACAACCAATGAGTTTGATAACCGCCCACCTGACCAACCGAGTCCGCATCAACTCCCACCTCGCAAACTCCTCGGTGGACGGCGGTCAGCCGGCGAGGACCTCGTCGATCGCGATTAGTTCATCGTTGGCAAACTCGATCCGCTCCGCCGCCTTCACGTTCTCCACGATCTGCTCCGGCCGGCTCGCCCCGATCAGCGCCGACGTCACGCGGGGATCGCGAAGGACCCACGCCAGCGCCATCTGGGCAAGCGACTGTCCGCGGCCCTGGGCGATTTCGTTCAACCTATTTAGATTCGCGACCCGCTCGGGCGTCACGGCGGATTCCTGCAGGAACCCGGAAGGCTGCTTCGCCCGCGAATCCTCGGGGATGCCGTTCAGATACTTGTTCGTCAGCAGACCCTGCGACAGCGGGCAGAACGCAATCACTCCGACGCCTTTCTCACCAGCCACGTCAAGCAGGTTTGGCTCGATCCAGCGGTTGAGCATCGAATAGCTCGGCTGATGGATGATGGGCATGACAAAACCGTTCTCGGTGCAGACATCGAGGGCGCGCCGAGTCTGCTCGGCGTTGTAGCTGGAGATGCCCACGTAAAGGGCGCGGCCGCTGCGCACGGCCGTGTCGAGGGCGAACATCGTTTCTTCGAGCGGCGTTTCGGGATCGAAGCGGTGCGAGTAGAAGATGTCGACGTAATCGAGTTGCAGCCGCTTGAGGGATTGGTCCAGGGATGCCAGCAAATACTTGCGCGAGCCCCATTCGCCGTAAGGGCCGGGCCACATGAGATAGCCGGCCTTGCTGGAGACGATCAGCTCGTCGCGATGGCTTTTGAAGTCCTCGTGGAGGATGCGGCCGACCCTCGCTTCCGCCGCGCCGGGCTCGGGCCCATAGTTGTTGGCGAGATCGAAGTGGGTGATGCCATGGTCGAAAGCCGCAAACAACATTGCCCGCGCATTCTCGTGCATCGAATGCTCGTTGGCATGGCGAGCGGCGTCGGTTCCGGGATCGCCGAAATTGTGCCAGCAGCCGATGGAGATGGCGGGCAACTTCAGTCCCGATTTGCCGCATCTACGGAACCAGCCTTCCGGAACGCGGTCGTAGCGGTCGGAGGCGAACTCGGGCATAGGATTCATGTTGAGCCGATTTCAAAACTCCCTTTCGATCCCCTTTGCGCCTTAGCGAACCTTAGCGTCTTTGCGAGAAATCTGCCCCTGCGGACTCTGCGAGACCTTGGCGGACTTTGCGTGAAAGAAGTCGGACGGCGAGTTTTGAAATTGGCTTATGTTACTAGGGTGGGCGACTATGTCGCATTTTTTCGGCAAGCCCCAATTTGTCGGCTCATACTATCCGTCGATATGCGCAACGGGTTCTTTGGAAGGCACTACGAGACCGGCACGCTCGCCAACGCGCTGCATGCGATGGACGCGACGAACCCGAGGACTGGAAAGCCCTATTCCGAGGCGCTTGCCCTCGGCGCAAGTGGCGGAATCGCCTTCGGTCACTTCGTTTTCGCATACACCGGCCAGCTTCCCCACGCCGCGATCCTTACCCGAAATACCTTCGGACCGTTCGAGCAGGCCCTCGACAACTTGGCGATCCGCCGGGATTCGCGCGAAACGACCGACGCCGCGAGGGCCGAGCGCAACCTGATCGCCGAACTCGACTGCGGCAATCCGGTGATCGTTTGGGCCGATGTCTTCTCACTGCCATACAACGGCCTGCGCGCAAGAGACCAGGTGTGGGCGATGCGCCCCCTCCTCGTCGTCGGACAAGAGGGCCGCGATTTCCTGGTCGTCGACGGCCCCGCCGAACCGTTTCCGGTTCCCGCGGTAATCCTGAGCCAAGCCCGGGGAAGGGTCAAGAAGGACCGGTTTCGCATGCAGGTCCTGGAGAAGCCAGACGAGTCTCTGGTCGCTGAAGGATTGAGGCGAGGTATCGACACATGCGCGGCCCTCTTCCTCGACAAACCGCCGGCCGGCTCCCCCAACAACTTCGGCGTCGAAGGCATGCGCCATTGGGCCAAGCTCCTGACCGATGACAAAAACCCGAAGTCGTGGGCCAAGATGTTCGAGCCTGGCCCTAACCTTGTGCAGGCCCTCGCCGGGGCGATCGGCCAGCCAGGAGTCTGGGACTGGATTGAGACTTGGGGAACCGCGGGCGGAGCCGACCGGGAGACTTATGCCGCCTTCCTAGAAGAGGCTTCCGTTTGGATCGGAAACGGCGACCTCGCGCGGCCAGCCGCGAACTTGACCGAATCCGCGAGCCTTTGGCGACGACTGGCGGACGCCGCCATGCCCGACCAGGTCCCCGAATTCAAGCGCCTGAAGTCATTGAAGCAACGCCACGTCGCGGTTTGGCGCGAGTTGGGGCTTGCGTCACTGGGCGAGCGAGCTGCGATCCGTGAGGAGGTTAGGAGCCTGATCGAAGCGGCTACGGAATCGGCGGTTCTCAAATCGATGGCGGCCGAGATCAGGCAACAGATGGCGGGGATCGTCTTGCAGATCGCGGATCTCGAAGAGAGCGCGATCCGGGGACTGCGCAGCTAGACGCAGGCTCGCAGGATCGCAATGTCTTCCTCGAAAGACTCTCGCTTCAACGGGCCGAAGGAGAAGCGCATGAAGTTGGAGTGCGGCGATGAAGGGCCCAGGCGATGCATGTCGCACAAGGTTCCGGGCAGGATCGCGGCTTCATGCTTGAAAAGGCGCTCGTTGAATTCGTCCGCTGTCGCTCCGCCAGGGATCCGGCCCCAGTGATAGAAGCCGCCGTCGCCAGTGTAGAGATCGAAGCCAAGGCTCTTCAGCGCCTCGCCATAGCGCCTTCTCTGCTCTCCGTAGTAGCGGCCGATCGCCACGCGGGCCAGCCGGGCGCGATCGAGCGCGAGCATACCGGCGACGCAGATCTGGGAGGGCCGGGCGACGCCTCCCATCGCGATGCTGGAGAAGTTGCGGAAGATCTCGATGTTCGCCTTCGAGGCGATCACCCATCCGACCCGCAGGCCGGGAGTCTGGAGGCCCTTCGTCGCGGCGCTCACGATGAACAAGTTGGTTTGGTCGATGTCCTCGATGTAGCGTAGGGCGCTGTCCGGCTCGGGTTCGTGAAAGAACTCGTAGGCTTCGTCGAACAAGCCGCCCCATCCGGGCTGCGAGCATTGCGCGACGAGGGATCGCAGCGGCTCGCCGGTCCAAGTTACGCCGGTCGGGTTGCAAGGATTGCTCTTGAGGATGAGGGCCGGTATGGAGTGCGCGAACTTGTTCGCGCTATTGGACTGCGGGACTTGTCCCGCTGCGTGCCCGTCGTTGGGGCGTTGCGGCGTTAAGGCCTTGGAGGCGGCTTTGTAATCTTCGAGGGTGGGGCGAAAGCGGTTGGCCGGGTTGCTGGGCACGACGGCATAGGGCCGGTTAAGGAGCTTGAGGGCATCCCAATAGGGCGTGTACTCGGTCTCCTCGACGAGCACGCGCCATTCCGGTTTCAGGAAGGCGAGGGTGGCGTAGATCCCGGGCCGGCCTCCGGCGAAGACGGCGATATTGTCGGTCGCGATGTTGGCTTTGTAGAAGTGGTTGTAGTAGTCGCGGATCGCGACGAGCAACTCCTGGCCGCCGGTGGCCTGCGGATACTTGAGGTCGGTGTAGGTGAAGTCGATGCGGGTGGGAATGTCCGGCCCGCCGGGAATCGGGCTCGTCAGCGGAAACCCCTGCGCCCAAGGGTGTGTTCCTTCCGTTCCCATGTACTTGCCGGTCGCGTCGAGGAACTTGAACAGGGTCTCGTAGACCCCCATCGGCGGGAAATGGGTAAGCGCGGCTTCCGTTGTCGGCATGGCTACCGGATATCGTGGCACACGGCTGAAGTGGCTTCTAGGTGATCCCCTTTGAATGCCTCAGGACCAGGCCGCGCCATCGCTCGGAGGAGCGCGGGACCGAGTCCTGAGGCTATCCGCGGCCGCCACCCGGTGGGCCGACTCTCCGCGAGCACGCCTACAAACCCGGGAAAGGGACCAGACTCGCAGCGCGGGAAGGAAGCTCTCGGTTCTTGATGGAAGGAAAGGCGTCCGGGCCACCCGTGTCGGGCGAGGTAGCCTCAGGACTCAGGCTCGCGACCCGGGAACGGGGGACGCCCCGGTCCTGAGATACATGGAAGGCGCCGTTTTCGTCATCATCACCTCTAGCAAAGTAGAAAAATGATGATAGAAACCGGCCTAAAGTGAGCCCGCCCTTATAGTCACCTGATTGGGCGGGCTCACTTTTCACGAGGCGTCACAGGCGACAAGCCACGCTGGAGGGCAAGATGTCGGTGAGACCGGACCCCACCACAGGGTTGCAGCGGGTAGCCTCGGAGCACGTCCGGCCTGGAGAAGATCGAACAGAAAATGGTTGCCCGAAAGAATCGAACGACATCCCTGCGCTCCCTCGCCCTCGTCGCCGCCCTTATTGCCGCGTCAACCCTGCCGGCCCTCGCCGGAGGCGGCGGAAACGGGCCGAAGAAGGCGGCCAACCCGCCCAACAACCCACGCGGCAACAATCCGGACGACCATAACGCGAAGAGGGACCTCTCCAAGGGCAACACGCTGTATGTCGTGCCCTACGCCCACCTCGACACCCAGTGGCGCTGGGCCTATCCGCAGTCGATCCGCGAGTTCATCGCGAACACCCTCCACCACAACTTCGATCTCTTCGAGAAGTATCCGAACTACACCTTCAACTTCAGCGGCTCGCGGCGCTACGAGTTTATGCGCGACTACTATCCGGCCGAATGGCAGAAGCTGAAGGAGTACGTGAAGGAGGGACGCTGGTTCCCGTGCGGCTCCTCGGTCGATGAGAACGACGCCAACGTGCCGAGCGCCGAATCCACGATTCGCCAGATCCTCTACGGCAACCATTTCTTCCGCCGCAACTTCGGGGTCGCGAGCGAGGAATACATGCTGCCGGACTGCTTCGGCTTCCCTTATTCCCTGCCCTCGATCCTCCATTACTGCGGGATCAAGGGCTTCTCGACTCAGAAGCTGACCTGGAACTCCGCGAACGGCATTCCGTTCAAGGTCGGGACTTGGGAAGGGCCGGACGGCAACAGCATCGTCGCCGCGCTTGATCCGGGCGGATACGGCAGCCGAGTCGACGAGGATCTGAGCGAGAACACAAGCTGGCTCGCCCGTATCCAGAACACCGGCAAGCTCTCCGGCGCCTACGTGGACTACAAGTATTACGGCACCGGCGACACGGGCGGCGGCCCTCCCGCCGATTCCGTCGACTGGGTCGAGAAGAGCATCAAGGGCACAGGCCCGATCACCGTCGTTTCGTCTCATGCCGACGAGATGTTCCGCTCCTTGACGCCTCAGCAGATCGCTCATCTGCCCCACTACAAGGGCGAGCTTCTGCTCGTCGAGCACTCCGCCGGTTCGATCTCCTCCGAGTCGATGATGAAGCGGTGGAACCGGAAGAACGAGCTCCTCGCCCAGGGCGCCGAGGAGGCCTCCGTCGCCGCTTCCTGGCTCGGCCGCGCGCCTTATCCTTCGCAGCGAATCTATAACGCCTGGGATCTGGTCCTCGGCTCGCAGATGCACGACATGCTCCCGGGGACCTCGATCCCGAAAGCCTACAACTTCTGCTGGAACGACGAGCTTCTGGCCCAGAACCAGTTCGCCGCGGTCGAGACGGACGGGGTCGGCGCGATCGCTTCGGCGATGGACACGCGGGGGCCAGGCGTTCCGATCGTCGTCTACAACCCGTTGTCGGTTGCCCGGACGGACGTGGTTATGGCGACCGTGCCTTTCAGTTCTAACTACTCGGTACAGGCGCCCGACGGCTCGAATACTCATTGCCAGGTGGTGGGCAGGCGCCAGGCAGAGGTGACCGTCCTGTTCCAGGCCAAGGTGCCAGCAAACGGATTCGCCATCTACCATGTACGGCTGCTACCTCCCGACACTGGAGATCCCGGAAACCCTGAATTTGAGCGAGCAACGCCTCCCGACACGATCGAAAACGCCAAGCTCAAAGTCACTATCAACCAAGCCGGCGATATCGCCTCGATCTACGACAAGGTCAACCACCGCGAGATCCTGAAGGCCCCGACCCGCCTCGACTTCCAATACGAGAACCCGAGCGCGTTCCCGGCCTGGAACATGGACTGGAACGACCAGCAAAAGCCGCCCTACGACCACGTCCACGGCCCGGCCAAGATCAAGGTGGTCGAGAAATATGGCCCGGTCCGGTCGATGATCGAAGTCGAGCGGGAGACGCGCGGCTCGAAGTTTGTGCAGGACATCAGCCTCACGGCGGGCGGCGACACCGTCACAGTCGAGAACAAGATCGACTGGCGAACCAAGGAAACCGCCCTCAAAGCCGCCTTCCCCCTCGCCACCGGCAACCCGGAAGCCACCTATGACCTGCAGCTCGGCGCGACCAAGCGCGGCAATAACAATCCACGCAAGTACGAGGTCCCGCAGCAGCAATGGTTCGACCTCACCAAGCCGGACGGCAGCTACGGCGTCGGCATCCTTAACGACTCCAAGTACGGCTCCGACAAGCCGGACGACGACACCGTCCGCCTGACGATGATCTACACGCCCGGCGTCCGCGGCGGAACGCCCGACCAGGCCACCCAGGACATCGGCCGCCACGACATCATCTTCCAGATCGCTCCTCACAAGGGCGACTGGCGCTCGGCCGGAGTGCCTTGGCAGGCCAAGCGGCTCAATCAACCCCTACGCGCCTTCGTCGTGACCCCGCATGCTGGGCCGCTCGGCAAGAGCGTCTCGCTGTTCTCGACCAACACCAAGCAGGTTGAGATCCAAGCGATCAAGAAGGCCGAGGATGACAACAGGATCATCGTCCGGCTGCGCGAGCTGGATGGGTCGGTCGCCCACAACGTGCGGATCGGCGCGCTCGGCGGAATCAAATCGGCGCGCGAAGTTGACGGGCAGGAGCGGCCAATAGGATCGGCGAAGATTGAGGATGGCGCGATCGTCACCGATGTTCCGGCCTTCTCGCTGAAGAGCTTCGCGATCACGCTTAGCCCGCCGCCCGTGCGGCCAACCGTCACCGAGAGCAAGCCGGTCGCTCTTCCCTACAACCTGGACGCCATCTCTTGGCTCAAGAACCCTGGCGACGGAACGTTCGGGCAGGGGCAGTCCCTCTCCGCCGACCAACTTCCGGCCACCCTCGTCGTGGACGGGATCGAATTTAAGTTCGGGCCAATGACGGACGGAGCGAAGAACGCGGTCGTGGCCAAGGGCCAGACGATCGCCCTCCCTGCCGGCTATCGCCGGGTCTACGTGCTCGCCGCCTCTTCCGGTGGGGACACCTATGCGAAGTTCAAGGTCGGCAGCCATGCGGACTACGCCGACGTCGAAGACTGGGGCGGATTCGTCGGCCAGTGGGACAGCCGGCTCTGGGCGGGCGATCCCGGTCCGAACTTCCAGAACTACGGGGCGATGATCGGGCTGACGCCCGGTTATGTGAAGCACGCCGAGGTCGCCTGGTTCTGCAACCACACCCACGAAGCGACCGGGAACACGTTCTACCAGTACAGCTATCTCTTCAAGTACGGCTTCGACATCCCGGCCGGGGCTCGCAGCTTGACCTTGCCGAACGATCCGAACATCAAGGTCATGGCCGTCTCCGTCGCCCGCGACACCCACGACCAGGCGACGCCGGCTCATCCCCTCTCGGATACGCTGGCCGACCACGTGGAAAACGGCGGCCCGTCGATTTCCCCTTCGAGCGGGAGCTTCAACGACGCGACCCAGGTTACGATTGCGCCGCCTCTCTACTACCATGGCGGGGGCATCCATTACACACTCGACGGATCGAAGCCGACGGCCTCCTCGCCCACCTACGACCAGCCCTTCATGGTCAGCAACCCGACGACGATCAAGGCCGTCGAGATCGACTCGAGCGGCCATGCCGGGGAGGCGGCAACCGTCAAGCTAGACGTCGACGACACGACTCCGCCTCACGTCGTCTCCACGGTCGTCCTCAAGCCGCTCGGGCTGATCCGCCTGAGCTTTTCGGAGCCGCTCGATCCGGCATCGGCTCAAGACGCTTCCGACTACAGCCTCGCCGGGGCCACCGGTACGGCGCAGCTTGGCCCCGATCGGAAAACGGTGACTCTGCGATATCCCGGCGCGATCAACGGGACTTCGATCTCGGTGCACGGCGTCAAGGACTGCTCGAAGAGCGGCAATGCGATGGCAGCAACCACAGTTCCTCTGACGGAAGGTGGCGCGGTCGTCGATCAGGCCAGCTTCGAGCCGAGCACGACCAAGCTCCTTCGCGCGGAAAACCTGCCGGTCAAAAAGACCGACTCCTGGACGGTCAATTTCTTCTGCAAATCCGACAGCAGGCCGGAGGACCGGACCATGATCGCCGGCTTTGGCAACGCTCGCGACGGCGATGCCGGTACCGGACGCTACTTCTGCGTCTTTCCCGCCGGCATCAACTTCTGGGTCTGCGATCGCGACCTTCGCACGAACGTGCCCCTCGATCTCGCCAAGTGGCAAATGCTGACCGCGACTTACGATGGCACGACGATGCGGCTCTACAAAGACGGCGGACAGATCACGGAGAAAGCCGTGAAGCTGGAAGACGACGTCTCGCAGGCGCGTGTCATGCCGATCGACGCCTGGGACCACCGGCGTCGGTTCCAGGGCGAGGTCCGCGACTTTTCGGTCTGGGACATCGACTTACCGCCCGATGTGATCAAAGCGATGTACGCCGGCGACAAGGGGTGATGCCTGCCCCTTGCACGCACTTGTCATTCTGAGATGCATGCGTCGCGGCTTGCCGCGAAGGAAGCAGCTTCTAAGAAGCTCCCGGCGATTCAGATTCAAACCCGCGGTTGGAGGTCGTTCGCTATCCTGTTGCAGAGCCCGACCCCGATTAGATCCTTCCGCTTCTTCTTCCGGCATTCATTCTTCAGGTCTTGCAGAAGAAGCTCCGAGGATGACACGTGGCGGCGGATTTAAGTTTCTTGGCGACCGATCTCTGGTCCCGGCCTGAGGGACTCAGGATGATGCCCCGTCTCTCATCTTTTCTTCACACTTACCCCCCGGCATCTTGTGTAACGTCAGCTAGGTAAGCCAAACGCTTACAGAGGCAGTTATGCGTCATTTCCAATTCATCTCAGCAATCGTCGCGGTCGTCGCCGCAACCTCTCTGTCGATCTCTGCCCATGCCCAACGACGGGGACCGGGCCGCGGAGGCGCAGCGGCCGGCGCCGGAGGCGCGCCTGCCCAGATGGGCGCGACCGGCTCACTCTCCCAGCCAACGCCCAAACCCTACGAAGAAGTCGTGACCAAGGACGCCACGACCCAGGACGGCGTCTTCAAGGTCCACGAGGTAAACGGCCGCATCCTTTGGGAGATTCCCGCTGCGATGGATGGCCGCGTCTTTCTTTGGCAGACCGAGATCGCGGCAACCCCGGATGGCGGCGCGACCTATCCCGGCACCGCGGCCGGAACCCATGTCGTCACCTTCGAGCGCCATCTCAACTACATTTACCTTCGCGAGCAGCATTTCGACATGCGCACAGATTCGCACGGCAGCATTGCGGTGGGAGTCGCGGCCGCCAACATCTCCCCGATTCTCGCGTCCTTCCCAGTCGAAGCCGAGAGTTCGGACAAGGCCGCGGTCGTCGACGTGACGAAGCTCTTCACCTCCGATATGGCGCCGTTCGCAGTGGGAACGCGCCTCGGCTCGACCGGCGTCGACCTCACCCGATCCTATGTCGACCGCGTCAGCGATTTTCCCACCAACATCGAGACGCGCTCGATGCTGACTTTCTCGTCGCCGACGGCCAAGACCGCGCTGATCCACTACAGCCTCGACCTATTGCCGGAAAAGACCATGCAGCCCCGTTTGCGGGACGACCGGGTCGGGTTCTTCGGAACGACGTTCACGTTCTACGGCAGCAACGAGAACAAGACGGAAACCCGCACGTTCATCGACCGATTCCGGCTGGAGAAGAAGGACCCGACGGCCGCTCTTTCCG
>Ga0209415_10007444_pt1 | contig 19132 bp, 14 predicted proteins | sample PeaSoiSIISIP2007_FD_187696 | JGI IMG/M metagenome (GOLD analysis project Ga0209415, IMG submission 187696) | Peat soil microbial communities from Weissenstadt, Germany - SII-SIP-2007 (SPAdes) (version 2) | ecosystem: Environmental > Terrestrial > Soil > Wetlands > Peat | place: Germany... | reverse complement strand
TGACAACGCCTCCTTGCGTTGGAAATGACCAAGCGAATCATACGCGATTACATGGTTTTGAAACAGTCTCTTAGTGACGCGATGGCGTCATCCAACAGCGCCAGCGCGACGTCTGGAGCGGAAGCGTGCTCATCCAACACGGTGACCTCCCGGCGCGCCGCAGCGCGTTCGTGACGCCGGCGCCGCTGTTGTGCCCGTCGAGCGTTGGCGGCGGCATAGCGCACGACGCTGAAAAGCCAGGGGGGCAATTGCGCTACGGATCGAAGGGTATGCGCCTTCCGCGCCAGTGCGATAAAGACTCCCTGCGTGACGTCATCGGCCAAGTCCGGACGGCGTGTTTGCCGCAAAGCCGCATTGTAAACAAAGTCCATATGCCGCGCGATGAGTTCTCCCAGGGCCTCACGAGATTCCGTCTGAATATACTGTTCCAACAGATATGCATCGTCCGCAGCACTGCATTGGGCCACAATCGCCGGCATCTACATAATAATGTCCAACCCCCGGTGATTTGGACAGAGCAATGTGTCCTACGATCCCTCTTTGGCCCCATATCGCAACACCTTATCCCGGCGGCGGGCATAGTCGGCATCGTTCAGCGCGGGGACGGCGTCTTTGGTGGCGATCGCGCGATCGAGGGGGACCCAGCTTTTGCAGCCGGCGTAGGCTGGAGTGTTGTCGATCATCGTCGGACGGCCCAGGCGGTAGGTTCGCACGAGAAGCAAATAGAGCGGATTTTCCGGCCGGTAATTGAATCGCATGTCAATAAGCCGTGCGGACCAGATGTGCTCGTCGTTCAGCGTATCCATCTTTGCCCGATCGGACATTGGAATGATGTCGGTGATTTCGCCCGCCAACGAAATCTCGATCTTCGCCGGCTCGGCCGTCATCACCGTCAATCGGCTCTTTTCATCGTCTTTGAGCATCGCCGCGTTTTGATGGAGATACGTCGGAAACAGGAGGAACTGCCGGTGCTCGATCTCGAATTCGCCGGCGGATTCGTAAATGCCGCCCTTGCGGAGCAGAATGATCTGCCGCCCGCTGCCGAGGGCGGCGCAGATGACCGCCCATTCCTTCAATGCCACGCGAAGATCATTCGGCAACGCCATGGGCTGAATCCTCCGCGATTGGGACCGGGACGGACTTTTGCGCCTTGATCTCCAGCAAGATCTGCCAGAGTACGTCCAGCAAATCCTCGACGCCCTGGCGGCTGACGCCGCTGATGGCGAAGATTTCCTTGCCGAGAAGCTGGCGGCGAAGACGGTCCAGGGCGCTGTCGTCGATGGCGAGGTCCATTTTGTTGGCCGCGACGATCTCGCGTTTTTGGGCCAGGGCGGGGCTGAACGCTTCCAATTCACGGCGGATTTTGCGGTAGTTCTCGGCCGGATCGGAGCCGTCCATCGGATAGAGATCGAGCATGTGAACGATGATCTTGGTGCGTTCGACGTGGCGGAGGAATTCGTGGCCAAGTCCGGCGCCGTGCTGGGCGCCTTCGATAAGGCCGGGGATATCGGCGACGACCATTCGCCTGTCCGGGCCGAGTTCGACGATGCCGAGCTGGGGGTCGAGGGTGGTGAAGGGGTAATCGGCGACCTTGGGCCGGGCGGCGGAGATGGCGCGGAGGAGAGTGCTCTTGCCGGCGTTGGGCATGCCGACCAAGCCGATGTCGGCGATCAGTTTCAGTTCCAGGCGCAACTTGCGGTGTTGGCCTTCGGTTCCTTTTTCGGCGTAGCGTGGGGCCTGATTGGTGGAGCTTTTGAAATGCCAGTTTCCGCGTCCGCCCTTGCCGCCACGGGCGATGACGATGCGTTTTTCCGGTGAATCGAGATCGGCCAGGAGGATTTGATGGTCGAAATCGAAGATGAGGGTTCCGGGTGGGACGCGGATGACCAGATCGTCGCCGGTGAGTCCGGCCATTTTTTTGCCCATTCCGCCCTGGCCACGTTTGGCGCGCCAATGGTGTCGGCTGGAGAAATCGAGGAGGGTGTCTTTGTTGGGATTGGAGAGGAAGACGACGCTGCCGCCGTCGCCGCCGTCGCCGCCGTCGGGGCCGCCCTTGGGGACGTATTTTTCGCGGCGGAAGGAGAGGCAGCCATCGCCGCCATCGCCGGCTTGGACTTCGATGATGGCTTCGTCGACGAACATATCCAACCTATTCTAAGCAAAAAACCCACGGCAGCGCCGTGGGCGTTCTTGTGTGATGGACTGGGCCGGTTCTTTAGGCCGGTACGGCTGTCTCGGGGAGGCGAATGTGAACCTTGCGGCCACGGAATTCGACCTTGCCGTCCTTGAGCGCGAAGAGCGTGTCGTCGCTGCCGATGCCGACGTTGAAGCCGGGGGTAAACTTGGTTCCGCGCTGGCGGACGATGATGGAGCCGGCAGTGATGAACTGTCCGCCGTAGGCCTTGACGCCGCGGTATTGGGGATTGCTGTCGCGGCCGTTTCTGGTGGAACCTTGACCTTTTTTATGCGCCATAAATTTCTACCTCAACGCATGACGTTCTCAACGCATGACGTACTGATGATCCAATTCGACCAGGTCTCCGCCGCCGGGATGGCTTTCGTCGGAATCAAGATGATACGACAACGCCAACGTTTTGTGGAGCGTAACGTCCTTGCCGCCGACTTTCACTATTGCGGCTTCGCCCCAGAACCCGCAGCAGAAGATGGTGAAGGTGCCCATTCGCAGCCGGGGTTCGGGCCAGATAGCCACGCCGTCCTTGGACTGGTCTTCGCCCTGGCGGAGATCGCCGCTGATGACGTCGTTGCTTTGGAGATACTTCAGGTGTTCCTTCTTTTTGATGGCATCGAATACCGCCGGCGCGACGCCGATGTCGCTGCGGATGACCTGGCCATCCTCAAGCATCATCTGAAAATTGGGGAAGAACAGGATTTTATCCTGGTCGGTGTTGTTGGCGGCATGATAGGTGATGTACCAATAAGCCGCGGGATTCATGTCGCCGGGACCCTGGACGAGGATGCGTTTGGGCAGGGAATGTTCGAGGGTTAATTCCCAGGAGACGGGAAAGGGGCTGGGCTGGGGGTAATCGGCGCGCAAAGGGATTGCCAGTGCGACGACAACAAGCAATCCGGCCAGTGGCAAATATATACGCCGATACATGGTGAAATCTCCGCAATCCAGGCGGGATGTGGAAGACGATTGCCCTTCCACGCGGCGAGGTTATTCTTACGTTTGATGGCGGTGATGTCAACTTCGCAATTTATGGCCCCGAAGGGGGGCGGGATCATCTGCCGGCGGGCAAGGCCGGAGGAATTGCAGGCGGCGGTGGGGATGATCCTGGGCAGCCCCGGCCGGCCGGCGCCGGCGGCACAGATCGCCGAATTCATCAACGGCTCCCCCCAGCGGCGAATCGACGTGCAGGCGACCTGGGTTGCCGAATCGTCGGGAAGACTAATCTGGGCGGTGCTGCCGATCCTCAATCCCGGGAAGACGCTCTTGCTGCTTACGTCATTCCAGATGGACGATTCTGTGATCCCCGCGGTGTCGCGGCTGGTGGAGGAAATATGCGGGCACTTTGCCCGGCAAGGAGTACATCTGGCCCAGGTGCTGCTGGAACCGCAGCACGATTCGGCCCGGAAACTGTTCGCGACGGCGGGATTCATGGACATCGCGGAGTTGATCTATTTGCAGGGACAAGTTGGGCGTTATGCGAAGGAGGCGGCGGTTGGGCAGGGGATGCGGTGGCTCGAATATGGCGCCGAAGCGCACGGGCTTTTCGCCGAGGCGATCCAGCAGACTTATCGCGACAGTCTGGATTGTCCGGCGCTGAGCGGGCTGCGCGACATCGAAGACGTGATCAGCGGCCACCGGGCGACCGGGCAATTCGATCCGACGCTTTGGCGATTGCTCCTGCAAGACGATCGCCCGATGGGGGTGCTGCTTTTGAGCGGGATTCCGCAGACCGATGGAACGGAGTTGGTCTACCTGGGAGTGGTTCCGGAGGCGCGCGGGCGGGGTCTGGGCACGATTCTGATGCGCCATGCGATGGAGTTGACTTTTCGCCAGCACAAACGCAAGTTGTCCCTGGCGGTCGATTCCAGGAATGCTCCGGCCCTTAAACTTTATTACCGGTTCGGGATGCAGCAGGTTGCAACGCGATGGGCGATGATCCGCGACCTGCGCGTTTGACGCGACCCGCGCGTTTCGCGAGGGCGTGGCCAAAGATTTTTGCAAGCTCGGAAGAACGCCCACCCCAACCCTCCCCCTGAGTACAGGGGGAGGGGGAAACGGTTGGGTTCCGCAAAAAATTATGGCCGCACCCTTTCGCGACTGGCGGCGGCCCCAGGGCACAAAAAAGCCATTTTCCACAGGTTTATCCACTCCTGCTCCACCGTCCGATAAAATGGTGGAAAGCAGGTTGATAAAACTTTTTTGTTCATCAAACCCTACAGGGCCTGCCGATGGTTCTTTCGCTGTGCATGGAAAATCCGATAAAGATTGTCTTGCCAGTATTGTCTTCGCAGCTTATTTTCTAGCTTAATTCACGGATGATTAGGACTGCGTTTGCTTAGGGCTTGCATGAGGCAGGCTATGGAAGCGGGAGATGCTGCGCCTTGCGTGTTGAGCAAGGTGCATTGGGGAAGGGTATTGCCGGGAAGGAGTCGGCGTGAGTTGCATCGGCGCACACGATCCGCAATTGGCCAAATTGGCCAGCGCGATTGCTCAGCGTGTTGGGCAACAGAGATTCCACGTCTGGTTTAACAATTCAACGCGTCTTGATTTGAAACAGGACGGGCTGGAAATAGCGGTTCCCAATGATTTTATAAGCGAGTGGATCGGATCGCATTTCAGCCGGCCGATCCAGGAGGCGGCACACGAGGTGCTGGGTTGCTCCCTGGCGGTTCGATTCAGCGTGGTGCCGCAGTTGTTTGAAGTGGAGACAACGGATGGCCCGGATGGCAAAGCCTCCACCGCGGAGGGCAAAGCCACGGCTGGGGCCGGGAAATCGCCGGGGTTCAAGGGGAAGGAAATGGGGATGGCGTCGGCGCGGCCGATGGCGTCGCGCCCTATGATGTCGGGCCCAATGACGGCGCCGGTCACCCCCGTAATGGCGGAGCCGCCGACGGCGATTGTGCCCGCCAAAGATGACGGCGCCTGCAAGACGTTGCCGGTCATAAGCCCGCAGAGGCCTGTCAGTTTGGCCCAGCAGCGAGCGCCCGCGCAGTCCGCCCGGCCGCGGCTTCGGCACGAAATCGAAACCTTCGTAGTCGGACAGAGCAATCAGCTTGCCTACACCACGGCGCTCTACGTCGCGGAGTATCCGGGCGCTCAGTACAACCCGTTGTTCATCCACGGCGGATGCGGACTTGGCAAAACCCATCTGCTCCAGGGGCTGTGCAAGCGATTCATTTACCATCATCCGACCAAACGCTGGACCTATCTGACCGGCGAGGAATTCACCAACGAATTTCTGACTTCGCTGCGGGCCAACAAAATCGACGCCTTCCGAAGGAAGATGCGCGATTTGGACCTGCTGGTGATCGACGACGTGCATTTCCTGGGCGGCAAGAAGGCCACGCAGGAGGAATTCCTCCACACCTTCAACGCCATCGAGGCAATGGGTCGGCAAGTGGTCATGGCCAGCGACAATCATCCCAAGATGATCGAGGAGTTCGGGGAATCGTTGATCAACCGGTTTGTCAGTGGGATGGTGGTGAGGATCGATCCTCCCAATTTCGCGACGCGCTGCGAGATTCTGCGGAGCCTGTCGCTCCGCGGCGGACTTGTGCTGGGCGATGAGGTGGTGAGCTGGATCGCGCGGCGGGTGACGCAGAACGTCCGCGAACTGGAAGGCGCGATCACGCGGATCGCGGCGTTCGTGAAGCTCACGGGCCGGGCGCCGGATGCGGCCATGGCCCAGGAAGCGCTGGGCGATCTGGATCGGCAAATGGTGGCGCCGGTGCGCCCGGACAACATCCTCCAATCCGTGTGCGAATATTTCGGCCTGGAGCACAAGGACCTGATGTCCGGCCGAAGGCAACGCACGATCAGCCTGGCGCGAAGCGTGGCGATGTTCCTGGTGCGCAAGACGGCCAAGCTCAGTTTCCCGGAGATCGGCATGCGCATGGGCAAGCGCAATCACAGCACGGTCATCAGCGCCTGCCGGCGCATCGAGCGGGCGGTGACGCGCAACGAACCGCTGGTCTGGACCAGCAGCGTCGGCGAACATCAGGAAGAGGCGTGCGAATTGCTTCAGCGGCTGGAGGAACACAGCCGATCGCGGGCGTCATGAAAATCTGATTTTACGGCGCAAAAAAAGGGCGGGCTCCGCAGCCCGCCCGTCCTGTCCCTGATTTCATTTCCTCCCGATCAGATCAGCCGGTGCCCGATGCCCCGAATGCCCCTGGCCGTGCGGATCCTCCGCAAGGCGATGGCATACGAAACATCGGCGGCCCTGACCCATACCGCCTGCGGCGAGAAGACCGCTGACGAAGATCCGGAAGACGCCACGCGCTGGTAAACCGACGAGTTGTTCTCTCCGGCTTCCGGGACAACGACACGCGTCGTAACATCACCGCGCTTCCTGACATGCAGCGAGCGTGAAAAACTGAAGTGCGGCGCAACTAGATTAGCCGTGGGCGGCGGTTTGTGGCAATAAAAAAATCGCGAGAATGAGAGAGAATATGCCCTGGCGAACTGGGCCGTTCCCCCGATTGCCGAGGGGAACAAATATGATCTAATATATTGTCAATTCACAAGTTAATTGACATCCAGATTGCCTGCGCGGCTATTGGTTGGCACCGGCAGTTGGGGGCTTGGGGAGTTTCAATACCCAGCCGATCTTCAAAACGTTCTCATCGGGTCCGATCAGCGATTTGTTCATCTCATACAACTTGTCGCTCATCGAGGTGTTGCCATAGAGCTTGCGCGAGATGCTTTGCAGGGAATCGCCGGAGACGACCGTATACGCTGTGCCCGGATCGACGGTTGCGGCGGGCGAAACACCTCCGGCGGCGGAGGCGGGCTTGTTCGCCTCGCTCAACTCGGGAATGACCAGAATCTGTCCGATCTTAAGATGGCGCGGGTCGATGCCGGGATTGGCGGCCAGAATTTTCTTGTAATATTTTCCGCTGCCGTAAACCAATTGGGAAATGGAGTAAGGCGATTCACCGGATGCGACGCGGTGCGTGCGCGGACTGGAGGCCGGAGGCGTCGGAGTTGACGGGGAGACGGTCTCAGTGGGCGCGGGTTCTTGAGTTGGAAGATTGCTCATCAATACCCTGGCCGGCTGGGTTGTGGGGAGCGGGTCGATCAGGGGCGTGCTGGCGGTGGGGCTGATGCCGGCGCGGGCGACGTTCGCCGAAGGCGAGTCAATGGACGGCGTGATCGTATGCTCCGGGGCCGAGAGGGTGGGCGGCAGGCCGTGATTCAGTGCGTTTTCCCAGTCGTTGGCGGCTGCGGTGCCGGACGCCGGCTGCGTCGCAGGCATGGTGGCCGGGTTGGAATCATTGGCGGCAGCGCCGGTGTCCTGCTCGTCCGTACCGTTCGCCGTGGCGACTTCGGTGCGTGCTTCCGGGGCGGGCGCATTGGCCTCGGTGGTCTGATCCGACTGGCCCGGAGAGACAATGCCGATCCTCTGCGGCGCGGCCGGACCGCGCGACAACACGATGACATAAATTACCAGGGTGACGACCAGAATGGCGCCGATGGTCAAACCGAATTTCACGTCCTTGCGCATGGCGGGACTCCTTTCCCAGCGGAATTGCTCGAATTGTCAAACAATCGGCCGTGGCATGGGCGAACCCACAGGCGGCCGCATCAGGCCGGTGGACGGTTTCTCGCGTCCCCATAACAGCAGGGGCGCCGCGATAGCCACCGACGAGTACGTGCCCACCAATATGCCAACGAGAAGCACGAAAGTAAAGCCGTGGATGCCCGCTCCGCCCAGGAAATACATAAAAGAGACGGTCATTATCGTGGTTCCGCAGGTCAGGACGGTGCGGGAAAGGGTCTGGTTGATGGCGTCGTTGATGACGTCGCGGTTGAGGTGGCCGTATCGGCCGCGGTTTTCCCGAATGCGGTCGAATACCACGATGGTATCGATCATGGAATAACTCATGATGGTCAAAATGCCGGCGACGACGGTCAAATTGATGCGGAATGGCTCGATTTCCAGGAAGTTATGGTGCCAGTAATCGGAAATGTAATGGGCAAATCCCAGGGCGGCGAGCGTGAAAACGGTATCGTGCAACAAGGCAATGACGGTGGCGGTCCCGTACTTCAGATTGCCGAACCGGACCCAGATGTAAATCATAATGGCGATAACGGAGAAGGTCAGGGCCAGGAAGGCATCGCGTTGCATCTCGCCGGCGACCTGGGGGTCAAAATTGGTTTCCTGCTCGAAAGACGGAGGATGGTTGACGGCATCCTTGACCAGTCCCCACAGCGGCTGGGCCAGTTCGTCCGCCCATTTGGCCTGATCGGCTTCGTAGGAGACGGAGGAGCTCCAGCCGACGATGACGGCGAAATTGGTGGGCTTCGTCGGGTCGCCCGGCGCCTGCACGACGTAGGACAGGGAAGCGATGACCGGGGAGGAACTGGACAATCGCTGCTGATCCATGCGGTCGCTGATCTCCTTGACCGAATGGGGCGGCGAGATGTTTTTCAAGACCATCACGACGCCGCCGGGATGTGCCGCCGCCGCCGGCGGGGTGTAGCCATCCACCACCGTTCGGGCGCCCGTGATCGGCAACACCTGTTTGTCGGCGGCGCCGGCATAGTCCGCGGCCGCGCCGTCGAATTGAGACGGGAGCGTGATGTGCAGCGTCCCGCGCATGGCCTCAAGGACGGCATTGCGGACCGCCACGCGATCCACGTTGGGCGAAACGATCTGGTAATGCAACCGGTCCGTCCCCACGGCCACCACGCTGGGGCTGGGCAGGGTCGTCGGCGATTTTTCGCTTTCGGCGTCGATGCGCTTGCGCACGGCGTCCTGATCCATCGGATGCTCCAACTGGAATTGCAACGACGTGCCGGTCGCGAATTCGATGTCCATCATGCGGCCCTGGCGCACCTTGAGGATGAACAACGTCATGCCGCTGATGAGCATGATGATGCTGAAGGTGTAGAAGATCCACGCCATGCCCATCCAGTCGATCTTGGGCTTCAGCAGGCGGTCCCACTTGGGGAAGGTGAGCGGTAAGCTCCGGAGATCTCTCATGCCGAAATGGTCGATCATGATGCCGAAGACGGTCTTGGTGACGTAGAGCGCGGTGAAGAGGCTGGCGCCGATGCCGATGATCAGGGTCAGGCCGAATCCCTTGACCTCTTCGGTGCCGAAGGCGTAGAGGCACAGGGAGGTGATCACGCTGGTCATGTTGGAGTCGACGATCGCGCTCCGGGCCTGGGCGTAGCTGTTGCGCAGGGCCATGCGCAGGGGAAGGTTCTTGTGCTGTTCCTCGCGGAGGCGTTCGAAGATCAGGACGTTGGCGTCGACCGCGGTGCCGATGGTGAGCACGATGCCGGCGATGCTCGGAAGCGTGAAGGTGGCGTTGAGGGCGCACATGGTGCCGAGAATCAGCACGAGATTCATCAGCACGGCGATGAAAGCGACTAGCCCGGCGAAGTAGTAATAGCTGATAAGAAACACGGCGACGACCATCAGCCCGAATCCGCAAGCCACCAGGCCGCGATTGAGGTTGTCGGCGCCGAGCGTGGGACCGACCTGCTGCTCGCTGATCGGCTCGTCGGAAAGCTGCGCCGGGAGGCTGCCGGCGTTGAGGGTATTGATCAGATAATTAAGGTCGTTGGTGGAGAACCCGGCCTTGCCGCCCTCGATGACCCCCGACCCGCCGGTGATGGGGGAATTGATGTTGGGAGCGCTGATGATCTTGTTGTCGAGCACGATCGCCAATCGGGCGTGAGGATCGGGAAGCTCGGTGCGTTGGCGGGCACGGTTGAACCAATTGCTGGTCAGGTCGCCGAAGAGATTGCCGCCGGTGGTGTCGAAGTTGAAGTTGACCGCCTGCGTGCCGTCTTCCATCATCTGCGCGCGGGCGCTTTCCAGGCCCCATTTTTCAGCGCTGGATTTGGTCATCGACGCATCCGCCGTGACCAGGACGGGCATGTAACGCTTGCCGTTCCACTCCCGCGTTTCCGTCGGATAGCCGGGACGGTCGAATTCTTCAACGCGATCGACCTCCGCCCAGCGGATGGTGTCGCCCGGCTGCGGCAGCGGGCCTTTGCCGCCCGGTTCCAACCGCGCCTCCATCGCCTTCAAGTCCGCCGGATTGCAGGTCACGTTGTCCGCCAGAATGTGGAATTCCAGCACCCCCGACCCCTGGAGCAGGCGCTTCAGATCGTCGGACCCGGTGATCGCGTTCTTGACCGAGAGATAATCCTTGTATCTGCCCTGGAAGACGTCCATCACTTTCAGCAGGCTCGGAAAATCGGCGAATTTCTTCTTCAGGTCGTCCAGCTTGGCCTGACCGACTTTCCTTTGCTCCAGATCATCCGAATAAACCTGGTCGAGAATGCCCGCGAAATCCGTGGAGATAAGATTGGTTTGATCGATCTGATCCTTGAGTTGGTCGTAAATCACGGTGAGCGGCTGGAGCCTGGCGGCCAGGGCGGGCAGCGACAGCTTGTCCGGATTGGCGCGAAGCGCCTGGATTTTATCGTAGGTATCGCACAGGTTCTTGAAGAGATCGGCGCGGGTCTTGCTGTCCGATGCCAGTTGGGCAAGACTTTGCTCGCGCTGGGCGCCGGTGGAATGCTCGACCGCGTTGAGCACGGCGTCTTGGGTGATCTTGGCGGCGTCGAGCTGCAACAGCGCGTTGCTGTAAGCCTGCTTGATCTGGGGCGCCTCGGTGGCTTCGGGCGACAGGGGCATCTCGATCTCGATGCGGTTGGCGCCCTGGGGGCGCCAGACGAGGTTCCGCAATCCCAGCGGGTCCACGCGCTTTTTCAGCGCATCCATCACGTGCTCGGACAGGTCCGGATCGGAGTTCCCGGGAGCCTGAATCGCGTAAACCAGGCTCACCCCACCGACCATGTCTATGCCCGGGCGGAGATCGGTTTTCTGGATGGCCGTCAGGTGCGGGTTGAACAGTCGCGACGGAGGTCCCCAGAAAATCGCCAGCAGCGACACGAAAAGCACGGTGAAGATGAGGGTGATTCGTCCGGAATAGTTGGTTGGCATGATGGGTCCACAAAGTGGTCATTCGTCATTGGTCGTTAGTTTCCCGCTTCGCAGCTTATTTACAAATGACAAATGCCAATGACCAATGACAAATGACTCATTTTGAACTCGACGCCTCATCTTCGGCAAGCACACGCTTAATGGCATCGCGCGTGAACTTGATCTTGGTGTTGGAGCCTTCGTCGACCTTGAGGACGACTTCGGTATCGCGAACGTCGACGACCGTGCCAAGCATGCCCCCCGCCGTCAGGACGCGGTCGCCGCGTTTCATGTTCTTCAGCATGTCGTCGCGTTTCTTCTGCTCCTGGCGCTTGGTCCGCGAGGAGCTGAAGATGAAAAACATCAGCATCGCGAAGATAAGCAGCAGGAACATGTTCTGCCCGTTGGCCCACCACGGGGGGATTTCCTGGGTCGTCGGGGCGTCAGCCAGCAGGTGCAGGATGGTCAAGTAAATCTCCTTTGAAAAGTCATTCCTCGGCTTCGCCGGAGGAAGCCTCGGCTTCGCCGGAGGGTCCAAGCAAGGAGCGTGGATCGCCACGCGCCAAGGAGCCGAAGTTTGCCTCTCCGATCGATCGGCGAATGTCCGCCATCAACCGTTGGTAGAACCGCATATTATGCACGGAAACCAGTACGGGGCCAAGCATCTCGCCGGCGAAAAAAAAGTGGCGGATGGCGCCGCGGGTGAAATGAGCGCAGGCAAAGCAATCGCAGCCTTGCTCGATTGGGGACGAATCTCGCTGATAACCGCTGTTTCGCAGCCGAAGCGGACCCTGGGCGGTGAATGCGTAGGCGTTGCGTCCGTTCCGGGTGGGCAAGACGCAGTCGAACATGTCGATTCCCGCCGACACGCCCGCCACGATGTCGCGGGGATAGCCCACGCCCATCAGATACCGCGGTCTTTCCGGCGGCAGGGCCGGGGTGATTTCGCGCAAAACCGTCTTCATGGCATCGAATCCCTCTCCCACCGCCAATCCGCCGAGGGCGTACCCGTCGAACCCCATCGCCGCCAGCTCCCGTGCGCACTGGTGCCGCAGGCTCAGGTCCGCCCCACCCTGCACGATGCCGAAAAGCCCCTGCTCGGCAGGACGCGCATGGGCGGCGAGGCATTGGGCGGCCCAACGCACGGTTCGGTCCACGGCCTGGCGATGCGCCTCCGGGGCGGCGGCGGCCGGCGGGCACTGGTCGAATGCCATCATGATGTCGGAGCCCAGATCGTTCTGCACCTGCATGCTGCGGCGGGCATCGAGGAAAACTTCGCTGCCATCGACGTGGCTCTTGAATCTCACGCCCGCGTCGGTGATCTCGTTCAAATCCGCCAGGGAAAAAACCTGAAATCCGCCGCTGTCGGTGAGGATCGGCCCATCCCAGCCCATGAACCGGTGCAGGCCGCCGAGTTCGGCAACGGTTTTTTCGCCGGGGCGCAGCATGAGATGGTAAGTGTTGGCCAAAACTATCTGCGTCCCTGTTTCCTTGACGTGATCGGGCAAGACACCTTTGATCGAACCCTGGGTGCCGACGGGCATGAAAGCCGGCGTGTCGAAAATCCCGTGCGGAGTCCAGACGCGGCCGAGGCGCGCGGCGGTGGCGCGATCCTGATGAATCAATTCGTATCTCACCGGTTTGGGATTGCTGCCGGTCAAGCGGGGTCCAGATCAATATCGCAATTGAGCGAAGCGCCGACGCCTTCCAGGTCCGACCGCAATTTGCCGAGCGACACGGTCGCCGGAACGGTCAGGCGCATTTCGGTGAGAAACAGCGGCGAGCCGTCGAACGGGGCCGATTCCTGCCGGGCCGAGAGTTCCTCGATATTCACGCCGAATTCGCGCAGCACCTGGGAAATTCTGGCGACGATGCCCGGCTGATCCATGGAATAGGTCTTGAGCCGAAACGGCAAGCCGCGGACGCGCGTGCCGGTGCGCAATTCGGAGACGCTGAGGCGCAGGCCGATTTTTTCGCCGATTCCCGACAATTGCCGCCGCAACTCCCCCGCCGCCGTATCCGCCGCCTCCAGCAGAATGAGCATGGCGAATTCGCCGCGCAGATTCACCATGCGCGAATCGAGGATGTTGGCCCCGCCGGAATGCAGATGAGCGGTCAGTTCCCCGACGATCCCCGGCCGGTCCGGCCCAACGGCAGTGATGATGAGTTGGGACATGCGAGGAATATTATGATTGCGGATCGGCAATTGCCAATGTGGGGAAGCGGGCTATGCTCTGATGCGAGAACCCTCACGCGTTACACCGTCGGATTCGAAGAAATGGATCGCGCGGAGGCGCGGTGGCGCGGAGGAGAAGAAAACTCCGCGCCTCAGCAACGGAGGCGAAGCCTTCCGTGCCTCCGCGCGAGACATCTTCTCTGCTTCCTCCCTGCACAAGGAGAAATTCGATGAAGGCGAAAACCCGAACGCTCGATCCGGACCTCGACGGTGTATTGCCGGCATTGCGCCGGGCCGCACGAAGGGCCATGCGGCTTGCCCAGGAAACGGGAACACCCTTTTGGGTGATGCGAAACGGCAAAATCGTAAACCTCAATCCGTCAGCCAAGCCCGCATCCAGACGAACCCGGCGGAAAGAACCATCGGCGTGAACCGGAATGGGCGGTCCCTGAGCCTTTAGTTGATTTCAATTCCCGGGAGCTTTTTATGATTTACAGGCAAGTTGTGACCTGGTTGATGTTCCTCCTGGCATTCAATTGCAAGACGATTCTGGCGGATTCCTCTGCGGCTCCCACTACGGAGGCATCGGAAGCGCTTGAATTCCACGTTCTGGCCGACAACGTGACCTGCAATCCGGCGGATCTACAGGCGATGGAAACGCGGCTGGATCAGGGCGGCATCGGCCCGCTGCCACAGCCGGGCGACACCATCCGCTGGGCCGAAGTCGGCCGTCCCGAGGCATTCGACATACCTGGCAGTCCGCCAGTAACGCGCGATTGGAACGGCAAGCATTACTTGCCCATCCTGGTCACGCCGGACGCATCGATGACGAAATCCAGCCCCGAACCGTGGGGCGTGAAAAACGCCCAATCGCAGATGATGCAAGACGGCTCATACGCAATCGTGTTTGTCTTAGACGACAAAGGCCGCGAGCTTTTCGCCAGCCTGACAACTCGCTGGTATAAGCGCGCGCACCAGCGGACCGATCTTCCCGATCCTCACGTTCGACTGGCGATCGTGGTCGACGACAAGATCATCAGCGCTCCCAATATCAATTCACCCATCACGGGCGGCTCCGGCATCATTGAAGGCAGCAGTAGGGGATTTGCCCCCGGCGACCTTAATTACTTGATTCATGCCCTCAATGCGGATAGCCCATCGCCTGCGACCGCACCCTCCGGCGCGGCGAGCCCGGGGAACCCAGGCAACTGATTGGAACTTCCGGGAGTTTGTCGCGTCCAAGGATTCATGGGAGGGATTCTTCTCGCATTGGAGTGAAACGTCATGATTTTCAAACGAGCATTGGTGTGGGCGGCGGTGGTGTGCGGGCCTGTGGCGATGGCAATTGGCGCGGATGCCCCACCGCCGCAGGCCGGGTTTTCGTTGACTATTTACAGCAATGCCGATCCGGCGTCGTTTGATCCGCAGGATTACGTGCGGCAACAGATGCTCAATTCGTATTACGCCCAGCAGAATCCACTGCCGGGGTACGGCGTCGTGCGCGAAAATCGCGAGATTCAGCTCAATCAGGGTGAAAACATCGTGAAGTTCACCGACGTGGCGGCGGAAATCGATCCGACCACGGTGTCGTTTGAGTCCCTGACGTCACCTGCGGCCGCCAGCGTGCTGGAACAGAATTATGAATATGACCTGGTCAGCGCGGATAAGCTGCTGGACAAGTATCTCGGCAAGGAAATTCAGGTCGTCCGGCGCGGCGCGGCGGCAAATGCGGCCGCCGAAACAATCGCGGGAACGTTGCTGTCGTTCGATGGATCCAACCTCGTGCTCCAGGATGCAGACGGCAAGGTTCAAGTCCTTTCTCGCGGGCCGCAGATTGAAGACATCGAACTGGCCAAGTCGGATGAGGGATTGATCACCAAGCCCACGCTGGTCTGGAAGATCAGCAGCAATCAAGCGGGGCCGCAGATGGCGCAGGTGACGTATCAGACGGGCAGCCTGACTTGGCGGGCGGATTACAATTTGACCGTCAATTCAACGGACGATGCGGCCAACATCGGTGCGTGGGTGACGATAGTCAATCAGAGCGGAGCGGCATTTCCGGACTCGAAATTGAAACTCGTGGCCGGCGACGTGCAGCGGGTGAAGCCGCCGCAAAACGTGTATGGCGCCAGCCGCCTGGCGATGAGCGACGCGGTAGAAACCGCGGCACCGGCAGGTTTCGCGGAAAAGGCTTTTTTTGAATATCACCTCTACACCCTTGGCCGCACGACGTCGCTGGCCAACAACACCGTCAAGCAAATCGAGTTGTTCGCCCCCAAGATCGGTATTCCTATCAAGAAGACCTACGTGTATTACGGCGTTCCGCAGCAGTTGCGGTTTTTCTCGCCTGACAGTCCCAATATGGATCAGAACCTCGGGACGGATTCCAACAAGAAGGTGGACGTATATCTGCTTCTGACCAACAGCGAAAAGAACGGGCTGGGGATTCCCCTGCCCGCCGGCCGCATCCGCGTCTACAAGCACGACCCTGACGACAACGCTCAGGAATTCATCGGCGAGGACGTCATTCACCACACGCCCAAGGATGAGGACGTGATGGTCAAGCTCGGCAGCGCGTTCGACATCGTCGGCGAGCGCCGGCAGACCGAATTCAACGCCAACTATAACGGCCACGTCGTCACCGAATCATTCGAGATCAAGCTGAGGAATCACAAGAAGGAGCCGGTGCACGTGATCGTCAAGGAAAACCTGTATCGCTGGGTGAACTGGGAAATCACGGCGTGCAGCGATGCGTGGCAGAAACAGGACTACCGGACGATTCATATCTCCGTGGACGTGCCGGTAGATGGGGAGAAGACGGTGACTTACTCGGTGAAATATACCTGGTGAAAAATTCGAATTTCGAGTTTAAGGCCTTCGGGCGAAGCCCGCGCGAATGTAATCATTAACCGCCTGGGCGGTCAGGCGGTCGTCCCAATGTCCGCGGCGCTGCTCGCGGGCGGCGGCGAGAAAGCCCTCCAGCGTGGCGTCGGCCAGGCCGATCGACCTGGCATAACTGGCGATGTCGCGGGAAGGATCGACGAATTGAATTTTCGATGAATCGGGAGTTTCGCCGGTCTTCGCCATCCAACCTTGCAGATCCATGTAACGGTCAGCGATTCGGAACGGCTTGGCCAGGCCGGACGTGTAATGATTGTTCTGGAAGACGTATTGGTTCTTCCAGTCCTTGAGAAAGACGAGGGGGTTGAGTTGCTGCTCGAAGTCGTTGTCGCGGACGACGAGTCCCACGGGAGGAGATACGACGAAAAACGCGGGTCCGGCCCAGTCGTAAACAACGTTGCGGCGGAATTCGCCGCGAGTGGGCGCGGGGACGCCGCTACGGCCTTCGGGATAGAAGGCCAGGCCTTCCTGGCCGTTGGTCTTGTCGGGTTTGTGGGCGACGATGTTGCCCTCGGCCAGGACGGTGAAGCAGTTGAGGAATTCGATCCCCTGTCCGCGCGGCAGATCGGGGCCGATGGAGTCGGCGTCAAGCACGACGTTGTTGCGCGCCACCGACGGGGAATAGCTCATAAAAGCCGCCAGGGGATTTTTCAGGAACAAGTTGTTTTCCAGCAATCCGCCGGGACGCAATTGGCATCCATGGCTGGCGGCGCGGGCGCTGATGTTGTTGCGGACGATGATGTGGCGATCCTCTCCCATGCCGCCGTGCTGGAGATACATGTTGTGATTGAACATGGTTTTTCCCGCGCCGCGCAGGTGCTCGGTCCAGCCGTTGTGATCGAAGAGGTTCTCGTCGATGAGGACGTTCTGGAAATTCTCCAGATAGATTCCGGAAGACATTCCGAAAGCCCAGGAATCGAGGATCTGGCATCGACGGATGACCAGCGTGTCGAACATGTCGTGGAGCGGCGCCTGGAGGACCAGGCCCATGCCAAAATCGCGGCATCGGCAATCCTCGATCCACAAATATCCGCCGGAACAGACCAGCCCGATGCCGATCCGCTGATCTTCGCTCATCTGTTTGACGTGGAAGTTTTTGGCCGAGGGATCGCGCGTGTCGGCGAAAAAATCGAGGCTCTGTATGACCATGAACCTGGGCAAGACGTGGGCTCCCAGGCCGAGATGCGCGCGCAGGACCGGCCGGGGGAGCCGGTTGCTGCCGTAGGCGCCGAGGATCAGCGGTTCGAAGGAACTGCGGCCGCGGACCTCAATGTTGACGTCGAGATTGGCGGCGCCGAACACGTCGCCGCGCTTGAAGAGAATCCGATCGGGAAATCCGTTTCGGACCAGCGAGAGGGCTTTCTTAAGTATTCGGACGGGCTGGAGCATCCCGTCGTTGAAATCGCTGCCCTCGGAACTGCTGAGCAGAATGATCCTGGCTCCCTCGCCGAGTGGAAAGAGAGTGAAACCGCTCTGGTCGCGGTCGAACATTTTGACCCATCGGGCGGCGGTGTTGGAGGGCTCTTGGGGCTGGGTGGTTTGCGCGACGCAGGCACCGCCGGGGAGAATGGCGAAGAGGGCGAAAATCGCAATGGTGCGATGGAGGTTCAACGATCCAATCCACCGCGCAGTTCGGGCCGTTTCTTTTTCGGGTTCGCGGTCGGCGCCGCGGGGGCGGTGGTGTCCTCGGGCGGCGTGGCCTGCTTCAGGCTGAAGGACATCCGCCGGGCCGTCGGATCGACCGACAGCACCACCAGGCGCACGGTGTCGCCTTCCTTGACCACCTCCGACGGCGACTTGATTCGCCGATGACTGATCTCGCTGATCGGCAAAAGGCCCTCGATGCCTTCTTCGACTTCAATGAACGCGCCGAAACTTTCGATCTTGGTGACGCGCCCAGTGACCTCGCCGCCGACGGCATATCGTGACCCGGCATCATTCCAGGGGTCGACGCCGCGCGCTTGCTTGAGGCTAAGACTGAGCTTGCCGGTTTCGCGGTCGATTTTCAGGATCTTCACGTCGACGACGTCGCCGACTTTGACGACCTCGCCGGGATTTCGCACACGGCGAAAGCTGATTTCGCTGACGTGGAGCAGGCCGTCAACGCCGCCGAGATCGACGAATGCGCCAAAATCCATCACGTTGCGGACGGTGCCGCGGCGGACCTGGCCTACCGCCAGCTCTTCCATCAACTTCTTCTTTTGCTCCTCCCGCTCGCGTTCCAGGACGTTTCTGCGCGACAGGACGATGTTGCGCCCCTGGCGCTCGAAGGCGGTGACTTCGGCGGTCATCCTCTGGTTGATGAATTGCGACAAATCCGGAACGTGATAGATATCTACCTGGCCGGCGGGCATGAAGGCGCGCATGGTTTTGACGCTAAGTTCCAGGCCGCCCTTGTTCACGCCCGTGACGGTTCCCTCGACAATCTGGCCGACCTCCAGCGTCTCCCAGGAAACGTTCGCCGCGGCCGAGCCTTTGCAGGACAGGATCAGCAATCCCTCGGCGGAGTCGTAGCGCTCGACATTGAAATCCAATTCCTGCCCGATCTGCGGCGGCTCCTGAAATTGAAGCAGCGGGACGATGCCCTGGCTCTTGCCTCCGAAATCGACAAAGACGTTCTCCTTGTCGATGGAAACGATTCGGCCGCGGCGGACGCCCTTTTCGGCGGCGTGCTCGGCGGCGGGCGGCGGCTTGTTGAAGCCGTAAAGGTCCTCCATCGAAACCCCGCCCAATGCCGCGTCGATCTGGGCATCGAGCTTGGCATCGGCGTCGGGCCGGAATTTTTGCTTGTATGGATCGTCGGCTTGATTGCTGGCCATTTGTCCTTTCGACAAAATCGCAGGCTCGGGCATTGTATCGGGAATCGGCGGATTTTTCCGGATTGTCCAATCGCGGGGAAGTGGCCGCAAAAAAGGAC
>Ga0209415_10007441_pt1 | contig 19135 bp, 15 predicted proteins | sample PeaSoiSIISIP2007_FD_187696 | JGI IMG/M metagenome (GOLD analysis project Ga0209415, IMG submission 187696) | Peat soil microbial communities from Weissenstadt, Germany - SII-SIP-2007 (SPAdes) (version 2) | ecosystem: Environmental > Terrestrial > Soil > Wetlands > Peat | place: Germany... | reverse complement strand
CGCCGGACCACCTTAACGGAAGCGCTGGCGGACTTGGTGGGATCGGCAACGCTAACCGCGCTGACTGTCACGGCCCACACCGCCGGTTCGACTGCCGGAGCCATATAGGTCCCCAGGCTGCTGATGAGCCCGAACTGTGCGTTTCCGCCCGTGATTCCGTTGACCTTCCACGTGACCGCCTGATTGGAGCTATTCTTCACCGTCGCGGCGAAGCGCTGGGTTTTGTTGACGCGGACCGTGGCGTTGGTGAGCGAAATCGTCACGCTCACGGGAGCCGGAGGCGGTGGTGGTGGCGTGACGGGCGGTGTGACAGCCGCGGACTGCTGGGCTTGCCCGGAATCGGGCGAAACCATCAATCCGGAGACGTCGACCACCTCAAAATCCGAGCCATGGACTTGGCCGAGGGTGTGTAAATCGTCGTTATTCCAGCGCGAGTCGGGTGCGCCGGAAAGATACCAGGCCGAGCCGTTATCGGCGATCATCATGCCGTACGTCTTGAGCGCCTTCAGGATGATTTGATTGACCGGCGAATAACTGGAGATATCGAAATCCGCGCGCAGCCTGAAGCGCACTCCCATTGGAGGATATTGCGCCCCGGTGAGACTCGACGCGTAGTGCCGCGCCGGCCAGACGTAGGCCTTCTGTGTTTTGGGGACCGTGAACCGTAGAGCATGCCGGATCTCGCCCGCGGCGATCTCGTCATAGCGGACCAGGCCGGGGAAGATCGGCAGGCCGGCCGCGTCGGCCGAGGTCCAGGTCGCCACCCGAAGAGCATCCGACAGTAGGTTGTAAATCGCTCCCGAGCCCGCCTGCCAGCTCGCGGTCTGAGGATAGGCTGCATACAACTCGTACAAGATGCAGTGGTCGACGTCGATGGAAATGGCGTGCCGGTCGCCGGTGCTCGCGCTGCCGCCCTCGATGGGAGCGTTCAGGGGAATCGCGTACGGACCGGGATCACTCTCGTCGGCATAGGTGAAACTTACCGGGTACTTGGTCTGCGTACCGGGCACGGTGATGAACGGAATCCCGATGGGGCCACCATCCCAGAGTCCTGAACCGAAATCGGCATGGACGCCGGTCGCCGCGCCGATGGTGTTGACGTAGGTCGACGAGTTGGGCGAAACGGGCAATTGATCGACGGGTGTGTTCCAGATGTTGTCCGCGGGAAGAACCGTGCAAGTTCCGATGGTCGGCGCCTGCGCGCTGACGGAGGCGGCGAATCCAAATACTGCCAGGGAAAACACCGCAAAAGAGCGTCGAGACAAGGGCAACTCCTCCCATGGCAGAATACGGCCGGCCGCGTTCCGGGACAATTGGGTACTTGCCTGATGAAGGTACTACGTATTCATTAGCCTAAGGTGGTCATCGGACAGGCTCCCGCATTCCTTTGATTTTCCGACTCAGCACAAACATGGTCAGGGAGTAGAGAATACAGGCCACAACCGGAGTATTTACGACAATCTCAAAAGACGATTCTGCGGAAAGGCGCTGGTAAAAGCGATGCGGGACGTCGTGAATACCTCCGAGTAAGATTTCCCGCGTTTCAAGCAACGCTGCTGGCAGCCACATCCATTGGCCCGAACGTCTGAGCGGCTCCCATGCGAAGCACAGCAAGGCGACCATTACTCCCGCTGAGGCCGGCGCGAACTCCAGTAATAGCTGCGGTCCGCGAACGACCACATCCATAGGGCCCTCTGCCCAGAGCAAGCCAAGGATGAGTGTTAGCGTTACCAGGAAAATCAGTTGCGCAGCGAACAAGACCATGAACAGCAATACAGCGACGAGTTTCTCATCGTCCGTCATCTGGTGCCAGGGTTTTTGATGGAAAATGAACCCGCGCACATCCAAGCCCCGCAGCATGTCCAGCATCATAGCGAAAATGGAAAACGCAAAACATGGATCAGTGTTATCCTGCGCCAGAAGGAGATTCCCATGGCACTCTCGCGTCGGAAAATGCTGAAGAAAGCTGCGGCGGCCGGAGTTGCATTGGCCCCACAGGTGGTCACCGGACAGGCTCCGGCACAGCTCACGGGAACCCAGACGGGGCGACGGTTCAAGGCGTTCGTGCGGCACGGCACGGGAGCGTCGGTCGAGGATCTCAAGCTGCTTGCGATCCAGCCGCGCGAAGTCGTCATCCGCACGCAAGCGTCGGCGGTTTGCTACACCATCGTCGGGCAGGTGCTCGGTACGAATGCTGCGCGGCAGGCGTCGATCCCGAATCATTCCGGCATGGGCGTGGTGGAAGCGATCGGGCCGCTGGTGAAGCGCGTCCAAATCGGCGACCGCGTGGTGATTCCCGGCACACCGCAATGCGGACAGTGTTACCAATGCCTGCAAGGACGCTCCGACTGGTGCCAGTTCCTGTCCACTGCTCCCGCTCATCCGATGGCAGAAATGGCTGACGGCACGCAGGTGTTCGAAGGCGCTTCGCTGGGTGGGTTGAGCGAAATCATGGTGGTGCCGGAAGAATATTGCTGTCCGGTATTCACCGACGTCCCATCGGCTGAGTTAACTCTGCTAGGCGACACGGTCGGCACGGGGCTGGCGGCTGGTCACAACCTGGCACAGATCGAGCCGGGCGCCGATGTGGTGGTTCTGGGCGCGGGACCGGTGGGCATGGGCGCGATTCAATCCGCGCGGATTCAGAGCGCCGGACAGGTGATCGTGGTCGAGCCGATTAAATATCGCCGCGAGATCGCCATGAAGGTGGGCGCGACGATGACGCTCGATCCCAACGCGGAAGGCACTGGTCTGGTGGCCAAAATCCGCGACCTTTGCAAGGGGCCGACGGATCGCCGCTTCGCGGGCGGGCGCGCCTGGGCCGACCAGTTTCTGGCGGTGCCCAATGGTCCCGATTTCACCATCGAAGCGGTGGGCGGCGATACCTTCCCGCCCAAGGTCGAGGTGGGGCCGGATCCCACCGGCGTTCTGCCGTTGCAGCAGGCGTTCGACTTTACGCGCGCGGGCGGGCACATCGTGACGCTGGGGTTCGGGCAGCGCGGAAACGTGACGTTCTCGGCCGTGAACTTCGCGAACCGCGGACGGACTTTCCACTCCGGGCAGCAGGGCGGACTGAATATGCTGCGCGATATCCCGCGCTACGTGAAGCTGATCGAAAAGGGCGTGATCGATACGAAGGCGATGATCACCAAAACCTATCCGATTGAGCGGACCCGCGAGGCAGTGCAGGATGTTGCAGATCGCACAGTGTTGGGAGCCGTGATCACGTTCGCCTGAAGCTCACTTCATGTCGTCGTAGACGACCTTGCCGTCGACAACCGTAAGCACCGACTTCAGCTTCTTGATGGCTTCGTCGGAGACTTTGGCGGGATCGAAATAATCGTCGCTGAGAACGACCAGATCCCCTAGCTTTCCGACTTCGATCGAGCCAAGCTGATTTTCTTCGCGAAGGAACCAGCCGTTGTCGGTAGTGTAGAGCCGCAAAGCTTCGGCGCGCGTGATCTGCTGCTTATCGTTGATCAGCACGCCGGAGGAATTCTTGCCGGTAACCATGTAGTAGATCATGAGCCACGGATTGAGTGTCGAGATCTGCGCAGCGTCCGAACCGGCGCCCGCGTGAATGCCGCTATCGAGAATCATGCGGATGGGCGGACCGGCTCCGGCGGCGCCTGCCAGATACTCAAACGGATGTATCGCGATGGCGGCACCCACGGCTTTGAAGCGGTTCAACGTGGCCTGATCGATACGAGGCACATGCGCGATGGACCAACGCAGATCCTTGATGGGCGTGACGGCGTTGACTTTTTCAAACGTCGTGGCCGTGAGTTGGTCCTCCGCGAGCGAAAGGCTATGCTGCTGGAACGCCCAGCCCTGCTTGGCGATCAATTGAAGGGCGGTTTCATAATTGGCGGGCGTAGTGACCGTTCCAAACAGCGGCCACTGAGTGGCGAACTCGCCGATACCGGAAACCTTCAGCATGTCGTCGCCGAGACCCGGGAAGATGTTGTACATGCGCTGCTTCAGCATCGGGACATCGGGCCGCGTATCCATGCTGAGGAAGAAGATGCGCAAGCGCGTGGTCATCTTGTTTTGCTGGTGCAGCGCCTGAAACGCATCGTACATGCGGAACGGATCGGCGGTTGCCAGGCCGTCGAAGGTGAACGAATCCTGAATATCCGCTAGGCCTGGAGGAAGGAAAGCCCCCATATCGACATTGGTGGTCAACCCGACGCTGGCCGCGTACGCCATCGCGTCCAGGGTTCCGCGGGTCTTATCTTCGAACGTTTGGACCGAGCGCAGTGCATTCAATGCGGCGACCGAAGGCGCATTCGCGGCGATGGTGCCGGTATCGTTCACTGCCACGCCCTTGCTCGCGAAGAACGCTTTCGCGCGCGTGTTGACCGCGGCCGGTCCGGTAAACGCCTGATACACGATCACGGGATGATTCGGCGCGGCGGCATCGAGCTCGGCCGAAGTGGGCAAGCGTTTTTCCGCGAACTGTACCTGGTTCCAGCCGCCCATCGCGGTGATGAACTCTCCGGCGGGCACCGACTTGGCGCGTGCCGCGATCGCCGTCTGAACATCCTTAATGGATGCCGCAGTTTCCAGGCGCGTGTCATGGCCCGGACGGATCCCCAGTAGCACAATGTGGTTGTGATTATCGATCAGCCCGGGCGTGACGGTTCGTCCACGCAGGTTGATGGTCCGGGTGCACGGGCTGGTGCGCGTATCGCCGGTTCGGCCCACCGCGGTGAATCGTCCTTCCTGGATGATGACCTCGGACACCACGGTGTTCTGCCGGTCCATGGTCATGATCTTGCCGTTGGTGAGATGCAAATCGCGTGAGCCAGCGCAGCGGGAATCTTGCGCGTGAAGGAGTCCGACTCCGGCTGCTAGGATAAATACAAATCGATACATGATCAGAGTATATTTCCTCGCAGCGATTCTCGGGGCCTCAGTCTTCGCGGCGGTGTCAGGCGAAGAAGTGTTCAAGCAGCGTTGCGCCGGCTGCCACGAGGCGGACAATCCCCGAATTCCCCGCGTAGAAGCCCTGCATAGGATGCCTGCCGAGCGCATCCTGCGCACGCTGAACTGGGGCGTGATGGGGAACGTGGCGTACACCATGAGCATCGCCGAACGGGAAGCCGTGGCGTCCTATCTGGGGACACACGACGCACCTGCCGCGCCGCCGCCGGCGGCTTTCTGCGCAGATCGCGCAGTGCGTTTTGCGATCGATCCTAAGAAAACACAGCCGCAATGGAATGGCTGGAGTCCCTCCGCCACCAACATGCGCTATCAAAGTGCTCACGATGCCGGCCTCACGATCGACGGCGTGCAACGTCTGAGGCTGAAGTGGGCCTTCGCTTATGACGGCGACACCACTGCGTTCGCGCAGCCGACCATCCTCGACGGCAATCTTTTCACCGGCAGCGCGGGTGGCGTGATCCATGCGCTGGATGCGAAGACCGGGTGCATCCGCTGGACCTACGATGCGCGCGGTCCAGTGCGCTCGTCGATCCTGGCAGTTCCTCGCGGCAAAAGCTACTCGCTGCTGTTCGGCGATCAGCTCGGATGGTTTTACTCGGTAGACGCAACCACTGGAAAAGAGCTGTGGAAGAAGAAGGTCGACGAACACGACGCAGCGCGGCTGACCGGCTCGCCCGTCGAGTACGACGGAACCGTTTTTGTGCCGGTAGCTTCCTGGGAGGAAAACCGGGCCAGCTCCGCCGATTATGCGTGCTGCACTTTTCGTGGCGGCGTCGCCGCGCTGCGGGTTCGCGACGGAGGACTGGAATGGCGCACGTACACCGTGGACGTTCCCAAGCAGATCGGCAAGCTGTGGGGACCTTCGGGCGCGCCGGTCTGGTCGGCGCCCACGCTGGATGCCGCGCGCGGGCTGCTGTATGTCACCACGGGCGACAATTATTCGCCGCCGGCCACCGCCACCAGCGACGCCGTGCTCGCGCTGGATTTGAGGACCGGAAAAATCGCCTGGTCGCGCCAGCTCACCATGGGCGACATTTTCAGCGGCGGATGTTCGCGGCAAGGAATCGACTGCGGGCCGGATTTCGACTTTGGTTCTTCGGCTATTCTGGTGCACTACGTAAATCGCGACTTGCTTCTGGCCGGCCAGAAATCGGGCGTCGTCTATGCGCTGGATCCGGCGCGCAAAGGCGAAATCCTGTGGCAGGTTCGTGTCGGAAAGGGAAGCACGAACGGGGGCGTTCAGTGGGGCATGGCGGCAGATGGCGTGAATGTCTACGCTGCGGTCTCCGATCTGGCAAGAGCTCGGGCGCAGGCCAAGGACCTGGCGGATCTGCGCACGTCGAACCTCGATCCCAATGCCGGTGGAGGCCTGTACGCGATCCGAATCATCGACGGCGCGAAGATGTGGTACGCGGAGCCGCAGCATACTTGTCTTGCTGAGAGGGCTGGATGCAGTCCGGCACAGCCCGCCGCGGTGACCGCGACGCCTGGAATCGTCTTTTCCGGCTCGGTGGACGGACACATGCGGGCGTATTCCTCGGAGGACGGAACCATCCTTTGGGATTTCGACACGGCCCGCGAGTATTCCGCCGTCAACGGTATCAAAGGGCACGGCGGATCGATCGACGGGCCGGGCGCAGTGGTGGCAGGCGGAATGGTTTACGTCAACTCCGGATATTCGCGCCAGAACGGCACGCCGGGGAACGTGCTGCTCGCGTTCGGGACCGATTAGGGCGCGCTTCCGATGTACAATTTGCCTGATAGGAGACACGCATGTATACGCGCCGTGACTTCGGCAAAATCGCAGTGGCCGCCTTGCCCGTGGCAACTCTGCTGGGGCAGAAGAAGATCAACTCGACCATCGGCGGCGTGCTGATCGGCGCGCAGAGCTACAGCTTCCGCGAGAAGCCGCTCGATGGCGCGATCCAGGCCATGTCCGAGATCGGATTGGGCGAATGCGAGCTCTTTTCGCCGCACATTGAGCCGAAGGGATCGCGCGAGGATCTGCGCAAGTGGCGCTTGACGGTGCCGCTCGAAGAGATCCGGGCCGTTCGGAAGAAGTTCGATGACGCTGGCATCAACCTCTACGCCTTCAATCTCAGCTTCAATGACAGCTTCACCGATGAGGAAATCGACCGTGGATTCGATATGGCCAAAGCGCTGGGTGTGGGCGTGATCACCGCATCGGCCACGGTGAGCTCGGCCAGGCGGGTAGCGCCCTTCGCGGAGAAACACAACATGATCGTGGCTTTTCATGGCCACTCCGACGTCAAGGATCCCAACCAGTTCGCCAAGCCCGAAGCTTTCGCGCAGGCCCTGGCGATGTCCAAGAAATTCGCGATCAACCTGGATATCGGGCATTTCGTCGCGGCCAACTACGATCCGGTGGAATACATCAAGGCCCAGCACGAACATATCCTGGTGCTGCATCTGAAAGACCGCAAGCGCGATGAGGGCCCGAACACGCCGTGGGGGCAGGGCGATACTCCCATTAAGCAGGTGCTCCAGCTTCTCAAGAAGGAGAAGTATCCGATGCGGGCGCTGATTGAGTACGAGTATCGCGGCACAAGCGATTCGGTCACCGAGGTCAAGAAATGCTTCGAGTACTGCAAGCAGGCACTAGCTTGATCCGAGGTGGGGCGGACTTCAGTCCGCGCGGGGCTTTTAGCCCCGGATGTGCTGGCGGAGCTGAAGCTCCGCGCAGGATAAATCCTGCCCTCCTCGCACTCGCGGTTCTGTGCTGGGCGTCGTCCGCGGCACAGGCCCAATTGATCAGCCGGCCGATTCCGCCGGCCGACGCTGTCGAACGCGGAAAGAAGCAGTTTGTGATTCAGTGCGCAGGCTGCCACGGGTCGGACGCTCGCGGCGAGGATAACGGGCCGGATCTGGTGCGTTCGGTGATTGTGCTCGATGACGAGCAGGGCAGCCTCATCGGACCGGTTCTCCGGAAGGGTTTTCCGAACGAAGGCATGCCCGCGTTCGAACTATCCGACGCGCAGATCCAGGATCTGGCAGCGTTCCTCCGGGAACGAACGCAGGCGGCGATCAATCGAAACGCGTATCCGCTGCAGAACCTGCTGACGGGCGACGCGAAAGCCGGCCAAGCATTTTTCAATGGCGCGGGACGCTGCAGCACCTGCCACTCCGCGACTGGCGATCTGGCGGGGCTCGCCAGCCGATTTCAGCCCGCGCAATTGCAGACGAGATTCCTTTATCCGCGCGGTGGACGTGGCGGACCCGGTGGTACGCAAGGCAAGCCGACCACGGCTACCGTGACTCCGCGCACGGGGCCCGCGATTTCCGGCACGCTCGAATTCATCGATGATTTTACCGTCGCGCTGCGCGACGCGGAAGGCTACTATCGTTCGTTTTCACGCGAATCGGTCAAGGTGGATATCCAGGATCCGCTCGCAGTGCACGCGCAGTTGCTCAAGCAATACAGCGACAAGAACATGCATGACGTTCTGGCTTACCTGGTGACACTGAAATGAAGATACTTCTAGCCTCGTTTGTTGTGGCGTGCGCGTTGCCTGCCTCACTAGGTGCCCAGCCGCTCGATCCAGCCAAACTTCTTCAGCCGCCCACCGATTCGTGGCCGACCTACAACGGCGATTACACGGGTCGCCGCTACAGCCCGCTCAAGCAAATCAATCAGTCCAACGTGAATACGCTGAATCTCGCGTGGACGCGCCGCTTCACAGCCGGTGGAGGTCGAGGCGGCGGTGGCCCGGTCTCGATCAAAGCAACGCCCTTAGAGGTTAACGGGATTCTCTACTTCGCGGCGCCGGATAACGCCTGGGCCGTGGATGCGCGCAGTGGTCGCGAGCTGTGGCACTTTGACTGGCCGACCAAAGGCGGCATCCATATCGGCAACCGCGGATTCGGCATTTATGGCGACTGGCTGTACTTCGAAACTCCCGATTGCTTCCTGATTTCGCTCGACGCCAAGACGGGGAAGATGCGCTGGAACCATCAGATCGCCGACGTGAAGCAGGAGTATTTTTGCACGCCCGCGCCGCTGGTCATCAAGAACCATATTCTGATCGGCGTGGGTGGCGATTCATTGGATTTGCCAGGGTACTTAGAAGCGCGCGATCCGGAAACCGGCGACGTGCAGTGGCGATGGAACTCGACGCCCCGGCCGGGCGAACCGGGTGCGGAGACGTGGCCGTCGAAAGTGTCGATGGAGCACGGCGGCGGAATGACGTGGCTCTCCGGCACCTACGATCCCGCGCTGAATCTCTATTACCTGGGTACTGGTAATCCGAATCCGGTGCACGCCGCGCAGAGCCGTACCGGCGAGAACCTATTTACCTGCTCGATCGTGGCGCTGAATCCGGACACGGGCAAGATCGCCTGGTATTATCAGGTTTCTCCGCACGATACGCACGATTGGGACAACGTCGAAACCCCCATCCTGATCGACGGACAATTCAATGGGCAGCCGCGTAAGCTGCTGGCGCAGGCCGCTCGCAACGGATACTTCGTGCTGCTGGATCGGACCAACGGGCAGAACCTCTTGACCGCTCCCTTTGTTGATGGGTTGAATTGGGCGAAGGGATTGGATGCCAAGGGCCGGCCCATTCCCGATCCAGCGAAAGAGCCGAAGACCGACGGCGTACTGGTTTCTCCGAACTCGAGCGGCGTTGCGAACTGGTTCGCGCCGACGTTCAATCCCGATACCGGTTTGTTTTACACCCACGCGACCGAATCGTATTCCGTCTACTGGCAGACCGATATCGACCAAACGCCGGAAGGCTACGGCGGGCGCGATCAGAGCTTGTGGTCGCAGAATCTCCTGCAGGCGATCGACTACAAGACGGGCAAGGTGGTCTGGAGCCACCGCTATCCCAACCAGGGCGGCAATCGTTCGGGTCTGTTGAGCACCGCCGGCGGATTACTGTTCGGCGGCGATCCCACAAGTAACGTGTTCGCCATGGACCCGGCCAATGGCAAGATCCTATGGCACGCCGGATTGCATGCGGCCGTGGGCAATGGGCCGATTACTTTCGAATTGGATGGGCGCCAGTATGTGGTGGTCGGCGCGGGCGATTCGCTATACGCGTTCACGTTGCCGCGTTAACACAAGGAAGGTGTCTGTGAAGCTGTGGCTCGCCATGCTCTCCGCCGGATTGGCTTGGGCGCAAAGCAATGGCGCAAACCCGGAAATTCGCGGCGTCGTGATCGAGCTGGGAATCGAGCACGGAATTCCGGACGTCGATATCACCATCTTCGAGGCGAAAGGAGCGGACATACGACGGCAGGCTGGCAAGGTCGTTACGGACAGCCAGGGCAAGTTCCGCTTTCGACCGGAACAGTTCGGCGAATATCAAGTGACCGCAAACAAAGGAGGATATGGCGGCAACGTCACGCGCGCCAACGTGACGCTCAGTGCCGATCATCCCAGCCGTGAAGTAACATTCGTGATGGGCCGGACGGGAGAGCTGACTGGCGGTGTGGTGGATGAAGAAACGGGCGAGCCGGTGGCAAATTATACTATCGAAGCCGCCGGCTTTTTCTATAAGAATGGCGTTCCGCGGACGGCCGGATCCGGAGCCCTGACTACCACCGGCAATGATGGACGGTTTGCCGTCCCCTATCTGGATCCGGGACGTTACGTCATGATTGCGGGTCCGCGGATGCGCGGTCTGACGCGGTTCTCCGATGCCGAGCTTGAAACTCAGGATTATGAATGGTCGTATTGGCCCGGAGGTCGCGAGCTGGATTCCGCCGCGCCGGTTACGCTCATTTCGGGTGGCTCGACCGATGTGGGCGTGCTCAGATTGCGCAAGGCGCCGTTGTACAAGGTCCACATCACGATTTCGGATGAGAATTGTCCAGCAGATGAAAACGTAAGTGCTTCGGTGTTCGTCATCGATAACCAGTTCACCGAAATTTACGGCTCCAGCGACGGCGCCTGCGGCGAGGAACTGCTCCTATGGAACTTTCAGCCCGGTTCTTACGGTCTGGTTATAGCCCATGGAGAGGAGCCGGACCGTTCCGTGGCAAGCCTTACGTTCGACATCGTCAATAAGGATCTGAAGCTGACGGCTTCTCTCGCCCGTGTAACCAATATAGAGGGCCATCTGGTAGCGGCCGACGGTGCGGATAAAATTCCATTCGAGAAGTTGAAGATCATGCCTGTCGAGGTAACAAGAATAGGGCCTCAATACGGTGAATACTCGGGGCCGGTGCCGGTGGGCTCTGACGGCCGTTTCCAACTCTCGAGCCGCTCGCCGTTCGGGAAGTTCCTGATCTGGTTGATTGCTCCCGACGGCGCCGGCGATTACGTAAAAGAAATACGTTTCAACGGAGCTAACGGAGCTATTGTTACGGGCGACCCGATCGCGTTGAATGGCAGTTTGGTAGCGCAGTCACTCGAAATCGTTGTCGACGATCAGACGGCGGCCATAACAGGCCTGGTCAGCGACGGCAACCATCCTGTGAGCAAACCCTACGTGCTTCTAACCAAGTGGCCGATGCCTGCCGAGCTTGCTTATGTGCGGCCTCAAGGTACGGACGGAGACGCTGACGGTCAGTTTCGTTTTACCGAACTGGTGCCCGGCGAATATCGGGCGATTGCTGTATCTCAATCCGATCGGGACATGCTTGACGAGCCCGGAGTTTTGCAACGTCTGCTGAGTGGCACGGAAACGATTACGCTGAGCCGCGGCGGCGTTCAGGCGATCACACTAAAGCTGGTCGACCCTTCGCGCTAAGCCCTCATCTTCTTCCAGGTCGCCAGACAACGCTCCGCGGTTTCGAGCTCCGGGAAGCGGCTGCCTTCCTGCTCGATCAGGTAATACTCGACGCCGCCGACGCTCTCGGCTGCCTCGAAGATTCTCGCCCAGGGCGCGTCGCCTTCGCCGAACAAAACGCGATACGCGCTATCGGGTGTTTTCCCGGCGGTCCAGTCCTTGCAGTGGATGCTGCGGATGCGGCCGGGATTCGCGTTGATCCAGGCTACCGGATCGGCGCCCGCTTCCATTGCCGTGCCGACGTCGAGCTGGAGAGTGAACTCTTTGGGCGTGTTCGCTGCCAGGACATCCATAGGCCGCTTCCCGTCAATGAGGGCCCATTCGGTTTGATGATTGTGGAACCCCGTACCCATGCCCAAAGGCTTGAGCGTTTCGCCGACCTTGGTCATCTGTTCGCCGAGCGCCTTCCAGGCGGCGATACCGTCCATGCGGCCCGTGCTCGCCATAATGATGTTCTTGCTGCCGATGATCTGGTTCAGCTCGATGGCCTTGGGCAGGCCTTCTGCGGTGAAAGATGCAGGGTTGTTGTGGGTCGAGTTGCAGCGGATTCCCAAAGCGTCGAGCAGCGTCCGCACCTCCTTGGCATACGCCGGTGTCCAGCCGGAATAGGGCGCGAAAAACTCGACGACTTCGTATCCCATTTTTGCAACTGCGCTCACGGTAGCGGTGAGATCTTTCATCAGCCCATCGCGTACCGAGAACAGTTCCAGCCCGATGGGGATCTTCTGGCCGGCAGCGAACGCCAGGGGAGCGGCGCCCGCCAAGGCCACAAACGTCCTGCGGGACACGGAACCAGGGAGCGCCATGTCCCTGACGATATCACTTTCGCTCTCCGCAATCGACCGCTCGTCACAATTTCGGATCGGGAATGTCTGCAGGTCCCAAAATCGAAACATGAAAGTCTGGGATGATTCGACTGAGATGGAGACAACGGCCGCTTACTGGGCTTACCAGGCGTTTTACTGGGGAATCTTTGCGGCTATTGGCTTGGCTATTAATGTTGCTAATGGTGGCAACGTCCGGAACCTGATCCTCAGCCATATCCTTTTCTTCGTTTACAGCGTCGGTCTGACGCATGTTTTTCGTGGGCAAATCAAGCGGTGGCGGCTGCGTCAGCCGTCGGCGATCCGGATGCGATTATGGCTGTTCCTGGGGATCTTGCTCATCGGCCTCATCCAGACGGTTCTGGTGATCTCGGTCGACATCGCGCTAAACGGAAGGCGGCCGGGAGACTGGCCGCTGGGCGCGGTGGCCGGTGTTGCCTGGGGGATGTACATCGGTACGCTCATATGGGCCATCATTTACGTGAGGATCACCGAGAGACGCGCGCAGGAGCAGCGGGAGATTCAAATGAAGCTGGCCGTACGCGCAGCGGAGCTCCGCGCTTTGGAAGCCCAAGTCAATCCGCACTTTCTCTTCAACTGCCTCAACTCGATCCGCGGGCTGGTGGTGGAAGATCCCCAGAAGGCCCAGGACATGATCACGCGATTCGCGTCGCTCCTCCGCTACAACCTGAATCGCGACCGGCAGCACACCGTCCTGTTCTCGGAAGAGGCGGAGATCGTGGCCGATTACCTGGCGCTGGAATCGGCGCGTTTCGAGGGGCGCCTTCGGGTACAGGTTACCGTTGACCCGGGAGCTGGATCGGCGCAGGTTCCGCCCATGATCCTGCAGGCCCTGGTGGAGAACGCACTCAAGCACGGCGTCGCGCGCAGGCCGGACGGCGGCGACGTAACGATTCATGCGTCAGCGCGGGACGGCAGGCTCGTGCTCGAGGTAACAAACACAGGTGAACTGGGACCCGCGCGGTCGAGCGACACTCAGCTTGGACTCAAGAATATTCGAGAGCGTCTGCATCTGCTTTATGGCGATCGCGCCAGTCTGTCGCTGCAGAATGGAGACGGAATGGTGGTGGCCAAAGTCGAGATTCCGACGGCTGTATGAGAGCCCTCCTTATCGACGACGAGCGCTTGGCCCGCGCCGAATTGCGCCGGTTGCTGGCTGTGCACCCCGAGATCGAGATCGCGGGAGAAGCCGGTAACGGAGACGAGGCTCTCGCCCTCATCGCCCAAACATCGCCCGATCTGCTGCTCCTGGACGTCCAGATGCCTGGCCTGACCGGATTCGACGTTCTTGAGCGTCTGGAGGACGTTCCCCAGGTTATCTTCACCACCGCCTACGACGTCTACGCCATCAAGGCGTTCGAGGTAAACGCGCTCGACTACTTGATGAAGCCCATCGCGCCCGCCCGGCTGGCCGCGGCGCTCGCTAAGGTTCGCCCGCGCTCCGGCCCCACGCGTTTGGAGCGTGTGTTTGTCCGCGATGGCGACCGCTGCTGGATCGTCGCGCTCCCCGATATCTTTCTGCTCGAATCCGAAGGCAACTATACGCGGGTTCACTTCAACGGCCAGCGTCCGCTGATCCGGCGCTCGCTCAACGCGCTGGAGGCGCAACTGGACCCGGCGGTGTTCTTCCGGGCGAATCGCAAGGAAATTCTGAATCTGAAGTGGATCGATAAAGTGGATCTCGGGGTCGCCGGCGGCCTGTCGGTCACGCTCAGAGGCGGGCGTGCAGTCGAGATGTCGCGGAGACAATCCGGACGCCTGCGCGAAATCCTGAGTCTTTAGCGCATGCGAAACTGGAACGATGCAATATGCACACCTAGGTGATACCGGATTAATCGTTTCGCGCCTGGCGTTCGGCGCGATGACTTTCGGCACAGGCAAAGGGCCGTTTGCCGCCGTCTCGAAAGTGAGTCCCGAGCTTGCCGATCAGATCATCGGGAAGACGCTCGATGCAGGCATCAACTTCTTCAACACGGCCGACGGCTACACCGGCGGCCAGTCCGAGGAGATCCTCGGCAAGGCGCTGGGCGCGCGCCGCAAGGACGTGGTAGTTTCCACAAAGTGCGGATTTCGTTCCGGCGAGGCTCTGTTGCACCAGGGCTTGTCGCGGCAGCACATTCTCGCGTCGGCCGAAGGCAGTCTCAAGCGGCTGGGGACCGATTACATCGACGTCTATCTGGTCCATCGCGTCGACCCGCATACGCCGGTGGAAGAGACCGTAGGTGCGCTGGACGATCTGGTCCGGCAAGGCAAAGTCCGCTACGTCGGATTTTCGAATTGGCCCGCGTGGATGGCGGCCAAGGCCGTGGGGATCCAGAAGCGCCATGGCTCGGCGCGATTCCGCGCCGCGGAAATGTACTATTCGTTGGTGGGACGCGATGTGGAATATGACATCGTGCCGTTCGTGGAAGATGCCGGGATCGGGATCATGGTGTGGAGTCCGCTGGCGGGAGGTTTCCTCACCGGCAAGTACACGCGCGAAAATCCTCAGGGCGACGGCGGGCGGCTCACCGGCTTCGACATGCTTCCCTACGACCGCGAAAAGGGCCACACGGTGGTCGACAAGCTGCGCGAGATCGCCAGGGCTCACGACGCGTCGCCCGCGCAGATCGCTTTGGCCTGGCTGCTCCGCAAGCGCGGCGTGACATCCATTCTGATCGGCGCGAACAAAATGGCGCAGCTCGAAGATAACCTGGGCGCGGTCAATGTGCAGCTCGCCGCGGAGCAAGTGACCCAGCTCGACGAGCTGACAGCTCCGGCGGCGCTCTATCCGCACTGGTTCACGGCACGCGTTCAGGATCCGCCAGTCACGGCAGCGCTAACAAGTCAAACGAAGTAGCTAAAAGGGGACAGCCAACGCGATTGATAACAGGTCCCTTGACGCGGACACGATTGACTGTCCCCTTTTAGCTTTTAGCGGACATGATATGATCCGATTCGTATGAAACGCCGACGCTTCCTGCAGGCTCTGGCTGCTGCACCCGCTACACCGGCGCTGCTTGCCCAACAAGCTGTGCCGGATGCTGCTGCGGAACCGGCTCCACTCGACTTCTCTGGTCCCGATGAGGGAGCCGACCCGGTCCTCCGATTCTTTAGCACCCGCCAGTTCGCGACGCTTCGAAGGCTGTGTGATCTCCTGGTGCCGGGCGCCCAAAGCTCGCCTGGCGCGCTCGAAGCCCGCGTGCCCGAGTTCATGGATTTCCTGATCGGCGATTCTGCGGTCGATCGCCAGCAACTCTGGCTGAGCGGGCTGGACGCTCTCGAAAGTCAGTCGCAGACGATCTTCAAGAAGGCATTTACGGATACGGACGCCGCCCAAGCCGATACTCTATTCGCTCCGCTGCATCAGCCTTGGACCTACGAGCCGCCGGCCGATCCGATCGCGCGTCTGCTGGCCGCGGCCAAGCAGGATGTGCGCACGGCGACCGCTAATTCGTTCGAGCGCAGTCCTGCGGCATCGGGAGGCACGCGGCGCAGGGGTGGTGGCGGGTTGTACTGGCTCCCAGTCGAGTAAAAGAAAGAATCATGGCCGCCCCCAACTACGACGTTCTGATCATCGGTTCCGGCGCTTCCGGAGGCATGGCCGCGTACACGCTCACGAAGAAGGGCATCAAGTGCCTGATGCTTGACGCCGGCCCGCCGGTCGATTTTCAGAACAACCAGGTCCCCAAGCCCGCATGGCAGTTGCCCTACCATGGCCTGGGAAAGCCCGGCAGCCTGGCGCACGTATTTCAAGCCAATGAGTACAACGCCCACCAGTGGGTGGACGAACAGCAGGTTCCCTACACGCACGATCCTGGCGAGCCTTTTAACTGGGTCCGCGTCCGCTACGTCGGCGGCAAGTCGCTGTTCTGGTCGCGCATGGCGTTCCGCCTGAGTGATTACGAGTTCAAGAACAAGGATCATGACGGGTTCGGCGACAACTGGCCCATCAGCCTGGCGGATCTGGCTCCCTATTACGATCAGGTGGAGCCGATCTTTCGGGTGCGCGGCCGCAAGGACGGTCTGAAGCAGCTTCCCGATGGGAACTTTGTCGACGATCCTTCGCCGTGGAGTCCATCAGTTCAGAAGTTCATGGCCGAAGCCAGCAAGCGCAATATCCCGGTGATCAAGCTGCGCAGCGCCCTAGGGCGGGGACAGCTGGCCAGCTCGGTCAATCTTCTTTTACCGGACGCGCTGGCAACCGGGAACCTGACCATCGTGCCTAACGCCGTGGTCCGCGACATCACCGTGGACAAGAACACTGGCCGCGTGAACGGCGCGAATTTTCTGGATCGCCAGTCCAGGCGCGAGATGCACGCCAAGGCCAAAGTGGTGGTGGTGGGAGCATCGTGCCTGGAGAGCACGCGGATCCTGCTGAATTCCGGAATCGCGAATTCCAGCGGCGTGCTGGGCCACTATCTGCACGATCAGTTCTACATCACCCAAAGCGTCCAGGCCGTGATGCCCGAGGTCCGCAACAAGACGGCTCCGCCGAACTACGCGGCCGGCTATGGCTACATCCCGCGCTTCCGGAATCTTCAAACCAAGGAAAAGGATTTCCTGCGCGGCTACGCGTTCGATTTCCAGGCGGGCGGCACGCCGGATGCGAAGTTTTTCCCGCTGTACGGCAAAGCGCTCGACGAAGCACTCGATGCGCATCGCGGGACTGGGTTCACGGGCACCTGCATGGGCGAAGTGCTGCCGCGCTTCGAGAATCACGTTCGTATCAACAAGGATGTGACCGATGCCTGGGGCATTCCGGTGCTTCACGTCCAGGCTCGCTATGGCAGCAACGAATTCAACATGGCCAAGGACGCCATCAACACTATGTCGGAGTTGTGCCGCGCGTGCGGATGGGAAGTGCTGGCCCGGCATGACCAGCCATTTCCTCCCGGCTACAGCATTCACGAAGTCGGCACGTGCCGCATGGGCGACAATCCCAAGACCAGCGTGCTCAACAAGTGGAACCAGAGCTGGGATATCAAGAACCTTTTCGTGGTGGATGGCAGCAGCTTTGTGAACGCCGGCAGCCAGAATCCGACCATGACTATCCTGTCGCTTTCCATGCGCGCCTCGGAATACCTGGCCGATCAGATGCGTAAGGGCGAGATCTAGTCTTCGCATTCCTTGGCATCGTAACCTGGGATCATGCGGCCTGACGGCGCGCCTCATAAAGCATGAATCAGCACCTCGCGAAATACCTGGCCGAGAACTGGATGGAGCTGGTGTGGCCGGCGATCCTGTTTGCCGTCGTAGTGGTGTCGGGATCGGTGCTTCGCAGCGTCCTGTTCTCCCGCCTTCGGCGATGGGCGGCTTCCACGCGGACGCAGATCGACGACATCCTGATCGATGTCCTGCACGGGCCTTTCCTGTTGTGGATCCTCATCCTGGCCATCCACCTGGCTGCGGAATATTCGGACCTGCCGCGCAGCGTGACGCGCTGGTCGGCCAAGGTGCTGCTGGCGCTGTGGATCATCTCCCTCACTTTGGTCTTCGCCCGAATGAGCGGGCGTCTGGTACGGGTTTATTCCACAAAGCTCGAAGGAGCTCTGCCGGTTGGCACACTGACCGAAGTTCTAGCCACTATCATCATCGGGATCCTCGGCTTCCTGACCTTGCTGCAGATGGTTTTCGAAGTCGATATCCGGGCCATCCTGGCGGCTTTGGGAGTGGGCGGACTGGCCGTGGCGCTGGCGCTGCAGGACACCCTCTCCAATCTGTTCGCCGGATTCTATGTGAGCATCGCTGGCCAAACCCGGATCGGCGATTTCATCAAGATCGACGCGGGACAGAGCGGTTACGTGCAGGATATCGGCTGGCGTAGCACTACGCTGCGGGAATTAGGCGGCAACCTCATCTTCATTCCCAACAACAAGCTTGCGCAAAGCATTGTCACAAATTATCATCTTCCGGACCGCAGCCTCGGAGTCGGGATCACCGTTCCCGTAATCTACGACTCCGATCCGAGCCAGGTGGAGCGGCTCCTCAACGAAGTTGCTGCCGCCGCCGTGGGACAAGTTCCCGGTTTGTTAAAGGAGCCTGCGCCCAGCGCAAAATTTGTCCCCGGTTTCGGCAAGACTTCCATGGACTTTACTTTGGACTGCCATGTGGCAGAGTTCGCGGACCAGTATCTGGTGCAGCATGAGCTTCGCAAGCGGATCTATCGCCGGTTTCGCGAAGAAGGAGTTCAGTTTCGAACGAAGACTGGGCTGGCGACGGAGGAGAACTAGCTTCTTCGGAGTGGCAAATATTTGTCGGCGCGTCATCCCAATGAAAACTTTGGGTGCGAAAATCTTCCTTCTTGACACCGCCGCCAAATGGGAGCACAATTGCCGCAGAGTGGCATGTTTTGCCCTCTATGTTTTGCCCTCTCCGATGGTAGGGCGCTAAAACCGACCCGCGTAGGTGCAAGGGAGGGAGACAGCGCGTGAGGACAAATCCCAAAAAAGGGAATGAAGGTAGCGGGAGCTCAAAAAGCAGAACCATGGTTCCCCGTCGCAGGACCGTTCGACCCAAGGGCACAGAATCTGTTGCGTCGACAGCAGTTTCTGAAGATAACGTCTCCGTCCAGGACGTGACAATAGAAGCCGAGATCGCCCGGCT
>Ga0209415_10007438_pt1 | contig 19139 bp, 17 predicted proteins | sample PeaSoiSIISIP2007_FD_187696 | JGI IMG/M metagenome (GOLD analysis project Ga0209415, IMG submission 187696) | Peat soil microbial communities from Weissenstadt, Germany - SII-SIP-2007 (SPAdes) (version 2) | ecosystem: Environmental > Terrestrial > Soil > Wetlands > Peat | place: Germany... | reverse complement strand
CCATACAATCTGAAAGCGGACCGCGGTCTCTCCAACTACGACGTGCGAAATTACTTTGTCACCTATTGGAATTGGGATCTGCCGACCCTGCCGGGGCCCAAGCTACTGGGGTCGGGATGGCACTGGAACGCGATCACCACGCTGTCTTCGGGTAACCCGTTTTCAGCCGTGATCAGCTTCGACCGCGCCCGCGCAATACCTCAATCCGGCACGGCTCCCGAGACCCCGAATCTGTCGCCCGGAGCCAGCACAAACCCCATCCTCGGAGACCCCGCACGCTACTTTGACCCGAGTTCCTTCGTGCTGCAACCTGCCGGCTTCTATGGCAATCTCGGGCGCAATACGTTGATAGGTCCAGGTTTGGTTAAGGTTGATTTTTCGCTTAATAAGCAGTTCCGAGTGACCGAACGTTTGGGCTTGGAACTTCGTACAGAGGCGTTCAATCTTTTCAATCATCCAAACTTCTCAATCCCCAGCCAGAGGGCGGTCTTCTCCGGTGTAAATGCGACCAGCGGCCTCGGCATCCCGGTGGCAAGCGCCGGTCTCATTACCACCACGCAGACCTCCTCGCGTCAGTTGCAATTGGGACTGAAAGTGACCTTCTGAGCGGTCGGCAGGAGTTTCGCGTCGTGACCAATGCCTTCAGCGCGGAATACGGCCGTGGCGGAGTTCACTGATACTTGGCCTCCAAAGGAACAGGTCCTCCCTGACGCCGCAGCGTTTACTTTTCGTTCTGTCTGGTTGGCTGACACACCCGGCAAAGATGGGTCAAGCCGGGTCCCCGGCCCTTTGGCCGGAGCGGGATCCCCGTATCGGTTATGCACCCACTGGGCCCCACCTCCGGCAGTCTGCTAAACTTTGGAATATCGGGGCTCTTTTGTACGTTCTCAGCCGGCCATTTCGATTTTTCTTCGCCCTGGTGTAAACTGGAATCTAACACGGAGTTTTGCATCGTGTCAGTTCAAAACCATTTCGTCCGAATCATGATCGCCGCGGGTTGTCTGTGGTCGCTCGCGGGATGCAGGCAGCAGCAACAGGTCCGCTCAATGGGCCCGCCGGTGGTGCCCGTTTCCGTCGCCAAAGCCGTCGAGGAGTCGGTCCCCACGGAACTGCGCGTGGTGGGAACGGTGGATGCGTCCTCCATCGTACAGGTAAAATCGCAGGTGGCCGGCCAGCTCGACAAGGTGGCCTTCACCGAAGGCCAGAACGTCAACCAGGGCGACCTTCTCTTCCAGATCGACCCGCGCCCGTTCGAGGACGCTGTGAAGCAAGCCGAAGCCAACGTGGCCCGCGATCGCGCCCAGATCGCCCAGGCCGAGGCGGCGCTGGCGCGGGATGCCGCCCAGGCGAAGTTCAACGAAGGCGATGCCGCGCGTTACGCCGAGCTGCAGAAAGAGGGCTTGGCTTCGAAGTCGCAATCCGACCAGTCCAAGACCAGCGCGGATGTGGCCCGCGAAGCGGCTCGCGTCAGCCAGGCCACCATCGAGAGCAGCCGCGCGGCGCTGGCTGCCGATGAGGCCGCGGTGGCCGCCGCCAAGCTCAATCTGGATTACTGCCAGATCCACGCGCCCATCTCGGGCCGCACCGGCAACCTGCTGGTGCAGGCGGGCAACCTGGTGAAAGTCAACGATGTGGCCCTGGTGATCATCCACCAGGTGGAGCCGATCTTCGTGAACTTCAGCGTTCCCGAGCAGCACCTGGCCGCCATCCGCCGCCTCAACTCCCAGCGCAAGCTGGCGGTGCGCGTGTTCACGCGGGACAATCCCGACCGCGCGGCCGTGGGGTCACTTTCGGTGATCGACAATACCGTGGACAGCACCACCGGCACCATCCGTTTGAAAGGCACGTTCGAGAATCGCGATCGCCTGCTTTGGCCGGGCCAGTTCGTCACCGCGGTGCTGACGCTCGACACCATCCAGAACGCCACGGTGATTCCGGCCGAGGCCGTACAGAACGGGCAGCAGGGTCAATTCGTGTACGTGGTCAAAGCCGACAACACGGTGGAGGCGCGCATCGTCACGCCCGGCCGTCTCTTCGGCAAGAAGACCGTCATCGAGAAGGGCGTCGCTCCCGGCGACACGGTGGTGGTGGATGGCCAGTTGCGCCTCTTCCCGGGCGCGCAGGTGCGGCTGGTAGATCCGGGCAAAACGGATGCGGGCGCGGGGGATGCGGGGCGATCATGAACCTTTCGCGGATCTTTATTGAACGTCCGGTGATGACCGCGCTGGTGGTTCTCGCCATCCTGCTGTTCGGAACGATTGCGTTCCGCGCGCTCCCGGTGGCGGCGCTACCCAGCGTGGACTACCCCACGATTTCGGTGACCGCGGCGGTGCCCGGCGCCAATCCCGAAACCATGGCGTCCTCCGTGGCCACGCCCCTGGAGCGCGAGTTCTCCACCATCGCGGGCGTCTCCTCGATGAACTCGGTCAACGCGCTGGGGAGCACTTCCATCACCGTGCAGTTCACGCTGGACCGCAAAATCGACGCGGCCGCGCAGGACATTCAAGCGGCCATCGCGCGCGCCGGCGGCCGGCTGCCCACCAGCATGCCGCGCCCGCCTTCCTACCAGAAGGTCAACCCGGCCGAGCGGCCCGTGCTCTACCTGGCGCTCGATTCTTCCACCCTGCCCATGTACACGGTCGACGAATACGCCGACACGCACCTGGCGCAGCGCATCTCCATGGTCAGCGGCGTGTCCAGCGTGCAGATCTACGGCGAGCAGAAATACGCCGTGCGGGTGCAGGTGGATCCGGATCAGCTCGCGGAGCATGGCATCGGCATCGACGAGGTGCAGCGGGCCATCGCATCCAGCAATACCAACCTTCCCACCGGCCGGCTGGACGGCGACGCGCAATCCTACACCATCGAGTCGAACGGCACCCTGGGGAGTGCGTCGGCTTACCGCCCCATCATCGTAGCCTGGCGGAATGGCTCCCCGGTGCGGCTGGAACAACTCGCCAACGTAATCGACAGCGTGGACAACAACAAATTGATGGCTTGGTTCAACGATACCCACGCCCTGATCATCGCCATTCAGAAACAACCCGGCACCAATACCGTCGAGGTGGTGGACGGCATTCTCGGCCTTCTTCCGCAATTCCGGCGCGAGATCCCACCGGCGATTCGTCTGTCGGTGGTTTATGACTCCTCGGAATCGATCCGCAGCTCCATTCGCGACGTGGAGTTCACGCTGCTGCTCACCGTTTGCATCGTCGTCCTGGTGATCTTCCTGTTCCTGCGGAATGTCTCCGCCACACTCATTCCGGGCGCCGCCGTGCCCTTCTCCATCGTGGGCACGTTTGCCGTCATGTACCTGTTGGGCTACAGCCTGAATAATCTTTCGCTGATGGCCCTCACGCTTTCCGTGGGCTTCGTGGTGGACGATGCCATCGTGATGCTGGAGAACATCGTGCGCCACATGGAAGAGGGTGAGACGCGCACGTACGCGGCCATCAGCGCCGCGCGGGAAATCGGCTTCACGATTCTTTCCATGACCTTCTCGCTGGTGGCGGTGTTCATTCCCGTGCTGTTTCTGGGCGGCATCGTGGGACGTCTGCTGCACGAGTTCGCGGTCACCATCGTGGTGGCGATTCTGATCTCGGGATTCGTCTCGCTCTCGCTCACCCCCATGCTCGGCAGCCGCTACCTGAAGCACGACAAAACCGCCAAACACGGGCCGGCCTACCGCGCGCTGGAAAGCGGCCACAACCTGCTGGCGCATGGGTACGAACGGACGCTGCGCATCTCGCTGCGCTTCCGCTTTGCAACCCTGATGGTCGCCATTCTGATGTTGGTGGGCACGGTTTATCTCTTCCGGACCATGCCCACGGGATTCATTCCCAGCCAGGACAGCGGCTTCATGTTCGCCGCCACTCTGGGCCCGCAGGACATGTCGTTCGACTCCATGGCGCGGCACACCTATGCGATCAGCCAGGTATTTCGCGCGAACCCCGAGATCCAGGACGTGGGTGTCTTCGTCCCTGGAGGCATCGGGACGAACTCCGGGGCCGTCTTCGCCCACATGAAGCCGCGCGACCAGCGGGCCCACTCGGTGGACCAGATCATCGAGCAACTGCGGCCCAAGGCCATGGCCGTCCCGGGGATCTTCGCCTTCATGCAGAACCCTCCTCCCATCACCATCAGCGGCCAGAATATCGGGGCCAGCTCCTATCAGCTCACCCTGCAGAGCGCCAACCTCGACGAGATCTATACGTGGGCGCCGCAACTGATGGGCAAGATGCGCCAGATTCCGGGGTTCGTGGACGTCACCTCCGACATGCTGATTTCAAGCCCGCAGGTGATGGTGGATATCGACCGCGACCGCGCCCTGGCCCTCGGCATCACTCCGCAGGCCGTGCAGGACGCGCTCTTCAGCGGCTTCAGCCAGCGCGAGGTGTCGGTGATTTACGCGCCGGCCAATCAGTACTCAGTAATTCTTGAATTGCTGCCGCAATACCAGCGCACTCCCGACGCGCTTTCCAAGGTGTATCTGCGTTCTTCGGCGGGGGCGTTGGTGCCGCTCGACAGCGTGGTGTCGACCAGGCGCCAGACCGGCCCGCTACAGATCAACCACTTCGGCCAACTGCCGGCGGTGACCATCGGATTTAATCTGCGGCCGGGATTCTCGCTCGGCCAGTCGACGCAGGCGGTGGACAGCGCCATCAGCGACCTGCGCATGCCCGCCACCATCGGCGCCAGCTTTCAGGGCACGGTGAAGGAGTTCCAGAGCTCCTTCCAGAACCTCTCGCTTCTGCTGGGGGTGGCCATCCTGGTGATCTACATCGTGCTGGGCATTCTGTACGAAAGCTTCATTCATCCCATCACGATTCTCTCGGGCCTGCCCTCGGCGGTGTTCGGCGCGCTGCTCACGCTGGTGCTCTTCAAGAAGGAGCTGGATCTCTTCGCGTTCGTGGGAATCATCATGCTCTTCGGCGTGGTAAAGAAGAACGCCATCATGATGATCGATTTCGCGATCGACGCGCGCCATCACGGGTCGACTCCCTACGACGCCATCTGGCGAGGCTGCCTGCTGCGCTTCCGCCCGATCATGATGACCACCATGGCGGCGCTGTTCGGCACACTGCCGATCGCGCTGGGGTACGGGGAAGGCGGCGACGCGCGTCAGCCGCTGGGCCTGGCCGTGGTTGGCGGCCTGGTGGTCAGCCAGTTCCTCACGCTCTATATCACGCCCGTGATCTACCTGTATTTGGAGAGTGTGCAGGATTGGTTCCGCGGAGAACGCACTGCCCAGTTGAAGCCGACAGAAGTTGTGGCTTCGCGGTAGGACGCGGCGCAGCCGCAGTAGAATTCTGGTGTTGGGCCGCAAGCAGGAAGCGCCGCGCGCTTCGAAGGGTCCGGGCGAGGACGATTTCGGCACAACCCCCTTGGCTGCTAAACTATATCTTTCCGAGCCCGCGGGGGTTAAACACAAATGCCATCTCTGCAAACGGTCTTCGACGCCTGCCGCCCCTGCTACGATGAAATCGTACGTCCGGCGTCTTCCACGACAAAGATCGACGGATCGAGGCGGCTATGACCATCGCGGCAAAATACGAGAACGGCGTCTTCAAGCCTCTTGAGGATGTCACGATTCGGGAGGGGACCGTGGTTCAGGTCTCCGTTCCTTCCTACAGGGAACGCCTGGCGGAAAAACGACGCTCTGTCAGAGAGTTCGCCTTCACCGGCATGTGGAAGGACCGTGAGGAAATGGCCGACAGCGTGGAGTACGTGAACAACCTGCGGAGAAATCTACGCGGGTGAAGCGCCGTTTGCGAACGGCACGATTGCATGGCCTACCTGCTTGACAGCGACGTACTCATCGACGTCTCCCGCAATCGGCAGGAGGCTATCGACTACGTCGACACGCTCCCCGAACCGTGGGCGATTTCGCAAGTCACTGCGATGGAACTTCTTGTCGGCGCCAGGAACAAGAAAGAGGTGATCGACCTCGACGCGTTCTTGTCGTCGTTCCCGATCGTTCCCCTCAGCGACTCGATCGGGAGGAAAGCGTACCAGTTGCTCATTGCCTACGCAAAGTCTCACGGCCTGCTCGTCTTCGATTCGGTCATTGCCGCGACGGCGATCGACGAAGGTTTCACGCTTGTCACGAGGAACCGTAAGCACTTCACGATGATCGACGGAATCAGCTTGCAGATTCCAAGGTATTAGTCCCCGTAGGGCCGAGCCCTTGTCAATTGTGGCAAGCTAAAGCATGCCCAACCCTGAACGCCACGGTGCTGCTCCCGTGCTGACCGGGCGCGAGTGGAAGCCGGCTTATGAGACCGAAGACGGCGACCTCGTCGTCGAATTTGGCGCAGGCGAGCGCGGGGCCCCTGCAGCTAGTCCTGAAACATCGAAATTCCCGCGATGCCGGCCGCTCCGGCGGCCAGGCAATCGGCCGCGTTGGAAGGCGTGATGCCGCCCACCGCAATCACCGGGATGGCCACACTGCGCGCGGCATCGTGTAGACGCACGATCCCCTGCGGCGCGCCATAGGCCACTTTGGACGGAGTCCAGAACACCGGCCCGAAGACTGCGAAATCCGCTCCTTCCGCTTCCGCGGCGCGCAGTTCTTCGAGCGAATGCGTGGATACGCCGATCAGGAAGCCGGGCGGCGTGATGGTGCGCAGAATCCTCGGCGAAATCGAATTTCCGGGAAGGTGCACGCCGTGGGCGCCGCAGGCCAGGGCGACGTCCGCGCGGGTGTTCACCAGGATTTGCGTGCCGTGCGGGTTGGGAAGCGCCAGCGCGCGGCGGACCAGATCGCACAGCTCACGCGCGGAGAGGTCTTTCTCGCGGATCTGGATGCGCTCCACGCCATCGTGCAGCGCGCGCTCGATCATTCCGAGCAGGGCCGCCGTGCCTCCTGCGCCGTGCCGGTCGGTGATGTAGTACCGCAGCATCAGACGGGTTCGTAGTAGCGCTCGCCGGCACAGGCGCGGCAGAGCGTGCGGCCCTCGCGGACGATTTCGCGCTTGAAGCTGACGCCCTCGCCGCACGCCGCGCAGATTGCGCGCGCGCCCTTGTACCCCGGCAGGTCTTCGGGTCCGATGGCCACCCGTACCCATTGGATCTCGAAGAGGTCCTCGTCCGGCATCTCGCGGTAGGCGCACATCTGCTGTTGGTTCTTCGCGGCGATCTCGGGATGCAACTCGGCGGCGCGTTGTTTGGAACTCTCGCGGGCGGCGACGCGCACGGCGCGCTGGTCGCGCAGATCGCAGAACGTGGCGGCCACTTTACCGAAATCGCGGAACTTGAGCGCGCGCTTTCCCAGGCGGCAGCCGGTGACGATGGGGATGGCGTCAGTGGCGCAGCGGTCGATCTCGATGAAGGTGACCAGGCGCTTGCGGTCGGCGCCGGTGGGGTCCTCGATGCCCAAAAGCTTGACGCCGTAGAGGGCCATGCGCAAGCCCAGGATCTGGCCGGCGCACAGGTGGCCGTGGGCCTGGGCAGCCTGGATCTCGTATTCGGGGAGGGATTTGAGGGCCAATCTCGATTATCGCGCTTTGTGGGGCGACGCCCCGCCCCCCTGTGTTCGCCCCCACTTTCGCTTGACACTAAGTAGCAAGTACTTCATGATGTAAAGGTCTTTCTACTACGGTCCTCTCAGCGACGGGCCGGGGAGTTTGTTTTGACACGGCTCGTTCGCCGGATATGCAAAGGCTTCGCAGTATTGGCGTTCCTGGGTGTTCTCGGGGCCGGGGCGACGTTGGGATCGCTCTGGCTGGAGCACAGGACCGGGATCGCACTGCCGGCGCCCACGGGGCCATTCGCGGTTGGCCGCTCGCTCTACGATTGGGTCGACGAAAAGACACCGGACGCCCTGGCTCCGGCGCCGGGGACCAAGCGCGAGCTTCTCGTGTGGATCTGGTACCCGGCGGTGGCTGGGCAATCCGGTGCGGTGGTGGACGACTACGTGCCCGCTTCCGTCCGGGAGCCGGCCGGCCGCGGCGGCCCACTCGTCTTCAGACTTCTAACGCGCGACCTGTCGAAGGTCCATGGGCACAGCCTCCGCAACGCCGGGGTGTCGCCGCAGCAGCCATCGTACCCGGTCGCGGTCATGAGAGCGGGGGCATCACTCGGCGTGATGAACTACTCGACGCTTGCCGAGGATCTGGCCAGTCATGGTTACGTCGTGGTGGGATTCGATGCCCCCTATCGCACCATTGAGGTCGTTTTCCCCGACGGCCGGGTGATCGAACGGAGGCCGGAGAACAACCCGGAACTTTTCTCGGGAGAGGAACTGACCCGTCTCGCCGACAAGCTCCTGGCCGCCTGGACCGGGGACATCGCGTTCGTACTCGATAAGCTGGAGCGGTTGAACGCCTCGGACGCGTCCGGCAAGTTCACGGGCCGGCTCGACATGACGCGCGTGGGTGTATTCGGGCACTCTCTCGGTGGCGCGACGTCCGCACAATTCTGCTCCCAGGATTCCAGGTGCAAAGCAGGCATCGATGTCGACGGCGCACCGCTGGGCAGCGTCATTCACACAGGCATCCACAAGCCATTCATGATTCTCCTGAGCGGCCACGGCGATTTTTCGTCGGATGCGGAGGTCCGTCAGATCATGGCCGATATCCAATCGATCTACGATCGTCTGCCTCCGGACGACAGGCTGCTCATCGCGATCCGAGGCGCGAACCATTTCACCTTCAGCGACGACGGGGCGCTGTTGAAGAGCCATCTCATGCGGGGGCTGCTTCGCGTCTTCGGCAAGCTCGGTATCGATGGACGCCGCCAGCTTGCCGTTACAGCGTACTGCGTACACACCTTCTTCGACGCGTACCTCAAAGGAGACAGCGCATCGCGGCTCAGGATTGCGTCTCCGCTTTACCCCGAGATCCAGGTTCTCGACTGAAGCGCCTCTGGTCTTCGCCAATCCGAAAGCGATTCGCGCCGGCTAATTCCCGGACGGTTTCTCGGCATGGTCGATCACCACGGTGTCAAGCGGCGCTGTGCCCGGTACCAGCTTCAGCCCAAGCCTGTCCACAGCCGCGAAGACGGAGGGACAGGCCGTATCCGGAGCCGACCCATCCGGCCCCGCTGAGGCGAGGTCGTTTGGGCACCACTCGATTTCGTAATCGTAGAATCCCGTGAGTCCGGTCTTGTCGAACACGGGGCGGCCCGCGCCGTGGTTGGGATTCGCGAATTCCTCGGCCAGGCTCGTTATGGGAGCATGTACCGCCCTGATCCGGAATACTCTTCCGTCTCTCATGGCCATTGACACCTTTGCGTCCGAGACGTTTTCCATGAACTTAGGCCCGCCCTTCGCCACCACCAGGTTGAACACGGGCAGGTCCCTCCTGGCATGGTGGACGCTCAGATGAAACCGATCGGCCAGTAGCGCTTGCAGCATGAGCCGGAACCGTTCGATGGAAGGAGGCGGGCCGTCGGCAGCCTTGGCGATCACCTGGTAGAGCGCCGAGTCGAATCCAGACACGTCGGAAAGAATACCGTGCCGCGCCCACGCCGGGCCTCCCGAGAGTTGAAAGCCGTCCGTCCTCAAGCCGTAGGCAAACTCCACGAGACCGTACAAATCGATGTGCTCCCCTCTCAGCGTGTTGCCGCGGACGAAGACCCCGACACTTCCCTGGTTGGTCCACGGCTGCGGTTTGATAGTCGCTACTTCGAACGCCAACGGAATCTCTGGCGACGATTGGGCCCGGATTTCCGGTGGAAGATCAATGCCAAGGAAGCAGCACTGACAGACCAGAACCGCGCCGATGTGTGCCGATCGTAGGGATGACAGCATCAATATTCCTAACTGCGCAATCGGACGGACTAGGAAGCTGAAGTGTTAACCGGACAACCGGGATTTCATCCGGTCTCGGTGGGAGGCCGCCCCTGGCAGCCGACGGAACCGCGCGCTGAAGTGCCGCAGGAAGGCGCTCAAGCAGCCTTTCCTTTTCTCGGGCCTTTCTTCTGTCCCACGGGAGAGAGAAGCGTGTCGGCCCACGCGCGCTCCTTTTTCGTCAGCGGGCCACCTGTCTGTTGAAGCGCTTCTTCCAGCATCTCCTTCCAGTCGGCCGCATCGAAAAGAGCGACTCCCACGGCATGCTGAACGAAGGCAGAAACGCTGGCTGCCTTCCCGGCCGCGACCAGTGCGCGAATTTCTTCAACCTGATCGTCCTGCAGCTTGATGGCGATCTTGGAGGTTGCCATACAAAAAACCACACCATGAAGAGGGTCCGGTTCCAAGCGGTCTCACCAGACGATCCCGCCCCTCACAGCGGGCGGAAACGCGCGCTGAAGTGCCGCAGGAACGGCGGCTCCTCGACGATTTCAAGGCCGCGAATCGCCTCCTTGCGGGCATTCACTTCGAGGATCGCCTCCACTACGTAATCGATGTGGCTCTGGGTGTAGACGCGGCGCGGGATGGCCAGCCGCAGCAGCTCGTGCTGCGCGGCGTCGCCGAACATCACCGAGCCGATCTCGACCGAGCGGATACCCGCGTGGCGGTAAAGCTCCACGGCCAGCGCCTGGCCGGGAAACTGACGCGGAGGGATGTGCGGCAGCATGCGCGCGGCGTCGATGTAGATGGCGTGGCCGCCGGGCGGCTCGACAATCGGCACGCCGTGGTCGGCGATGTGGCGGCCCAGGTAGCCGGTGGAGGCGATGCGGTACTGCAGATAGTCGGGTTCGAGGATCTCTTCGAGGCCCACGGCAATGGCATCCAGGTCGCGTCCCGCGAGGCCGCCATAGGTGGGAAAGCCCTCCGTGAGGATCAGCAGGTTGGTCTCCTGCTGGGCGACGCGGTCGTCGTTGCTGCACAAGAACCCGCCGATATTGGCGAAGGCATCCTTCTTCGCGGAGAAGGTGCAGCCGTCGGCGAGGGAAAACATTTTCTGTGCGATCCGTTTTGGCGACCAGTCCTGGTATCCCGGCTCGCGCTGGCGGATGAACCAGGCGTTTTCGGCGAAGCGGCAGGCGTCCAGGTAAAGCGGGATGCCGTGCCGCGAGCAGACCCGCTTCACGGCTTCGATGTTGGCCATGGAAACCGGCTGCCCGCCGCCCGAATTGTTGGTGACGGTGAGCATCACCAGCGGGATTTGGGCCGCGCCCTCCGCGGCGATCAGGGATTCGATCGCGGCCACATCCAGGTTGCCCTTGAAATCGAGGAGCGCCTGCGTGTCCTGCGCTTCGGGTAGCGGAAGATCGACCGCCCGCGCGCCCGTAAATTCGATGTTGGCGCGGGTGGTATCGAAGTGCGTATTGGAAGGGACCACGTGGCCGGGCTTGCACATCACGGTGAAGAGGATGCGCTCGGCGGCGCGGCCCTGGTGGGTGGGGATCATGTGACGGAAGCCGGTGAGCTCGTCGGCCACCCGCTTGAGGCGGAAGAAGCTCTCGCTGCCGGCGTAGGATTCGTCGCCGCGCATGACGGCGGCCCACTGCTCGGTGGACATGGCGCTGGTGCCGGAATCGGTGAGGAGGTCGATCAGGATGTTGCGGGCTTCGATGAGAAAGAGGTTGTAGCCCGCCTGCTCGAGGTAGCAGCCGCGCTCCTCCGGGGTGGTGTGGCGCAAGGGCTCCACGCTTTTGATGCGGAATGGCTCGATGATGGTGCGCATAAGAAGAAGCTTTCAGCGATCGGCGTTCAAGCAGGCGTCGGCACGAGTGCCCGACCCAGAGGGTACCCCGGCAGGCACGAGTGCCTGCGCCACGTCGCATCGGAACTGCTCCCATTCAGTGCCGCGTTTGGTGCGCCGCCGCTTCCCAGCGGCCCACCATCAGGTCGACGAAGCTCACCCAGGCTCCTTCGGGACGCTCCAGCTTGCGGAACAGCGCCACGTACTCGGGCTTTTTGAGACCCATTCCCGCGAAGGCCAGAGAGTAGAGGCCGTCGACCGGGAAGTCGGCATCCTTGCTCCATTTATGCGGGTCCGCCAGGTAGGGCTCCAGATAGCCGATCACGGTGTTCAGGTTGGTGTTGCTCTTCCCGTGGACCGGCCACAGGTCCACGCCCTGCACCTGCGCGATGCGGCACACCATGGTGCACGCTTCCAGGTTGAGAACCGAGAGGGCCAGCGAGCGCGAGCGCGATTCCTCGTGCGGGGCGCTGCCGTCGGGCCGGATCTGGCGGGGAAAAATGCGGTCGCGGTAGTAATTGAAAGCCGCCTGCTGCGCGGCGCTGTTGGCCTCGAACGTGGCCACCGCGGCCACCTGCGCCGCCCACCAGGAGGCGTGGTGGTTGCCGCTCTTCTTCTCCTCGCCGGCGTTCTTGCTTTGCGTGAGCCACACCAGGTACTCGCCGAACCACTTGCGCACGGCGGCCTGGTCCTTGGCATCCCAGGCGCCGGTCTGGGCCAGAAACTCCATTCCCTGGATGGCGCGGATGAAGACCCGGCCATCGAGGATTCCGGCCCCGCGGACACTATTCACGCCGGGGACCGAGCGGGCAAATTCCAGGCTGGGATTCATGCGCGTTCGGGGATTGACGAACCAGGTCTGGATCACGCGCGCGGCGCGCTGGGCGTAGCGCGTGTCGTCCAGAAGGAAGGCCGCGGTGCCCAGCGTGAACACCGCATCGCACATGGCGTTCAGCGCCAGCTTGTTGGCCTGAAAACGATTGGGGTTGATCTGACCGTCTCTCATCACCGACGGGCCGCCTTCACTCTCGGGATTGGGCCACGCGTAGGGATCCTCGCTGTAGTAATCGTGGGGGTCGAGGTCGACGCCCTTGGGCCGGTCGGAGGTCACGGTCCACGGGCCTTCCCGCAGGCGCTTGTCGGCTTCGGCGCGCAGACGGCGGACCGAATCGAGCGTCCAGGCCTCCCGGCGGATTATGGCGCTGTGGATCGGCTCGGCTTCGTCCTCCGACACGAGGGTCATGGGAACGTCCGCGGCCCGTGCACAAGCCAGGGCCAGTATCCAAATAAGAGCCGTTTTCACCCTAGTGTATTGTAACGGATGATGGGGTTACTGGGCGCTGCGTTCGTAGGCGGCATTGAACTCGCAGCCGACCAGGGCGATGATGGCCATCAGGTACATCCAGACGAGCAGCGCGATACCGGCCCCCACCGATCCGTACATCACGTTGTAGTGCGCCATGTTGCGTACGTACCAGCCGAACCCCGAGGTGGCCAACAGCCAAAGCACCGTGGCCAGGATCGCGCCGGGCCACACGTATTGCCAGCGCTGGCTGCGATAGGGGCCGAAATAGTACAGGCTGGCGGTGACCGCGATGGTGGTCGCGAAGGCCACCGCGTAGCGGGTGAGCCGGCTGAGCCACTGCCACACCCCGGTCAGCGGATTCAAGATGGGATCGACCTTCATCCAGGCCAGCACCGCGCGCTCCGCCTGCCCGCCGAACACCACCAGCAAGGAAGCCGCGAGCAGGGGCAGCGCGGCCCCCAACACCAGGGCCATGGCGACGATGCCCTGGTGGATGTAGCCGCGGTTGCGAGGGACGCGGTAGGCCGCCTGGAAGCCCTCGATGAGGCTTTTGATGACCCCGGAGGCGGCCCACACCGAGATCAGGCCGGCGACAATCAGCAGGGAAATGGGGCGCGCGCCGCTGACGCGGAACTGCTGGACGACGAGATCTTCGGTGCCCGGCGGCACGATTTCCGAAAGCGCGTCCTCGATGGTGCGGGAGACGAACTCGGCGCGCGTCTGCACCAGGATGGTGGCCGCCGAAGTCAGCACGGGAAAAAAGGAGAGCAGGGCCGAATACGCGGCTCCCTTGGCAATGCCGAAGCAGCCGTCGTCAAGCGTGGCCAGAAGGCTTCGCTGGAGGAGCCATGCGAAGGTCCGCGGGGTCAGACGCACATGGGTAGTGTATCCTGTTCCGATGGTGCTAAACGTATTGCAGGTGGGCGAGGTGGTGCTGCGGCGGCAGGCCCGGCCCCTGACACGCGACGAGGTGCGGAGCCCGGCGATCCAGCAGTTGATCGAGCACATGCGCGAGACCATGCGCGAAGCGCCGGGAGTCGGCCTGGCGGCGCCGCAGATCGGAGTCTCCCTGCAGATCGCGGTGATCGAGGACCGCGAGGAGAACCTGCTGGAGATGAGCGCCGAGAGATTAACCGAACTGGAGCGGCAGCCCGTACCTTTCCACGCGATCGTCAACCCCACCATCACGCTGGGAGAAGAGACCGCGGAATTTTTTGAGGGCTGTCTGAGCCTGGCGCGGTTCGGCGCCGTGGTGGCCCGCGCGCGCGGCGTGGTGGTGGAGTGCTGGAACGAGCGCGCGGAGCCGGTGAGGATCGAGGCCAGCGGGTGGTATGCCCGCATCCTGCAGCACGAAATCGATCACCTGCGCGGGCGCCTGTACATCGACCGCATGCATCCGCGCTCGTTCATGACGCTGGAAAATCACCACAAGTATTGGAAGGACGTTCCGATGAGCGAGATTCGGGAAGCCCTGGGGTGGAGCGCGCCGTAACCCAACAGAAAAAGAGTTCACCGCGGAGACGCCCGAAACGGGTAAACTCCGTCACGGAGACGAGGCTGGGATCCCCCCACCGCGTCGAAATGCGACTTCATGGCCATTCCTCCTCGTCTGGCGTACTTCCGGGTTGGCAGGCCGGGAACCCGCCGCCAGGCGCACAGGCTTGTTGAATAATAAGCGCCATTCGCGAGAAAACAGTGCAATTTGAAGGGGCCAGCTCCGGAGTGTGGGGATGTGAGTGCTGTCTACGCGCGACCCGCCGAGATGGTCTTCGGCATCGGGCGAAGCGATGCCGGGTACGGCTCAGCCGCTCCCGCGAGCAATTTTATCCGGCGGAGGAGTTCGGAGGGCGTAAACGGTTTTGCCAGAAAATGCAGGTCACCGAGGTTCACCCGGTAATAATGACAAATCTCCGATCCTACGTACCCGGAAATGAGCAGCACTCTCATTCCGGGACGACGCTGTAACAACTTCGTCGCCAGTTCACAGCCGTTCAGCCCCGGCAGGGCGATGTCGGTCAGCAGCAGGTCAATCGGTCCATCATGACTCGCGGCGGTCTCGAGGGCCGTGTAATAGTCTTCCGCATCAAGCACCTGGTAACCGTGCCAAGTCAGCGCATGATGCAAAACCAGGCGCACGGCCGGCTCATCGTCCACTACGAGAATCGTCCTGATATTTCCAGACACCTACGCCACCCGCGTATTCTTCGACACACTCGCCGGACCGCGAGGCACGGCTTTCCTTTGAAGCGGCGTAGTGCAGAATCAGAGAGCATTCGAACAGCCAAACCGGTTCACGCAGGGCAGGCTCGGAGCGCGTGTGTGCGAGTCCGTCCTGCTCTTTTCTCCGCGGCATGGGAAACGTGAAGACGGGGACCGGGGGCCGATGGGCCGAGGCCGCTCTCGGCATGCACGGCTTGGGCGGCTTTTTCGAGGCCGTCGCGGCGGACGACGACCGCGATGGTCAGCTCGCTGGAACCCTGCGCGATGGCGAGAATGTTGACCTGCACGCGCGAGATCGCGGTGAAAATGCGGCTGGCGAGTCCGGGCTTTCCCTGCATTCTACATGGCGACGCGCGACCTGCATGGGGGCAACTCGGGATGGCAAGCGATGGGCATGTGGCAAGTGCCGGGGTTCCACACGCTGCCGGCGGTGAGTGGCATGACCCCGGCCCGCGCCACGGGATCGAGCCAGACGTTGACGTTTACTTACACGGACACCAAAGGCGTCCAGGACCTGCGTAGTGAACGTGCCGATCAACAACTTTCTGGACGGCCGCCAGGCTTGCCTGGCGGCGCGCGACGCGGCTGAGGCCAATAACTCGGGGTGGCAGGCGATGGGATCGGTGACCATGCAGTAAGTCAGCCGGAGCGAAGACAGGCCAGGAGGCCTGTCCCACTCTACTCTTTTCTCCGCGGCATAGGGAAGGTGAAGACCGGGACCGGTGGCCGGTGGCCGAGGCCGCTCTCGGCATGCACCGCCTGGACGGCTTTTTCGAGGCCGTCGCGGCGGACCACCACCGCGATGGTCAGCTCGCTGGACCCTTGCGCGATGGCGATGATGTTGACCTGCACGCGCGAGATCGCGGTGAAAATGCGGCCGGCGAGGCCGGGCTTTCCCTGCATGCCTTCGCCTACCGCGGTGAGCAGTCCTACGTTGCGATCCACCTGGATGGGATGCAGGTAGTGGTGCGCCAGCTCGAGGGCCAGGGCGGATTCGAGCGCCTCCAAGGTTCGCTCCAGCTCCTCGTGGCGGACCAGGAAGCAGAAGTTCTGGCGATAGGAGGAACTGGAAACCAGCAGCAGCTCTACGTTGGCGCGCGCCACTGCTTCGAGCGCCCGCCCCATCACCTGCACGCCGTTCAGCTCCGGGCTGGCAGGCTCGAGCGACACCAGCGCCACGTTCCCCATGGACGCGACCGCGCGGGTGCCGTGGGCGGTAGCGACCGTGGGGACGATCTTGGTGCCGGGCTTTTCGGGCGCGAAGCTGTTCTTGCTCCAGACCGGAATCTTGCGCTCCGCCAGCGGCGCGAGCGTCCTGGGGTGCAGGACCTTGGCGCCGGCATAGGCCAGCTCGGCGGCTTCGGCGTAGGTGATTTCATCGAGCACCTCGGCATCCGGCACCAGGCGCGGGTCGGCGCTCATGATGCCGTCCACGTCGGTCCAGATCCACAGCTCCGCGGCATCCAGGGCGGCGGCCAGGATGGACGCCGAAAAATCGGAACCGCCGCGGCCCAGCGTGGTGGGGCGCCCATCGGCGGTGGCGCCGTTGAAACCGGTAATCACGGGCAGCGCGCCCTCCTCGAGCAGGGGCAGCAGGATGGCGCGCGCCTTTTCGCGGGTGGGATCCATGAGGGGCGAGGCATTGCCGAAAACCGCGTCGGTGACGATGACGTCCCAGGCGTTGATGGCCGCGGCGGGAGTGCCTTCGGAGGCGAGGTATTCGGAAACCAACAGGGCGGAGAGGCGCTCGCCAACGGCCACGGCTTCATCCACGGAGCGGGGAGGGCGCTCGCCGAGCATGGCCATGCCGCGGACGATGCGCTCGAACTCGGCCACCAGTTTGTGGACCTCGGCCATCACCGCGGCCTGGCGCGATTCGGGAAGCAAGTCGCGGCAGGCCTCTTCGTGGCGGGCGCGCAAGGCGGCAAGATTGGCTTCGATGCCCGCCTGGTCGCCGGCTTCGGCGTGCCGCATGGCGCCGAGCAACAGGTCGGTGATCTTGGACATGGCCGAGACCACCACGGCGACGGGCCGCTTCTTTCGCTCATCGGATGCCAGGCGGGCGGCGGCGCGCATACGCTCGGCGGAGCCCACGCTGGTGCCGCCGAATTTCATGACGACCAGGTCTTTCAACTGAAATCCTTTCCATTAGTGACGCGGGAGCGCACAATTTTCAAGATTGTCTCTTCGACCTCGTCCAGCGAAAGCGGGGTCGAGTCGAGGTACACGGCGTCGGGCGCCTGGGCGAGGGGCGCGTCGGAACGCGTGCTGTCGCGGCGGTCGCGCTCCTTCATCTCGGCCGCCAGTTGGCCTTCGGAGATGTTCTCGCCCTGGGCGCGCACGTCGCGCAGGCGGCGGCGGACGCGCTCCTGGGGATTGGCGTCGAGGAAGATCTTGACGTCGGCATCGGGGAACACGACGGTGCCGATGTCGCGGCCTTCCATGACGACGTTGGCGCGCTCGCCCATCTCCCGCTGCTTGGCCACCATGGCGCGGCGCACGCCGGGAATCACGGCCACTTTGGAGGCGCCGTTCGAGACCTCGGGAGTGCGGATGGCCTCGGTGACATCTTCGCCGTTGAGGCGGATGTGGCCCGGGGAAAGCTCGATCTGGGCGGCGATGGCGAGTTGCTCCATGCGGTGCATGTCGTCCCAGGACACGTTCTGCCGCAGCGCCCAGAGGGCCACCGCGCGATACATGGCGCCGGTATCGATGTAGGTGAATCGCAGGCGCTCGGCGAGTTTCTTGGCGATGGTGCTTTTGCCGGCGCCGGCGGGGCCGTCGATGGCGACCACCACGCGTTTTGGTTTAGGTTCGGCCAAGAAATAGAATAACAGGAGCATGACGCCGGACGAATTCGATCGCTTGGTGGCCGCGGCCTACGCGCGCATTCCGGCGCGTTTCCGCAAGCGCCTGAAGAACGTCGCCATGATGGTAGAGCCGGAGCCCCGGCCGGAGCAGTTGGCGCGCGGCCGCGTGGCGCGGGGAAGCACGCTGCTGGGGCTCTATGAGGGGCGGCCGCTGACGAAACGCAGCGTGTTCGAGTCATTCGCGATGCCCGACCGGATCACGATTTTTCAGGGGCCGCACGAGCGCCTCGCGCACAGTCCGGAGCACCTGGCGAAGTTGGTCGAGGATACGGTGTGGCACGAGGTGGCGCATTATTTTGGGATGAATGAAGCGCAGGTGCGGGCGGCGGAGCGGCGGCGGGGAGCTTTGGGGCGGAGGCGGTGAGGGTGGAAAGACCGACTGAAAGGGGTTGGGTTGTTTCCGATAATCCCACTTTAGTGCCGGAACCTGGTTTTGCCGTGAGGAAAAGCACTGCCGGCGAGAAGAAACGGCTTGACAAGAAACGGCGGCGTTACGGCTCGAAAAGAGCGAATGGATGTATACTGGTCCAGACCGGGAAGGACAAAATGGAAATCCCAGGTTATGAGAAGCATCATGGTTGCCACAAACCCAGTCACAGGCCGGATTTTCAAAGACTCTTTTCCGGGTGTCATATGGACAAACGTGTTAAATTACGACAACAGAACATGGACATTCTCGCTCGACGACTTCCAAATAATAAGCATCGGACAAACTGTGCCGTGTCAAAACGGAGTGTGCACGTTAAAACTAAGCTCTCACGTACAAACCCAATGACAGGCCGAACAAAATCGACTGTCGACAAAAGCCCTTAACCCCATACTCACGATGCGTTATGTGTTAAGGGCTGTTTTTCGGAGCCGAGATGCTCAGAACGGCCTTCTAGGAAACACACAGAATTGAAAAAAGGAGAACACTCGTGAAACAACACATTCTCGGTTTTGTTTGCGCCGTTGCACTCACGTTCACTGCAAACGCGCAGACTATCTACACCATTCCGCCAACAGGCAACGTCGTGACTAGGATCTGCACAGATTCCAACTGCACCAGTATGACGACCACCAATGCCACGTTGGTGCAGCACATTCAAGGCTCCTCGTATACCAACTTGGTCGCTTCTGACGGAACAGGCAATTGCTACTCTTGGGCCGTATGGG
>Ga0209415_10007436_pt1 | contig 19141 bp, 13 predicted proteins | sample PeaSoiSIISIP2007_FD_187696 | JGI IMG/M metagenome (GOLD analysis project Ga0209415, IMG submission 187696) | Peat soil microbial communities from Weissenstadt, Germany - SII-SIP-2007 (SPAdes) (version 2) | ecosystem: Environmental > Terrestrial > Soil > Wetlands > Peat | place: Germany... | reverse complement strand
CCTGGATCGCCTACCGGGCCTACCCCGGCCATCAGCCGCAAATCAACGCCGGAACCGCCTGGAACACCATCGAGATTCACGGCGGGGCGTCCTACATTGAGATATCGGGCTTCCATCTTCAGGGCAACCGGCCGAACGTGACGCTGGCCCAATGTACAGCCCAGACGCAGCAGACCACCCCCGACCCGGCCTGCAACGGAAACGGCATCAGCATCGACGGGCGCCAGGATGGCGCCAACAAGCCTCATCACATTCGGATCGCCGGCAACGAGATCTACGATTTCCCTGGCGGCGGTATCGGCACCGCAGAGGCCGATTACATCACCATCGAAGACAACTTCGTTCACGATAACGCCTGGTATTCCCGCTATGGCGGCAGCGGCATTTCTCTCTGGGAATCGTGGAACTACGATAGTGGGCCGGCGCCGCACAGTATCGTCCAGCGCAACCGCGCATTCCACAACCAATCGCTGGTCCCGTACATGAATACGGGCAAGCCTACCGACGGCGAGGGCATCATCATCGACACCTCACGCAACAACCAGTCCAGCTCGGACCCAATCGGGGCGTACACGGGAGGGTTTCTGGTGGAGAACAATCTCTCCGTGAATAACGGCGGCGCCGGCCTCCTCGCTTACCAGAGCGATAACGTCACCTTCCTGAACAACACCGTGTACGGGAATGGGCTGGTGGTGAAGTATGCGGACGTTTTCGTCAACCAATCCGGCTCGGTGAATGTCTGGAACAATGTGGTGGAAGCGGCGGCCACCGGCACCGCCGTCAACGCCTACGGGAGCACAGGCGTGCAGTTCGATTACAACGTGTACTGGAACGGGCCGGTCAATGCCACCGCGGGCGCGCACGATATCACCGCGGATCCTCAGTTCAACGCCCCCGGTACCGATCCGTCCGCTTCCGATTTCCACCTGCTGGTGGGCAGCCCCGCGGCGCGCAGTGGCAACTTGGCGCTGGCGCCGCCGGACGACCTGGAAGGCATCTCCCGCCCGCAGCAGCCAGGCACCGTGAACCGCGGCGCCTACGAATCGGCGATCGGTGCCGCCGTCGCATTTCCGGCCGCGGGAGTGTTGAACGCCGCCAGTTTTGCGGGTTGCGGCGTGTCGCCTGGCGAGTTAGTCACCATCTTCGGTACCGGATTTGGAGTAAGTCCGATTGCCGTAGCCACTTATGGGAGTGACGGATATCTGCCGGTGGAAGCAGGCGCCACGCGCGTGTACTTCGATAACATCGCAGCGCCCATGATCTATTCGCTCGGCCAGCAGGTGAGCGCCGTGGCACCCTACGAGATATCCGGAAGCACTCAGGTGCAGGTGGAATACGCCGGCCTGCGCAGCCAGCCGGTGGCCATTCCAGTGGTAACCGCCGCACCGGGCATTTACTGCTACGCGGGCGGAACGGGGCAGGCGGTGGCGATCAATACCTACACCGATCAAACCGTGGCTTATAACTTAGACCGTCCCGCGGCGCGCAGCGGCTACCTCACCTTTTTCATTACCGGTGAGGGAGCGACGGCGGCGCCGTGGGCTGACGGCTTTCTACCGGTGGCGCCGCTCTACCCCACGCCTGCGGCGCCGGTCAGCGTGCAGATGGGCGGAGTTCCCAGCACGTGTTCCGGAAATTGGGCGGGGCTGATCTACGCCGGGGTGACGCAGGTGAACGCTTGTGTCCCGGCGGGCGCGCCCGCGGGCGATGCGGTCCCGCTGGAGGTAAGCGTGGGCGGCATCTCCGCGCAAACTGGCGTGACGGTCCGCATCGGAAGCTGAGCTCCCGTTCGGCATAGCGGCCCACCGGCTATAACTTCCTCGCTCACCTGGCGGAGGGAATCTTGGGCTTGGCGCCGCTCGATTCGATCAGCCGGGTGAGCAGTTCCACGGCTTTGTCGATGGGGAGAAGATCGGCCAGCGAGAGCGGCGTGCGGCCGCGCGCATCCTTCTCGTCGAGCGGCGCCCCTTTGCCGGAGAGAAACTGAATCACGTCGCAGATTTGCTGTTGCGTGGAACTGGCCGCCGTAAAGCTGACGGCGGCGTGCAGCACGGTGGCGCCGGTGGCGGTGACCGCCTTCACGTCCTGGTCGAATTCGTAGGCGTACTTCACCACCTCCACGCGGCCGCTGCCGGCTGCGGCCATCAGCAGGGTCGCGCCATCCTGCGCCTTGAGCTTGGGATCGGCGCCGCCCGCGATCAGCGCCTGCATCACCGGCAGTCGATTGGCTCGAGCGGCCAGCAGCAGGGGAGTTTGCTCGCCGCTGACGAAGCGGAAAGGATTGCCGCCGGCCGCTCCACCGTGACCGGGAGGATCGATTTTGGCGGTGCGCGCGTTGGGGTCGGCGCCGGCAGCGAGGAGCTTCTTGACCAGATCGAGCTCGCCCGCTTGCGCGGCCAGGTGCAGCGGCGAGTTGCCGGTGCGATCCGCTACGTTCGGGTTGGCGCCGGCCGCGAGCAGCGCGGCTGCGGCCACCGCAGATTTATACGAAGCGGCCACATTCAAAGGCCTGACGCCATCGGGCAGCGGAGCGTTCGGATCGGCACCCGCCTGGATCAGTAGTTGGACGCAGGCGGCATCGTTCTTGATGGCGGCGAAGACCAGCGCGGTGAAACCCGTCTTCGAAGCGGCGCGGACATTGGCGCCGTGCAGGATGAGCGTCTTCAGCACTTCGGGGTGGCCCTCCGCCGCGGCCCACATGAGGGCGGTTTGTCCCTTGCGCGATTCGGCGGCGTTGACTTTGGCGCCGCGCTCGATCAATTGATTCACCGCCGCGACGCTTCCCGCATTGGCGGCGCTCATCAGCGCAGTGGCCCCATCCCAGCGCGCGGCGTTTGGATCGGCGCCCGCCGCGAGCAGTTTCCCGACCAGCGCGGCATCGCCGTTGGCGCACGCCAGGGTCAGCGGCGTTTCGCCATACTCATCCGCGGTGTTGACTTTGGCGCCCGCTGCCAGCAAGAGGCCCGCGGCCCCGGTATCATCCAGATACACGGCCCAGGCCAGCGCCGTGGCGCCATCCGGCTGCGCCGCGTTGAGATCGGCCTTGCCGGCGATGAGTGTGGCAACCGCGCGGTCATCGCGGCGCTTGACCGCGTCCAGCAGACGCAGATCGGCAGCGGCCAACTGCGCCGCGGCCAAACCACTTGCGATTACGAATCGCCCGAAGGCTTTGGCTGGCACGAAAGGACCCTAAACGCCAGCCAGGAGCTGGAGCTCTCCGGTGCTGTCGCCCAGTTTCTCGGGCGCAGGCACGCCGGCCCGGTCGAGCATGGTCAACAGCAGATTGTTCATCGGCGTTTCCTTGGGATAGCGGATGTGGCGGCCGCCGCGCACTTGGCCTCCGCCCGCCAGCACCAGCGGCAGGTCGTGGTGAGTGTGCGCATTGCCATCGCTGATGCTGCTGCCGTAAAGAATCAGCGAATGATCCAGCAGGCTGCCATCGCCATCCGGCGTAGTGCGCAGCTTGTTCAGCAGGTAGGCGAACGTCTCCACGTGCAGATGGTTGATCTTGACCACCTTTTCGATTTTCACCGGATCGTGCATGTGATGGGTCACCGAATGGTGGCCATCGGTGACGCCGATCGAACGGTAGCTGCGGTTGCTCCCCTCGCGCGCCATCATGAAGCTGACCACGCGTGTCATATTGGTCTGCCAGGCGATGGTCATCAGGTCCATCATCAGCCGGGCGTGGTCGCCGAATTCTTCGGGCGTCGAAGCCGGTCTCGCCATCAGCGGAAGCTTCGTGTCGGCATTCTGCTCTTCGGCTTTCTGGATGCGGCGCTCGACGTCGCGTATGGCGTCGAGGTACTCCGCCAGCTTGTTACGGTCGGCGGGACCGAGGCTGGATTCGAGGCGCCCAATATCCCCGGTGACGTAATCGAGAATGCTGCGCTGCTCCTTGAGGCTGGCCAGGCGCGCCGCCGGATCGTTGGATGTGCCGTCGCCGAACAGGCGCTCGAAGACGTTGCGCGGGTTCACTTCCACCGGCAGCGGCGTGGTAGGGCTGCGCCAGGAGATGGTGTTGGTGTAGGCACAGCTATATCCGGAATCGCAATCGCCCGCCAGGGTGGGTTCTTCCAATCCGATTTCCATCGATGCCAGTTGCGTGTTCTGGCCGAACGTCCGGGCAGCGATCTGGTCGGCGGAAACGCCGGAGTGGATATCGGCGCCTTCGGTCTTCTTGGGATGAACACCGGTAAGCCAGGTAGCCCCGGCGCGCGCGTGGTCGCCGGCGCCATCGCCGAGCGCGCGGCCGTTCACCTGGGCGAGGCCGCTCAATACCAGCAGGCGGTCGCGGAACGGCTCCAGCGCCTTCATGGTCGGAGCGAATTCAAAGCCGGCGCCCTCCGTAGCCGGCGTCCAGCGATCCATGATGATCCCGTTGGGCACATAAACAAAGCCCAGCCGGAGCGGTTGCTTGGGCACGCTGCTGCCACGGCCCAGCGCCGGTACCATGGCATCCAGAAACGGCAAAGCCAAAACGGCGCCGGCACCGCGCAGAAACGAGCGGCGGGCAAGAGACTCCTTCTTGATGATCATGGTTCCCGTGTCCTCCTCATTTGGAAGGGCGTGCTATTTACAATACCAGCGATTAAAGCCGACACGCGGTAGTTGCTGCCGGCGGCCTCACGCACGATCTGCCGCACTGCGGGCATGTCGTAATACTCCAGCCCCCGGCCCAAAGAGTAGGTCAGAAGCTTGGCGGTGAGGGCGGAGACGAACTCGTCGCGGCGCGCCGTGAGCAGCGTCTGCTTGAGCCCGGCCGGACCCTGGAACAAGGTACCGTCGGGCAGCTTGCCGGAGGGATCGATTGGGCCGGCGGCATCTTTAACCCGCCACTTCCCTACCCCGTCGTAATTTTCGAGCGCGAAGCCCAGTGGGTCCATGCGGGAGTGGCAGCTTGCGCAGACGGCGTTAGCACGGTGCTGCTCCATTTGTTCGCGCAGGGTAAGCAGGCGGCCATCCTTGTCGTGGGGTTTCAGCTCGGGGACGTCCGGCGGAGGAGGTGGCGGCGGCGCGCCCAGCAGGGTCGCGAGAATCCATTTGCCGCGCTGCACCACCGAAGTACGGTCCGGATACGAAGTCACGGTGAGGATGCTGCCCTGGCCCAGCAAGCCGCCGCGCTCGGAGCCGTTGAGCGCGACCCTGCGAAACTGCGATCCGTAAACATTGGGGACGCCGTAATGCTCCGCCAGGCGTTGGTTCAAGTACGTGTAATCGGCGTTGAGCAGATCCAGCACGCTGCGATCCTCGCGGAGGATGCTTTGAAAGAAGAGGTCTGTCTCTTCCAGGAACGCATCGCGCAGGTTTTCGTCGAACTCGGGAAAGGCGTCCGGGTCCGGGCGGGCGACGGCGAGGTTGCGGAGATAGAGCCACTGGCCGGCGAAATTATCCACCAGCGCCTGGGAGCGGCCGTCCTCGAGCATCCGCTCCACCTGCTGGCGCATCACGGCAGCGTCGTGCAACTTGCCCTGCTTCGCAAGGTCGAGCAACCGGGCGTCGGGGACACTGCTCCACAGGAAAAACGAAAGGCGCGCGGCCAGCTCGAAATCGCCCAAACGGTAGACCGCACCGGGAGCGAGGCCTTGCGGATCGCGCTCGATGCGGAAAAGAAAATCGGGCGCGACCAGCAGAGCGCGCAGGGCCTTCTCAATGCCGAAGTCGAACCCGGATTCGCGCCGGCCGTCATCATAGAAGGCCATCAGCGGTTCGATATCCGCTTCGGTCACGGGGCGGCGAAAGGCACGGCCCGCGAGCGTGCCGAGAATGGTGTGGGCGCAGGAACGCTGGTCCCTCGCGGATGCCGGCCGGCACACGAAAATCTTCTCGCGGCTGGCAGTATCGCCGGAGCCGGTGTTGTTATAAGGCCCGGAGATCACCACACCTCGGAATGCCGGCAGCGCGGCGCCGCCGCCGACTTCGAAACGCTTGACGCTGAGGCCATCCAGGCGCACATCGAGTTCGGCAGGCGGCGCGGCCGGAGCCTTGTGATCTCCGGCAGCCGGAGCGCCGCCGCGCCCGCCGGGAGACTCCATTTCGGGCTTGGCGGATTCGCGCAGAAAAGTGGCGCCGACAATTCGCTGGCCGGCTTTGACCGGCAGGCGCACCTCGAACTTACGGCGGTTCTCGCCGCCTCCCGTGTTGACTCGGATCAGGTACTCGCCATCCAGCGGAAAGTAATACGCGAAGGACATGCCACCGGCCGAATCGAACGGAAGATCGTCGCTCGCGCGCTCATTGCGCTGCTTGCGCTCGCCACCGGCGCGGCGCAATTGCGCGGGGACGAACTCCTCTTCGGAGACGCCGGCGCCCGGATCGCCCACCGCCAGTCGGCTGATCATGCGCGCCGCAGCCATGTAGCGTTCGATCAGCGCCGGCGAGATGGAAAGCACGTCGGCGATGTTATCGAAGCCGTAACCGGAATCGTCGACCGGAAGCATGTCGCCGGGCTTGACGTCGAGCGCCAGCAGATCGCGGATCGCATTCGAGTATTCGGCGCGGTTCAGCCGGTGCAGGGCGGGCCGGCCGGGGTTGGGATGAGCGGCGGCAGCGGCATCCAGCGCGTCGGCCAACCAGGTGGTGAACGCGGCGGCAGCGGGCTTGTCCGGGCGCGGCATTCCGGCCGGCGGCATTTCGCCGGTGCGCACCTTGCGCAGCACCTTCTCAAGTACCTGGGCGTTGGCGCCCGGGTTCGAGAAATCCATCCCTTCCAGCACCACCCCGGCGGTTTTCGTTTTCTCGCTGTGGCAGAAAACGCAGTATTGATTCACCAACGCGGCAGGGCCCGGAGATTGGGCGAGCGCGCAGGGCACAACTAAGGCGGTTGCCGCCGCGAATGCGGACAGCCCGACCCGAAGAATGGTGTGCCCCTCCACTCGGTGAAAATGCCCTGTTCTTATGTTGCTTGAGATTGGAGGGGAAATCAACTTCCGCGGAGTGCGGGACATTAGAGTTGTGGCCCCGCGGGTTCGCCGCAGAACAGCGGTTTCCGGGCGTACCATGTGCGCCTCACCCTTCCAAAGGTCGTGGAGTGAGCCCCAGCGCGGAGTGAGCGTGGGGCCGAACGAGCCCCGGCGCGGAACGAGCCCCGGCAGGGGCGACAGAAAGTAGCCCGGCGCGTAAGCGCTGGGAACCCGGTATCGGATCGCGGAGCCCCGGAACGGGGCGGAAGAGGACAGGCGGCCCGGCCAATGAACAGAAGCACATTCTTTCGCCCCGTTCCGGGGCTGGATGATTTCGCGGCCGGTCCCAGCGCTCACGCGCTGGGCTATTGTCTTTCGCTCCTTCGGAGCTGTTTCGCCCCATCGCTGGAGCTGAGTTTCCACCTCTGTATCTCACACCCGCTTCCCGTGGCTGCGGCGCCGTTCTTAAGCGGTGCGAGGCTGGTAGAATGGTGCGTTGCCGGAACTGGTTGCGACCATAGTTGTCCCCACGCTGGCTGCCGATCGAAGACTGCTCGAATGCCTGGAAGCGCTGGCGAACCAGACGCGGCGCGACTTTGAAGTCATCGTGGTGGATAATAGCGGGCGCGGCCTGGTGCAGCGCCAGGATGTGCCGCGGCGCCAGGGCATGCCGCCCGGGATCCGCGTCATCGAAAACAGCCGCAACGCGGGATTCGGCACGGCTGTGAACCAGGCGTGGCAGGCTTCCAGCGCGCCGTATCTGGCCACGTTGAACGACGACGCGGTGGCGCAACCGGGATGGCTGGACGCATTGGTAGCCGTGCTCGACCGGCGGCCGGACGCGGGGATGTGCGCGTCGCAGGTGCGGCTCTACGGCGAACGGCGGCTGGATTCGGCCGGCATGCTTTTGGCGCGCGACGGCAGCAGCAAACAGCGGGGACACGGCAGAGCGCCGGAGGATTTTCCGGTGGAAGAGGAGGTGCTGTTGCCGAGCGGGTCGGCGGCGCTGTACCGGCGCTCGATGCTGGAACAGATTGGAGGCTTCGACGATCACTTCTTCCTGTATTGCGAGGACACGGACCTCGGTCTGCGAGCGCGGTGGGGAGGATGGAAGTGCCTGTACTCGCCTCTCGCGGTGGTGGAACACCACTATTCGCACTCGGCCGGAGAGGCGTCGCCGTTGAAAGCCTACCTGGTGGAGCGTAACCGTCTGTTTGTGCTGGTGAAGAATTTTCCCGCCCGGATGCTGTGGCCGGCGCCGTTTGTCGCGGTGGCGCGCTATTTCTGGCATTTCGTGTACCTGGCCCGCGGCCGGGGCAGCGCGGCGCGGTTTCGCGCCGGCGGGCACAACGGCGCACGGATGCTGTGGTACGTGATGCAGGCGCACCTGAGTGTAGTGCGGCATGGGCGCCGGCTGTGGCGGGACCGGCAGCGCATACGGCGCAGCGCACGCATTACTCCCGCCGTTTTCCGCCGCCTGGCACGCAGTTTTTCGATTGGCGTCCGGCGGGTGGCGGAGCTATGACTATGCAGCCGCGCGGATCCGGATCGCTGCTGGTCATCGTTCCCGCCTACAACGAAGAGGGCGCGGTGGGAGATGTGGTCCGGGAGGTGGAGCACCATGTGCCCGGCGTTGCAGTGCTGGTGATCGACGATTGTTCGACGGATGCGACGGTGGCGATGGCGCGCGACGCGGGCGCCCGCATTCTCTCCCTGCCGCATCACCTCGGCCTGGGCGGAGCGGTGCAAGCCGGATACAAGCTGGCCTTCGAGCTGGGCTTCGAATACGTGATTCGGGTGGATGGCGACGGTCAGCACGACGCGCGCGACATCCCGCGAATCCTCGAGAAGCTGAAGGAATCCGGCGCGGAAATGGTGATCGGCGCGCGCATGGAGTTGCCGCGGGAGCAATGGCGCAAACGCCGGCTGCGGGCGCTGGGCACACGCTTCTTCCGCATCGTGCTGCGCCCGATTCTGGGCAAACCGGTGCACGATCCCACTTCCGGTTTCGTCGGCGTCAACCGCCGCGCACTGGCGCTGTTCAGCGCCAGCTTTCCGCTGGAATACCCGGAGATCGAGGCGCTTGTGGTGCTGCAGCGCCGGCGGTTCCGTTTCGAAGAGGTGCCATGCCATATGCGTCCCCGCAGGACCGGCCGCTCCTCGATTACCGCGCTCAAGAGCCTTTCCTATATCGTTCACGTGCTGCTGGGCGTTTTTGTGAACATACTGAGATATGACGGCCGGTGGCGCCGGCCCCGGCTGGGCCGGAGTTCGGGCGCCGGTTCCGGCGGCGGAGGCTAGATGGATCGTTTGTTGCACGTAAGCGCGGGCGTTTGCCTGCTCCTGCTGGTGATGGTGCTGGTTTCGGTGCGGCGCTCCCATATCCGGGTGGAGTATTCGGTCACCTGGCTGGTGGCGGCCACTGCGATGCTGGCGCTGTCGCTGGCGCGGCCCGTGCTCGAATACATCCGCAAACTGCTCGGGCTGCCGGACACGCCGCTGGCGGTCTTCCTGTTGGGGAGCGCGGTCTTTCTGGTGGTGTTCTTCCGCTTCACGCTGATCATTTCGCGCCTGCGCGACGACAACATCGCGCTGGCCCAGCGGGTAGCCATCCTCGAATACCATCTCCGCGCACTCACTCGTCATGAAGGCTAAGGCCGCGAAAAAAAGACGCGAGGCGCCGCCGCCCAAGACCGTCGCCGGCGGCCACGGCTGGCTGCCGTACGTTGTGGCGGGCTCGGCTTTGGTGCTGGTGTTCTGGGCTTATAACCCTGTGCTCCACGGGCCTTTCCTGTTTGACGACACGGTGCTCCCGTTCTCGTTGTCCGCCGCATCGGCGCCGTTGCTGGCCTGGCTCCGCGGCGTTCGCCCGGTGTTGATGGCCACCTACTGGATGAACACACAGCTTTCCGGCAGCGACCCGTACACCTATCACGTGGTGAACATACTGATTCACCTGGCAGCGAGCGCGCTGGTATTTTTGGTGGTGCGCCGGCTGCTGGAGTGGTCGCAGGCGCCGGCCGGGCGCCGCACCCTGCTGGCTGGATTTGCCGCGGGCCTTTTTCTGCTGCACCCCATCCAGACCGAGGCCGTGGCTTACATCGCCGGCCGTTCCGAAGCGCTCAGCGTAACTCTTGTTCTTGCCGCGTACGCCGTGTTTCTGTACCGCCGGCAAGCTGCCGTCACGTGGGGAGCCATGGTGCTGGTGGTGGCGTTGTTTGGCCTGGCGGTGCTTGCCAAAGAACAGACCATCATGCTGCCGGCGCTGCTGTTGCTCACCGACTTCTGGTGGAATCCCGGCTTTTCTTTCCGCGGCGCGCGCGCCAATTGGCGTTTATACGTTCCGCTGGCGCTGGGCGCCGCCGGCGCTGTCGCGTTTTTCTGGAACCTGATCGTGCACTCGGCGAGTGCGGGCTTCCATTTACGCGGCGTGTCCTGGTATCAGTACCTGTTTACCCAGGGGCGGGCTTTGTTCGTCTACCCGGCTGAGTTTCTCCTGCCGGCACGGCTGAACGCCGATTGGGACTTTCCGGTTTCCCACGACGTTTTCGAACACGGCGCCATTTTCGGTCTCATCGCGCTGGTGGCGCTGGCCGCCGCCGTCTGGCATTACCGCCGGCGATTTCCGCTGGCCTGCTTCGGATTCTTCGGCTACCTGGTCCTCATGTCGCCGACGTCGTCGATTCTGCCGATTGCGGATCCGCTGGCCGAGCGGCGCCTTTACCTGGGCATGCTGGGATTGCTCCTGATCGTGGTGGACCTGGTGGGGCGGATTCCCGTGGATACGAAGAAGCTGGCGGCGGCATTCGTCGCCCTACTGCTGGCGGCCACCCTGATCACGCACGCGCGCGCGGAAGTTTGGGCGGACCCGGTTACGCTGTGGGAGGACACGGCGGCTAAATCGCCTCACAAGCGCCGGGTGCTGTTTCAACTGGCGACCGCATACGCCGGCGACTACGCCGACACGGGCCGCTGCCAGCAGGCCGTCGAGGAATACGGGAAGGTCGCGCAAGCCTGGCCGCCGAATTACGACCTGCTGATCGATTGGGCGCTCGCCTACGATTGCGCGAATCAGCCGGATCTCGCGCTGGAAAAGCTGCGCCAGGCCGCGAGCCGGGACGCAACCGCGCACGTCTACACGCAAATCGCCAAGGTGTATGCGGAACGCCGCCGCTGGGCCGAAGCGCTGGATGCGCTGGCGGTCGCCGAAAAAATCGATCCCAACTACGCCACCACGTACGCATATCGAGGCAAGATCTTTTTCAATCTGAATCGCGTGGCGGAGGCGGTGGCGGATTACCGGCGGGCGCTGGCGTTGCAGCCATCGCTGGCGGATGTGGTGCAGCAGGACCTCGCCGAGGCCCAAGCCAAGCTCGGCGGGCGCTGACATGCGGCCCCTCGCCATTGGCGTGAACGCGCTCTATCTGCTCCCCGGCGGTGTGGGCGGCACCGAGATTTACTTGCGCGGCCTGCTGGCCGGACTGGCCGAGATCGACCCCGTGAACCGCTACGTGATTTTCACCAATCGCGAAACCGGCGCCGACCTGGCGCCGGCGCGGCCTAACTTCCGCGTCGCTCCGCAAGCGGTGCGCGCCCTTTCGCGTCCACGGCGGATTTTATGGGAGCAATCCGTTCTGCCGCTGGAAGCTGCGCGCCGCGGCCTGGACGTGATGTTGAACGCGGGATTCACTGCGCCGCTGTTCGCGCCTTGCCCGCAGGTCACCATGTTCCACGACCTGCAGCACAAGCGGCATCCCGAGAACTTCCGCTGGTTCGATCTGCCGGTCTGGCGATTTTTCCTTTTCTGGTCGGCGCACATTTCGCGCCTGCTGCTGGCTCCTTCGCAAGCCACCGCCCGGGATCTGAAGCGCTACTATCGGCTGCCGGAAAGCAAGGTAAGGGTGGCGCTGCACGGCGTCGAGTCCGCTTTCTTCGGGCTCGCAGGGCGGCGCCAGCCGGAGCGGTTCCTGCTGGCCGTCTCCACCTTGCACCCGCACAAGAACCTGGATGCGTTGCTGCGCGCCTTTGCGGTGTTTCGCCGGCGCCACCCCGACTTCCGCCTGGTGGTGTGCGGCATGCACGGGTTCTCCGCCGGCGAGTTGCAAAAGCTGCGTGATTCGCTCGGGCTGCGCGATGCGGTGGATTTCCCCGGCTGGATTCCGCGCGAGGATCTTTACGGCCTGTTCGCGCGCGCCTGGGCGTTCCTCTACCCATCGCTGTTCGAGGGCTTCGGCCTGCCGGTTCTGGAAGCGCTGGCCGCGGGAGTGCCGACAGCGTGCTCGGCGATTGAGCCGCTCAATTCCATGGCCGGCGAGGCTGCCTTGCGATTCGACCCGCGCGACCAGGAAGCACTGCTCGCAGCCATGTGCCGCATCACGGAGGACGAGGCGTTGCGCCGGACGCTGTCGGGCGATGGCCCGGCGCGCGCGGCCCACTTCTCCTGGAGGTTCACGGCGCAGACTACGCTAGAAGCGCTGGAAGACGCAGCTAAGGAGTAAGGGGGCGTGCACCACATCGCCGTCGCTGCGCAGAGCTTCGACGACATGCTGGCAATGGAGGCCAAACGAGGGATTGATGTGGTCCTCAGCGGCGAGTTCGAAGGCGTCAGGGTCGCATACTTCGGCACGGACCGCGATCTCGGGGTGATCCCCGAGATCTTCACTCCGACTTACGCATGCAGGCGGGTTCGCAAGTAGCGGCCAGTGTGGGACTCTTTACATGCCGCCACTTCTTCGGGCGCCCCCATCACCACGACTTCTCCACCGGCGTGACCACCCTCCGGGCCAAGGTCGATCACATAGTCGGCAGTCTTGATCACATCCAGGTGATGCTCGATCACGATGACGGTGTGGCCGGCGTCCACTAGCCGGTTGAGGCATTCGATCAGGCGTTCCACGTCGGCAAGATGCAGGCCGGTGGTTGGCTCATCGAGGATATAGAGAGTGTGCTTCGACCTCTGCAGCTTGGAAAGTTCGGCTGCAATCTTGATCCGCTGCGCTTCGCCACCCGAGAGCGTAGTTCCCGATTGTCCTAACGTGAGGTAGCCCAGCCCGAGATCGTTTAGTACCTCGACCTTTTTGCTGATTGCGGGCTCGCCTGCAAAAAAGGCAACGCCCTCCTCTACCGGCATGTTCAGAATGTCGGTGATGGTTTTGCCGCGCAGAGTGACGTCGAGCGTTTCGGCGCTGAAGCGGGCGCCCTTGCAGACGGCGCACATCACTTCGACGTCGGGCATGAAGTACAGTTGCGTCGTGATGACGCCTTCGCCCTGGCACTCCTCGCAGCGGCCGCCCTTGACGTTGAAGCTGAAACGACCGGGAGTATAGCCTCGCTCTACGGCGATCGGAGTGCGAGAGAAGAGCTCGCGAATCGTGTCATAGAACCCGATGTAGGTGGCCGGGTTCGAGCGGCTGTTGCGGCCAATGGGGGATTGATCGATGTTGATGACCTTGTGCACGTGATCGGCGCCATCGATGCCGTCGTGATCGCCCGGCAATGTGCGCGTGTCCACCAGCCGCTTCCAGAGAGCCTTGTAGAGGATCTCGTTAATGAGTGTGCTCTTTCCGGAGCCCGACGCGCCGGTGATGGCGATCAGCCTGCCCAACGGGAATGTGACGTCAACCGACTTAAGATTGTTCTCTCGCGCGCCACGCACTGTCAGCGTCTGGCCCGTGCCTTTGCGGCGTCGCGACGGCGTTTCGATGCTCCGTTTGCCGGAGAGGAACCGGCCGGTCGGCGACACTTTGCACTTGAGGATGTCCTCGAGTGTGCCTTGCGCGACGACCTCGCCTCCATGAATGCCAGGACCGGGTCCCATCTCGACTATGTAGTCTGCAGCACGGATGGTGTCCTCGTCGTGCTCGACGACAATCACGGTGTTGCCGATGTCCCGCAGGCTTTCGAGCGTCGCGATCATCTTGACATTATCTTTGGGATGCAGGCCGATGCTGGGTTCGTCAAGCACATAGAGCATGCCCATCAGGCCCGATCCGATTTGGGTGGAGAGGCGGATGCGCTGTGATTCACCGCCCGAGAGCGTGCCCGAACGCCGGTTCAGATTTAGATAATCGAGGCCGATACCGAGCAGTAGTTCCACTCGGCGGCGCATTTCCGTCAGCACCTGACGCCCTGCATCGGCGCCGCGTCCAGCCGGCTTGAGGCTGCCGAGGAACGTATAGAGCTCGTCGAAGTTGAGTCCGCCCACGTCGTGGATGGTTTTGCCGGCGATAGTGAAGAGCAGACGCGTGGCGCGCAGGCGCGCGCCGCCGCAATCGGGGCAAGTGCGCTCCACCATCACTTTGTCCAGCCACTCCTCCATTCCGCTGTTGGCCTCGCCGCGCTGGCGATAGCGCCGGTAATGGCGCTCTATGCGGCGCGCGATTCCACCGAAGCCGACCTCGTGCTTGTCCCAGTCGTCCCGCTTGACCTTCGATTCGGGCGGCGAGGTGGTTCGCAGTTTCCGGCCGTCCAGGCCGTAGAGGATCGATCGGCGGACTATCTCCGGCAGTTTTTCCCACGGTGTGTCGAGCGAGAACTTCAGCACCGTGGAGAGCGCGTACAGGATGCGGCCGTCCCATGTGTCCGGGTTGTATTTATACGCCTCCTTCACGAAGCAGCCGCCGCGAAGGCTGCGCTTCGGGTCGGGAACCAGGAGCTCCGGATGGGTGATCTTGTATACGCCCAGCCCGCCGCACGTGCGGCAGGCACTCTCCGGATTGTTGAACATGAAGAACTCAGGTTCGATGCCGCCGTAGACAAAGTGGTGCGTGGGGCTGCACAGGCTTTTGTAGAAGCGGTCGGCGTCCGTTCTCGATGCGCCCTTCAGTACCTGAATTTGCATCAGTCCGTCGCCCACCAGCAGTGCTGCCGCAATGGCCGCCTTGATCGCCTTCTCGTGCTTGCGGCCCACAATCACGTGATCGACGACCGCGTCCATGTCGGTGACCGCCGACTCGTCGAGCGAGAGCTCTTCCGCGAGGTCGAGGCGTTTGCCATCGATGACCAGATGGCGGCAACCCTTCTTGCGGACCTCGGTGAAGACGAAGTCCAACTCCTCGCCGTATACCCTGAATACCGGCGCCCGGAGTTCGATTTCGGCGCCTTCGGGCAGCGCCAGAACTGCTTCGAGGATCTGATTCGGCGTGCGGCTGGCGACGCGCTCGCCCGTGCGCGGGCAGTGCGGCTCGGCGATGGTGGCGAACAGCAGATTCAGGTAACTGGCGATGTCGGTCATGGTTCCGACTGTCGAACGGGGATTGCTGCCGGTCGTTTTCTGTTCGATGGAGATTACCGGCGAGAGGCCGTAAACGAAGTCCACATCGGGCTTGGTCACCTGCGACACGAAACGCTTGGCGTATGTAGAGAGCGACTCCATGTACCGGCGCTGCCCTTCCGCGTAGATGGTGTCGAAGGCGAGGCTCGATTTGCCCGACCCCGAAAGTCCCGTGACCACGATCAGCCGGTCGCGAGGTAATTCGAGGGACACGTTCTTGAGGTTGTGAACACGGGCGCCCTGCACGGCGATGGTGGTGCGCGCTGTGGGCTTCGCCGCGGCCCGTTTGGCGCTACCGGCCACGGGCCACCTTCGTTCCGCAGAAGAACGCGACTTCGTGCACATCGATATTGCTCCGTTTGGTCAGCCGGGTGGCGAGCGGCGCTTTGCCGATTAGAGCCTGGTCGGCAAGGTATTCACATGCCGTAGTAACGCCTTCGATGCCGAAGTTGCGCTTGAAGTAGTCTTCGATTTCGGTGGCCGAGCGAGCTTCACCCACTTCCGTGAGATGCTCGATGATCGGGGAGAAGATTGTGGTGGCGCGCTTCGCCAGGTATTGATCAATCGCCGAGAGCGCCGATTCGACCGCCGGCCGCGTCTTCTTTGTGTTGAGGAGGTCGGTGTAGATGACCTTGAAGAACGGCGGATTCAGCTTGAGCGCCTGCGGGAGTACTTCACGGTCGACAAGCATGCCGGCTTCGAGCACTTCGATTTTCGCCACTGCGTTGGCGGAGTACAGAATCCAGAGCGCCGTGTAGTCGAGGTCGCCGCGCGTGATCAGCCACTTGTGCGCTTTGTACACCGAGGGCAGGGCGTGGCTCGCGGCGGCAAGCAGTTGCAGTTGCGTATCCCGCGCGCCAAGTTCTTGCAGGCGTTCGAAGAGAGCCGTAATGCTCTCGTCGTGTGTGTAGAGCAAGCGTCCCTTGGCTATCAGCGAGTGCAGGAAGGAGTTGCGAATGGCGCCTTCCGTGGTCTTGCGAAAATCGGCGCGCGGCATGAGGATGGCGTGGACGTTGATGCCGTCGGCGTAAAGGCACAGACCGTCCTTGCCGGTTTTCTTATCGTCGATTGTCACCAGGATCAGGTCGATATCGGACTTCGACCAGACAGTATCGTGCGACAGACTGCCACACAGAATCGCGGCCAAGATGGAGTTATCGCGTTTCACCTGCTCGACGAGCGCGGTGAGCGCGCCTTTGAATTTATCCTCGACGTTAGCCGTTGTCCCAGCAGCCCGCGGCATTGTAGCCATGCATCCCGATTCTGGCGATTATACCGCTCTCTTCGGCTACGGCGCGGGCTGACGACATTCGGTCCCGCTTGAAGTCTATGCCGTTCCTGGCTGCGGTTAGGGTACCGGATTAACTTGGAGGATGCTTTGGCAGCCGCCAAAAGTGAGGTTGCAATAGAATTGACGAAAGACCCTATGTTTACGCCAGAAGAACGTGCTCACCTGCGCTTCGACCTCCTTGAATACGCCGCCCGCGACTGTCGCATCAGTGGTGCTGCGATCACGGGTTCAAGCGCGACCGGGCAGGAAGACCAGTGGTCGGACATTGATCTCGCTTTTGGCGTTGTCGATGCCGATGAACTGCCCGGTGTCCTCTCCGATTGGACAGCGCGCATGTACGATCGGCATTTGGCCTTGCATCATCTTGACGTGAGGTCCGGTGCCTGGATTTACAGGGTATTCCTCCTCCCGAGCACCCTCCAGGTCGATCTGGCCTTCGTCCCCGGCACGGAATTCCGCGCCCTGGCGCCAACCTTCCGCCTCATGTCCGGACGGGCGAATGAGCCCCGGCATGTTCCGCCCCCGCAGCCTTTGGACTTCATCGGTCTTGGTTGGCTGTACGCACTCCATGCGCGCAGTTGCATTGCGAGACAAAAACTATGGCAAGCCGAATACATGATCAGCGGCATCCGCGACCACGTGTTTGCCTTGGCCTGCATTCGCCACGACCTTCCAGCGGTTCACGGCCGCGGCATAGATCAGCTGCCGAGCGGCGTGACAGCGCAACTCGAAAGCTCTCTGGTCCGAGAACTCAGTGTCGTCGAACTATTGCGAGCTTTCCGGGTCGTAATGGCCGGCTTGCTCAGCGAAATCCGGAGGGCCGATTCGGAACTTGCAGGACGCTTGCAGGAGGCACTCACACATCTGACCGAGAGCCCGCGTTGACAGCTCCTGCCAGGTCGCATCATCGGAGTCCGGCTGCTCGCGCGATCAATATCAATCCTGCCCCGACGACAAGGGACCCAGTGGCTCGCGCCTCGTGCTGACCAGCCGGTGCCAGCGCGGCGCGGCTCCCTATGCCGGCACGCGGCCGGTCAGCGTCACCAGCGAATCGGCCGGCAGATGGATGCGGGCGGCCCAGCCGTTTGCCGCGACCACCGCATCTCTTTCCGCGCCTTGATTCGTCAGCACAACCACCGTGCCGCCATCGGGATTGACGAACGCCACGTGGCTGACTTTTGCGATCTCACCCTGCGAGCCGATCCGCCGCGCGCCGCGCCGGATGGCGCTGGAATAGTGCGCCAGCGCCCAATACTGGCCGCTGCGCGTGATGGCCTTGGTCGCGGAGTTAATCGTCACCATGCCGCCGCAGGAGAATGGGCCAACGTTGGGCTTCCCCTTCTCGTCCAGCGCGAGATTCCAGCCGATGATGCACCGCGCCCAGTTGCGCGTGATTTCCGCGAAGGTAGCGCCCCATTTCGCCCAGTCGGTCAGGTAATCCGGCTGCGTAAAGTCGGGACCGCCTTCGGTCCAGTACATGTGCTTGGCGGGATAAGCGTCGTGAACACGCGTCATGGCGGACGGCTCGCCCACATAGCCGTGCCACGCCACGCCGTCTATATATTTGCTGACTTCGGGCTTGGCCAGAATGTCCAGCACGCGGCCCAACAGGTCGTAGTTATGGTCGAGAATCCAGATTTTGGTGTCGAGCTTGTCGCGGGCGAAGGCGGGTCCCAGGTGGTCTCCGACGAACTGCCATTCCTGCTCCTGCGACCACAGGCAGGCGGGCATGTGTCCCTCCTGTTCCGCATCCACTTCGTTCTGCACGCTGACGGCGTTGACTGGCACGCCCGCGTCGCGGTACGCCTGGAGAAACTTGACGAAGTAGCGTGCGTAGGACGCGAAAGATTGCTTGCGCATCGTGCCGCCCAGCATGGTGGCGTTGTCTTTCATCCAGCCGGGCGGACTCCAGGGCGACCCGAACAGAAACAGGTCGGGATTCATCTGGCGCGCCAGGCGGAGCACGGGGAGGATATAGGCTCGGTCGTGGTCGATCGAGAAGCGCTGCAGGTCGGGATCCGGCGGCCCGTCGTCGAAACTGTAGACGGAAGCCGAGTAGTCGCTCGAGCCGATGCACAGCCGGCCGGCGCCGAGGCCCAACCGCGACGGGTGGAACAGTTCATGAAACAACTGCTGCCGCGCGTCTTCGGCGAGCTGGTTAAACGTCCAGCAGGCCGCATCGGTGAAGGCCGCGCCGAAGCCGATCATTTCCTGAAACTGGCTGGATGGGTTGATGCGGATGGCGTTCGCGGGCTCCCCCAGCTGCTCCCAGGGAACGGGCGGCTGGGCGGCGAACCGCTTGGCTCCGGCCGTTACGCGCATTTCCAAGGCGCCTGAAGGCGGGGCGGGTTGCGCCCTAAGCTGAAGCGCGGCGGCGCCGGCCGAAGCCAGCCGAATCCAGTCGCGGCGCGTGGTTGTATCGTCCATTTGATTCCTCCCGGTTTTGGCAAGCCGTGCTTTCTCGAAACCAGATTGTAGGTCCCACCAGGCCCGCGCGCAACGCCGGCCGGGGCGGCCGGCCGTCCCGCGCACGCCTCTGACACGCGGAATTAGCGATAAATTCAAGATTATTTCAGACTCGAGGCTCCTATACTTATTGCATGAAACCCGCGCATGTGTTTAAGGTAGTGCCCTCCCTGCCGGCCCCGCTCGAGGGGTTGCGAACTCTGGCGTACA
>Ga0209415_10007434_pt1 | contig 19144 bp, 18 predicted proteins | sample PeaSoiSIISIP2007_FD_187696 | JGI IMG/M metagenome (GOLD analysis project Ga0209415, IMG submission 187696) | Peat soil microbial communities from Weissenstadt, Germany - SII-SIP-2007 (SPAdes) (version 2) | ecosystem: Environmental > Terrestrial > Soil > Wetlands > Peat | place: Germany... | reverse complement strand
GCCACCTTGCGCGCGGCATCGATGCCGACGCCGAGCAGCGCCGTCATGGCGCCCTGGCCGACGGGCACCGCGGCCTGCATGGCCTGGCCGCGCAGCTTCAGCAGGCGCGCCGCGTCGGCGAGCGAGAACGCCCCGGCGGCGGCCAGCGCCGAATACTCGCCGAGCGAATGACCGGCCACGAACTTGACCTTGTCCTTCAGCGAAAAGCCTCCCTCGCGCTCCAGCACCCGCATGACCGCCATCGACACGGCCATCAGCGCCGGCTGCGCGTTCTCGGTCAGCGTCAGCGTCTCCTTGGGCCCCTCCCACATGATCTTGGAGAGCCCCTGGGACAGCGCCGCATCGACCTCCGCGAACACCTCGCGCGCCGACGCATAGGTTTGGGCGAGCTCGCGGCCCATCCCGACGTCCTGGCTGCCTTGTCCTGGGAAGATGAATGCAATGGCCATGCGCGACCGGAGACCTTGCGGAATTTGGCTGCAAGAACACCGGCCGATCCCCCGGCTGTCAAGCGCCGCGGGCGCCCCTCCGCAGGTGTCGCGCTAGCGTCCGGGCATGCTACACATTGCGGCCGGCACCGTCCGTTGGGGAACACCAGCATGCGCGCCCTGGCGCGAGCCCTCGTTACCGTCGCTGCCGCGGGGTCGGCGGCCTTGGCCGGGATGGGGACATCGCGGGCGTGCGATGCCGACGTTCACTATACCTACGACCAGCCGGTCGAGATCGCGGGGGTGCTCAAGTCCGCCACCGGCCACCACGAGGTGCAGGGCGACTTCAACTATACCTACGTTACCCTCGACAAGCCCGTGTGCGTGGATGCGCCGAAGGATGGCGGGGACGACGACTTCGGCAACACCGGCACCGACACCCCGGTCGATCGCATCCAGCTCGCCGGCGAGGCAAGCCAGCAGGCGCTACCCGTCGGCGAGCGGGTCAAGGTCGAGGGTACCCTGTTCGGCGCCCACACCATGTGGCACATCGAGCAGGTGCTGATCGAGGCGTCCGCGGTCGAGCGCCAATAGCGCTTCTCCCTTGCCCGCCCGCTAATTTACGCTATAAAGCGCCCCTTACCCGCTCCGGCTGGAGGCTGAACGGGGGGCTGCCTGCCAAGGCGGTGGGGCATCACGCGCCCGGCTCCCGGTGTCTTCGCTCTCATGGGTGACCTGTTGGGCCTTTCGAGTCCATAAGGGGCTTTGCGCCGGGGCAGAAAAACGGAAGAAAGGCCAAGCACATGGCTCTATATGAGCATGTCTTCCTGGCGCGCCAGGACGTCTCGAACACTCAGGTCGAGGCTCTCACCAAGGAATTCTCCGACGTCATCGAGCAGGGCGGCGGCAAGATCACCAAATCCGAGTATTGGGGCGTGAAGTCCCTCGCCTACAAGATCAAGAAGAACCGCAAGGCGCACTTCGCGCTGCTCAACATCGATGCTCCACCCGCGGCCGTGGCCGAGATGGAGCGGCGCATGGGCATCTCCACCGAGATTATCCGCTTCCTGACCGTGAAGGTCGAGCAGCATGAGACCGAGCCCTCGGCCATGATGCGCAAGAGCGACCGCGACGACCGTGGTGAGCGCGGCGATCGCGGCGGCTTTGGCGGCCGCGGCGGCCCTGGCGGCCGCGGCGGCGGCGGCTTCCGCGGCGATCGCGACCGCGACGGCGACCGTCGTGGTCCGCGCCCCGAGGGTGGCCGCGGCGGCGACCGCGAAGGTTCGACCTTCCGCGCGCGGCCTCCGCGCGATGGCGACCGCCCCCCGCGTCCTCCGCGCGAGGCAAGGGACACCCCCAGCGCGCCCGCAACGCCTCCCGCGCCCGCCACCGACCGCAATTCGAATTCGGAGAGCTGAGCCATGGCCGAGATCGCTACTTCTTCATCGGGCGGCCGCCGGCCGTTCCATCGCCGCCGCAAGACCTGCCCGTTCTCGGGTGAGCATGCGCCGAAAATCGACTACAAGGACGTGCGCCTGCTCGGGCGCTATGTCTCGGAGCGCGGCAAGATCGTGCCGAGCCGCATCACGGCTGTATCCGCCAAGAAGCAGCGCGAGCTCGCCAAGGCGATCAAGCGCTCGCGTTTCCTGGGGCTGCTGCCCTACATTCTGAAGTGAGCAGCGGGTGCCGGGCGAGCGCCCGGCACCTTTTGCGACAAGGTTGGGACGGACACCGCTCCGTCTCTAACCGCGAAACCGCGGGACAGCTGATCGGATGCCCTATTCGCTTCTCATCGGGCTTGGCGCCGGACTGGTCTCGGCCGTCGTGTTCGCCTCGGCGACCACCGGGCCGATGTTCACGCGGCTCCTCCTCTTCCTGCTGACGCCCCTCGCGCTGTTCCTCGCAGGGCTTGGCCTCGGCCCCATGATCGCGGTCGTCGCCGGCATCGCCGGTACCGCGATCGTTTTGGCCGCGGGCAGCGCGCCGGCGGCAATCGTGTTTGCCGCTAGCCAAGCCATCCCCGCCGCCGCGCTCGTCTACCTCGTCTCGCTCAACCGCACGACGGCCGAGACCACCGAGTGGTATCCCGCCGGGCGCATCATCATTGCCGCGGCGCTGCTTGGCGGCGCGTTCTCGGTGCTGACACTGTTCCTGCTCGGCGGCGACATCGATCAATTGCGCGCCACGCTGCGCGGCATGCTGGAATCGTTCGTCAATACCGAGCTGCCGAAGATGCCCGACGCGCCCGTGCTCGGGGCCCAGGAGATCGACGAGGCGACCTCGGTCGCGCTCGCATTGCTGCCCGCTGCCTCCGGCATCTCGACGATGGGGAGCCTGCTGTTCAACATGTGGCTTGCCGGGCGCATCACGCTTGCGTCCGGGCGGCTGCGCCGCCCCTGGCCGGATCTCGCCGCCATCGCCTATCCCACCGGCGCGCCGTTGCTGTTTGCCGTAGCGACGGGCGCGGGCTTCTTGACCGGCATTCCCGGGTTTATCGCTAGAGGGTTCGCGGGACCTCTGTTCTTCGCCTACGTGCTGCTGGGCCTCGCCGTCATCCATTACGTCACCCGCGGCCGGCCCTGGCGCCCCTTCGCGCTCTGGGGCCTCTACCTGTCGCTCTTCGTCGTCAACACGCTCGCTTCGCTCGCGCTCGCGCTTCTTGGCGTCGCCGACGCCATCTGGCCGCTGCGCAAAATCGACCCTCCCGGCGGCGCTCCGCCGCGATCCTGACAACCCCCAACACCGAAACATCGAGAGAAGGAAGGAGTCCCAATGCAAGTCATTCTGCTTCAGCGCATCGGCCGCCTCGGCCAGATGGGCGACGTCGTCACCGTGAAGGACGGCTTTGCGCGCAACTTCCTCCTGCCGCAGAAAAAGGCGCTGCGGGCGACGGAGGAGAACCGCAAGCATTTCGAGACCCAGCGCGCGCAGCTCGAGGCCAACAACCTCGAGCAGAAGAAGGAGGCCGAGGCCGTCGCCGGGAAGCTCGCCGGCAAGACCTTCGTCGCCATCCGCTCGGCCGGCGACACGGGACAGCTCTACGGCTCGGTCTCGACGCGCGACATCGCCGAGGTCGTCACCGCCGGCGGCTTCACGGTCGATCGCCGCCAGGTCATCATGGAGCATCCGATCAAGGAGCTCGGCCTGCACGAGACCAGCGTCGCGCTGCACCCGGAAGTGGTGGTCAAGGTGACGCTCAACGTGGCCCGCTCCGCGGACGAGGCCGAGCGCCAGTCGCGCGGCGAGGACGTCACCGTGGTCAAGGACGAGAAGCTCGAGCTCGAGACCTTCAACCCCGAGATGTTCGAGGAAGGCGCCACGCCGGCCGAGGAAGGCGAGAAGACCGCCGAAGGCGACGACGCCTAAAGGCCCGAGAAGCCGGCGCGCGCGTCCGATTCGCGCCCGACAAGCGAATTCCCGTCCCCGTGTGCATAGCGGGGACGGGCCCCCTTGACGGCTCGACGGAGGCCCTGCGGAATCGGATAGGGTCCGCCGCATGGCACAAAAAGCGACCGTCGTTTCCGACCGGCTGAAGTCGGCCTCCGCCGACGAGGCCCTCCCTTTCCGGCAGGCTCCCCACAACCTGGAGGCCGAGCAGGCGCTGCTCGGCGCCGTCCTCGTCAACAACGAGGCGATGGACAAGGTCTCCTCGTTCCTGGAGGCGCATCACTTCTTCGATCCGCTGCACCAGCAGATCTTCGAGACGGCTGCCAAGCTCATGCACGCCGGCAAGAACGCGACGCCGATCACGCTGCGCACGTTCTTCGAGCGCGCCGAGCCGATCTCGCCCAACCTGACGGTTCCGCAATATCTCGGCACGCTCGCGGCCAAGGCCGTGACCATCATCAATGCCGCCGATTACGGCCGCACCATTTTCGATCTCGCCACCCGGCGCGCGCTCATCATCATCGGCGAGGACATGGTGACCGGCGCCTACGACAGCACCGTGGAGGCCACGCCGCAGCTGCAGATCCAGGATGCGGAGACGCGGCTCTACGATCTCGCCGAGCAGCGCAAGTACGGGCAGGGCTTCCTGACCTTCAACACCGCGCTGACGAATGCCATCGACATGGCGAATGCCGCCTACCAGCGCTCGGGCCATCTTTCCGGGCTCGCGACCGGCCTGACCGATCTCGATGCTAAGCTCGGCGGCCTGCAACCCTCTGACCTCGTCATCCTTGCCGGCCGCCCCTCGATGGGCAAGACCGCGCTCGCCACCAACATCGCCTACCACATCGCCAAGCATCACAAGCTCGAGCGCCAGCCCGACGGCACCGACAAGACCGTGGACGGCGCCGTCGTCGGCTTCTTCTCGCTCGAAATGTCGGCCGAGCAGCTCGCGACCCGCATCCTCTCCGAGCAGGCGCAGATCTCGTCGGAGAAGATCCGCCGCGGCATGATCGGACAGGACGAGTTCTCAAACCTAGTGCTCGCCTCCCAGGAGATGAGCCACATCCCGCTCTACATCGACCAGACGGGCGGCATCTCGGTGGCCCAGCTCGCCGCGCGGGCGCGCAAGCTCAAGCGGCAGAAGGGGCTGGGGCTGCTCGTCGTCGACTACCTGCAGCTGCTGACCGGGCACAAGCGCGTAAGCGAGGGCCGCGTGCAGGAGGTCTCGGAGATCACCACCGGGCTCAAGGCGCTTGCCAAGGAGCTCAACGTGCCGATCCTGGCGCTGTCGCAGCTTTCGCGCCAGGTGGAGCAGCGCGACGACAAGCGCCCGCAGCTGTCGGATTTGCGCGAGTCGGGCTCGATCGAGCAAGACGCCGACGTCGTGATGTTCGTGTTCCGCGAGGAATATTACGTGGAGCGCCGCAAGCCCGACGAGACGGACGCCAAGTTCGGCGAGTGGATGACGGAGATGAGCCGCGTGCACGGCAAGGCCGAGGTCATCATCGGCAAGCAGCGCCACGGTCCCACCGGCACCGTGCCGCTGGCGTTCGAAGGCCAATTCACGCGGTTTTCCAACCTGGAGCGCCATCACCAGGTGCCGGATTACCACCGCTAGCGGCCTCGTTTGCACCGCGATTCTCCGCTACAAGGAGAGAAGCCTTCGGCTTCTCGGGGGAGAAGTCCCGTGCACGACATCCGGGTTCGCCCGCCGCAATCCACCGACGACGCAGATCCGGCGCAGCGCTTTGGCGGCGCACCGTCGCCGAGCGCTGCGGCGCGCGTTGGCGCGGATGTCCCCGCCGGCGCCACCGGCGTCATCACCGTCGATCTGGCGCAGGTGCGTGCCAACTGGCGTGCGCTCGCGCGTCACGTCGCGCCGGCAGAATGCGCGGCCGTCGTAAAAGCCGACGCCTACGGTCTCGGTGCAGGGCGCGTGATCCCGGCTCTCCTCGACGCCGGCTGCCGCACCTTCTTTGTCGCGACGCTCGAGGAAGCACGCAGCGCCCGCGGGCTCGCGCCGGGTGCCGCCATCTACATTCTCGACGGACTGCTGCCGCGCACCGAAAAGGATGTGGCCGCCCTGTGCGCGATCCCCGTGCTCTCCTGCCTCGACGAGGCGCGCGCCTGGGCCTCGCTCGCGGGGACCGCCGGGGGCGCCGCACCCGCCGCTCTGCACCTCGACACCGGCCTCAACCGTCTCGGCATGCGCGAGCCCGAGCTCGCGCGCCTCGCCGGCGACGCCGTGCTGCTGCGGCATCTCAATTTGGCGCTGATCATGAGCCATCTCGCCTGCGCCGACGAGGCCGGGCACCCGATGAACCGGGAGCAGCTCGACGCCTTCACGCGGCTGCGTGCCCGCCTGCCGGCGGCGCGCTCCAGCCTTGCCGCCTCCGACGGCCTGATGCTCGGCGCCGCGTTTCATTTCGATCTGGTGCGGCCGGGTTATGCGCTCTACGGCGGCCAGGCCGCACCCCAGCGCGTCATGCCGGTGCGCCCCGTCGTGCGCGTCAGCGCGCGCATCCTGCAGGTGCAGGAGGTCGCGCCCGGCAGCCGCATCGGCTACTCGGCGAGCTATCGCACGCTCCTGCCGCGCCGCATCGCCACCATCGCGGCCGGCTACGCCGACGGCGTGTTCCGTCACGCCAGCGCGAGCAACGACGCACCGGGAGGAAGCGTATCGATCCGCGGCAAGCGCGCGCCGATCGTGGGCCGCGTGTCAATGGACCTGATCACCGTCGACGTGACCGATCTCGACGGTCCGCCGCCGGCGCGCGGCGACTGGGCCGACCTCATCGCGCCGGAGCTTCCCATCGAGAGCGTCGGGTCCGGTGCAAAGACCATCGGGTACGAGGTGCTGACCCGGCTCGGTCCCCGCTTTCACCGCGTCTATCTCGACGCGAGCGACTGATCGCGCATGGTCAAGCCGAGCAAATCGACCTTCGTCTGCCAGAACTGCGGCGCCGTCTCGCCGCGCTGGGCCGGCAAGTGTCCCTCGTGCGAGGAGTGGAACACGCTGATCGAGGAGGCGGACGCCGTCGCGCCGCCAGGCTCGGGCCTTGCCCGCCGGGGCGGTAGCGGCCGCGTCATCGCGCTGGAAAGCCTCAAGGGCCGCACCGCCGAAGCGCCGCGCTTCTCGACCGGTTTGAGCGAGCTCGATCGCGTGACGGGCGGCGGCATCGTGCCGGGCTCCGCGCTGCTGATCGGCGGCGAGCCCGGCATCGGCAAATCGACGCTGCTGCTGCAGCTCGCGGCCTCGCTCAGCCGCACGGGGCGGCGCGCCATCTATTTCTCCGGCGAGGAGGCCGCGGCCCAGGTGCGCCTGCGCGCCGAGCGGCTCGGCCTTTCCGATGCGCCAGTAGAGCTCGCGTGCGAGACGAGCCTGGCCAGCATCCTTACGACGCTGGAGCACGGCAAGCCGGCCGACCTCGTCGTCATCGACTCCATCCAGACCTTGTGGGCCGAGACGATCGAGGCCGCCCCCGGCACCGTCAGCCAGGTTCGCGCCGCCGCCCAGGCCCTCATCCGCCACGCCAAGCGCGCAGGCAGCGCGCTGCTGCTCGTCGGCCACGTCACCAAGGACGGCCAGATCGCCGGCCCCAAGGTGATCGAGCACATGGTCGACACCGTGTTGTATTTCGAAGGCGACCGCGGGCACTCCTATCGCATCCTGCGCGCGGTCAAGAACCGCTACGGCGCCACCGACGAGATCGGCGTGTTCGAGATGGCCTCGGAGGGCCTGCGGCAGGTCTCGAACCCCTCGGAGCTGTTCCTCGGCGACCGCGAGGCCTCGAGCCCGGGCGCGGCCGTGTTCGCCGGCATGGAGGGGACGCGGCCCCTGCTCGTCGAGATCCAGGCGCTGGTGGCGCCATCTGGGCTCGGCACGCCACGGCGCGCCGTCGTCGGCTGGGACGCCAACCGGCTGTCGATGCTGCTCGCGGTGCTGGAAGCCCGCGCCGGCGTCGCCTTCTCGGGCCACGACGTTTACCTCAACGTGGCCGGCGGCCTGAAAATCAGCGAGCCGGGCGCCGACCTCGCCGCCGCCGCGGCGCTGCTGTCATCGCTTTCTGGTGTTGCGATTCCGCGACACCGGGTCCACTTCGGCGAGGTCTCGCTGTCGGGCGCCGTGAACGCCACCCCGCTCATGGGCCCGCGCCTCAAAGAGGCGCAAAAGCTGGGCTTTCGTCAGGCGGTGGTGCCGGCCCGCGGCGAGCTCGACGGCGCCGCAGCAAAGCTCAAGCTCGCGCGCATCTCCCATTTGAGGGAGCTTGCGGACGGGGGCCCGCCATGCGACTGACAAGCGGCTACTGAACCCTCTGTTGGGCCGCGACAATTCGGGGCGATCATGCTGGGACCGATCACCTATCTCGACGCCGCGCTGCTTGCCATCTGCTTCATCTCCGGCTTGCTGGCGATGTACCGCGGCTTCGCGCGCGAGATGCTCTCCATCGTCTCCTGGGTCGTTGCGGCCGCCGCCGTCCTTTACTTCGTGATCTACCACAAGCCCATCGCCCAAGACCTGGCGCAGCAGATGGGCACGCAGGTTGCGGTGTCGCAGATCGTGATCGGCGCCGTCATCTTCCTGATCGTGCTCATCGTGGTGCATCTCATCACGTCGCGCATCTCGGACGCGATTCTCGACAGCCGCATCGGCATGATCGACCGCGTGCTCGGCTTCATCTTCGGCGTGCTGCGCGGCTTCATCCTGATCGTCGTGCCCTACATGTTCTACGAGGCCTTCTTCCCCGATCCGAACACGCACTTCCCCTGGGTGCGCGAGGCAAAGTCGCTGCCTTATATAAAGGCAACCGGGGACACGCTGCGCTCGGTGCTCGAATCGCATTTGCCGTCGTCGCTGACCGCGCCGCCCGGCGAGCAGCCGCAGGCTCAGCCCCCCGAGGAACAACAGGCCCCTGAAAAACCTCGCTAGCGACGAATTAGCGCTTGAAGCGCCGGGAAAACATCATATTTGTGTCACCTGACCCCGGGGGCGCGGCAGATGACACCGACGTGCACCTCGCGAGCGTTAACGAAACGTATCTTCGTCGGGCAGCGCAGGCCACCAGCGGGAGGTGACCATGACTCTTCGGCACGAAGCTGACGTTCAAGCAACGACCCAAGCCACGACTCCGGCACCATCGCGCCACGACGACGACAGACTCCGCGAGGAATGCGGAGTCTTCGGTGTTTTTGGGCACCCCGAAGCGGCGGCAATCACCGCGCTGGGGCTGCACGCTCTGCAGCACCGCGGGCAGGAAGCCTGCGGCATCGTCGCCTTCGACGGCAAGCAGTTCCACTCCGAGCGCCGCATGGGCCTCGTGGGCGACAACTTCAGCCGCGCCAGCGTTATCCAGCGCCTGCAAGGCCACAGCGCCATCGGCCACAACCGCTACTCGACCTGCGGGGACGCCGTCCTGCGCAACGTGCAGCCGCTGTTCGCCGACATCGACACCGGCGGTTTCGCCGTCGCCCACAACGGCAACCTGACCAATGCGCTCACCCTCCGCCAGGGGCTCATCTCGTCAGGCGCCATCTGCCAGTCGACCTCCGACACCGAAGTGATCCTGCATCTGCTCTCGCGCTCGCAGAAGCGCCGCATCGTCGAGCGCTTCGTCGAGGCGCTGCGCCAGATCGAAGGCGCGTATGCACTCGTGTGCCTGACCAACGAGATGCTGATCGGCGCGCGCGACCCCATCGGCATCCGCCCGCTGGTCATCGGCCGGCTGGGCTCGTCCTACGTGCTCGCCTCCGAGACGTGTGCGCTCGACATGGTCGGCGCCGAGTTCCTGCGCGAGGTGGAGAACGGCGAGGTCGTCGTCATCACGGAAGCCGGCCTCGAGAGCCATCGCCCCTTCCCCAAGCGGCCGGCGCGACCCTGCATCTTCGAATACATCTACTTCGCGCGTCCCGATTCCGTCATCAGCGGGCGCACGGTCTACGACATCCGCAAGCGGATGGGCGTACAGCTGGCGCGCGAGGCCCCGCCGTCCGGCGCCGACGTGATCGTGCCCATCCCCGATTCCGGCGTCCCCGCCGCCATCGGCTTCGCGCAGGAGGCCAACGTCCCCTTCGAGCTCGGCATCATCCGCAACCACTACATTGGCCGCACCTTCATCGAGCCCGAGCAGCGCATCCGCGCGCTGGGCGTGAAGCTCAAGCACTCGGCCAACGCCAGCGTCATCCGCGGCAACCGCATCGTCCTCGTCGACGACAGCGTCGTGCGCGGCACCACCTCCAAGAAGATCGTGCAGCTGATGTTTGAGGCGGGCGCCCGCGAGGTGCATATGCGCATTGCCTCCCCGCCGATTACCCACCCCGACTACTACGGCATCGACACCCCCGATAAGATCGATCTGCTGGCGGCCAACAAGGATCTCGAGGGCATGCGCGAGTTCCTCGGCGCCGACAGCCTCGCCTTCCTGTCCGTCGACGGCATTTACCGTGCGGTCGGCTTCGACCATCGCGATGCGCGCAACCCGCAGTTCACCGACCACTGCTTCACGGGCGAATATCCGACCGCCCTCGTCGATCAAAGCGGCCAATCGATGCCGCGCCAGCTCTCCCTGCTGGCCGAGGTTGGCTAGCCACCTCTACTTTGGTCCTAGTTCGGCAGCTCCTGGAAACCAGTCCGAGCGCTGGGGCTTGCCTCGCGCGCGGGCGGCGGCTAGCAGTCGGTGATACGGCTGACGCCAGCCCTAGAACCAGGCATGCAAGATAACAAGCCTTTCAAAGATCGCCTGGCGCTCGTAACCGGCGCTTCCCGCGGCATCGGCCGCGCCGTCGCGCTCGAGCTCGCCCGCCAGGGCGCCCACGTCGTTATCGTCGCGCGCACGGTCGGCGGGCTGGAGGAGCTCGACGACGAGATCCGTGCCTTCGGCGGCAAGGCCACGCTGCTCGACCTCGATATCCGCAAGGGCGACAAGATCGACCAGCTCGGGCCGACGCTCTTCCAGCGCTGGGGCAGGCTCGACATCCTCGTCAGCTGCGCCGGCATCCTCGGCCCGCTGTCGCCGCTGCATCACGTCACCGAGGACGCCTGGAACGCCGTCATCGACATCAATCTGTCGGCGAACTGGCGGCTCATTCGCACGCTCGATCCGCTCTTGAAGCGCTCCGACGGCGGGCGCGCGGTGTTCGTGACCTCGGGCGCCTCCGCGGCCAAGAACGCCTACTGGGGACCGTATGCCGTCTCCAAGGCGGGCCTCGAGGCGCTGGTGAAGACCTACGCCAGCGAAGTCGCCGGCACGCCGCTGCGCGTCAACCTCATCAACCCAGGCCCGGTGCGCACGCAGATGCGCGCAAAGGCATTTCCGGGCGAGGACCCGAACACGCTGCCGGCCCCCGAGGACGTGGTGCCGCTATTCCTCGACCTCGTGTCGCCGGCCTGCACGTTCAACGGCTGCGTCGTGAGCTTCCGCGAATGGCAGAAGCCGAAGCTGTCGGTGCCGGCCAACAGCGAGGAGTGAGCGCCCCATCAGCCAAACTCGATGACCATGCCGTCGTAGGCCGGCTCCACGCCCTCCGGCAGCTCGCGCCGCAGCGCGTCATAGTCAAGGTCGGTGGTCATGTGCGTGAGGATGGCGCGCTTCGGCTTCAGGCGGTCGATCCATTCGAGCGCGCGCTTCAGGTGGAAGTGGCTCGGATGCGGGGTGTAGCGCAGGGCATCCACGATCCACACGTCGAGATCCTGCAACAGCTCGACGCTGGCTTCCGGCACGTCGCTGATGTCTGGCGAATAGGCAAGGCCGCCAAAGCGGAACCCGAGGGTGCCGATCTCACCGTGCGCCTGCGGGATCGGAACGGCCTCGACGATCCCGGTCGGGCCTTCGATGCGCACCGGATGCGGCGGGTTCAGCGTGTGCGCGTTGAGGATGGGCGCGTAGCCCGAGCCCGGCGCCGTCGCGAAGCAATAGCGGAACCGGCCCTCGAGGCTCGCGAGCGTGGCGGCGTCCGCCCACACGTCGATGCGCCGCTTCATGGCGTAGGCGAGCATGCGCAGGTCGTCGATGCCGTGCGTGTGGTCGGCGTGGTCGTGGGTGTAAAGCACGCCATCGAGCGCTTCCGCGCGCACGCCGAGCAGCTGCTCGCGCAGATCGGGCGAGGTGTCGACGAGCACCGTGGTGTGGCGCCCGTGGCCAAGCCGCTCGACGAGCAGACCGCAGCGCCGGCGCCTGTTCTTCGGGTTCGTGGGATCGCACGCGCCCCACATTGCCCCCAGACGCGGCACGCCGCCCGATGACCCGCAGCCGAGGATCGTGGCGCGCAAGCTCATGCGGCGGCGGTGTCCTCGGCCGGCGGGCGGCGCACCTTGCCGAACAGCCGGAAGAAGTTCTCGCTCGTCGCCACGGCAATCTCGTCGGGCGAGATGCCCTTCACCTGCGCGAGCGTGCGCGCGGTGTGCACGACGTACGAGGGCTCGTTGATCTTGCCGCGGTAAGGCTCGGGCGCGAGGAACGGCGCATCCGTCTCCACCAGCAGGCGGTCGAGCGGCACGGATCTGGCGATCTCGCGTAGCGCCTCCGACTTCTTGAAGGTGACGACGCCGGTGAAGGAGACATAAAGCCCGAGCGCCAGCGCACGCTGCGCCAGGTCGGCTCCGCCCGTGTAGCAGTGCAGGATCGCCGGAAACGGCCCCTTGGCGTGCTCCTCTTCCAGGATGCGCGCGGTGTCGGCGTCGGCGTCGCGCGTGTGGATCTCGAGCGGCAGGCCGGTCAGCCGCGCCGCCGCGATGTGACGGCGGAAGCCTTCCGCCTGCGCCTCGGGCGTCGAGTGCTTGTAGAAATAATCGAGGCCCGCCTCGCCGATCGCCACCACCTTGGGGTGCCGCGACAGCCGCACGATCTCCTCGACGGGAATGTCGAGCTCCTCATGCGCGTTGTGGGGATGCGTGCCGACCGAGCAGTAGACGTTGGGGCTCGCCTCGGCGATGGCGACCAGCTCGGGCAGCCGGCGGATGCGCGTCGAGATGGTCACGATCACGCCGACACCGGCATCGCGCGCGCGCTCGAGCAGCGCCTCGCGATCCTTCGCGAGCTGTGGGAAGTCGAGGTGGCAGTGGTGGTCGACCAGCATCAAGGTGCCTTCTTCGCCGGCTTCGGTTTCGGCTTCGCCTGCACGTCGGGCTTGGCGCCCTCTTCCGCCGCGGGATCGACGTAGCGCGGAAACACGCCCGTGGGCTCGGGGAGCACCGTGCCGGGCACGAGCCGCCCCGCCTCGCCTAGCGCCTTGAACGCGCGCGCGTCATCGGGCTGCGCCAGCAGATCGAGCAGCTTGCCCGCCGACCGCGGCATCACCGGCGCGGAGAGCACCGCCACCTGGCGCACGACCTCGGCGGTCACATAGAGGATGGTCTCCATGCGCTTGAAGTCTGTCTTCTTCTTTGCCCACGGCTCCTCGCCCGCGAAATAGCGGTTGGCGTCCGCCACCACGGCCCACACGGCGTCGAGGTACTTGGTGAGCGCCTGGCGGTCCATGGCCTCGCGCGCTTTGGCGTAGACCGCATCGGCGGCGGCGAGGATGGTCGTGTCCGCCGCCGTGAAGTCGCCCGGCTCGGAGACCGTGCCGCCGCAGTTCTTGCCGATCATCGACAGCGACCGCTGCGCCAGGTTGCCGAGGTCGTTGGCGAGATCGGCGTTGATGCGGTTGGCGATCGCCTCGGGGCTGTAGTTGCCGTCCTGGCCGAAGTTGACCTCGCGCAGGAAGAAGTAGCGGACGGGGTCGAGCCCGTAGGCGTGCACGAGAGCGAACGGATCGACGACGTTGCCGACCGACTTCGACATCTTCTCGCCCTTCGACAGCACGAAGCCGTGGCTGAACACGCGCTTGGGCAGCGGCAGCCCGGCCGACATCAGGAACGCCGGCCAGTAGACGGCGTGGAAGCGCAGGATGTCCTTGCCGATGACGTGCACGTCCGCGGGCCAATAGGGCCACAGCGGACTCGCCTCGTCGGGAAAGCCGACGCCGGTCAGGTAGTTCGTGAGCGCGTCCACCCACACGTACATCACGTGCTGGACCGCGTTCGCGCCGTCCTCGCGCTTGGGTGCCGGCACCGGGATGCCCCAGTCGAGCGTCGTGCGCGAGATGGAGAGATCTTCCAGGCCGCCCCTGACGAAGCTCACGACCTCGTTGCGCCGCTCCGGCGGCAGGATGAAATCGGGGTGCCGCTCGTAGTGCTCGAGCAGCTTGTCCTGATAGGCGGCGAGGCGGAAGAAATAGGTCTCCTCCTCGGTCCACTCCACCGGCGTGCCTTGCGGGCCGCGGCGGATCTTGTCCTCGCCGACGGTCGTCTCGTTCTCGTTGTAGTAGGCCTCGTCGCGCACCGAGTACCAGCCGCCGTAGTTCTTGAGGAAGATGTCGCCCGCCTTCTCCATGCGCCGCCAGATCTCGATCGAGGCGGCGTGATGGCGCGGCTCCGTCGTGCGGATGAAATCGTCGTTGGAGAGGCCGAGCAGCCCCGCCATCTCGCGGAAGCGCTTGGTGTTGCGGTCGGCGAGCTCGCGCGGGGTGAGGCCCTCCTTGGCGGCCGTCTGCTTCATCTTGAGGCCGTGCTCGTCGGTGCCGGTGAGGAAGAAAACCTCCTTTCCGTCGAGCCGCTCGAAGCGGGCGATGGCGTCGGTCGCAATGGCTTCGTAGGCGTGGCCGATGTGCGGCTCGCCGTTGGGATAGGAGATCGCGGTCGTGATGTAGAACTTCGCGCGCCCGCTCATTGGACTTCTGGTCCTCGTGCTGACAGATGGTGAAAGACAGGGCTTCGACTTGAGGCGTGTCTCGTCGCTCCTCGCCTCACATTCGGGCGGAGCGGCGTGCCTCTTGTGTCAACCTGCGCATGACATGCATCTGCTAGGCGGGTTTACGATCCTGTGCGGCGGCAGCCAAGCCGGCGAAGGTCTCGAGCATGAGGGCCTTGCGGTCGAGATTGAGCTCCAGCGTGTCGGCCTTTTCGCGGCCAATTCTTTCCCACAGGGCGGCGAACGAGGCAAGCCGCGCCTCGCCGATCAAGCGCGCAGCCGTCTCGCGATCTTCCTGCATCCCCTCCCCGCCCGCCTGGGCGTGGATCAACCGGCCGAGGTATTCGAGCAGAAGCTCGTAGAACAGCTCAAACCGCGCCTGCGCGGCGGCGGGCTGCAACTCGTCGGACAGCGCGTGCACGGCGCGCCAATCGACGCGCGGCAGGTTTGCCACCAGCTTGGTTACGCGATCGTTGAGCTCGAGGCCGCCGACGCCCTGCAGGCTGAGGAGCCGGCCGACGCTGCCCAGCGCGAGACGCTCCAGCGCCGCCCAGGCCGCAGCATCGGGAGCCGCACTCCCCGCGGCTTCGAAGGCCTGCGTCGCGGCCGCGCGCAGAGCCTCGTTCGACAGCGGCTGCAGCGACAGCGTGCGGCAGCGCGAGCGGATCGTCGGCAGCAACGCACCCGGAGCGGAGGACAGCAGGAGAAAGACGGCACGCGGCGGCGGCTCCTCCAGCGATTTCAGCAGCGCATTGGCGGCGTTGACGTTGAGATCGTTCGCCTCGTCGACGATGACGACGCGCCAGGCTTCCTCGCCCGCGCGGTGCGACAGGAACGAGCGCAGCCGGCGGACCTCGTCGATGGGGATGCTGGCGGCGAAGCGCTTGCCCTTCTCGTCGTAGGGACGCCGCAGCACGAGCAGGCCCGGATGCGAAAGCGCGCGCACCTGACGGCTCGCGCTCGTATCGTCGGCGACCTCGAGGCCCTGGACGCTCGCGGCACGCTCGCGCGGATCGGCAAGCGCTGCGCGAGCAAAGCGGTAGGCGAGCGTCGCCTTGCCGATCCCCTGGCGGCCGGACACGAGCCAGGCATGGTGCATGCGTCCTTCGCTGAGCTGCTCGGCGAGCGCGCGCTCGGCGCCTTCGTGGCCGAACAGCCTTTTGGTGTGCCGCGGGTGCGGGAAGCTTTCGACCCGGTCCGCCTCGGGCAGCTCGTCGATGTCCGCGGTGACGGCGCGCGCCATCAATCCTGCTCCGCCAGCAGGCGCGTCCCGACCGCGCTCCAGATGGCGTCGGCCACCGCAGAGGGGTCGGCGCCGGCATCGATCATCACGCAGCGCTCGGGCTCGGACTTGGCGATCTCGGCGAACGCCTGGCGCAGCCGCCAGTGAAACGCCAGATCGCGCTTCTCGTAAGCATCGGGCTCATCCCGCTCGGCACTGGCGCCGCGGCGCCGCTCGTGCGCGCGCCCGAGCCCCAGCTCCGCGGGAATGTCGAGAATGAAGGTGAGATCGGGGGTCGTCGGCGCCACCACCATCTCTTCGAGCGCGTTGAACACCTCCTCCGGCAGGCCACCCGCCGCACTTTGATAGACGCGCGTCGAATCGGAGAAGCGGTCGGAGATCACCCATTGGCCCGAGTTGAGCGCCGGCCGGATCGTCTTGTCGAGGTGATCGGCGCGCGCCGCGTAGAACAGAAGCGCCTCCGAAAGCGCCGAGTGCGGCGGCATATCGGGATCGAGGATCACCGTGCGCAGGGCCTCCGCGAAGGCCGAGCCGCCGGGCTCGCGCGTCAGCACCGCCTCGATGCCGCGCTGCGTGAGCCGCTCCGCCAGACGGCTCGCCTGGGTCGATTTCCCCGAGCCTTCGCCGCCTTCAAAGGTGATGAATTTGCCGACCGCCATGTCGCCGCCCGGTTGAGGTGTCCCGACGGCCCGTGCCTATCATGCCGGCAACAGCCGAGCTAGAGCACCCAGCCCAGCGCCAGGTGCGCGAGCGAATCGAGCCCGCGGCGCATCATGCCGCCGGACTCGACGTCCTCGGCGGCATAGAGCGGCACCTCGTTGACGGTGTTGGTCTGGCTGGTCACGCGCAGGGTCGCCACCCGGTCGCCCTTCTTGATCGGCGCCTTCAGCGGGCCAAGGTAGGTGATCTCCGCCTTGAGCTTGGGGTTCACCGGCACGCGCGGCAGGATGACCATGATGGGCCCCTTCCCCGTCACCGGCACGTAGAACCTCTGCCCGCCCCACACGCGTGCTTGCGCCACGATCTCGCCCGCGTCGAACAGCTTGAACGGCGCGAAGCTCTTGAAGCCCCAGTCGAGCAGGCGCTGCGCCTCCGCGCCGCCCTGCTCCGGGGTTGGCAACCCCATGACCACTGCGATCAGGCGCTTGTCGCCCTGCACCGCCGAGCCGACGAGATGGAAGCCCGATTCCTTGAGCTGGCCGGTCTTGAGACCGTCGGCGCCGATGTCAGCGAACAGCAGCGGGTTGCGGTTGCGGAATTTGAACTTGCTGTAGGCGAACTCTTTTTCCCCAAAGTATTTGTAGAATTCGGGGTGCGTCTTGATGATGTAGTAGGCGAGCTTGGCGATCTCGCGCGCACTCATCACGTGGTCGGGATCGAACAGCCCGCTCGGGTTCTTGAACACCGACCTCGTCAGCCCGATCTTCTTGCCTTCCACGTTCATGCGCTTGGCGAAGTTCTCCTCCGTGCCCGCCATGCACTCCGCGAGCGCGATCGCCGCGTCGTTGGCGGACTGGATGATCATGCCGCGGATGAGCTCCTCGACCTTGGCGGTCGTGTTCACCGGAACGAACATCGAGGACGTGCGCGAAGGTGCGCCGCCGGTCTTCCAGGCGTGCACGCTCATGGTGCAATCGTCGTCGAGCTTCAGGCGCCCGTCCTTGATCGCCTGGAACGCGATCTCGAGCGTCATCAGCTTGGTGACGCTTGCCGGCGGCATCAGCTCGTCGGCGTTGTGTTGAAAGAGAACAGCGCCAGTATCGCCGTCCATCAGGACCGCGGAGCGGGCGCGCGTGGCAAAGATCGAGTTGTCGGTCGGAGCCGCCCCGACCGACGCGGCAAAGGCGACCGCAAGACCGAGCATCGCAGCGGCGCCGAGGAAAGCCCGGCGCGCGTCCCCATTTCCCAAAATCGGCATGGCTCCCCTTGCACCTCTCGAGGAAATCGGATGCGTACCGACTATCAAATCACTGCGCGCCGGCTGTCAACGGCATACCCCGGGCAACCTTAGGCTATCGCGACGCGGGTGCGCCGACCATGCCTTCGGGCCCGTCGATTGGCTTGCTTGCGACCTCCGTGGCCGGCCCGTTCAAGGGAATCGCACGCACGCGGTAGGCGGGAAGCTCGTCTGTCCCCGTGTTGTCGATGACCGCCAGCGCGGTATCCTTGAGCACGTGGCGCATGCGCTCGGCCTCCGCAAGCGTCGCAAACGGCCCCACGTCGATGATCGACGACTGCGGCCCTCCGAGAGCTTCGCGCGTCTCCGGCGGGCGGCCCTGAGTGTTGGCGCGCTGCCGGTAGCCGGCTACCGACCAGTTGGGGTCGGGCTCGAGCGCCGCCATCGCGTCGAGCGGCAGCTCGGCGGGCTCGTTCTGTGCCACCGCCTGATTGGGCGCGCCGTGCCAGGATTGCGCGGCCAGATACTGCCGCTCGGTGGCGTCCGAGCCGTCGAGCGGCGCGGGTCCGGCATAGCGCACGCGCACGCGCGCAAGCCCGCGCGCGGCGAAGCCGAGCTCCTTTGCGGACCGCCACGACAGGTCGATGAGCCTGTCGTTGACGTAAGGTCCGCGATCGTTGATGCGCACCATGATGGTGCGGCCGTTCTGCAGATTGGTGACGTAGGCATAGGACGGCAGCGGCAGCGTCGGATGCCCGGCGGTCAAGGCGCCCATGTCGAAGACCTCGCCATTGGCGGTGCGCCGACCGTGGAAGGCGGAGCCGTACCAGGAGGCGGTGCCGGTGCGATCGTAGTTGGCAACCTCGCGCGGCACATACCAGCGGCCCGCCACCTTGTAGGGGCGCCCGACCTTGTAATCGCCGCCGCCCTTCACCACCTCGCGGCCCGCCACCACGCGCGGGCTCGCCGACACGCCATACTTCGGGTCGGGCGCGTCGATATCGGTGCAGCCGGCAAGCGCCCCCGATGCGAGCAGGAGCCAGGTCGCAGGCCTGAAAATGCGGATGCGGAAGCGCCGCGGCGCCCACAGATGACAGCCAGCTCCGCGCACCCTCGCAGAGATCCGGCCCGCTCTACGCACACGCATGACCTCAACCGCCACCGTTCGCTTCAGCCTAGCGCCGCAGCGTAGAGGCGCAGCTTGGCGCCATGTCGGCTTAACGATGGCAAAGCCCGCTTAGGATTGGGTAAAAGCGCGGCATGCGGGCGGCCGCCCTTGAGGGCGGTCGGCGCCGCGGATACAGTGAATTCGACTTGCAAATCGCAGCGGAGGAACGACCAAACTGACCCGCTGCAACTGCTACGCTTGCCCGGAAACCGTTGCCCCAACTGTTGCCATGGGCCCGGGGACACGCCGACTGGGCTGCGCCGGACGATCGGTGCGAACGGTTGCCCCGCG
>Ga0209415_10007433_pt1 | contig 19145 bp, 16 predicted proteins | sample PeaSoiSIISIP2007_FD_187696 | JGI IMG/M metagenome (GOLD analysis project Ga0209415, IMG submission 187696) | Peat soil microbial communities from Weissenstadt, Germany - SII-SIP-2007 (SPAdes) (version 2) | ecosystem: Environmental > Terrestrial > Soil > Wetlands > Peat | place: Germany... | reverse complement strand
AGATGCCCCTGGTGCGGTCGAAGCCGGGAACACGATCACGAAAGGGGTCCTCCTACGCGAGGTTCGTCGCAGTAGTGCTAGTTGCGGCGAGAGGAAGGCTTCCTCGGGGATTTCATCGTGTCGCGCGCATGTAGCCGCGGTTTTCCCGACGAAGCCGGTCAAATCCTCTCGCCCCGGCTCTATTAATCTAAGATTCAAGCTACTTGCCTGAAATCGGTCGACCGGGCACCTGGGCCACGCGCCCGCCCTACCCGCCCCGCGCCTCCAGCAACAGCTTGAGCCCGCTTATCACGAGCACCACCGCGTTCACTCGCCGGAGTGCCAGCGCGTTCAGGCGGTGGACTCCGATCCACGTGCCGACAAGCGCGCCGATTACGGCGAGCACCGCGAGGACTCCCGCCCGCGGGGGCACGACGGAGTGCGCGCCGGAGAGGTGTCCAGCGAGCCCCGCGATCGAGTTGACGAGGATGAACACCACCGCGGCCCCCGCCGTCCGGCGCGGCACCTCCCAGCCCGTGAGGATCAGGATCGGCGTGAGGAAGACTCCGCCGCCGATTCCAGTGAGCCCGGCGAGGAACCCGAGCCCGGCTCCGAGGACGACGAACCATCCAGTCTTCGGCGGAGATCGGCGGGGGCCCGCCCTTTCCGGCAACCAGAGCCGCGCCGCGGCGAGGAGCAGCAGCGCGCCCAGTAGAGGTAGATAGGCGCGCGACGGAAGCTGGACGAGGCCGCCCACGAACGCCGCGGGCATCGATCCGACGAGGAGGGCTCGTACGGTGGGCCATGGCACCGCGCCAGCGCGCGAGAAGCGCACCGCGCCGATGGTGGCGACGAGAATGTTCATCCCGAGCGCGGTGGGCTTCATCACGGCGGCCGATACGCCGCAGAGCGCCATCGCGGCGAGGTACGCGGAGGCCCCCGCGTGCCCGCCAGACGAATAGAGCGTTGCGGCGGCCAGCACCATGAGGGCGAGCGCCGCGAAAGCAACGGGGTCCGCCGGCATGACCGATCCGAGAAGCGGCGCCGGTCACCCGCCGATGGATCGCATCGACACGTCCGCGGCCGTAGGCTCCGTGCAGCCCTTCCACGTGCGGCCGTCTGGTTTCAGCGCCCATGCCCTGTCGATCGCAGCCGCGACCCCGTCGACGTTCCCCGCCTCGGCGAGCGGCATGGCCGCGACGCCGTCGTTCGTGGCGAGGCACGGCCGCAGCATCCCGTCGGACGCCACGCGCAGGCGGTCGCACGATCCACAGTACGTGTCCGTCGTGCCCGTGATGAAGCCGACGCGCCGCCGCGGGTCCAGCCGGGAACGCACGTACTTGGCCGGGCCGCGGCCCGGGTCCGGCTCCCCCGGCTCCTCCGCGAGCAGGTGCGCGAGGCGCTCGCGCATCTCGTGGGCGCCGAAGAGCTTCTCCGGTGGGAGCCGGGCGCCCTCGTCCACGCGCATCACCTCGATGAGGCGCGGCAGGATCCCGCGATCCCACCCCCAGGTCACGATGCCGGCGAGTTCGTCGTCGTTGTCGCCCCGGAGGACGACCGTGTTCGTCTTGAGCTCCGGGTAGCCCGCGTCGAGGGCGGCGTCGATCCCCGCGAGGACCGTGGCCAGGCGTCCGCCGCGGGTGATGCGCCAGAAACGCTCGGCCACGAGCGAGTCAAGAGACACGGTGAGCCGATGCAGGCCAGCGGCCCGCAAGGGGAGGGCGAGCCTCGCGAGCCGCGTCGCGTTCGTGGTCAGCGCAAGGTCCTCCACGCCGAGCGAGGCGATGAAGGCGACGCGCTCGACGACGTTCGGGTGCAATAGGGGCTCCCCGCCCGTGACCCGGAAGCGCCGCACGCCGGACTGCACGAGGGCCCGGACCGTCGTCCTCCAGGCCTCCTCGTCGAGTCGACGCTCGAGGTAGCCGTCGCTGCGCGAGGGACGGCAGTAGACGCAGGCCAGGTCGCACCGGTCCGTGAGGGAGATCCGCGCCGAGCGTGGCCGCACTCGCCCCGCGTCGTCCTCGGAGGGCGGGCCGAGGACCGGGAGCCTCCTTCGGCCTAGCGTGCCAGGCCGTGACGGGTCCGCGAGCATCGGCTCCACACTAGCAAATTGGGGCCCCGGCGCTCGCCCGCGTGCCATGCTTCCCCTCATGCCAGATGAAGGCGTGTACGGCTTCGAGGCGATCGACGAGACCTTGCCGTATCTTCCCCTCGCCGCCCGGCGCGTGCTCGACACGCTCGGGCGCAAGCTCTCGCTTGAGGGGTGGCTGTCGCTCGGGATCGAGGATCGCCGGCGCATCGTGCAGGCGGGTGCCGGGGACGCCGTGGACGCCAGCGCGACGGCGGTCCTGGACCGGGCGGCGCCCGGCCCCGCGCGGATCGATCGCGTTCCCGAGCCCGATCGCGGGTCTCCGCCCCCCGACGTCGTCCGTGCGCTCGGTCCCTCGCGGCCGATCGACGAGGCCCGCTGGCAGGCGCTGCGCCCGCTCGACCGCTATGCTTTCGCGAAGTGCGCCGCGAAGCCCGAGAAGCTCGCGCGCGCGTACGACGAGATCGTCCCGGCCGGGGGCCTGACCCACATCGGGAGCGGCGGCCAGGCGCGCATGGTGGACGTCGGCGCGAAGGCTTCGGCCGCGAGACGCGCGGTCGCGAGCGCCACGGTGCGCACCACCTCCGCCGTCATCCAGGCCATCGCAACCGGGGGCGTGGCCAAAGGCGACGTCCTCGCTGTGGCTCGCGTCGCGGGGATCCTCGCCGCCAAGCGCACACCGGACCTCGTCCCCCTGTGCCACCCCGTGCAGACCACGAGCGTGGCAATCGACTTCGAGCCCGACACGACCCGCGGCGAGCTGCGGATCCGCGCCACGGTCGAGGCGGTGGACCGGACCGGGGTCGAGATGGAAGCGATGGTGGCGGCCTCGGTGTCGTCGCTCACGGTGTACGACATGATCAAGAGCGCCGATCGCTGGGCGACCATCGCCGCCGTGCGACTCGAGTTGAAGAGCGGAGGCAAGAGCGGATCGGTGGTGCGTCCGCCCGACGGGAGCGCGCGATGACCCCGCCGCTGGTCGCGGTGCGCGCGGGTCCCCTGTCGGTCGACGAGGCGATTGCGAGCGTCCAGCACCCCGGCGCCGGTGCGGTCTCGGTCTTCCTGGGATCGGTCCGCGATCGAAACGAGGGCCGGCCCGTCGTGAAGCTCGAGTACGAGGCCTACCCGTCGATGGCGGAGGCCGAGATGAGGAGGATCGCGGAGGAGATCTGCGCGGAGATGCCGGGCACGCGCCTCGCCGTGGTGCACCGCACCGGCGCGCTTTCGGTCGGGGACATCGCGGTCGTGTGCGCCGCGAGCGCTCCGCACCGGGCCGAGGCGTTCCTGGCCTGCCGGGCCCTCATCGATCGCGTCAAGGAGCGCGCGCCCATCTGGAAGCGCGAGCACGGCCCCGACGGCGCCTACTGGGTTGGATGGCAGGACGCCCGCTGTGCGCACGAGGAGAGGCACGAGACCTAGCCGCCGCGAGCATCCTCGATCGTGTCCCAGTCGCGCAGTTGCTCCGCCTCCGCCGGGTCGAGTGGCAGCTCCGCGGCGCCCGCCTGGGTGAGCAGCCCCTGCAGCGAGTGGTGACCTGCGGCGATGCGCTCCCGGGCGACCGGCAGGACGCGAGCCGGATCGTACCGCGCGCAAAATGGCTCCCAGCGACCGTCGCGGCGGGGGGCGACGATCGGAGCGTCGGTGGCGGCCAGCAAGCGCTTCGCGAGTGCGGGCGAGACGAACGGCATGTCGCATGCGAACGCGAGCGCGCGCGCGTCACCCGCACGCCGGAGTAGCGCCGACAGCCCGCCGAGGGGCCCTATGCCCCCGGGCTCGTCGTCGATCGTCTCCAGACCGAGGGACGCGTACGCCCCGTGCCGGCCCACGAGGACGACGCGGTCGACCCCGGCGGTGCGCAGGACGTCCAGCCAGCGCTCGACGATCGTCCCTCCGCCCGGAGACTGCATCATCCCCTTCGCGCGCCCGCCCATGCGCGCGCCGGCGCCGCCCACGAAGACCCCCGCGATCACGTCTCCGGTCGGCTCGGCGCTCACGGGTGCCTCACGCGTCGATCCAACGCACGAAGTCGACCTGTGCCCCCGCCTCCAGCGGCCCCGGCCCCGCCTGCAGGAGCGCCAGCCCGTCGGAGCTCGCGAGACTCGTCGCCGCCCCCGACGATTGGTTGTCGTGCAGGCGGACGAGGAGGCGATGGCCATCGCGCAGGAGCGCTCCGCGAGCGAACTCGAGGCGGTCAGGAGATCTCCTGCGCGCGGCAGCGAGTTGCGCCGGGACGGGCACCGGATGCGGGCTCGCGTCCCCCTGGAGCATATGCAGCAGCGGCATCCCGAAGACCGCGAACGTGACGAGGGCGCTGGCAGGGTTGCCTGGCAGGCCGAGGACGCGCGCGCGGGAGCTTGCGCCGACCGCGAGTGGCTTGCCCGGCTTGATCGCCACCTTCCAGAAGTCGAGAGTGACTCCCGCGCGCGCGAGGGCCGGGCGTACGACGTCGTGGTCGCCGACACTCACGCCGCCCACCGTGACAAGGACGTCCGTTCCATCCAGGGCGCTCTCGATCGCCCGCGTCAGCTCGTCCGGCTCGTCCCGGGCGATCGGTGCCACACGCACGATCGCGCCGGCCTGAAAGGCCAGCGCGGCGAGCGGAGCGCTGTTCGACTCGGGGATCGCCGCCGGGCCGAGGTCGTCCCCCGGCCGGCGCAGCTCGTCGCCTGTGCACAGGATGGTGACGCGCGGGCGCCGCGCGACCACCAGATCGGCCCGGCCGAGCATCGCCGCGAGCGCGATCCCGCCCGCCGAGAGCCTCGACCCTTGCGCGAGCGCGGTCGCCCCTCGCGCCATGTCTTCCCCGGCGCGCCGCACGTGCTGCCCGGCTGCCGGCCGCGCGTCGAAGCAGATGGTGTCTCCCTCGCGACGGACGGCCTCCTGCATGACGACGGCATCTGCGCCCTCTGGCAAGGGCGCCCCGGTGAAGATCCGGCACGCGCTGCCCTTGGCCAGGGGCGACGGCGGCCTGCCCGCGCTGCTCTCGCCGGCGACCGGGAGCGCGAACGGCGGCTCCCCGTCGAGCGTCGCGGCGGACAAGGCGTAGCCGTCCATCGCGCTGTGATCGAACCGCGGCAGCGGGTCGCGCGCGACGAGGTCCTCGGCGAGCACACGCCCCGCGGCATCCGACAGCGGTACGCGCTCCGGCGATAGGCGCGGCACCCCCGAGAGGAGGCGAAGGCGGGCGTCATCGAAGGAGAGCATCGCCATCCCGCGTCAGTGATCCGGCCGGTCGCCGCGCGCGAGCGTCACCGCGTGGTGCAGGATCGGGGCGAGGACCCGATCGACCGCGAGCGCGACGCCCTTCGGGCTTCCGGGAAGCGCGGCGAGGATGCGCCCCCGGTGCACGCCCGCCACCGCGCGGCTCAGCACCGCGCGAGGCCCGATCTCGTCCCAGGACAGGCGGCGGAAGGCTTCGCCGAAGCCGTCGAGTCTCTTCTCGAGCAGCTCCTCGACGGCCTCGTAGGTCCGATCGCGCGGCGCGATGCCCGTACCGCCCGTCGTCACGATCGCGTCGGCGAGGTCGGCGTCGCAGACCCGCGCCACGACGGCACGGATCGCCTCGGGGTCGTCGCGTACGATGTCCCGGAAGGTGACCGTCGCCCCTGCGGCCTCGAGCCGCTCGCGTAGCCGCCGGCCGCCCTCGTCGTCGTCGATCCCGCGGGTGTCGCTCACCGTGATGGCCGCGACGCGCAGTCCCCCGGGCGCGGTCACCCTCCCGCCACCGGTGGGATGAGGGCGATGACGTCGCCGTTCGCCAGGCGCTCGTCGTCGCCCGCGAAGCGCTCGTTGCGCGCGACGCGCACGCAGGCGCGGCTTTCCCCGTACATGCCGTGGCGATCGGCCAGGTGCGTGCACAGATCGCCCACGGTGTGGACGTGCGGCGGCAGCACGAGCGACTCTTCCGCGACGCCGAGTGCCTCGCGCAGGCTCGCGAAGTAGAGGACGCGCACCGACATCATGGCGACGCGAGAGAGAGTAGCACCGGGGCAGCCCCCCGCCTTCGGACGGAGACGCGCGCCGTGCTGGACCTCATGCGCATGGCTGACGAGGTTCATCCCCAGCGCGTCGGTTGCCGAGAAAGCGGTCGCGCATGAAAAACCTCGTGGGACCTTCAGAACGTCACGGGAACGTCGAGCTGGACGATGCGGTAGTTGAAAGGCGAGTTCATCGGGTTGTCGAAGCCCATGGCGAACGCCAGGCCCGGATGAATCTTGATCCCGTCCCCGAGGGGGATGTGCAGGCGTGGCCCGATGGCTCCCGTCCAGTTGTCGATGAAATCGCTCGCGGCTTTCTGTATCGAGAGGGGTGGAGAGAGCCAGCGCTGGTAGCGCACGTCGATCCCGAACGACAGTAGCGGGATGACGAAGTAGCCCACGTGGATGCCCGAGGTGAAGTTGGTCTTCGTCGCGTCGGGGTCGGGGGCCGACATTGTGGCGGGGTTGATCCCCGACCCGCGGACGCGCCACAGCTGAAACAGCGTGGCCTCGGCCTGAAGCGTGAACCCCGACCCGACCCACGCGACGTCGACGCCCGGGATGAGGGCGAAATCGTCGACCGCGAAGAGCGAGTCGTCCATCTGGGACCGCGCGTACTGTCCCGCGGATCGCGCGTCGGTGACCCCCGCGCTGGGCGTGTCTCCGCCGCCCATGCCGATCGGGATCGTGCCTCCGAGGAAGAAGCTCGCCCGCACCCCGGCGGGGAGCGCCATCGCGTACGTCGCCCCCAAGAGCGGGTTGACGATCGCGAAGCCGCCCGATCCCGTGGGCGGCGAGTCGTTCACGGCCGCCAGCTTCAGGAGCGGGGCCAGGCCCGTCCAGCCGTCGCCGGTGCCGGGGACCTTGTAGCTGGCGACGAGAGTCGGCGCGACCGTGAAGCCGCCGCTTGCGCCCTTCGCGTTGTCGTACCCGGCGAACACCGCGTCGGCGCGTACAGCCGTCCCCGCGGCTGCAGGCCGCAGCTGCCACGGGAGGGAGTAAGGCGCGTCGTCGGCCTGGGCGGGTGCAGTGACCGCGGCCGTGGCCGCGACGAGCGCGAAGGGCGCGAGGATTCTGCGGTGGATCGAGGACGACATGAACGAGGGTCTCCTTCTCGCAACCATGCGTTGGCGCGGTCAAGGTCACGGGGTGTCTGGGGTCACTGCGGGCGGCTTTCGATGCCGGTGCGGCGATCGAGGTGCCGCATCAGCGAGACGATGAAGGGCCCCATCTTGGGATGGTCCGGCATCACCTGCACGCGGACGCCATGGGCCAAGAGCACGGCGTGGCACGTGGGCCCGATGGCCGCGACGACGACGCGCTCGTTCAGCGAGCGCACCAGCTCTCGTTCGAGCCCGCTGCGCTCGGCGATCTGGAACAGGTGCCGGAACTGGATCTGGCAGGTCACCGCGAGGGCGTCGATCTCCCCGCGGACGATGCTGGAGACCAGTCGCTCGAGGCCCGAGACGTCCTCCGGGAGCTGCCAGCGGTAGAGCCACTGCTCGTCGAGGACCGCGCGGCGGGCGAGCAGCGTCTCGGCGAGGGCGTCACTCCGCTCGCCGTAGTGGAAGAGCAGGACGTGCTGGCCCGCAAGGTCGATCTCCGCGAGGGCGTCGATGACCTCGGCCGTCGTGAAATCCTCCCGCGCCGTGAGGGTCGGAACAACGCCGAAGCCACGCAGAGCCGCGGTGGGCTTCGGACCCCGGCACAGTGTAGTGACCCCGCGAAGCCCGGCGACGAGCTCCGGCCGCCGGCCTAGCCGCTCGGCGATCTCGAAGAGCATCGACACGGCCACTCCCGTCATGAAGATCGCGATGTCGTACTCGCCTCCGGCGAGGGCCGTGATGAGACGCCCTGCCTTGTCGGCATCGAGCTCCCTGGATTGCGACTCACGGACCGCGGGTACGCACACGGGCTCGCCTCCGTGCTTCTCGACGAGCCTCGCGAGCTCGCGGCTCATGCGCGCCTCGAGCAGCGCCACTCTCGGGGGGGTCGTCATCGCGCGAGGGCTCCCCGGGGTTCCGTGTCGGCCTCGATCTTCACGGCGCACGCCTTGTACGCGGGCTGACGCGACCGGCGGTCGAACGCTGCGAACGTCAGCTGGTTGGTGCGCGCGAAGTGCATGGGGACGAACACCTGCCCCGGCTGCACGGTGTGGGTGACGAACGCGCGCGCCCGCATCTCGCCCCGCCGCGATCGCACGACGACGCGGCCATCGTGCGCGACCCCGAGGGCCGCGGCGTCGACGGGGCTTATCTCGACGTAGGGCTCGGAAGCGCCGAGTCGCTGCAGCAGGGGCGACTTGCCCGTTCGCGTAAGCGTGTGCCACTGACTCGAGCTGCCCCGCCCCGTCAGCAGCATGAAGGGATACCTGGCGTCGGTGGGCTCGGGGAGATGCTCGGGCTCGGCGTAGCAGAACCGCGCCCGGCCGTCGGCGTGGAAGAAGCGCCCGTCCTCGAACAGCCGGCGCTCGCTCGCGGTTGCGACGGTCTCGCCCTCGCGCAATGGCCACTGCACGCCGCGCTTCTCCTCGATCATGTCGTAGCCAGCGATCCCCGTCATGTCGCACGGCTGCCCGCGCGTCACCTCCGCGAGGAGCTCGAACACGGCCTCGGGCGACGACCAGGCCCGGAACATCTCGCCACATCCCCAGCGATCCGCGATGAGCTTGAAGATGTAGAAGTCGGCGAGCGCCTGCCCCGGGGCGCGCGCGACCTTCTTGATGAGTCCGACCCTGCGCTCGGAGTTGATGAACGTGCCGTCCTTCTCGCCCCACCCCGCGGCCGGCAGGTAGAGGTGCGCGCGCTGCGCGGTCTCCGTGGTCGTGTACATGTCCTGGACGACGAGGAGGTCGAGCCGGTCGAGGATGTCGTGGGCGTCGGCCTGGTTGATCCACGAGTGCGCCGAGTTGGTGGCGACGACCCAGAGGGCGCGGATCTTCCCGCTCAAGATGGCCTCGAAGATCTGGTCGTAGGCGAGGCTGCCAGTCGACGGGATGCGCTCCGGGTCGATCGAGAGCACCTCCGCCACCTTGCGCCTATGATCGCCGTTCGCGAAGTCGTGGCCCCCGAGGAGGTTGGTCGTGTTGCTGAAGAGGCGCGAGCCCATCGCGTTGCACTGGCCGGTGATGGAGTTCGCGCCGGTACCCGGGCGGCCGATGTTGCCGGTCATCAGCGCCAGGGCGATGATCGCCTGCGCCACAGCCACGCCCTCGTGGCTCTGGTTGACGCCCATCGTCCACCAGAAGGAGACGCGACCGCCCCGGTGGATGTGCTCCGCGAGTCCCTGGATGGCGTCCGGCGCGAGCCCCGTCTCGGCGGCGACCCTGCCCAACGGAAAGGCGGCCACGTGGTCGGCGAACCCGTCGAACCCGCGCGTGTGCGCGTCGATGAAGCCCCGATCGACCCAGCCGCGCTCGACGAGGACCCGCGCCACTCCGTATAGCAGGACGAGGTCCGACTTGGGCTTCAACGGGTAGTGCTCGGTCGCCGCCATCGCCGTCTCGGTGCGGCGTGGATCGACCACGAGCACCTTCGGCCGGCGCGAGCTGTTGGCGACACGCGCCCACATGATCGGGTGCGCGATGCACGGGTTGGCGCCGACGAAGACCAGCACGTCCGACTGTTCGAAGTCGGCGTACGTGTATGGCGGGGCGTCGAAGCCGAAGGCCTCTTTGTACGCGACCACGGCTGTCGCCATGCACTGCCGCGTGTTGCCGTCGCCGTGGAGCATCCCCATTCCGAACTTGCCGAGGGCGCCAAGGAGCGCGAGCTCCTCCGAGGGCATCTGGCCGGTGCCGAGGAACGCCGCAGACTCCGGGCCGTACCGTGCCTGGACGTCTTTCATTCGCGTTACGAAGGCATCGATCGCCGTCTCCCAGTCGACCGGGACGAGCCGCCCCTGCGCGTTTCGCAGCAAAGGCGTCGTGCCCCGATCGGCCGAGCGCAGGGGCGCCAGGGCTTCCCACCCCTTCGGGCAGGCAGTGCCCGCGTTCACCGGATAGTCGACCGTGGGCGTGATGTTGACGGCCTCGCCGCGCCTGACGTGGACGTCGAGGGCGCAGCCGGTGGAGCAGAAACCGCAGATCATGCTGGTCGTCGCATCCGGCTTGAGTCGCTCGGGCACCTGGCCCAGCCCGAACCGCCCGGGGGCTCGCGCGAGCTCGCGCGTCAGGGGTCCGCTCCGGTCGAGCAGGAGCCGCCGCGCCCATGTCGAGAGCGCCTGGCCGAATCGCGGAGTGTTCATCCGCCGTGCCCCCGCGGCATGCCCGGCGAGCTCATCGCCGCGAAGAACAGCGTGCGCTCGACGAGCTCCCCGCCGAGCAAGACCAGCAGGGCCGCCACCGCGACCGCCAGCGACGGCAGACCGTGGACCTGCGCCGCCGAGAGCCCGAGGCCCGAGGCGACCAGGGCGATCCGGAGCAGCGTGAACCGGCGAAGGTCTCCCGTGAGGAGGAGGGCCGAGCGCTTCAGGTCCGTGTAGCGCGTGTCGCGCAGATGCCGGAGGACGAAGAGCTCGCCCGCGACCTTGATCGATCCGACCACCACGATCATTAGAGCCACGGACCTCGCCAGCGAGGCCAGCGTGTCCTGCCCCGCGCGATCGAGGTCGCCGCTGCGCGCGACGCCCGCAGACAGCGTCATGCCCGCGGTCGCGAGCCCCAAGAGCAACGCCGTCATGAAGAACTTGAAGCCCGTCGCCGGTCCATTCCACCAGGTGCGCCGGGTCACTTGGTAGATGGCGACCGAGCAGACCACGCCTGCGATCCCCACCACCGCGACCGCGACGCGGAGGACATCTCGGCCCGGTACCGCGACCGCCGGCGGGAGCCAGAACGACGCGGCGTACAGCATCGCCAGCGGCGCGAAGCACCCGAACGCCAGGATCTCGCGGCTCATCCAGGACGTGCGCAAGCCGATGAGGGCCCGGAAGGCGTAGAGCGGCCGCCCCAGGTGGAAGACGCTCGCCCCCAGCGCCGCCAGGCCCGTGAGCATCGCGACGATGGCTTGCAGCGACCCGAGCGACGAGGCGGCGGTCGCCGGCACGAAGCGCGTCCCCGCGGCGTCGACGCAGAACGCACCCACCGAGAGCTGCGTCAGGACGAGCATCACGACGAGCGGCCTGTGCGCATGGGACGGCGCGACGGCGTAGAAGTTCGCGGGCAGGAGGTTGCGCGGCAGAGCGCGCCTGGTTTTGTACGTGGTCGTAGGGACCGTGATGCCAGGCGAAGGGGACCCTGGGACGAAGGCGTCTCCCTGCGCGTCCTCGAGCGCCTGGCGCCGATCGACGATCGTGATCGCGATAGCCTCGTTCGGGCACGCCTGGACGCACGCGGGCGCCTCCCGTTCGCGCAGACGGTCGCTGCACATGTCGCACTTGCGCACGATCCCGCGGGCCGGGCTGTACTTCGGGACGTCGTACGGGCAGGTGAACGTGCAGTACTGACAGCCGATGCACTGGTCGTCGAGGTGCTTGACGATCCCAGTCAGCGCGTCCTTCTCGTAGGCGCCCACGGGGCAGCCGTTCATGCACGCCGGGTCGAGGCAATGGTGGCAAGCCGTCGTGACGGTCTGCTGCACTGGTTCGGCTACCGTTCCGCCGTGCAGGAGCCCGACCGACCTCCACGCCTCGGCCTCGTCCAGCCCGTTGAGGCTGTGGCAGGCCGTGACGCAGGCCTTGCAGCCCGTGCAGGCGTCGAGGTCGACCTCGAAAGCGTACTGCTGGCCCGCGACGGGCGGGGAGGCCGGCAAGAGGTCACGGTAGTAAGGCTCTCTCGCCGGCCCGACGAGATCGGCGTGACGCTGCGCGAAGCGCTCGACGGCCGAGAGGTGCTGCTGGTCGGCGAGGTACTGGTCGAGCAGGGGGAGATGCTTCCTCGAGTCGCGCGCGAGCGGTAAGCGGGGCAGGACCTCCGCCCCCGTGAGGATGGAGCTGGTCACGGCCGGAGCTCGGGCTGGCTGCGGGGCAGGTGGCTCGTCGCGCTCTGGCAAGTCCCTGCCGAGATGGCGTCGAGCGGGGGAAGCTCCACCAGGACGTCATCGCCCTCGACGCGGACGCGGAACGTCTCGATCTCGAGCTCTTCGCCCGAGAGGCACCGACCCGTGGACAGATCGAACGTCTTCTTGTGGAGGGGACAGGCCACCTTCGGGGCCCCGTCCTGATCTCCGAGGATGCCGCGCGCGAGCACCATCTGGCGCTTGTGAGGGCAGAGGTTCTGCGTCGCGTACCAGCCCCCCCGGGACGCGAAGTTGTAGATGGCGATCTGCGCATCGCCGTAACGCGCGGCCACCCCGCCATCGGCGGGGACGTCGCGGACCGACGCCAGGCGCACCCACTCCCGCCTCAGCACCGGGAGGCGGCGCACCTTGGCCTCGCGCAGGACCTCGTGCAGCGGATCGCGCCGGGACTGCGCGTCGGGCCGGACCTGGCCCCGCTCCGGGACGAGCCGGATGCCGTCGTCGCCGGCGCCGTCGTTTGCGAACGCGCGGAACTCCGCCCGCTTCTCCGGGTCCCTCACGACACCGGCCCACTCGCACTCGTAGGTGTCCACCAGGTGCTGCATCTGCCACTCGAGATCGGCCCCGATGCCGAGCGAGTCCTTCACGACGACGTCGCGTAGATGCGCGATCCCCCCCTCCATCTTCTCGAGCCACACCGACGTGCGCGTCAGCCGGTCTGCGGTGCGGATGTAGAAGACGAGGAAGCGGTCGATGAGGCGGATCGCCGTCTCCTCGTCGACGTCCGAGACGAGCAGGTCCGCGTGGCGCGGCGTCGCGCCGCCGTTGCCGCACACGAACAGGTTCCACCCCTTCTCGGTGGCGATGAGGCCGAAGTCCTTGCTCTGGGCTTCGGCGCACTCGCGCACGCACCCGCTCACGGCGCTCTTCAGCTTGTGCGGCGCGCGGATGCCCTTGTAGCGGTTCTCGATCCTCACGGCGAACGCCGTGGAGTCCTGCACGCCGTAACGGCACCACGTCGAGCCGACGCAGCTCTTCACCGTGCGCATCGCCTTGCCGTAGGCGTGCCCGCTCTCGAAGCCGGCGGCCGCGAGCTCCTCCCAGATGGCGGGCAGCTGCTCGACCCGAGCGCCGAAGAGGTCGATTCTCTGGCCGCCGGTCACCTTGGTGTACAGGCCGTAGCGCTTGGCCACGCGCCCGAGAGCGATGAGCTGGTCGGGAGTGACCTCGCCGCCCGGGACGCGCGGGATGACCGAGTAGAGCCCGTTCTTCTGGATGTTGGCGAGGTAGCGATCGTTGCTGTCCTGCAGCGTGCGGTGCTCCTTGCGCAGGATCGGCTCGTTATGCACGCTGGCGAGGATCGACGCCACGGCGGGTTTGCAGATCTCGCAGCCCGCGCCCGTCCCGTGCTTCGCCACGAGCTCTGCGAACGTCCGGATGCGGGCCGCCGCCACGATCTCGTACAGCTCCTGGCGCGTGTGCGCGAAGTGCTCGCAGAGCCTCGGCTTGACTGACCGCCCCGCGGCCTTCAGCTCCGAGGCGAGGACGTCCGCCACGACCGGGAGGCACCCGCCGCAGCCCGTCCCGGCGCGCGTGCACGCCTTCACGTCCGCCACCGTGGTCAGCTCGTCGCTGCGGATCTTCTGTCGGACGGTGCACACGAGCACGCCGTTGCACGAGCAGAGCTGCGCGTCGTCCGGGAGGGCTGCCGGTCGCGCGGGGCCCCCGGGCCCGAGGCCGAGCTCGTCCAGGGACTCGGAGAGCTCGGTCTTGGCCCGCGTGTGATGAAGGAGCATGGCGTAGGTCGAGGCCTCGCCCACGAGGATGCCGCCGACGAGCTGCCGCGTGTCACGTCGCAGGACGAGCTTCTTGTAGGTCCCCCGCACCTGATCCTCGAGGCGGATGACCCGGGTCTGCGCCGGGTCTTGGAATGGCTCACCGAACGTCGCGACGTCGGTTCCCAGCAGCTTGAGCTTCGCCGAGGCGTCGGCGCCCGCGAACGTCGCGCTGCCGCCCGTCAGGTTGCGAGCCACGACGTCGGCCATCTCGTATCCGGGGCCCACCAGGCCGTGGACCATTTCCTTGTGCAGGGCCACCTCGCCGATAGCGAAGACACGCTCGTCGCTCGTCTGGAGGCGGTCGTCGACGACGACGCCGCCCCGAGGCCCCACCTGGAGGCCCGAGGACCGGGCGAGCTCGTCGCGCGGCCGTATCCCCGCGGAGACGATCACGAGGCCCGCCTCGATGGTGGAGCCGTCGGCAAGCTCCACGCCGCGGACGGCCTTCTCGCCCGCCAGCCGGACGATGCGCTGGTCGACGTGCACGTGGACCCCGAGCGCGCGCACCGAGCGCTCGAGTAACTCCGAGGCGGTCGCGTCGAGCTGGCGAGGCATCAGCCGCGGGGCCACCTCGATAACGTGCGTCTCGAGCCCCGCGTCGTGGACGGCGCGCGCCGCCTCGAGGCCGAGCAGTCCGCCCCCGATGACCGCGGCGCACCGGACGCCCCCGGCGTGGGCGATGATTCCGTCGAGGTCCTCGATCGTGCGGTAGACGAACACGCCGGCGAGGCCCGTCCCCGGGACCGCCGGCACGAACGGCGCCGACCCCGTCGCCAGGATGAGGACGTCGTACGGGAGCACGCCGCCGTCGTCCACGACGACCTCGCGGCGCGCGCGGTCGATGCCCGTCACGCGGGTCGAGACGCGGAGACCGATCCCGTGCTGCTCGTACCAAGCACGCGTGCCGATAGCGAGCGCGTCGGGGGATCGCTTCTCGAAGTAGTCGGTCAAGTGGACGCGGTCGTACGCTGGGCGGGGCTCCTCGCCGATGACGAACAGCCGCAGCTGAGCGCCCCGGTCGTGCTCGACGACCTTCTCGCAGAAGCGATGGGAGACCATCCCATTGCCGACGACGACCACGTCTCTGCGGATCATCCTGCGGGGCGACAGAGCAATTCGGGCGCCACCCCGTGGCCTATGGCGCCGCCCGCGAGAATTACCGGCGCTCCGGAGACGAGGAAACGTCCATGACATCCTCGAGCAATGGAGCGTGCTTCCAAATCGTCGGTTCGGACGGCGCAGGCCGACGAAATTGTCGTGTCGTGGAATGTGCGGGTCCCGTGCCGGATCGCGCCGGACGAGGGCGGCCCTCAACACTCGAAGCATCGTCGAAACACATTTCTGTCGCCCGTCAGGTCCGCGATCGATCCCTCGCCCACGTCTCGTCGCGAGAGATCGCGCGGCGCGCGGGCGTTGAAGCGTTTCTTGCACTGCGGCCCGGGGAAAGGAGAGATGAGCATGGCGGAGCGCAGTGGAGCGAAGTGGATCGAACGCTGGGATCCCGAAGACGAGGAGTTCTGGCGGAGGGACGGCCGGCGCATCGCCCGACGGAACCTCCTTTGGTCGATTGTCGCCGAGAACCTCGGGTTCTCGGTCTGGCTCCTCTGGAGCGTGACGGCAACCAAGCTCCCGACGGCAGGCTTCCACTACACGACGGAGCAGCTCTTCAACCTCGTGGCGCTGCCCGGTCTCGTCGGCTCTCTCATGCGGTTTCCGTACGCGATCGCCGTTCCGAGGTTCGGCGGGCGCAACTGGACCATTGTGAGCGCCCTCTTGCTCTTCGTCCCGACGGTCTCGCTAGCGGTGCTGGTCTCGCGTCCCGACACGCCATATTGGCTGATGCTGGTCGCGGCGGCCTCCGCGGGCCTCGGCGGCGGCAACTTCTCGTCGAGCATGGCCAACATCTCCTTCTTCTTCCCCGACCGCGAGAAGGGGTTCGCGCTCGGGCTCAACGCCGCGGGAGGCAACGTCGGTGTCAGCACGGTGCAGCTCCTCGTCCCCCTCGTCATCGGGTGGAGCTGGGTCAACCTGGGCGCGCTGCAGCCCACGGGAGGCCTGTACCTGGCGAACGCAGGGCTGATGTGGCTCCCGCTCGTCGCCGTCGCCGTGTTCGGCGCCTGGCGCTATATGGATAACCTCTCGTCGGCTCGCTCGAACGTGAGAGACCAGCTCGTTGTTGCCTCCTCGAGGCACACCTGGATCATGGCGTGGCTATACATCGGGACGTTCGGGTCGTTCATCGGGTACTCCGCCGCGTTCCCGCTCCTCTTGAAGACGCAGTTCCCGGAGCACGCGGCGAACCTCGCGTTCCTCGGACCCCTGGTCGGGTCGATCGCACGCCCCCTCGGCGGGCGCCTGGCCGACGCAAAGGGGGGTACGCGCGTTACCTTCTGGACGTTCCTGGCGATGGCGTTCGCCACGGTCGCGGTGGTCCACTTTGTGGACACCCGCAGTTTCGGCGGCTTCCTGATGATGTTCCTCGTCTTGTTCGTCACCACCGGGATCGGCAACGGCTCGACGTTCCGCATGATCCCGGTGATCTTCCGGAACGAGAAGCTGAGCGGCGTCGAGGGCCGAGGCCCGGAGGCCCGCAACGCCGCCCTAAAGGCCGCCCGCATCGAGAGCGCCACGGTGCTCGGGTTCGTCTCGGCCATCGGAGCGTGCGGCGGGTACCTCGTTCCTCGAAGCTTCGGGGCCTCGATCCAGGCCACGGGCTCCGTGCACCCGGCCCTCGTGGGCTTCCTCGTCTTCTACGGCACGTGCGTAGGATTCACGTGGGCGTTCTACATGCGGCGCAAGGCACCGAGCGTCGCCACCGCGAGGTGGGAGAGCGAAGCTCAGGTGTAGGGTCGCCCGAAAGATGCGTAGGGCAGGCCCCTTCCGTTCACACGGCCGTGATGCGCCAGAAACCTAGGGGGAGGTAAGGTTCCCCAATTCTAGCCCGGTCGTACATGGTCGATTCATCGGCGCCGCCTGGCGACGCTGCCCGCCCGGGCGCAGAGCCCCCGGTCGGAGTGTCGACGCTCGACGAGCTCACCGCCCTGGCGCGCGTCGGGCACGAGCTGGCGTCGCGCGAGACGCTGGCCGAGGGCTTCGCAGGCGCCATGCGCCTGTTGGATGAGCGGTTCGGCATGAAGCGCGCCGCCCTCTTCGTCGTTGATGGCGAGAGGCGGACGCTGACCGTCGAGGCTGCGTACGGCACTCCGGCCGAGGGCCTCCGACCGCGCTACGGGCTGGGGGTCGCGGGTCGGGTCGCCGAGTGCGGCCACCCCATCGTGGTGCCCACCGTCCGCCACGAACCGATGGCGTCGTCCGAGCTCGCGGACCTCGCCGTGTGGCACCCGCTGCACCTTAGCCTGGTCGCCGTGCCCGTCTGCGCCGGAGGCCGGTGCTACGGGGCGCTCTCCGGCTATTTCACGCGCGGCGCCCCGGATGGCTTCGAGACGCGCCTCAGCGTGCTCGAGGTCGTGGCCTCGCTCGTCGCGCAGCGGCTGCGGGCCGTTCGCCCAGCGGCCGTCGAGGAGCCACGCCCGAAGGCGGCCGAGCGGGGCGCCTTCGAGTACGCCAACATGATCGGCACCAGCGCGGTCATGCGCCAGGTCTACGAGGAGATCGGCCAGGTCGCCCGCACGACAGCGACCGCGTTGATCCTCGGCGAGTCGGGCACCGGAAAGGAGCTCGTCGCCCAGGCCATTCATGCCAACTCCGATCGCGCCCGCCAGCCGTTCATCCAGATCAACGGCGCCGCGTTCCCCGAGACCCTCTTCGAGTCCGAGCTCTTCGGACACGAGCGCGGCGCGTTCACGGGGGCCGTCAGCCGCAAGAAGGGGCGTCTCGACCTCGCCCAGGGCGGCACCCTATTCCTCGACGAGATCGGCGAGCTTCCCCTGTCGACCCAGGTCAAGCTCTTGCGGGTTCTGCAGTCGCGGGAGTACGAGCGGCTCGGCGGCACCGAGACGCTCACCGCCAACGTGCGTCTCGTCGCCGCCACCAACCGGAACATGGCCGAGGCCGTGGCGAGCGGCGCGTTCCGAGAGGACCTCTACTACCGACTCAATGTGTTCACGATCACCCTTCCGCCCCTCCGCGAGCGTGTCGCGGACGTGCCGGCGCTGGCGGAGCACTTCCTCGTTCGGTACGCGGCCCTGCACCGCCGAAAGATCAGCCGGATCGCCAGCAGCGCACAGGACGTGCTCGCCCGCTACGGATGGCCCGGCAACGTGCGGGAGCTGGAGAACGCGATCGAGCGGGCCGTGGTCGTGTGCGATGGATTCGTCGTCGAGGAGCGTCACCTCCCGGAGTCCGTCCGCACGGCCCGTCGCGACGAGGGAGCCGGCAGGCCGTCGCTCGCCGGGGCGGTGCAGCAGCTCGAGCGGCAGATGATCGAGGACGCGCTCAGGGAGACCGGCGGCAACCTCGCGCGGGCGTCGCGCGCGCTGGGCATGTCGGAGCGGGTCGTCCGCTACAAGGTGAGAAAGTACAGGATGGGGCCGTTCCGCGACCGGTAGCCGTCACTTCGGTTTGTAGAGGCCGAGGGCGTCGTTCGCGAGAAACTTGAGGTCTTGCGCCGTCGTGTCGGAGACGTCCGCGTCCTGGCACCGGGCGAGGACCCGCAGGAGCGCGGCGCGGCTCTGGCGCAGCTCGTGGACGAGCCACAGGATGTCCGCCTGGATCTCGCGCCCTGAGTCGCGATACACGCGCTCGATCTCGCGTAGACGCCACTCCATCTTGGTACTCTGGCTGAGGGCCGACCCTTCGCCGAAACAATCGGGGCAGGCCTGCGGGCCCGCGTCGGTGACCGTCTCGCCGGATCCATAGCAAGTGAGACACGTGTCGGGAGTTTCGGGCATGGCTTCGGTCCTCTGGAGCTTCCTCGACTCACGCGCCCTTGAAAAGAGAGAAGGCTTTGGGGGAGGCGACGAAGACGGGTGCCGTAGCCTAATCTAAGCGCGTGGATCTCCTCGGCCGACTTCGCCTTGAGCGCCCCGTTCTGCAGGCAGGCATGGGTGGCGGTCTTGCCACGGCGGAGCTGGCCGCCGCGGTATCGAGGGCCGGAGGCCTCGGCACGATCGGGTTCGTCGGGACGAAGCAGCTTGCGCGCGAGGTGCGGCGCGCCCGCGAACTCGCGCCGCGCAGGCCGGTGGCGGTCAATTTGCTGCTGCCCTTCGCGAGGCCTTCCCATATCGAAGTCTGTGTGGTGGAGAAGGTGGATGCGGTCGTGCTCTTCTTCGGCTTCGACCCTGGCGCGGTGGCCCGGCTGCGCACAGCGGGGATCCTGGTCCTGCACCAGGTCGGCACTGTCGAA
>Ga0209415_10007432_pt1 | contig 19151 bp, 13 predicted proteins | sample PeaSoiSIISIP2007_FD_187696 | JGI IMG/M metagenome (GOLD analysis project Ga0209415, IMG submission 187696) | Peat soil microbial communities from Weissenstadt, Germany - SII-SIP-2007 (SPAdes) (version 2) | ecosystem: Environmental > Terrestrial > Soil > Wetlands > Peat | place: Germany... | reverse complement strand
GGATGACAGATTTGAAAATTCGATGAATTCGTGACATGCCATGTAATCCTGAAATGCGAGAAAGCAATAAAGTCACAGCCTCTCAGGATGACAGGTCTTAAATTCATGCCTTGAAGCTACAGGACACAGCACTACGCCAGTTCGTATTTTCTGAATCCAAGGAGTTGCGAAGTGATCCGCACAATGAACCGCGGATTGTTGTAGAGATAACGCTTCCACAAGCGGCGCGGTTCCTGGCACATGCGATGCACCCATTGCAGGCCCATCGCTTGCAGCCAGTCGGGCGAATCCTTGATCCGTCCGGTGTGGATATCGAAAGCGGCCCCCACGCCGATCATGAGCTTGGTGTCGAGCTTGGGAAGGTATTCGGCCATGAAGCGTTCTTGCTTGGGAGTGCTTAGCCCCACCCAGAACATATCCGGCTTCAGGCGCGCAACCAACTCCTGTAATTCCTTCTGCTCTTCGGTGTTGAGCGGCCGGAACGGCGGCGTATAGGTGCCGACCACCCGCAGCCCGGGAAACTTGCTCTCCAGGTTGGCCTTGAGCTGTTCCGCCACTCCCACATCTCCTCCGTAGAAGAAATGCGTGTATCCCTTCCGGACTGACTCTGCACAGACGTGCAGCATCAGGTCGGGGCCGGTGATCTGGGTCATTCGATGGAAGCCCTGCAGCCACCCCACCCAGACTGTGGGCCTGCCATCCGCGGTGGTTAACAGAGAGCGATTAATAATGGTGCGAAGACCGTTGTCGGTCTGGGCCTCCATCACGCCGTGCACCCCAGTTACGCAAATGTAGCCCTTGGCACCGTCAGCGATTGCCGATGCCATGAGCTGCAGCGTCTCCTCCGTCCTCAAAGGCGTAATGCCGACTCCAAGGACGTTGACCCGCTTGGTTGCTGGTTCTGTCATGTTCTTGGTCAATGATCTTGCACGAAGCTTAGCCGACTGCGACAGGTTGTGGTGCAGCCTTGCTCTTGACCACGGATTCAATCCACTTGTAAGTGGGAACCAGGCCGGTCTTGAGGTCGATGGAAGGCTCCCAACCCAGCACCTGACGCAGGCGGTTGTTGTCGCTGTTGCGACCGCGCACGCCCTGAGGCTTGGAGAGATTGTGGACCTTCACCAGCTTCTTGCCCGCGATTGCGCTGATCATATCCACCAGACCATCGATGGTAACCAGCTCATCCGTGCCCAGGTTCAGGGGTTCGTGGTGATCGGAGTGCATCAGGCGAAGCAAGCCCTCGACGCAGTCATCCACGTGCATGAAGGAGCGGGTCTGCTGGCCGTCACCCCAGATTTCGATCTTGTCGCCGCTGGTGGCCAAGGCAACCTTGCGGGAAATGGCCGCAGGCGCTTTCTCTTTGCCGCCTTCGTAGGTGCCGAGAGGACCGTACACATTGTGGAAACGCACGACACGGGTCTCGAGTTTGTGGTCATGGCGATAGTACTTGCACATTTCCTCGGTGTAGAGCTTTTCCCAGCCATAGCCTGGCTCGGGATCGGCGGGATATGCGTCTTCTTCCTTCAGCGGTTCGACGTTGGCATCCTTCTGCTTGTAACCAGGGTAGATGCAGGCGGAAGAAGAATACAAGAACCGCTTCACGCCATTCTGGCGGGCAGCTTCCAGCATGTGGATGTTAATGAGAGTGTTATTGCGGGCGATGTCGGCGAGGAAAGCGGTGATGTAACCGATGCCGCCCATATCCGCGGCCAGGGTGTAGACGCGATCGATGCCTTGGGTGGCCCGCTCGCAGTTGCCATACTCGCGCAGGTCAAGGAGTTGGAAATCATCGGCCGCTGTGGCTTCGTACTCCGGCTCCTTGATGTCGACACCTCGTATCCAGAAGCCCTCCGCCTTCAGACGCTTCACCAAGTGGTGCCCGATAAAACCGCCGGCCCCGGTTACCAGAATACGCTCAGAATTCTTCATTACTTTTCCTCTCCTTCGTGAAATTGATAAGTTGATTTCGATTTTACAGCGATTAATTCAGGCGCCAGCCAGAATCAGGCCGAGCGCCATTGGCCGCTTGCGGCCAAACTTCCCTAGATCGAACTTACTTAGATCGAACTTGGGGAAGGTACTGAAACGGGCTCCCGCCAGCGTGGAACCGTGTGCACCACCACCGGCTGTTCCTCAACTTGTTCGGCAAACTTGCGCAGCACCATGCTCAAGCCAAGCAGGGCGAGAAACAACATGAAAAGCACTGTGGCACGCCCCCCGAAGGCAGCCGTAAAGAGTCCGGAAATGAACAGATCCAGGTACAAGGCAAAGCAACCCACAATCAGAGTGTTGGCTTGCTGGGAGCCGCCCGCCCTCTGGTATTTGCCCACCGTGCGCTTCGCATAGAACAGATTGGTCAAAATCGCCGCGTGGATCCCGAGCAGGAAAATCAGGCCCACAATGCCATTGTTGTAGAGGGCTTCCAGGAATCCATTGTGCAGGTGAGGCGCAATGTCGGAGACCTTGCCTCGTTCCATCGTCCACATGAATTTCGTTGCCAGGTAGCCGTGGCCTAGCCAGGGCCGCTGTTTAATGAAAGCAATGCTTGTCTCCCAGATTTCGGTTCGGCCGGTGAGCGTCCCCCCAGCGTGATAGGCGTTGAGATAGTGGGCCAGCGGCGCCACCGTCGCCACCAGGCTCGCAGCCAGAACCCCCGCCCCTAGCAGCAATCCGATGCTGGATGCGAGTTTCTTCTGGAAAGCGAAGAATACGATGGCAGAAATCACGCCGGTGATGATTCCGGTCTTGCCGAAAGAAAAGATCATGGTCAGTAAGCTGAGCAGAATGATCAGTTTTAACCATAACCGCCCGTGAAGGGAGTTCAAAATCAAAGTGACGATCAGCAGGCAGCCGGCGGTTTCTGACAACACGACTGGATCGGCATTGAATCGCCCGCCTACTCCCTGGAACATAGTGGTGGGATCGGCAACGGCCTCCGCCACGGCAAGAATGCAAATGAACAACAAACCCCACATCGTGGCCCAAAGAAATGCACGCACATCGGTGAGCTTCTCCATGCAACTGGTACAAAGCCCCACCACCAGAACAACCAGCGCAAGCTTAAATCCCCAACCCAGAGAGTATGCGGGACTCGGAGAATAACTGGCAGCGATCAGACATGACACCGTGAACAGGGAAAGCCACTTGAAGGAACCGGAAAACAATTTACCGAGATAGCCGGGCCTGGCCACCGAAATCAGCAGCAGAGTCAAGAATGCGATGACCCAGACGACAACTTCACCGTAGGCATCTACAGAGTACTGTCCCTCAAAAGTGTTCTGCACGTCGCTAATGCGATCGAAGAACTTGTCGGAGATGAGCAGAAACCACCAGACCAGTAAGGCCAGGCTGAAGGTGGTCCGCGTTGCGCTAAGAGCTCGTGCTTTGGCTGCCGCCAAAACCAGGCAAAGGGGGATCAAAAGCAGCGCGACCGCACCCATGGTCTTCAGCGAGCCGTCGGAAACCAGCCAGACCGGCCCCAACCCCAGCATAATGGCAATCAAGATAGCCAAGCTCGCGCCTGGCGCGAATGCTCTCAGGCGCGACTGGCTGGGAACATATACGGCATCGCCTTGCATCGTAGCGCGGACCGATGGATTCGAAGAAAGTGTCATGCGGCTTTCGGAGTAGCTGTTAACTTGCTACGCATAAGGAACATCAGCACCACGAACGACGCAACCTCTGTCGCATTGCTGGCCCAGACTGCTCCCTTGAGCCCGAAAAAGCGGGTCGCGGGAATACCCACGATCACCGAGATGAGCGTCGTCGCGAAATAAGCCACAAAAATCGAAGCTGGTGATTCAATGGCCCGCAGGGCGATGGCCGGACCATAGCCGGCGCTCCAAAAGATCGATCCTAGAGCAAGCACCGGAAGCAAGTAAGTTACGTTCGTGTATTTTCCAGCGTACAGCAGACGGAAGACGGGTGCGCGGAACTCTACGATCAAAGCCCAGTAAATCACCGCGCCGACGACTGAGAGGATCATCAGATTACGCGTAAGCGCGATCAGCCCGCTGCGTCCCTGCTCTGCTTGTACGCGGGCCGCATAGGGAAGAAATAACAGCGAAAGCGCACTCAAGGTCTGATCCAGCGGGGAAAAGAAATTCATCAGCGCTCTGAGCTCTCCCGACTGAGCGATGCCCGAGAATGTGCTAAGCAGAGGATAGAAGATGTAGGTCGGGGTCCAGGAGGCGACACAACTGGCTAGCGCCCACCGTCCGTAGCGCCAGTGCCGCTGCCAGCTTTCCCTCAGCGCGGGCGCCGGGTCTCCCGCCGGCAACTCTGAGCTGAGACGGATCAGCAGCAATACATCTGCCACCAGTGCGGCTATGCCCATCAACACAAAAACTTTGAAGGGTGAAAGCAGGCTGTGCCGATAGGCCAGGAACAGGCCGCCCAGCAGCAAAACGCAATACAGAACCGATCCCGTTGCCGCCCGGCCCGGAGACATCTCCAGGTAGAACGCGCGCCGGGCATACCAAAGCAGCAAGAGACAGGGCGAAGCCAAGGCAACCCCAAGCAGCGCTCCGGACAGTCCGCCTGCCCATCCCAGCGCCTGCGCCACCGCGGCCGAGCTACCGACCAAAACAAAGACTACGAAGCTGATGATCAGATGAACCCACAGCATGGAACCGCAATATCCGCGCAGGCAGCGCCGGTATGCGGCCCCGCCAAAGACCGCCATCGGTTCCAGCACCAGGGCGCCGTAAGTCAGTTGCAGCAAAACATAAATTCCGAAAGCGACCGCATAGGCGCCGTAGAACTCCGGCGTCAACCAGCGTGCCAGCAGAATGCTGATCACGAAATTGGAGCCGGAAATCAGCCCCTGGTCAAGAAGGGCGAGTCCACCTTTGTGCGCCCAGCTGGTAAGCTTGCCGAGAAGCTCGCGATCAAACGCCAGGAACCGGGCTAGCACACTCTGACGTGGCAGGTCAGTCGTAGCCGAAGCCAAGAGAATCTCAGGAGGCTCGGCGACCGTCTCAACCGGTTCTTGAGTGTTGGAATTCAGCAAGCGTTCTTCTCTTTACTTTACTTTCTATTTTCTACGCCGTGGGCTGAAGATTCACGGAAGTTGCGGATGGGCCCATGTGGGCTTGGGATCGGTCGTGAAATCCGGCGGACGCAGCGGCGCTCATGCTGCGATGGTTCTTGTCGATACACGCCTTGAGTTTCGCCGCCAGTTGATCGACTTGTGGCGGAACCAGAATGCCCTTGTGATTGCCGGTAATTTTCTGTACATCCACGGCTTCACCGGCAAGGCCGTCCCAAATGGAATAAAGATCTTCAAAGCTGCGCAGGGACATCTCACTGGCTCGGAACAACGTGATTTTTCCGCCGTACGGCCGCAGGACATAGCGATCGGCCGCCGCCTGATTCGTGCGCAGAACATTCTTCAGAAGGCGAGACGTAAGCAGGCTCTTGATTCTGCGTTCCACCGTCTCGGTCGCAATCGAGGGCAAATCGCGGAAGAGAGTTTGAGCTGACGGATGCAGCAGCAGACGGAGAACAGTGCTCGAGATCGAGCTCAAATTCCCGGCATAAGTATCGAGCAAGGCCAGCAGTCCGACGGGCTCGCCGTTGGCCCGGAGTTGCTGCGCCATCTCGTAGGCAACAATACCGCCGAGAGAATATCCGCCGAAGAAATATGGGCCTTTGGGCTGGATCGTCTTGATCTCAGCGATGTAATGGGCTGCCATTTCTTCGATTCGAGTGAAACACGGACTCTTCCCGTCCAGACCTTGCGCCTGAAATCCGTAGAACGGGTAATCCGGGCCCATCAGCCCACCCAATTCGCGAAAGTTCAGCACATTGCCGCCGACTCCGTGAACACAGAAGAAAGGCGGATGGGAACCAGCCGGCTGAATGGCCACCAGTGAAGACCAATGCCGTGACCAGCCATCCTGGCGCAGGACTGTGGCCAACTGCTCGATCGTCGGAGCCTGGAAAAGCATTGCCAGGGGCAGAGTTTTGCCGAGTGCCTGACCCGTACGGTGCATGAGTCTGGCCGCCAGCAGCGAATGTCCGCCCAGCTCAAAAAAATTGTCTCTGATACCAATTGGCTTCTTGCCTAGAAGATCTTCCCAGATCCTGACCAGCTTCAACTGAAGAACGTCAGCGGCAACCGCGGTCTCTTGAGCCTTGAATTCAACTTCTGGCGCCGGCAGCCCGCGGCGATCGATTTTTCCATTGGGCGTCAAGGGCATCGCGTCCAGGAAAACGAACGCCGACGGCACCATGTAGTCCGGCAGATGTTGCTGCAGGCTCCGCCGCAGTTCAGCCGCGCTCGGTTTCGCACCCTGCTCGGCCACAAGATACGCCACCAGACGCTTCTCACCGGGAATATCTTCCCGCGCAATGACCGCGAGTTCGCGAAGACCTGGACGTTTGGCGAGCGCGGCTTCGATCTCTCCCAGTTCCACACGGAAGCCGCGAATTTTGACCTGATCATCCCGGCGGCCGAGAAATTCAATTTCCCCGGAAGGCAGATAGCGGGCCAGATCGCCGCTCTTGTATAGGCGAGCTCCAGGCTCAGTGGAGAAAAGATCGGGAATGAACTTTTCCGCCGTCAACTCGGGGCGGTTGAAATAGCCTTGGGCCACACACACGCCGCCAATGTGCAGTTCTCCGGGAACTCCGATCGGGACCGGGTTCAGATGCTGGTCCAGCAGGTAGACCCGGCAGTTCGCCAAGGGACGTCCGATAGGAAGGTTTTCAGGAACAGGAGTGCCCGGAGCCAATTTCGGCTCGTAGGCCGTGACGGAAACGCTGGCCTCCGTGGGACCATATGCGTTGATCCAGCGCACCCGATTCCCCACCGAACGCAGCCACGCAGCGTAGGCAGTCGACGAAGCCTTCTCTCCGCCCACCACGACCAGCCGCAAATCTTGCGGGATGGGTCTCTTTAATTCCGGAAGGTGATGCACCCACTCATGCCAGTAAGCCGTCGGCAAATCCAGGATGGTAATGCGCTGCCGTCCAATCCACTCCAGGAAATCCGGAACGGCCAGCGGCATCTCCGACCTGAGCACCAGGGTTGCCCCGCTGATCCAGGTGGCGAAGAGTTCCTCCACGGCAATATCAAAGCTGATCGAACAAAACTGCAGCATCCGGTCATCCGGGCCCAAGCCATACATCCGGGCCATATTGATGTTGTAGTTCACCAGCCCCGCATGTGTGAGCAGCACACCACGCGGCTTACCAGTGGAACCGGAGGTGTAGATGACATAAGCAATGTCGCGCGGCGTAACGCCGCTGTTTGGATTGGTGCGCGGCTGCTGGGAAAGAACCGTTGACTGCTCTGCCAGGAAAAGCACTTCGCAGGCGGATGGAACCGCCTCGGGCAACATGTTCTTCGCTGTAATCACGACCCGCGCCCGCACGTCTTCCAGCATGTACGCGAGACGCTCCGAAGGATAGTTGGGGTCGAGCAGCACACACGCCCCACCTGCCTTTAATACGGCCAACACGGCTACGGCAAAATCGAGCGACGGATCGAGGCAGATTCCTACCCGCAGGTTGGGGCCAACGCCGCGATTCCGCAGATAGTTCGCTAACTGATTTGCCCGGGAGTTCAAGTCCCCGTAAGACAGCTGATTTCTTCCGCACACCACCGCAAGCGCCTTGGGTGTGGCTTCGGCCTGCGCTTCGACCAGCTCATGCAAACATTTGTCGCGGGGATACTCGCAGTCAGTCTTGTTCCATTCGACGAGAATATGCCGCTGTTCCTCCGCGGTGAGGATGGGCAATCTCGATACCTGCTGGTCGGGGTCTGCAGCGATGCCCTGAAGCAAAGTTTGCAGATTTCTCAAGGTGCGATCGATGCTTGAGGCGTCGAATATCTCTGGGTTGTAACGAAGACTCAGGTGAAGATCCTGCCCGCGTTCCTGGATACCCAGGTGCAGGTCAACCGGCACGTGAGCAAACGCGGTTTGCGCAGAGCTTGGTTCAACGCTCAGTTCCGCGTTTGGTTCCGCAATCGATGCCTGGCAGGAGAACGCGACCTGGAAATCTACCTCTGAGGTGCCGGGCTCTGATACCGGGTGTTCAGCGGAAGGTCGAAGCGAAACATCCGTCTCTGACAGGGCTTTCAGCACGCGCGCCCGGACATCGGTGAGCAGCGTCCGAAACGTCGGATCGCCGGAGAGATCCGTGCGCAACATGAACTCACGTTGAACTCGGCCCGAGCCGTTGGTAACGGCCGCATCCGGGCTGGGAAGAGAACAACCCATCACGATGTCTTCTTGCGAGGTGCAACGAGAGAGTAGAACGTGGAAGGCGCTCAAGACCACCGCCGAAAGCGGCATCTCCTCTCTCAAGCCCAACTGGCGGAGCGAGTCGATCACGCCGCTGGCTACGCGCAAAGAGCGCCATGCCGAGCCAGACACCAACACCCCTGGCCTTGGCTTGTCCGTATGCAGATTTAACATTGGAGCGCTTGAAGATTGGCGTTTCCGCGACTCCGCGGTCCGCCGAGGCGCGAGAGGCTCAACCGCCTCCGGTTCACTGCGCCCGTGGGTAAGGTTTGGGGCTGCCGGTTCTGACGGTGAAGAGCTGCCTGTGAACCTATGGTTCATTGGGTCGAGACATTCATGGCGGGGCTAGGGCCTTTGAGACACGAAAAAGCGCGGCTGCAGCGAAGCCTCGAATCAGGCCGCGCCGGATCCGCGGAGGACTGCAGGGATGGTCCGGGCGAGAATCTGGAGGTCAAGCCACAAGGACCAGTTGCGCACGTATTGCAGGTCCAGTTCCATCCACTGGTGAAAAGGGAGTGAACTGCGGCCGTTGACCTGCCATAAGCACGTAATTCCGGGCCGCACGCTAAAGCGGCACCGCTGCCAATCCTCACCGGTTTCAGTGAGTAACTCGTAGTCGCGCAACTGCAGTGGGCGTGGGCCCACCAGGCTCATGTCGCCGGCAAGAACATTAAAGAGCTGGGGTAATTCGTCAATGCTGGTCTTGCGCAGAAATTTTCCGACGGTCGTGAGCCGGGGGTCGTTCTTGATCTTGAATACCGGCCCGGAGACTTCATTCAGGTGTTCGATTTCCTGCAGCTTCTGTTCTGCGTCTACGACCATGGTGCGGAACTTATAGATGTTGAAAACCCGCTTGTTCAGGCCGATGCGTTTTTGCACGAAGAACACGGGGCCCGGGGATGTCAGCTTGATCAGGATCACTGCCACCAGCAGCACCGGCGCGATGGCGATGAGCAGCAGCAACGACAGGGTCAGGTCGATCGTGCGCTTGATCAAGGTAGGCCAGCCTTCCACCATTCCCGCGGAATGCGTAATCATGGCCGCGCCGTCGAAATCGTCCGCCATTGGCCGCGCATTTTTCAGGTTAAACAAATCCGACAGGATTCGGATGAGAATGCCCTGCTGCTCACACATGGCCGCCACGTCAGACGCCAGATCGTGAAAGGAACGCATGGGCACTGCGATTACCACTTCATCCACCACGCTGCGCCGCACAAAATCCCGCAGGTCTTCCAGGCTGCATACCAGCGACCAGCCGTGGCTGCGCAGTTCCTCGACTCCCGCCCATTCTTCATCCGCGAAGCCGAGAATCCGATACCCCAGTTCCGGTTTCGACTGAATCATACGGGCGAACTCAATCGCCCGTTTGTTGGAACCGATGATCAGCATATTGCGCGAGTCGCGCCCGTGCGAACGGAGTCTTCGCTGCCAGGTCCGCAGGGCAACCCTGGTAGTCACCGCGACGCATGTGCTCACCACCCAGAAGATGGCTACGAAGCCTCGTGTCACCATCTGGAAGCTGAGCAGGACCGAGCCCAGAAGAAGCAGCAGAGATCCCAGAGAGGTCGCTTTGACTACGTCGACTGCCTCGGCTCTGCGCCGGGTCAAGCGCTTGGAGTCATACAAGCCAAGCATGGAGAAGATGAAGTGCCACAAACCAAGCAGAATAAGAAAGACAATAAAATTCTCGAGTTTGACTTTGATCTCGAGAAACTGGGCAAACGAAACCGGTCCGACCCTGGCCAGAACTGGCAGAGTGGCCGCTCCAAATGAAGCCACCATCAGCACCAGGTCAAACAGCTTCATGGTGCCGGTCATCATTCGTCGTCGGATGGGACGCATTCTTGACTCCCCTGGGGAAAAGTTACGACCGTGATCCTAGTCCGTTGATGTTGTACGGAAATGAGAGATTATTTCCGTGTCTCGTTGCAGTGCGATGGAATTGCGGTCTTGCGGATCAGAGATGCTTGTAAATTGCTTCGGGAATGGGAAATGTCCTCCGGTTTAACACCACACCGCGAATGGGAACATTGGCCGTGCGAAATTCGTGCATCGCTTTGCTGGCGGTATCACGGCGCGAGGAGTTGGCCTTCAGTACCAACACCACCCCGTCCGACAGACCGCCCAGAACGATTCCGTCGGTTCCCGAGTCCAGCGGCGCCGCATCCACGATGACGTATTCGAACTCGGCTCGTAATTCCTGCAGACGCATCCGCATGCGATCGGACCCCAGCCAAGCTTGCGCGTTTTCCACCGGCGAGCCGCAACTCAACAACCAGAAGTTCGGCCGTGATAACGGCCGGAGATACCGGCGGATCCCATCACTCTGGCTCAGTGCTTCGGTAAGTCCGTAGTGATTTTCAAGCCCAAATTGCCGGTCCAGACTTGGGCTGCGAAAGTTGCAGTCCAGCAGACAGACCGAACCACTGACCTGAGTCGCCAGGAGTTCGCCCGCGCGTGCGCACAGCCAGCTGCAACCATTGCCCGCTTCGGTTCCGGTGAAAACGACAACTCGCGGGGCCTCGGCGCCCGGAATCTGAAACAGGCGATGCACCAGTTTCGATATTTCGCCCCGGGCGATCTCCGCCACCTCCAGAAGGGGCGCGCCCACCACCGTGCTATCCGGCATTGGGCTCGGTCTCCGCTCCTCGTGCGGCGAGATCTCGTGCAGTTTGTCGGCCTGCTGTAACAACTCAAAATTCTTGCTCATGAACAACTCCCTGAGTCACCGTTTCCAAAGTGCGTGATTCTGAACCTCATGTTCAACCCTGATTCCTGGCCCTGCATGTCCCGTTTACTGCGATCGTGTGATGCTGTGGTTGCGAATCTTGTAGAGCAAGCCGCGGTAACTGATTTGAAGCAGGCGGGCAGCCTGTTTCCGATTCCACCCGGTGTGCTCCAGGGCGTGCCGAATTGCCTGGACTTCAGCCTTGGCCATCAAGTCACGCAAAGTCAGGCCAAAGCCGTCCCAAACATTCCCGGATTTGGAGCCCTCCGCCGAGTTCGCCACCACCTCTGGCTGAGGTCGCGAATCGGTGACTTCATCTACCGCCATATCTTCTCGCTGATCGGTCACATTAAACCTGGCCGGGCTGAGCCATTATTGCCCCGGTGGTGAATAAGACTTCTATTCCGGCTCCGGTGTCTGAAAAGGCGCATTGGGGGTGTTCCGGCCGTACAACTGGTAGCTGACGCCGCCGCCCTGGTCAGGAACCGCCGCCAGGACAGGCCGATTCAGGAAGGCTTCCACTTCGGCGGGCGTGTGGAAAGAGGGATCAAAGTACTCCAGCGTGAAGACCGCTCCTGCACTCACTGTCGCGGCCAGGAACACGCCGATCAGACCATACATCAACAGGGATTCGCGGGGCAGGCTGGGGACGCTAGGCCTCTCGGCGACGGCGACGTTAAGAATGCGCTGTGCGTCGAGAGCGTCTGTGATCCGCGCCTCCTCGCGCTTACGCAGATACAGCAGGTAATTCTCTTCGGCGGATTTCGCGGTGCGAATCAGGTCTCCCTGTTCCACGCCTTGTTGATCCAGTTTTTCGGCACTCGCCAGAGTCTGGCGGACCAGCTTTTCGGTCTCAGTTGCTTTGGCCTCATAGCCGCGCAACTCCGCCTTGGTTTTTACCAGCTCAGAGTTGATCCAAGCCGAGGCCGGGTTCTGGTCAGTGGTGACATCGTTGAGAGGCTTTTCCCCGGCAATGGCGGCGCGGGTATTGGCGATTTCGCGATCCAGTTCCTGCAGCGGCGGATAATCAGGCTGATATTTCGAGGCCAGATCGCTACGCTTCAGTTCCAGGCCAAGAAGAGTGGACTTCATCTGCTGCAGCACTGGGGCATCGTCCTGCTGCCGCATCTGTGTGGTGAGTCGCGTAGGCGTCGTCTTGGACAACTGCTCCATCGCATCAATCTTTTTCTTGGACTCAGCCATCGACGCTTCGATCTGCCCCAGACTGGCATTGAAATCGTTTACCTTCTGTAAGGTGATGTCGCGTGACAGGCTCGGATTGGCAGTGCCGGCTTCCTGCGGAAAGGCCTTGAGACGCCCCTCCGCGGTGTCCAGTTCGGCTTTTGCGCGCTGCACTTGTTGGTCGAAGAACTGAAATTGACCCGGCGTGCGCTGCACTTCTTCATGTTTCTGAAGGTAAACATCATCGAGCACGCTCAGAACCTGCGCTGCCATCTTGGGGTTGCTGGAGCTGTAGGTGATCCGGATGACGTTGGTCTTGGGCAGGGAGTCTACTCCCAAAGCAGAGCGGAGGTTGCTGACTGCCTTGCCGATGCGCCGCTCGGGGTCATGGGAACCGAACGCACGGCCCAGCCACGAGTGCGGCTGATCGAGCCCGCACTGCAACACCACTTTGCGAAGGACATCCTCGCCGGTGATGAGTTCAACCTCCGAGTTGATCTCCTCCTCCGTCACCGTGCCGCTCACCACCATCTGGCTGTTCTGTTCCGGCGTGACCACGGGATCGACGCGCTGGCGGCGCACCAGGATCTCCGTTTGTGCCCGATACGTGGGCCACACCACGGCTGCAACCAGGGAGCCCAGCAGAACTCCAAAGAAGCACCACATTAACGTTCGGCTGCGGCGGAACGCCATGGCGGCAAAATCGCGCACCGTGAACGAAACAATCCGGTTGGGGTTTTGAACAACTATTTCCTGTCCTTCCATGTCTAATCTCCTTGGTATTTCCCGCGGGGAGCCGGGAGGTGCTTCATGCTAAAAAATTTCCCCTACGGGGTCATGCGCGGGATCATGCTCAAGTTCGCAGTGGGTATGAACGGCATCAACTTGGAAATGCGGTTCTTGGGGATAAACAACATATCTCCCGGTTGCAGGTGCAGGTCCTCGGCCAAATTGTGCTCGCTTTCCATCTTCTTGACATCCACCAGCTTGGCTTGTGTCCACTCGTCAGATACACGCCGGTAGAGCACCACTTGGGAGTGTTTCGCGCTGGGCAGAAAACCACCGGCCATCGCGATCGCTTGCACTAACGTCGTATCGTCCCGCAGTTCATACTTGCCAGGATGACCGACCTGGCCGTCGGCGATGAAATACGGCTTCTCAAAATCCTTGAGAACGATCGACACCACGGGATGATTCAGGACCTTGGCATATGCTTCACGGATCCCGTCCGTCACTTGCGGCACCGTCTTGCCCACCACATAGATGTCGCCCGCGTCTCGTAACGAGACATAACCATCCGGCTGCACCGTCACTGTCTGATTGAACTCAGGCGTATATTCAAAGGCCACGTCAAAAATGTCTCCCGGACGGATCTCGTACCGGGGATGGCGCTGTGAAAACCATGGTCCGCTGGTGGTTGAAGGTACGGGCGCAGTTGCAGTTGCGGACGTCTGTGCCACGCCGGCAGCGGAGGCAACAGCAGTCTTATTGTCCTGGCTGAATGCCACCACAGATGCCAGCAGTACGACGACAACGTGAATGGAGATTCTGTTCATAGTCACTCTCGTGTAAGGAAATGCGAAACCTTTCAAGCCTCGTTCTTGGGAGATTCTTTTGTCAGTTAGCGTACCGGATCGAGGTCGTAACCTGCGATGCGAATGGACAACGCACGTTGAATCACTTCGACGGAGATACTCAGGCTGCGGTCATCATTGTGCCAGAGTTGACAGCTGCCATTCGTAGCTTCGCCCCGTGAGTCACATCTCGTGACCCCTACCGAAAAACGGTGAGACCGCTCACTGAACAGACAAGGCAGCAACGTCAACGTGGCGCTTTTCGCACCCTTAAGGAAGAAGCGGCTTGTTTAAAGGGGAGAGTTAACGTGCGCGAGCATTACACCGTTACAACCACTTGGTGCCTAGAATACGCAGGTACGCAAGTTTCTTCAAGAGCCCAATAACCTCATTGCCAAAGACCCTGCCGCCGGCCCCAGTCACTAGAGACTAAAGACTCTACTCCCGGACGCTTTGCAAGCAACTCAAGGGATTTGCCGGGGCCCCCGACGCCCGGACACCACCCCGTGCGGCGGCACTGGATCGCTTCTTGGCAAATGTACAAGAAAAAGAACTTCCCGGACGTGAAAAGCTGATGAAAATAGATGACAAAAGGTGTCTTAGTTTGTTCCTTGTCTCGCCAATTGTTCTGTTTTGTTGCAGCTCTCGCGATCGTACTGAGTTGAAATTGGATTGCTCTCGCAGGCAGTTTCTGACTGCAGCCATTCGCGGGGAATTCACAACACCCCGCGCAGCCTCTTGGGCCGCGGCACGTAGATGTAGGAAATCAGGGAGAGTTGGGTTAAGAAGTTCTTACTGATTCTCCAACAATATCGGTTTGAATCCGATGCTCACCTTCCCGCCGGTAATCGCGCTGCTGTTCCCGCTAAGATCACGGAACTTCTTGAACCGGGCGTTCGGCGCATACGACTTATTGCCGGTGGCACTCCAGACGACTAGAGCTTCATGGCCCCCGGGTCGAGTGAGGCCGCACGACCAGATGCCGTCACCAGTGGCAGAGCACGGAGAGCTCATGGTTGCTCCGACCATCCAGTTGTAGAGTTGCGCGAACGCGGCGCCGGCTTGGTGCAGATGACCCGGCCGCGACGGCTCGCTATCGTCGGCGCTCCACAGCGTGCCAAATTCGTCGTTGTTCCAGCCATACCAATAGAACCGGGAAACGCCTGCAGACCACTGCAGAAGATAAAACTGCGCCAGGAATCCTGATTCGAAGTCATCGTCCGATTGGAAGCCCATCGCGCTGGCGCGTCCCCAGCTGGCTTCGGTATCAAAGATCGGCTTCGAAGCTTGTCCGTACTCGTCCATCATTCCTCGGAGGGCTTGGACTGCGGGAAGAATATCGGCGGCAACTGGATACACGCCCGGCCTGCCGCTGTGGATGTAGCCGTGAAAGGCAATGACATCCACGGGCTTGCCACCTCCGTCGCGCAGGTAATTCTCCATCCATTGCTGCTCTTTAGGGGTCTTCATCGCAGAGGATGCGCTGACCATAACGGCGTTGGGATCAATGCTCCGGATAATGTTGCGGGCGTCTTCGGCCATCCGTAACAGCTGGGCATTGGTCCCGGTCCATTGCTGTTCCATGTAGGGCTCATTCCAAATCTCCCAATAGCGGATGTGCGCGCCGTGACTGTTCTTACTGTGGGCGGCAATGGCGGCGACAAAATCTTTCCAGTGCTGATTCGGTCCCGTGCCATCCGGCTTCAAATCGTCGGGCGGATCACACTGGCCCTTTCCCTGGAAGGCGCAGCTGGAATCATTGGGTCTTGATGTGGCCCATTGGGGCACGCGGCCAAACGCATAGAGAAGTTCGTCGATGCCGTGTTCGTGATATTTCGCCAGCCACCTGTCGAGAATGTCCCAATCGTAGACACCTTTCGAGGGGTTCACCTCGGCCCAGGAAACGCCACTGTCCCACAAGCGCCCGGCTCCAAAAGGTATGCTGGGCCAGGGCTGGCTGATGGCGGTGGGCTTGTGCATTTGCAATCCGAAAAAAGTTGGGGGAATGGGGCCGTTCGGGCCGGGAGCAGCAGCCGAGGATCGCAACCCGATCCAGATCGAGATCCCGGCGATGCAGCAACCCGCGACACTCCAAAAGCTCGCCTTGCGTGGGACGTGAATCACCGAAATCCTCTTCGCGAATATGAGTGGGCTTGCGGGAAGAAAGCCTTGCTCACTGCCGGCGAATGACTTCGTTATAGATGTCCGTCAGCAGTTTGTAGTTTATTTCCGCCGTGTATTTGGTCTCGTACTCCCGTCGCGCTTCCCTTCCCATCGCGTTGATACGCTCCGGATGGTTCCAGGCCCAGTCCATTTTCTCTGCCAGATCGTCCGCCTGCCCAGCAGTGAAATGTAATCCCGTATGTCCATCCGTGACGATCTCTTCCATCGCACCCAGGCGGGAACAGATCACGGGAGTACCACAAGCAAAGGCCTCGGCAATGGTAACCGGGAAATTCTCGTACCATTCGCTGGAAAAAACCAGAAAGCGAGCCTTGCGAATCGTCGCGATGACTTCCGCACGCGGAATCTGTCCCAGAAAACGGATGCCCGACAGGCCTCGCTGCCACGCGATCTCTTCTAACTCCACTCGGTCCGGACCACCACCCAGAATCAGAAGGGGAAAACGCGCCGTTCCTCGTTCCCACGCCGCCAGCAGCGTCATCACCCGTTTCTCGGGAGAGAGCCTGCCCGCGAAGACGGCGTACGAATCTCTTTCGCCTGTCGTGCCCGGGTCGGGCTCTACGAAATTCGGCTTCACGAAAATCCGATCTCCGGGCAAACCGGATTCGATGAATTTCTTGCGGGTAAATTCTGTCAGGGCGATATAAAAATGGGAAGGCTGCGTCCAGGTATGCAGGCCGCGATGAACTGCAATCATACAAGCAATCACGGCCGTAGTGGTCCTGGAATTGTGATAACAGCCGTGCTGCACGCCAGACCATAAGCTCTTGCCGACACAGTCTTCGCACACATGCCCATCCCGGAAGAAAGTGCCCACCGGACACAGAAGACGATAATTGTGCAGGGTGTGAACGACAGGAATTCCAGCCTGCTGGCAAGCCGAGAAAATAGAAGGAGAGATCATGACAAACGTATTGTGCACATGCACAATGCTGGGCTTCTCCCGCTTCAGCAAGGCCGCAAATTCTCTTCGGGAGTCGGTTGCCCAAATGGTTTGTGGGACCAGCGCGAGCTGGCGGAGCCCCTTGTATTGTAAGACCTCATCGTTGCTCCGCACGTAGGTAACCACTTCGTGGCCGGCATGCCGCAGCATGCGGCACTCTTGCTCGAACACAACGTCTTCACCGCCCCGCTGTTGATATGGGTTGTGTACAACCAGAATTTTCACTAGGGCAGGGCTCTCCTCGGGTGTCAAACTGGGAAGTTGCAAGCGGGCGGCTCCCGCTCACCGCCTTGATGATTCAAGTTTAACATGCAACTTCGTATTCAGCTCGCGAGGGACTCGCGGGTTATAAGCATGCTGCCGAGAGCTGGTAGCGGCTCAGTTCGATTGAAGCGTTCTTTGCATAGCGAGGGATCTGGGCGAGCCCCGCGGAAGCGTCGCGTTCCTTGGCACGCAACAATCGCGGGTTTGGCTCGCTTCCACATCAAACTGAGCCACTACCCGAGAGCTGTTCCACAATGTAGGTTTGGCTTGAGATGATACTGTTCTGGAGTTCCGCGATTTTGACCCATTCCGCGGTACCCTCCCACGAGTGCCGAATCTCGCCCCTTGCCTCGGCCCGGAAAACCGCAATGCGGGCCGGCATTACGGCTGCACTTTCGTAGCGGAAAGCAAACTCGCAGCGTTCCGCATGCAGTCCCGTTTCTTCACGAACCTCTCGAATGAGGGTCTGTTCCTCGCTTTCCCAGGGCAAGGCTAACCCTCCTGGGAACGACAATCCCCGCCCATCATTGCGGCGGATCACCAGAAACTGGGTTCCCTCTTGAATGATACCCACCGAAGCGGGCCATGGTCCGAAGATGGGCGCGTGGCGATACATCCAGAATGCCACCCGCGAAACCAGCCAAAACAAGTTCTTCTTGACCCGTTCGATTGACGTCGTTGCAACACCCATAAACGCGAGATATGAACCTGCGGAAAGCACAATCCGAGGGGCTGTTGCTGGTTGAACAATCGTGCTCGGACGAGTTCTCCCTGCACCTGCGTTTTCTGCTCGGGAGAAGCGGCGCAAGAAACGTCTGCACCCAGCGGACCCGGGTGACGTTCCTGAATCCGGCCGGCATGTGCCAGCGGCGCGCGCCAACCTCCCCTTCCCGAGGCGAACCGGTTACTTCATTGTTCTCCCGTCTTACAACGCCAGCAAGTCCTATTTTGACCTCACCTTGCGTTTCAGTACTCCATTGTGTGGTAGTCGCCCCGCCTCGCTGTGATTCTCCAGCAGAATCGGTATGTATCCAATATTCACCGTCCCGTTTTTGATCTGATTAACCTTACTCGGCTGGTACACGGTCCGGTATTGAGTGTACCCGCTTGGCACAGTGTACGTCGTGGATTTACACACATTGTTGTTGCACCCAGTTGTGTAATTGTCGTCCATGTACCACACCAGCTGCGCCTGATAACCATTCGATCCTCCGGTTATGCCGCAGGTCCAAACCCCCTGGTTCCCCTTGTCACCCTTATTTTGTATCCACGGAATCGGCCCAGTGCAAGGGGTGCTGATGGTATTTCCCACCAACCACTGGTAAACGCCCTCCCAAGCGACCCCTGGTTTAAGCACAGTTCCCGGATCGCGGTTGCCGACGACATCGAAGGCTCCCACGGCCATAGCAACCGGGCTGCTCCCCACATTGGTGAACGTGGCTGCATTGAATTGGCTCTTGCATTTGTTCTTGTTGTGACAGTTCTGGAGCGTGGCCACGGTGCCGTCGCCCTTGTTGGCGGTCTCTATGTCGCCGAAGCCGTCGCCGTTGAAATCCTCCACCACAATCGAAACCGGTTGTTTACCTACGGTGTAGGGCGAGCCCAGCGCACCCGTGAAGCCGCCGGCGCTGCCATTGTTCATATATACCGTCACCGTGCCATCGGTCTGGTTGGCCACCGCCAAATCAGGATAGCCGTCCCGGTTGAAATCCGCCACGGCGACCCCGGAGGGACCGTTCCCGACGGTCAAGGGCGAATAGGACGCTTGTGTGAAGCCGCCGCCGCTGCCATTGTTTAACAGCACGCTCACCGTGCCATCGCTGGCATTGGTGACCGCGAGGTCGGGAAACTTGTCCTTATTGAAATCGCCTACCGCGACGGAAGACGGACCATGACCGACGGGATAAGTCGTAGCCGTCCCAAAGCCACCGCTGCCATTGTTCAACAATACGCTCACCGTGCCATCGCCCGCGTTAGTCACCGCAATGTCCGGGTAGCCATCGTTATTGAAATCCGCCACCACT
>Ga0209415_10007429_pt1 | contig 19155 bp, 16 predicted proteins | sample PeaSoiSIISIP2007_FD_187696 | JGI IMG/M metagenome (GOLD analysis project Ga0209415, IMG submission 187696) | Peat soil microbial communities from Weissenstadt, Germany - SII-SIP-2007 (SPAdes) (version 2) | ecosystem: Environmental > Terrestrial > Soil > Wetlands > Peat | place: Germany... | reverse complement strand
GAGCAGCAGATGCTGGCGCTGGCGCGCACGATGATGGGCGATCCGCAGCTTGCCATCATCGACGAGCCGACCGAGGGTCTGGCGCCGCTGATCGTCGAGCAGATCGCCCGCTTTCTGCAGGACCTGCGCAGCCGCCAGGTGGCGGTGCTGCTGGTCGAGCAAAAACTGCAGATCGCGCTGCGCATCTCGCAGCGCATCTATGTCATGGGGCACGGACGCGTCGTGTTCGAAGGCTCCCCCGACGAGCTCAAGGCGCGCGAGGATGTGCGCCGCGAGTGGCTCGAGGTCTGAGCCTCATCGGCGCGCGGCGCCGGCTTCGAGAATGCGCCCGAGTGCCGCGTCCAGGTGCGCCACGGTGCGATCGACATCGTAGAGCTTGTCGAGGCCGAACAGGCCGACGCGGAAGGTCTTGAAGTCCGCGGGCTCGTCGCAACGCAGCGGCACGCCGGCTGCGGTCTGCAGGCCCGCGCCCAGAAAGGCCTTGCCGGTGTGCAGGCCGTCGTCGTCGGTATAGCAGACCACGACCCCGGGGGCCTCAAAGCCGCTGGCGGCCACGCTGCGCAGTCCCTTGTCGGCGAACAGCGCCCGCACCCTTTGACCCAGCTCGAGCTGCTTGGCGCGCAGCTTCTCGAAACCGTAGGCCCGCGTCTCGAGCATCATGTCGCGCGTTCGGGCCAGCGCGTCGGTCGGCATGGTCGAGTGGTACGCGTGGCCGCCGCCTTCGTAAGCCTCCATGATCTGCAGCCACTTGGCCAGGTCCGCCGCAAAGCTCGTGCTGGCCGTCGCGTCGATCGCGGTGCGTGCCCGCTCGCTGAGCATGACAAAGGCGCTGCAGGGCGATCCGGTCCAGCCTTTTTGCGGCGCGCTCACCAGCACGTCGACGCCCGTGTCCTGCATGTCGGTCCAGATCGCCCCCGAGGCGATGCAGTCCAGGACGAACAGGCCGCCCACCTCGTGCACCGCCTGCGCCACGGCGCGCAGGTAGCTATCGGGCAGGATGATGCCGGAGGCCGTCTCGACGTGCGGCGCAAAGACCACCTCGGGGCGCTCCTGGCGAACGACCGCGGCGACCTCCTGCGCGGCGGGCGGCTCGAACGGCGCCTGGCGTCCGGGCGCAGCCGGGCGTGCCTTGAGCACCGACTGCGTCGCAGGGATCTTGCCGATCTCGAAGATCTGCGTCCAGCGGTAGCTGAACCAGCCGTTGCGGATGACGAGCGTTTTGCGCCCCGTGGCGAACTGACGCGCCACCGCTTCCATGCCGAACGTGCCGCCGCCCGGCACGACGATCGCCGAGCGCGCGTGATAGACCTGCTTGAGGATTTCGCCGACATCGCGCATCACGCGCTGGAAGCGCTGCGACATGTGGTTGAGCGCGCGGTCGGTGAAGACGACCGAGTATTCGAGCAGACCGTCGGGGTCAATCTCGGGCCGTAGGCTGGGCATGAGCAGTCTCTTGTGAACCGGAAATGCGGGATCGCGCAGCCTATCACGGACGATCGCCGCGGCCGGGCCCGCTCGGCCTGGGCCGCGGGGCCATCGAGGCGTCCCGGGGCCCATCGCCCGACGGCCGCCGAGCGTCGCGGTCATGCGGCGCGAACCTCGAGGGCCCGGGCAGCGCCATACCGCGCCTTGCGCGCGGCCGCGAGCGCGCGGGCTTGTGGTGCCGGGTAGGGGCCCGCGACGGCTCAGGCCACCTGCCCCGGCGACCAGTCCACCGGCAGCCCGGGCGGCGCGAACCGGTCGCCGTGCAGCGCGGCCAGCTCCTTGCACCGGGCCAGGAAACGGTTCAGGCCCATGCCCTGGACGTACTGGTAGGCGCCGCCGGTCCATGCGGGAAAGCCGATGCCGTAGATCGAACCCACGTTGACCTCGTGGGCGCTGGCGATCACGCCCTCGCTCAGGCAGCGCAGGGCCTCCAGGGCTTGGCGCATCAGCAGGCGCTCGCCGAGCAGGTCGAGTCGCCACGCCAGCGCCGGTTTCTCGAATTCCTTGAGGCCAGGCCACAGCGACTTGGGCGCTCCCTCGGGGTAATCGTAGTAGCCGCCGCCGTGCAAGCGGCCACGTCGATGGTATTGCTTGCACAGCAGCTCGATGAAGCGCTCGCCCTCGCCGCGGTCGTCGGGCCTGCCTTGCGCCGCCAGATCGGCGACGGTCTGCTCCATGATGGTCACGATGGTGGCCTGCGAAATTTCATCGGTCACCGCGAGCGGACCCACGGGCATGCCCGCGGCGATGCCCGCATGCTCGATCACCGCGGCGGGAATGCCCTCCTTGAGCATCTGCGCCCCTTCGCCGATGTAGGTACGGAAGGTGCGGCTGGTGAAAAAGCCGCGCGAGTCGCGCACCACGATGGGCGTCTTGCCGATCTGCCGGACGAAGTCGTAGGCGCGCGCCAGCGTCTCGGCGCTGGTCTTCTCGCCGGTGATGATCTCCACCAGGTCCATCTTCTCCACCGGCGAGAAGAAGTGCAGGCCGATGAATCGCTCGGGCGCGGCCGCGGCCTTGGCCAGCCCGGTGATGGGCAACGTCGAGGTGTTGCTGGCGAAGATGCCGCCCGCGGCCAGCATGGGCTCGGCCTCGCGCGTGACCTGGGCCTTGAGGTCGCGGTTTTCGAACACCGCCTCGACGATCAGGTCGCAATCCTTGAGCTGCGCGGCCCCATCAGTCGGTGTGATCCGCGCCAGTAGCTCGGCCTGGTCCTGCGCACTCATCTTGCCGGCGGCGACGCGCTCGGCGGTGCGCGCGCCAGCGTAGGCCTTGCCGGCGTGGGCCCGTTCCAGGCTCACGTCCTTGAGCACGCAAGCGATGCCCCGCTGCGCGGCCGCATACGCGATGCCCGCGCCCATCATCCCCGCTCCCAGCACGCCCACCTTGCCCGCCTTCCACCCGGCCACGCCCTTGGGCCGCGAGGCCCCCGCGCGAACCGCCGAGCGGTCGAAGAACAGGTGGATGAGGTTGCGCGCCACCGGGGTGTCCGCCACCGAGGCGAGCGCGCGCGATTCGAGCCGCAGCGCGGTATCGAAATCGACCTGCGCACCCTCGACCATGCACGCGAACGCGGCTTCGGCGGCCGGGTACAGACCGTGTGTCTTGGCCCGCAGCACGGCCGGCGCCGCCATGAGCAGCTGCGCGTTCTTGGGCTCGCCGGGTCCGCCGCCCGGGATCTTATAGCCTCGCGCATCCCAGGGTTGCGCGGCCGACGGGTTGGCGCCGATCCAGGCCAACGCGGCGGCGCGTAGCGCGCCCGGCGCGTCGGCGCCGGGCGCCACCAGCTCCTCGACGAGCCCCGCGGCTTTGGCCTGCGCCGGGTTCATCACGCGTCCCTCGACGATGTAGGCCATGGCTGCCTGCAGCCCGAGCAGACGCACCATCTTGGTCAGGCCGCCGGCGGCGGGGATCAGGCCCAGGGTCACCTCGGGGCAGCCCAGCTGCACCTTTGGGCTGTCGAGCACGACACGGTGATGGGCCGAGAGCGCCAGCTCGAAACCGCCGCCCAGTGCGCTACCGGCAACGCAAGCGACCACCGGCCGGCCCAGGCGCTCCAGGCGCCGCAATTGCCGCTTGATGTCCTCGACGCGGCAAAACCAGTTCTCGCGCCCCGCCGGCCATCGTTGCATCACGGCCTTGAGGTCCGCGCCCGCGAAGAAGCTCTCCTTGGCCGAAGCCAGGATGACACCGTGCAGGCTGTTGCGCTCGGCTTCCAGGCGGTCCAGGGCGGCCGTGATGTCGGCCAGCCAGGCTTCGCTCATGGTATTGACCGCGCCCGCGGGGTCATCGAAGGTCAGGGTCACGACCGGCGCGGCCGTGTTGATCTCGTAGCGAAGAGTTCCCATGTCGGCGCGCCTCAGATGCGCTCGATGATCGTCGCGATACCCATGCCGCCGCCCACGCACAGCGCGACCAAGCCGTAGCGCTGGGCGCGCAGCTCCAGCTCGTCGAGCAGCGTGTTGATCAGCATCGCCCCCGTGGCCCCCAGCGGGTGGCCCATTGCGATGGCGCCGCCGTTGACGTTGACCCGATCGTGGGCGACGCCGAGCTCCTTCATGAAGCGCATCGGCACGCTGGCGAAGGCCTCGTTGATCTCGAACAGATCGATCTGCTCGATGGCTAGGCCCGCGCGTTCGAGCGCCTTGTGGGCTGCGGGCACCGGGCCGGTGAGCATGATGGTCGGATCGGTACCGGCCAGCGCCGTGGCGACGACGCGTGCCCGTGCGGTCAAACCCAGCGCGCGCCCCTTGCGCTCGCTTCCCACGAGCACCGCGGCCGCCCCGTCGACGATGCCCGAGGAGTTTCCGGCCGTGTGCAAATGGCGGATGCGCTCGACCTGCGGGTAGCGACCGATGGCGATCGCGTCGAATCCCATCTGGCCGGCCTGCTCGAAGGAGGGCTTGAGGCCGGCCAGCGCCTCGAGCGTGGTGTTGGGCTTGATAAACTCGTCGCGCGCCAGAATCACGAGGCCGTTGGCGTCGCGCACCGGTACCACGCTCTTGTCGAAGCGGCCGCACTCGCGCGCGGCCGCGGCACGACGCTGCGAACTCAAGGCATAGGCGTCGAGATCCGCGCGGCTGTACCCGTCCAAGGTGGCGATGAGGTCGGCGCCGATGCCTTGCGGGACAAAGGCCGTTTGCAGGCTGGTCTGCGGGTCCATCGCCCAGGCCCCGCCGTCGCTGCCCATGGGCACGCGGCTCATGCTCTCGACTCCGCCTGCCACGATCAGGTCATCCCAGCCCGAGCGCACGCGCTGCGCCGCCAGGTTCACGGCCTCCAAGCCGGAGGCGCAGAAGCGGTTGAGCTGCACGCCGCAGGCGTTCCAGTGCCAGTTGGCAGCCAGCGCCGCGATCCTCGGCAAACAGGCCCCTTGATCGCCGACGGGCGTAACGATGCCCATCACCACGTCGTCGACCTGGGACGTGTCGAGGCCGGTGCGGGTGCGCAGCGCCTCGAGCACGGTCATGGCCAGCGTGATGGGCTTGACCTCGTACAGCGATCCGTCGGCCTTGCCCTTGCCGCGCGGGGTCCGCACGGCGTCGAAAATGAAGGCCTCGCTCATGGCTGGCGGCCGCGAGGGCATTGGCATCTTGGCATCGGAAATTGTCCTATAGTGTGCGGCGGCTGCAGCCAGTCTATGCGCCGGGCTGCGGACTGCGCAAGCGACCGCGGTACGAGAAAGCGCCGGGAGAACGACGTGGCGAGCGTGCTCATTGCCATCCCAAGCCGGGATTTTGACCCGACCGAGACCGCGGTGCCGTGGAAGACGCTGCGCGAGTGCGGCCACGCGGTGATCTTCGCCACGCCCGACGGCCAGCCGGGGCGGGCCGACGAGCGCATGCTCACCGGGCGCGACCTGGGAATTCTCAAGCCGGTGCTGATGGCCGACGCCAATGGACGCCGCGCGTATGGTGAAATGGCGGCAAGCCCGGCGTTCCAGCACCCGCGGCGCCATGCCGACCTGCAGGCGCAGGAGTTCGACGCGCTGGTGCTGCCCGGCGGACATGCTCCGGGCATGAGGGCCTACCTCGAGTCGCCAGTGCTGCAGGACCTGGTCGCGGCCATGTTTGGGCAGGGCCGACCGGTGGGCGCGATCTGCCACGGCGTGCTGCTGGCCGCGCGCTCGCGCTCGGCCGACGGCCGCTCCGTGCTCTTTGGCCGCAAGACCACAGCCCTGACCCGGCAACTCGAACTCACCGCCTGGGCCCTCACCGCGCTGTGGTTGGGCAGCTACTATCGCACGTACCCGACCACGGTCCAGGAAGAGGTGAGCCGGTCGCTGGCCAGCGCGAGCGACTTTCTCCCGGGACCGCCGGCCTTCACGCGCGATGCGCCATCGAGGCTGGGTGCGGGCTTCACGGTACGCGACGGCCTGTATCTGTCGGCGCGCTGGCCCGGCGATGCGCACCGCTTCGCCAGCGAATTCGCCGCCCTGCTCGGCACGCCGGCCGCGGCTGCGGCGCCGGGCGCCGGCGCGCCAGGTGGGCTACACTAAAAACTGTCCCGAGAGGAAGTCCTGCCCATGTCCGACACCCTTGCCGATCGCGTCGTCTACGGCGCCACAACCGAGTCGCGTGTTCTGAAGAACACCTACACGCTGCTCTCCGCCACCTTGCTTTTCACGGCCGGGGTCACCTGGATGACCCAGGACGTGCATCTGTCTCCCTGGGCCTACCTGGGCAGCATCGTGGGTAGCTTCGCGCTGCTATTCGTCACCATGCGCCTGCGCAACTCGGCACTGGGGCTGCTGGCGCTGTTCGGGTTTGCCGGCCTCGAGGGTCTGAGCCTGGGGCCGACGATCAACTTCTACCTGCACACGCCGAACGGCAGCACAACCGTCGGCCAGGCCTGCGGCCTGACCGCGCTGGCCTTCGTCGCGCTTTCGGCCTACGTGCACGTCTCGCGCAAGGACTTCAGCGCGTGGCGTGGGATGCTGTTTGTCGGACTGATCGTCGTCGTGGTGGCGAGTCTCGTCGGCCTCTTCGTGCCGTCGCAGGCCTACCAGATGGCACTGGCCGGGGTCAGCGCGCTGCTGTTCTGCGGGTACATTTTGTACGACACCTCCGACATCATCCACGGGGGCGAGACCAACTACATCATCGCCGCCATGCGGCTGTATCTGGACGTCCTGAACCTGTTCTTGAGCCTGCTGCGGCTGCTATCGCGGCGCGACTGATTCGCGCCGGCGCGCCTGCACCAGCTCAACCGCAAGGAAGGCGACCACCAGGACGTTGATCACCACCACCGCCGCGGCGGCGGCGCTCGGGTGGTAGTACAGGTGGCGCAGCTCGAAGGGTACGTACAGCGCACCGGAGAGCGCGCCCAGCCATTTGCCCCAGAGGCGCTCGTGCCAGAGCCCGTAGGCCTCGGTCAGGCGCAGAAGCACATAGCCGGCCGCCAGCAGCAGCAGCGAGCGCAGGTTGGCGTCCTGCAGCAGCGTGGCATCGCGCAAGATGATGGCCGGATAGTGACCGCCGGGATCGAGGCCGAAGCGGCCGATCAGCGCCTCGGCCAGGTGATGCAGGTCATGATGCAGAAGGCTGAGCAGCCCCAGGCTCGCGGCGAATGCGGTGACGCCCTTGAGGGCCTCGAACAGGGCGATCGTGCGCAGCGCGCGGCGCTGCGCAACGGGGTGGGATCCGTGCAGCGCGCCGACGCGGGCGCTGACGGGCATCGGCGTTTTTCGCACGGACACCTTTTCTCGATTTTGTCGCGCCCGGCCGGCGCCGTCGCGCACGAACGCGCAGGGCAGGCTACGGGGTGCGGGCCAGGAGCCCGTCCGGCGATCGGTCAAGCCGTCGCGGGCCGACCCGCAGATGCGCCCGTCGTGCCGCCCGATTGGACCAGACTTTCGCGCTCACTGCCAGGGCCCGCGCGGATGCGCGAGGGATGCGTAAGATGCGCACCAAACCGGAGCGCCGCGCGATGAGACCCCTGCTGATGGCCGCAATGTCGTTTGCCTGCATCTTCGGCGGCGCCTTGCTCGGCACGTTCCTTCACGACCGGCTGCCGGAGCATCACCTGGACGCCAATACCAAGGATGTGGTGCGCCTGGGCGCGGGCTTGATCGCGACGATCGCCGCCCTCGTGCTCGGCCTGTTGATCGGTTCGGCCAACAGCACCTTTGGGTCACAGAGCAACCAGATCAAACAACTGACTGCGGACTTCGTCCTGGTCGACAATTTGCTCGCGCTGTACGGGCCGGAGACCGATTCGGCCCGCCGATTGCTTCGGCAAGGCATCGAACCTTTGGCCCAGCGGGTCTGGCGCGAGAGCAGTTCACGTTACGGCAAGACCGAACCCTTCGAGGCAAGCGCCTTGGCGGCTTCGTTCGAAAGCGAGCTTCTGGGCCTATCCCCGCGCAGCGAGACCCAGCGCATCCTCAAGTCCCAGGCGCTGGAAGCCAACGCGGCGATGGCGCGGGCACGCCTGCAGCTGTATACCAATGAGGGCTCCTCGCTGCCGATGCCCTTCCTCGTGGTGCTGGTTTCCTGGCTCACCATCATCTTTGCGAGCTTTAGTCTCTTCGGGGAGAAAAACGCGCTCAGCATCGCCGCGCTGTGCATCTACGCGCTGTCGGCTTCGGCGTCGATCTTTCTCATCCTCGAGCTAAGCCAGCCCTTCTCGGGCCTGATGCAGATCTCCAGCGAACCGCTGCGCAATGCGCTCGCGCCCCTGGGATCCTAGCCGCGCGCTTCTGCGGCTACTTTTTGCGCTCCCACATCGCGTCATCGCCCAGTATGCACAGGCTGGGGATGACGAAGACGATAGTGCCGAAGAGGGTGTACCAGCTGGTCATGGCGCCTCCTTGGCCGCGTGTTGGGCCCAAGCTTGGTTTGAGCGCGCGGGCCGGGAACCCCGCCCAATGGGCTGCTGCCCGGGACTTGCTTGCCCGTCGCGGCCGGCGCGCACCGGTGCGTGTTGCGGCTGCATAATTGATAGACCTTGCAACGGCAGGAGCAGCTCCCCGCGGCCGCGCCCGTGGCGAAGCGCGCTTCGCGGCGGCGCCATTCGCGCTGCGCCGACGTGCGCTTGACGGCCGGCTCCTGCCCGACCATCATCGCGCCGCCGGCGGCGCCCCGCATCGCCCGCAGGCCTTTGGCTGACGGCAACGGCGGCTCCAGGAGTGGCAATGATCGACCCCCAGGCCCGTGCACTGCTTGACCTGTTCGAAGAGCGCGGCTTGCCCCGCATTCACACGCTCACGCCCGCGCGGGCGCGCCAATTCGCGCGCGAGCGCCGGGCCATAACGCAGCCCGAAGCGCCGCCGGTTGGCGAGGTGCGGGATCTGCAGGCGCCCGGCCCGGCTGGGCCCATCGCGCTGCGCCTGTACCGTCCGCAGCAGGCCATGGCGCAGGACGGGGCGCCAGCGCCGGTGCTGGTCTATTTCCATGGGGGCGGCTGGGTGATCTGCGACCTCGATACCCATGACACCTTGTGCCGGGAGCTGGCCAACGCCTCGGGCTGCGTGGTGGTCGCCGTGGACTACCGCCTGGGACCCGAACATCGCTTTCCGGCGGCCGTCGAGGACTGCATCGCGGCAACTGGCTGGGTGCAGCGCAACGCCGCGGCGCTGCGCCTGGATGGAACCCGCGTGGCCGTGGGCGGCGACAGCGCCGGCGGCAATCTGGCGGCGGTAGTGGCCATCGCCGCGCGCGACGCCGGCGCGCCGGCGCTGGCCTTCCAACTGCTCATCTACCCGGCCACCGACATGCGCCGCTGCGCCCCCTCGCACACCACCAACGGCGAGGGCTACTTGCTCACGCGCGAGAGCATCAATTACTACCACGACCACTACATCGACGACCCGGCGCACGACCTGGACTGGCGTGCATCGCCGCTGCTGCAGCCGGACCTCGCGCGCCTGCCGCCGGCGCTGGTGCTCACCGCCGGCCTGGACCCGCTGCGCGACGAGGGGCTGCAGTACGCGCAGCGCCTGAGCGAGGCCGGCAACCGCGCCACGTTCGTCAGCTTCGAGCGCCAGATCCACGGCTTCGTGACGATGGGCAAGGTGATCGACGAGGCCAACTCCGCCGTGCTGCTGTGCGCGGCCGAACTGCGCCGGGCGCTCGCGCCGCGTCCGTGAGTCGACCGGCGGTGCGCAAGACAAAGCTAAACTGGGGCCAAGGAGCGGGCGAGGGCGCCATGCGCGCCGGTGCATCCGGCGGTGCGCGCTGGCACGGCGAGAGCGCCGGGATGCCGGGAACCAGAGCGTCATTGGCCGTGCGCATCCGATCTGTTTACGATAGCGACCACAAGCAATCAGGAGGAGACCCCGATGTCTGACAGCGCCACGCAATACCTGCTCGACGCCAAGCGCATGCCCACCCACTGGTACAACATCGCAGCCGACCTGCCGGTGCCGCCGCCGCCCGTGCTGCACCCCGGCACGCTGCAGCCCGTCGGTCCGAGCGACCTGGCGCCGCTGTTCCCGATGGAGTTGATCCTGCAGGAGGTCGCGACCGAGCGCGAGATCCCGATTCCCGAGCCCGTGCGCGAGGTCTTTCGTCTGTGGCGGCCTTCGCCGCTGTTTCGCGCCCACCGGCTGGAAAAGGCGCTCGGCACGCCCGCGCGCATCTACTACAAGTACGAGGGGGTCTCGCCCGCCGGCAGCCACAAGCCCAACACCGCGGTGCCGCAAGCTTGGTACAACGCCCAGGCCGGCATCAAGAAACTCACCACGGAGACCGGCGCCGGCCAGTGGGGATCGGCGCTGGCCTTTGCGGGCGCGCTCTTCGGCATCGACGTCACCGTGTTCCAGGTGCGCGTCTCGTATGACCAAAAGCCCTATCGCCGCGCGCTGATGGAGACCTACGGCGCGCGCTGCATCGCCAGCCCGTCGATGGAGACCAACGTCGGTCGCGCGGCCTTGGCCAAGCGCCCCGAACACCCCGGCTCGCTGGGGCTGGCCATCAGCGAGGCGGTCGAGATCGCCGCGACCCACGACGACACCAAGTATGCCCTGGGCTCCGTGCTCAACCACGTGCTGCTGCACCAGACCATCATCGGCCAGGAAGCCATGCTGCAGATGGAGATGGCCGGCGACGATCCGGACGTGATCGTCGGCTGTACCGGCGGGGGCAGCAATTTTTCTGGCATTGCCTTCCCGTTCATCGGCCAGCAACTGCGCGGCGGCAAAAAGCGGCGCATCGTCGCCGTGGAACCGGCCGCCTGTCCATCGCTCACGCGCGGCAGGTATGCCTACGACTTTGGTGACACTGCGCACCTGACGCCGCTGGCCAAGATGCACACGCTGGGCAGCACCTTCACGCCGCCGGGCTTTCATGCGGGGGGACTGCGCTACCACGGCATGGCGCCGCTGGTCAGCCACCTCAAGGAGCTCAAGATCCTGGAGGCGGTCGCCTACGACCAGATCGCCTGCTTCGACGCCGGCGTGATGTTCGCGCGCGCGGAGGGTATCGTCCCGGCGCCGGAGGCCAACCATGCGGTCAAGGGAGCCATCGTCGAGGCGCTACGCTGCAAGCGAGACGGCCGCAAGGAAGTGATCCTCTTCAACCTGTGCGGTCACGGGCACTTCGACATGAGCGCCTACAGCAGCTACTTTGCGGGCAAGCTCACCGACCAGTCCTACGACGAGGCTGAACTGGCGATGGCGCTGGCGGGACTGCCGTCGGTTCCGGCGTAAGGACCCGCGGGGCGCAGGCGGCGGCAAACGTGCCGCCGCCGCGCCTTGCCTTCGAAGGGTCTAACCTCGGGGATCGAGCACCACGCGTCCCTGGATCGCCCCGCGGCGCATGGCATCGAGGACCTCGTTGACCTTCGACAGGGGGCTCACTTCCACGCGGCAGCGCACGAGTCCCTTGGCGGCCAGATCGAGCACCGCGCGCAGGTCCTCGCGCGTGCCGACCGCCGAGCCGACGATGTGCGCTTCGGCCCCGACCAGCGCCAGGGCCTGGAACTTCAGCGGCTCAGCCGGCAAGCCGACCACGCACAAGGTTCCGTTGGGACGCAGCGTCTTGAGGGCCGCTTCGTACGCGGCGTTGGCCGCCGAGGTGACGACGGCCGCATGCACGCCGCCGCGCTTGCGCAGCGACTTGAGCGCCTCCGGATCGGCCGCGTTCCAGGTGTGGCTCGCACCGAGCTCGCGGGCCAGGGCGAGCTTCTCCTCGGCGAGGTCCAGTGCAAAGACCTCGGCACCCATCGCCCGGGCAAGCTGCACCGCGAGGTGCCCGAGTCCGCCCACGCCGAATACCGCGACACGCTGCCCGGCGGCGACGTTGGCCTTCCTCAGGGCGCGATAGCTCGTCACGCCGGCGCACAGCAGCGGGGCGGCCTCCTCGTCGCGCAGTGCATCCGGAATGCGCACGACGTAGTCGGCATGGGCGCACATGAATTGCGCATAGCCGCCGTCGACCGTCATGCCGGTGACGGCTGCGCCCTGGCGGCAGAGGTTTTCGTTGCCCTCCCGGCACTGCTCGCAGCTGCCGCAGGCGCGGTACAGCCACGGCACGCCGATGCGGTCGCCGACCCGAAGGTTGGTCACGGAAGCGCCGCAGCGCACGACCCGGCCCACGACCTCGTGACCGGGTATCACCCGCTCCTTGGTGACCGCACGAAAGCCCGACAGGTCGCCGTCGGCGATGTGCAGGTCCGAGTGGCAAACTCCGCATGCGGCCACCTCGATCAGCACCTCCTCGGCAAGCGGATCGGGAACCGCCACGGCCTGCAGCAGTAGCGGCTTTCCAAACTCAGCTAGCACGGCAGCTTGCATCGTCTGCGTCCTCCTCGTTCCTCGTCTCAAGCGATTCTAACAATGCGCAACCCGGGCGCCGCAGCCGGCGGCGCCGATCGCCCTGGCTCCCGGGTGCGGGGCCGGCGCGGAAAAGGTACATTGGCAGCTGCGGGAGCGCACCACGGAGTTCGACTTTGAGCGTCAAACTGGTCCGTACGCCTCGATCGGCACCGGCATCCGTGCCTGCTAAGTCGATCCGGCTGGCCCGTCCCGGTGCGCCGCGCAAGGCGCAGGAAGACCGCCATTTCGTCACGGCGCTGGCGCGCGGCCTGGACGTGCTGGCCTGTTTTCGCACGGGCGAGAGCGCGCTGAGCAACCAGGAGCTGGCGCAGCGCTGCCGGCTGCCCCGCTCGACCGTGTCGCGCCTGACGATGACGCTCACCAGGCTGGGCTACCTCATACACGTCGAGGAAAGCGGCCGCTATCGCCTGGGTACCGCCTGCCTGGCGCTGGGCAGCGCGATGCTCACGCGCCTGGACGTGCGCAAGTTCGCTCGGCCGGCGATGCTCGAACTGGCCAATTTCTCCAACGCCACGGTGGCGCTTGGCGTGCGCGACAAACTCTCGATGATCTACGTCGAGAACTGCCGCAGCGCGGCCGCGCTGGCCCTGACGCTGGATGTGGGCTCGCGCATTCCGGTGGTGAGCTCGGCCATGGGCCGCGCCTGGCTGGCGGCGGTTCCCCAAGGTCAGCGTCAGGCCTTCCTCGAGCAGGTGCGCGAAGTCGACGCGCCGGCCTGGCCGCAGATCGCACACGGCGTCGAGTTGGCCCTGGAGGACTACCGCAGGCTGGGGGTGAGCTGCTCTTTCGGCGAATGGCAAAAGGACGTCAACGGGATCGCGCGCGCCTTCGACCCGGGCAACGGCTTGCCGATCATGGCCATCAATGTCGGCGGACCTTCCTTCCGGCTGTCGCCGCCGTTCCTGCTCCAGGAGGTGCGCCCGCGCCTGATCGAGCTGGTGGCGCGACTCGAGAGCGCGCTGCCGCGCTAGGGCGTCGGCGCCCGCCAACTGCGCTCAGAACCAGGCGGGCGCCATGGCCAGCGTTGTGTCGTCCAGGTCGCGCAGCAGCGCGAGCTGGGTCTCGGCGCGCGGCAGCTCCCAACGGAAGAACCAGCGGCACGCCTGCAATTTGCCTTGGTAGAAGTCGCGGTCCTCGGCACTCGCGGCACGCGGCAGGGCGCGGGCTGCCGCCAGCGCCTGGCGCAACCACGTCCACGCCAAGATGGTGTTCCCGAACGCGTCCAGAAAGGCGCTGGCATTGGCAAGCCCGAGCTGCGCGTCCTGCGCGAGCACGGGACGCAACTGGCCCACGGTGCGCACGATCGCGTCCCAGGCGCGCAAGAGCGCAGGCCCGTACTCGCGCAGGCGCTCGAAGCCGTTGGCCTCGGCCAGCGTGGCGCCGATCGCGCGCCCCAGCAGGGCCAGGGCAGCACCGTCCTTCATCAGTGCCTTGCGCCCCAGCAGGTCCATCGCCTGGATCCCGTGCGTCCCCTCGTGGATCATGTTGAGCCGGTTGTCGCGCCAGTACTGCTCAACCGGAAAATCGCGCGTGTAGCCGTAGCCGCCGTGCACCTGGATGGCCAGGCTGTTGGCCTCCAGGCAGTATTGCGAGGGCCAGGACTTGACGACCGGCGTGAGCAGATCCAGCAGCAGCCCGGCGTCGTCGCGGGCCGCCGCATCCTCGCCGGTGCGCTGCTCGTCGACCAGGCGCGCCGCATACAGGCACAGGGCAAAGGCCCCCTCGACGTAGGCCTTCTGCGCGAGCAGCATGCGGCGCACGTCGGCGTGCTCGATCAGCGCCAGCTGTGGCTCGCGCGGGTTCTTGTTGCCGGGCCTTCTGCCCTGCGGCCGCTCGCGCGCGTAGCGCAGCGCGGCGAGGTAGCCGCGGTAGCCGAGCATCACGGCACCCGTGCCCACGCCGATGCGCGCCTCGTTCATCATGTGGAACATGCAGGCCAGGCCCTCGTGGGGCTGGCCCACGAGCTCGCCGATGCAGCGCCCATGCTCGCCGAAGGAGAGCATCGTGGAGGTCGTGCCGCGCCAGCCGCACTTGTGAATCAAGCCGGCCAGCGCCACGTCGTTGCGCTCGCCCACCTGCCCCTGGTCATCGACGTGGAACTTGGGCACGGTGAAGAGCGAAAGGCCCTTGACGCCCGGCGGTGCGCCGGCGATGCGCGCGAGCACCAGGTGAACGATGTTTTGCGCCAGCTCGTGGTCGCCCCCGGAGATGAAGATCTTCTGCCCGCGCATGGCGTAGCGCCCGTCGGCCAGGGGCGTGGCGCTGGCGAGCAGGTCCGACAGGCTCGAGCCGGCCTGCGGCTCGGTCAGCACCATCGTGCCGAAGAAGCGCCCCGCCCGCAGCCCCGGCAGGTATTTGCGGCGCTGCGCCGGCGTGCCGAAGCGCTCGATGACGTTGGCGTTGGAGGCCGTCAGGCCGAGGTAGGACGTCGTGGCGATGTTGGCGCTCTGAAACAGCGCCCAGCAGGCCTCGGCCACGAGCTCGGGCAACTGCATGCCGCCGCACTCGTAATCGGCCGTGGCCGATTGCAGGCCCGCCGCGCAAAAGGCCTGCACCGCTTCCTGCACCTCGCGCACAATCTGCACGCGCCCGTCCACGAAGTGCGGCTCGTTCTCGTCGGCCAGGTGATTGTGGGGCGCGAACTTCTCGCTGGCAATCTGCAGCGCCGTCTCGAGTGCCGCATCGAAGGTCTCGCGGCTGTGCTCCGCGTAGCGCGGCCGGCGGTTCAGCGCCTGGGCGTCGAGCACTTCGTAGAGCTGAAACGACAGATCGCGAGGATTGACGAGTTCGGCACTGGACATGGCAACATCGCTCCCGGTGGCATTTGCGCCAGGCGCTACTTCGACGTGGCGCGCCGCGAGGCGCATCGTCCGCGTACGCCCGCAAGGAGCGTACGTGTTCGCTTTACACGTCTCGCCTGCTTATCTATTATCAGCCTAATGCAGAACGCCCGTCTGCTGTGCAGAACTGCCCTGCTGCGGCTTCCCTCCCTTGTGTCCCACGTCTTCGCTCAGGACCGACGCTCATGGAAAACCTTTCGTATAGCGTGCACGGGAACGTCGCCGTGCTCACGCTCGACAATCCGCCCGTCAACGGCCTGGGCTACCGCCTGCGCTGCGAGCTGCTGGCAGCGTTCGACCGCGCGGTGGGCGACCCGCAGGTGCGCGCGCTCGTGCTCTTTGGCGGCGACAAGGTCTTCTCGGGCGGGGCCGACGTGCGCGAGTTCGGCACGACCAAGTCCTATCAAGAGCCCAACCTGCTCAGCCTGATCGGCGCCTTCGACGCCTCGCCCAAGCCGCTGGTTGCCGCGATTGCCGGCAACTGCCTGGGCGGCGGGCTCGAGCTCGCGCTCGCCTGCCACTGGCGCGTTGCCAAGGCCGATGCCTCGCTCGGCCTGCCCGAAGTCAAGCTTGGCCTGCTGCCCGGCGCCGGCGGCACGCAACGCCTGCCGCGCGCCACGGACCTGGAGACCGCGCTCAACATGATCGTTTCGGGCGAGGCGCGGCGCGCCTCGACGTTCGCGGGAACCGCGCTGGTCGACGCGGTGGTGGAGGGCGAACTGCTGCCCGCCGCGCTGGAGTTCGCCGAGAAGGTGGTCGCCGAGGCGCGGCCGCTGCGCCGGATGCGCGATCGCAAGGTCGAGGCGCCCGCGGCCGAGGCCCTGCTGGGGTTTGCGCGCAATACCGTGCGCGCGGCCGCCAAGAACTTGCCGGCGCCGCTGCAATGCGTCGAGGCCGTGGCCGCCGCGGTGAGCAAGCCCTTCGACGAGGGGATGATGCTCGAGCGGGCGGCGTTCCTGCAGCTGATGAACACGCCCGAATCGCGCGCGCTGCGCCACGTTTTCGCCGCCGAGCGCCTGGCGGGCAAGGTCGACGGCCTGCCGGCCGACACGCCGCTGCGCGAAGTGCGCAAGGTCGGCGTTGTCGGCGCCGGAACGATGGGCGGGGGCATCACGATGGCCTTCGTCAACGCCGGTCTATCCGTGGTGCTGCTCGAGGCCAACAAGGAGGCGCTCGAGCGGGGACTGGCGACGATCCGCAAGAACTACGCCAGCTCGCTCGCCAAGGGCAAGATCTCGCAGCCGCAGCTCGACCAGCGCCTGGGGCTGATCCGCCCGACGCTGCGCTACGAGGACTTTGGCGACGTCGACCTGGTCATCGAGGCGGTCTTCGAGGACCTGGCGGCCAAGAAGGCCGTGTTCGAGTCGCTGGAAAAGGTCGTGCGCCCTGGCGCCATCTTGGCCTCGAACACCTCGACCCTGGACCTGGACCGAATCGCGGCCTTCACCAAGCGCCCGCGCGACGTGATCGGCCTGCACTTCTTCAGCCCGGCCAACGTCATGCGCCTGCTCGAGGTGGTGCGCGGCGACAAGACCGCTCCCGACGTGCTCGCCACGGCGATGCAGCTGGCCAAGCGCATACGCAAGGTCGCGGTGGTTTCGGGCGTGTGCGACGGCTTCATCGGCAACCGCATGCTCGCGCGCTACGGCGCCGCGGCCAACGACTTGCTGAACCTGGGCGCGACGCCGCAGCAGGTCGACCGGGCGCTCGAGCGCTTCGGCATGGCGATGGGGATCTTCCGCGTCGGCGACCTGGCGGGACTGGACATCGGCTGGGCCATTCGCAAGCGCCGCGGCGCCGAGCACCCCGAGGAGGATCTCGCGAGCGTGGCCGACCGCATCTGCGAGGCCGGGCGCTTTGGCCAAAAGACCGGGGCCGGCTGGTATCGCTACGAGCCGGGCCGGCGCGATCCGCTGCCCGACCCGGTGGTCGAGCAGCTCATCGAGCAGTGGCGCAAGGAGCGGGGCTACACGCCGCGCAAGCTGAGCGACCAGGAGATCGTCGAGCGCTGCATCTACGCCCTGGTCAACGAGGGCGCGCGCATCCTCGAGGACCGCATCGCGCAGCGCTCCTCCGACATCGACATCGTGTACCTCAACGGCTACGGGTTCCCGGCGCACCGGGGTGGCCCGATGCGCTACGCCGACGAGGTCGGGCTGCCCAACGTCGTGCGCGCGCTGCGCCGCATTGGCGCCGAGTCGCCGGCCGACGCCGCCTACTGGATGCCCGCGTCCCTGCTGGCGCGCCTGGCCGAGGAAGGCAAGACCTTCAGCTAAGGGCCGCGCCGCGCCGCAGACCATCCGGATCAGGAGCCATCCCAGGAGCCATTCCCATGATCGAAGCCGTCATCGTCTCCACCGCGCGCACCGCCCTGGCCAAGAGCTGGAAGGGCGCCTTCAACATGACCTACGGCGCCACCCTGGGCGCGCACGCGGTGCAGCACGCGGTAGCGCGCGCGGGCCTGGACCCAGCGCAGGTCGAAGACGTCATCATGGGGGGCGCCCTGGGCGAGGGCACCACCGGCGGCAACATCGCGCGCGCCGTCGCCCTGCGTGCCGGATTGCCCGTCACCACCGGGGGCGTCACCGTCAACCGCTTCTGTTCCACCGGGCTGCAGACCATCGCCATGGCCGCGCAGCGCGTGATGACCGAGGGCGTGCCGGTGCTCGTGGCCGGCGGCCTGGAGAGCATCTCCTGCGTGCAAAACGAGGCCAACACGCACATGCGGCGCGATCCGTGGCTGGTCGAGCACAAGCCGGAGCTGTACTGGAGCATGCTCGAGACCGCGGAAATGGTGGCCAAGCGCTATCGCATATCCAAGGAGGCGCAGGACGTCTACGGCGTGCGCAGCCAGCAGCGCGCCGCCGCCGCCCAGGCGGCGGGCAAGTTCAACGACGAGATCGTGCCCATGACCGCGACGATGGGCGTGGTGGACAAGGCCAGCGGCCGCATCACCACGCGTCAGGTGACGATCGCGGCCGACGAGGGCATCCGTGCGGACACGACGCTCGAGGCCGTGGCCAAGATCCGCCCGGCGCTGCCCGGCGGCGTTGTGACGGCAGGCAACGCCAGCCAGTTCTCCGACGGCGCCTCGGCCTGCGTCGTGATGAACGCCAAGCTGGCCGAGCAGCGCGGCATCAAGCCCCTGGGCATCTTCCGCGGCTTCGCGATCGCCGGCTGCGAACCCGACGAGATGGGCATCGGCCCCGTGTTCGCCGTCCCGCGCCTGCTGCAGCGCGCGGGCCTGCGGATGCAGGACATCGACCTGTGGGAGCTCAACGAGGCCTTCGCCTGCCAGGTGCTGTACTGCCGAGACAAGCTGGGCATTCCCGACGAGCGGCTCAACGTCAACGGCGGCGCGATCGCCGTCGGCCATCCCTACGGCGTCACCGGCTCCCGGCTCACGGGTCATGCCCTGATCGAAGGCAAGCGGCGCGGCGCCAAGTACGTCGTCGTGACCATGTGCATCGGCGGCGGCCAAGGGGCGGCCGGACTGTTCGAAGTGTGCTGAGGAGAAGCCGCGATGAGTGTCAAGCAGTTGTTTGATCTCACGGGCCAGGTGGCCCTGATCACCGGCGGCTCGCGCGGCCTGGGTCTGCAGATGGCCGAGGCGCTGGGCGAGATGGGGGCCATCGTGGCCATCAGCGCGCGCAAGGCCGAGGAGCTGCGCACGGCCAAGGCGCACCTGGAGGCGCAGGGCATCCGCGTGCTGACCTGCGTGAGCGATCTGCAAAAGTCCGAGCAGATTCCCGCGCTGGTCGATGCGGTCGTCGCCGGCCTGGGCCCCATCGACATTCTCGTTAATAACGCGGGAGCCACCTGGGGGGCCCCCGCCGAGGAGTACCCGGACGAGGCCTGGAATAAGGTGATCAACCTCAACGTCAGCGCGCCATTTTTCCTCGCGCGGGAGGTTGGACGCCGCTGCATGATTCCGCGCCGGCGCGGCAAGATCATCAACGTGGCCTCGGTCGCTGGACTCAAGGCCGGGGGGCTGGGCATGCACACGATCGCCTACAACACCTCCAAGGCCGCGGCGATCCACTTCACCCGCGC
>Ga0209415_10007428_pt1 | contig 19156 bp, 16 predicted proteins | sample PeaSoiSIISIP2007_FD_187696 | JGI IMG/M metagenome (GOLD analysis project Ga0209415, IMG submission 187696) | Peat soil microbial communities from Weissenstadt, Germany - SII-SIP-2007 (SPAdes) (version 2) | ecosystem: Environmental > Terrestrial > Soil > Wetlands > Peat | place: Germany... | reverse complement strand
AAAAAATGGCGCCAGGCGCTGAGGTCCCTCACCCGGCGCTGCGCGCCGGCCTCTCCCGTCGGGGCGAGGTGATCAGAGGGGCGCGGCGCATAAATTAACAGCCACGATCTTGATCAGAATCCCGGTCGGGTCCAGGTGCGTTGGGCCAGGTCGGCTTTGACTTCCGCGATGTATTTCAACGCACCAGCGTCGGTCCATGAGCCGGAGAACCAGTCACCCATACAGCCCCAGAGCATCTCGTCGGTGCTGCCCATTGGATAGCTTGGATAATTTGCTGCCGGCGCCAGGCGAGCCAGATAGTTAATGTCTCCATTCATGCAGGCGCGCTGGTAGGCGAGCCTGAAGTCCACGTTGAAAGGAGTGCTGTCCTTGGCAAGCGGCCAGCCGCCGAAGCTGCGGAACTTCATCTGCATGATGCCGTAGCTTTGCATGCAAGTGGAGCCGTTCCAGGAACCGGGAAATCCCTGCCCCGGCGGACACAACGACAGGTCGCTGGTTGAATCGCCGGTATCATCCTGGCGCCAATGCGACTCGGCCACCGCCTCGGCGCGCACCACGTCCTCGTCGATACCCCATTTGCACGCGCCCCATCTGAGGATCTGATCGGTGGTGCCGGTGAAGTTGCCGTCCACGCGCAAAAAATCCGTGGCAGGTGCGAACCTGCCTTTTATCGGCGCGAGGTGAAAGGCCGCCAACTGCGCGAAGCTCGGCACGGTGTGATTGGCCGCGTCGTTTCCCGGCCGCGGCTCCCATGAATTGGCGCCGGCGCGCACCGCCTGGGCGCATCGGCCACCGCTGGGCAGCGCCGCGTGAGGAGGAAGCGTCGCAAAATGCGCTGCGCTCGCCGCGGCCTGCGCGTGCGCCGTGAGCGGAAGCGCGATCGTTGCGAGCACCGCCAGCAATCCTCCCATCAGCGCGGCGACGGCGGGAGGCGCTTGCGCGTACTCCCGGCGCCGGCGCGCGGCGTCCTGTTCGCGAAAGACCATTCGCGACCGTTCCGCCAGCGCCCACACCAGGCCAAAGCACAGACCGACAGGGCCGATAAAGTCTCCGACCGAGGCTTCCGCCAGATTGTGTACGAGCATCGGAATGACCATGAAAAAGGCCACGCGCTTGAGCCCCCAGCGGTCATCGGGCCGGCGTATTACGTCGTACCACGGACGCAGCACGATAAAGAGCCATAACAATGCGGCGGGAATGCCGACGCCGACCGCGCGATCGATATAGCCGTTATGCAGGGAGCTGTGGGGTCCCTCATCCCACGGCCCCCACCACAGCGGAAAATAGCGGCTGTCCAGTATCGCTCCGGCGACTTCGTAGCCGTAACCGGTCAGCGGGCGGCGCGCGATCTCGCCGGCCGCGAAACCCCAGATCTCGGTGCGCCCGGTAAGCGTGCCGACGTCGCCCCGCGCCAGGTAACCGTCGGCATTGAGGCCGAAGCGGACTACCGACCCGGCCAGCGCGATCAGCACCAGGATAACCACCGCGCGCGCGCGATACCTCCAGACCAGGTAGCAGGATGCCCCAACCGCTAGGGCGGCGAACGGAGTACGCGAATCCGCCAGCGCCCCGGCGCCCAGCGCCACCGCGACGACCGCCGCGAGCAACCATCGCCGCCGCCGGCCGGCCGCCGGCCACAGCGCCGCGGCGCAGCCGGCCGTCACCAGCATCAGCTCGCCAACGTCGTTGGGGCCGTTGAAGATGCCGGAGAAGCGGACCACGTCATCGCTGCTGCCGGTAGGCACCACCCAGGTGATGCTCCTGGGCAGGGCGACCGCGGACAACGCCACCACCGCGACGACGATTGCGCATCCGAGCAGCAGCGCAACCAGCATTGCGGGGATATCCTCGCGATCGTTGACCCGCGAAACAATCACGCTCAGCGCGCCAAACACCATCGCGGCGTTGAGCAGGCGCCCGGCCGAAAAAGCCGGCGCCAGCGAATACGACACGGTAATCGCGGCCCAGAAAAAATAGGCGGTGTAGAGCCGGAAGCCGCCGCGTGCAAAGGTTCGTTCGCGCCAGGCCGTTGGCAGCAGCGGCAGGCAGAACAGCGCGACCAGGCCGTAATGAAACACGGCGCGCAACGGTCCGGAAAGGAACCAGGCTCCGGTCAACAATTCGACCAGCACCAGCGGGCATACCAGCCACGCCGGATGGGCCGTGGTATAGCGCAGCGCCCAGCCGATAGCCGCGACGGCGATCACCGCAATCGGAACCACGAGCACTTCCGGCCGCGCGCTGATCAGGCAAACCAGAAACAGGACGGCTGCGCCCAACGCACCCGCCACGAGCATTTGTTGCTCCGCGGTGAAGGGCAATCCTCTTCGCGCCGATCCTTGCGTCATTTTGAACACCCGGTCATGTCCACCCCGTTCAATCAGCTGGGCGATGGCCCGCCTTAGCCCGGTGCGTGCAGGCCTGCAATTGACCTAAGCCTCACGATCCGTGCCGCCAAACCACTGGCGAGGCGCTGGCGCGCTATTCCGAAAAAGCTTCCCGTCACCAACGCTCTGAAATCTGCCAGCGTGGTCGGCGAACGCACCGGTAGCCGCGCCAACAAATGGCTTCCGGCAATTGCGAGGGCAAAATCGGAAGTCATCAGCGACCGGTAACCGGCCGCAATCGCGCTGTCGATCACCTGCTCATTGTAAGAGCCAAATGGAAACGCTACGGCGTCGACCGGTTCGCCAAGCAGACTCTCAAGCCGTTCCTTGGAGCCCGCCAGTTGACGGAGTGTTTCGCGCGGCGCCAGTTCGGCCAGCCGCACATGATTCAGACAATGCGACCCGACTCTGAATCCGTCGCGCCGGAGCTCCTGGACCTGGTGCTGGTTTAAAAAGCCGGCGCCTCCCAGGCGTGACCAGGTAACGAAGAAGGTCGCCCGCAGCCCGCGCCGGCGCAGTTCCCCGGCCGCGATAAGGTCGCTTGAGAGGCCATCGTCGAAAGTGATCACCACGCATCGAGGTGGCAGCGAGCCCTGGTACAGCGCTTCGGGCAGGACCACGTTCCATCCCTCGGACGTCAGGAGGTCGAGATGCTCGCGCAACGATTGCACCGAAACCGCATGAAACGCGCTCCACTCAGGGGGTAGTGGTTTGCGATCCTCGTCGTCGACGATCGCGTGATAAGAGAGTATCGGGATCCGTCTTGCCAGGGGATTACTCATTGGGCTCCCTCATTGCCCCAGGATCGCATGGTTTGGCCGGCTCATGACCCGGACAACTCCGCACCCGCGGCCCGGTTAAGATCAAACGCCCCGGCCACCATCGCGCGGAGCGTCGCACCTTCGATCCATAGGAAGACCGCCGCCGGCGGGATTGCGATGAACGCAAGCACCGCGGGTCCGGCGGCGCCGCACAGTAGGGCCAACGCCTTGCCCGCGGCGGTGGCCAGCGCGCATCCGAGCGCCTGCCACAGGCCGGGCAGCGCCGCCGCCGTCAGGTCGCGCAGGGCCAATCCCACCAGGGTGCTGGCAAACAACAGGCCGGCAATGCTGATCAGACCTTCGACCCCGCTCATCGCGGCGCTGATTGCGCCCAGGCCGTTGCGCGACAAACCGCAGACCACGGCGATGATCATCACCAGGCGCGCACTGTGCAGGTAGATATCGATAGCGGGCCGCGCCTTGGCGTAGTAAACCGAACCGATCCCGGTCCTGAGCCCGACCAGGGCCAGGCCAACAGCAAGCAACCGCAGCGGCTGCGCGGCCGGCAACCATCGCGCGCCGTAGATCGTGCCAATAAGGTCCGGAGCCGCCACCGCCGCGCAGGCCGCGACCGGCAGCACAACCTTGGCGATGTAGGCGAAGAAGTCGCGGTAGGCTTGCGCCAGTTCCTGCTGGTCATCCTGCAGCAGGCAAAACGCCGGAAAGGTAACCCGGCCCGCCACTTTGTAGAGGCGGTCGGGAACGAAGCGGAGCAGATCCCAGGCCAGCATGTAGAAACCCAGCGCGGAGGCTCCGAGCAGCCGGCCGATCAACAGAAAATCCGCGTTGGCCGAAAGCATGCCAATCAGACTGCCGCCCCATACGGTGGCGGCAAATCGGCGCAGGTCCCGCACCGCCGCGATAGTCGGCCATGCCCGCGGCGGACGCGGTGCGGCGACAATAAGAATGATCGCGCGGGTTGCCACGCGCGCCGCCAGGCCGGCCATCAGGCTCCACGGCGCCATCCTGGTCCAAAGCAGACTCAGCGCGATGACCAGAAACGCGGCCTCGGCACTCACGTCGGCGGCTGCCAGGGTGCCGAAACGTAGCTCGCGTTGCAGGTAGGCGTTGGAGCTAACCGACAGGCAGTCGAGCAACACCGGGATGCAGATCAACCGCACGCCACCGGTCAGCGCCGGCATCGCCATCAGCCATGCAATCGCGGGAGCGGCCGCGTAGAGCATACCCGCCCCGGCGATGCCCAGCGCCACGCTTATCCACCAGCACGTTGACTCGTGGCCGGCGTTAACCTGTTTGCGTTGCACCAGGGCTTCGATCAGTCCCGGTTGGAGCAGGATGCTGGAGAACATGCTGACCACCAGCAGGACCCTGAACAGACCGAACTCGGCGGCGCCCAGCGCCCGCGCCAGCACCACCATCGCGCACAGCCGTACACCCTGGATCGCGCATTCCGCCAGGACGTTGTCACGCACGCTACGCGTGAATTTGCGCCCCAGGCCCGACGCGCTTTGCTCGCCCGCCGGCGCAGCTGCGTTCATATTCGATTGCTGTGGAGCCACGTCCTCTTTTCCGCAAGGTGTTACTTTACTGCCGGGCCGCGCCGCCTCAGTTTTGGCCCATCACGCGGCCGTGGGCGGCGGCTTCCTGCTCGATCTCGAGGCCGCGCAGATCGTTGGATTTGAGCACCGCCTCAAGCAGGCCCGCCGGCGCAAGCTGAAGCAGCAGGTTGATGTTGGGGATCACGCAATGGCCACCGATAAAGCCGGGGAAGTATCGGGCGCGGGGCAGGAAATCGATCTCCTCAAAGTAGCCGGTAAGATCTTCGTAATCGGCGCCGACCGCCTGCGCATAGCGATTGAGCTCCTGCGCGAAGGCGATGATCACTCCGAAGTAGGTGGTCTCGGCGAGTTTGGCCAGCTCGAGGGTTTCCGGCGCATCAATCAGGCGGGTTTTCATCCCGGCTGCAGCGAAATGATCGCGCGCCAACTCCGCCGCAATCTCGTCGGAGGCGGCGATGAACTTGGCATAATGCAATAGCTCCTGCGCCATCCGCGCGTGCTTGCCGCGCACCGGACTGTAGGCGATCGCGGCGCCGGTGGCCCGCGCCAGGTTGCGGGTCGTGTGCGGCAATATGGTGCTGTTGATGATCGTCAGTTGGGGCTGAAAACGCCGGATGTAGCCGCGCGCCGCGCTTTCGAACTGGCTGCGCGAAACGAACGGAAAGCACAGGTGCATCACCTCAACCGGCTCGTCGATCGCGGCGGGCTTGAGATCCAGCCGCGCCACCCGATGCGCCCGCTCCAGAACCTCCGCGAGTGCTCCACCCACCTCGCCAACCCCGACAACTAATGTAAGACCGGATTCCACTTAGGCGCCTCCTCCTGTTGTTTGACCCGCTGCCTTCCCCACCGCCTCGTTCCGGCGACAGAGAATGAACAGGGGCCTGGTACACTTAAAGCACCGCGGCCGTGCAAGTTTCGCGCTCCATCCGCACAATGATGGCGCCGCCAAAATTCGAGCACTGGCTCACGGCTACATCCATTTGGCGTTGAAGACCTGGCGGTCCGCCGCCTCCTCGGGTGCCGGCGGGCGGCTGTCTTCGCGCTGCGCCGGCGCGCCTCCTGCAATGCCGCGGCGTTTGCTCACCAGCTCATCGATCGCGGCGAAGAAGGGCGCCTCCTGATGCTCCCAGGAAAGCTCGCGTGCAATCCGCTGCGCGTCGCGCACCATCCGGCGGCGCAGCACCGGAGCCCGGAAAAGCTCTTCGATCGCGCTGGCCATCGCGTTGGGATCTCCAGGAGCGACCAGGCGCACCGCGGGGTCGGGAAAGTAGTGCTCGACCGTACGCAGGCGCGAGGCGATCACCGGAACGCCGAGGGCGGCGTATTCCATCAGCTTGACCGGCAGCATCAGATGGGTCGCACTGCTGGCGTGATTGGGCACCAACCCGATCGTGGCCTCGCGCAACAGCCGCGGCAGCTCCTCGATCGGCGCCATACCCTCAAAGCGCACGCGATCGGAAACATTGAGGCTCGAGGCCAACGCTTGCGCCGCTTCCAGGTAGTCGCCGCCGCCAATCACCCGCAGTTGCAGGCGGGCGATTCGGTCAACCAGCAGGCTGACCGCCTTGATCGCGGTCTGGATTCCGAGCCGCCGGGTGATGGTTCCGTGGCAGACCAGCACGCAGCGCTCCGAACCCTTGGCCACGGGATGGCTGGCCATGTTGAAAATGCTGGGTTGCGGCGAATTCATCACCACCGTGATCTTGCCGGCGGGGATTCCGGCCTGCTCCAGGCGCATCCGATGGAGCTCATGGACGGCGAAGACGCGGTCCGCGAAGGCGGCGCAAAATCGCTCCATCGACATCAGCAGGCGTGCTCCTACCGCACCCCGGCGTCCGCCGAATTTGTCCTGGTACAACTCGGGCATGGTGTCGTGAACGTCGAGCACCACCCGGCTTCCCAAGCGGCGGGCCGGCAATGCGCTGAGCACCGCGGTGTCGGGCAGCGTGCAGGCAATGACCACGTCGTAGGGGTTGGCGCGGCCCAGCCGGTAACCAAGCCGGGCCGCGCGGCTGAAAAAGCGCAGATAACTGCCCAGGTAGCCGGCGCGGCTGGCACCGCGGTAGCGTTGGATCGGAATGCCGATCACGTTGACGTCGTGCTGAAAGCCTTCGTGGCCGCTGCGCAGGGTGATGACGTCGACAGCGTCGCCGCGCGCGGCCAACGCCTCGGCGTGGCGCTTGACCCGGCCGTCGTGGACGTAAGTGGTGTAAGCGATTATCAAAACTCGCGCCATGCTTTGCACTCCAAACTGGCAAGCGGTTCCTGACTGATAAGGCGCGCGCAGGCGCCGCGGCCCGGGTCCGTTATTTCCGGCCGATCGGCGACAACATGGAGTTGTGCGGCGGCCCGCTGCCGCCACCAATCCGCCACCTGCGAGGGCAACGCGCGCCACGCGCCCGCGACCTGCGCCAGATGGTCCAGGAGTTCTTCGTAGGCTTGTAGGTAAATGCCCTCGCCGCAGTAGTCGGGATGGGTCAAGGTGAGGATCATTCCACCCAGCGATGCGATCCACCGGGCCTTGCGAATCCAGGTCGGCACCAACTCGCGGCCCAGCAGATGGATCAGCGTGTGATCCTGCGGCAGCGTGTAGGGCAACTCGACTACGGCGTCGAGGAAAAACGGAAAGATGCTGCAGGTGCCGCCGGGCTGCGGCTCGAAAATATCGGTGTCGGAAAAGCTGCTGTCATAGTCGAACCCCAGGCGCGGAATCCATTCCGCGCGCCGCAGGGTGGAGGGCGCGCGGAATCCCCGCAAACCGTGCTCGCCGGCGATCCGCTTAAGCCGCGGTGCGAGCATCATGAAATCCTGATCGCTGCGGAACAGGCGTCCGTCGTGCTTGAGGCCGTGCGCGCCAAATTCGAAACCGCGGGCGCGCAGGCATTCGATACGGCTCCAATCGATCGGATACTGATCAAGCGCCAGGTTCCACGCCGAGCGGAAACCGTAGCGCTCCTCCAGATCGGCCATCCGCTCCATCCGCGCCAGCCCCCGCGCGCTTTCCACGTCATGGGTGAGCACGATGCACACGCGATGGTCATCGGGCCAGAAACCGATATGCCAGGCGTCCTGCACGCCGGACTCATTGAGCAACGCCGCCAGCATGCTGCGCCATACCTGCATCAAGGCGTCCTCGCAGGGCCAGTCGGGAAAGCTCGGCCGCGGCCGGCTGTGAACGGCAAGGAAATTGAGGCGATGGCGCAGGCCGGCCGGTATCAAGTCCTTGAGCGGGTAGTAATAACGCAGTGCGCGCGAGGGCCTGCGACGGCGATCGTCGAGGTACTCTTCGAACAGATAGTGCCGGGCGCGCGCCTCGGACTGCGCGATTAGCGCGTCCATGCCCAGGCGCCAGCTTTCAGGAAGCTTCCAGAACGAAAAGGCGTCGTTGCGGTTGCCGTCCGCGCACCAATTGGCGCGAAAGCTTCCGCCTGCCGGCTTGAAAGCCTGGTCGATATTCAGGTCCATACGCTGCTCAGGAACATCAGCCGCCGCATCTGTTGACGGCGGATAAATTTGACCAGTTCGGGAGAGGCGGCCCGCGGCTTGCCCCGCAAATAACCCTCCAGGTAACCGCCCGCCATCCACACCGCGCCGGCCACCGGCGGCCACGTCACCACCTGGCGGCAAGCGCGGGCCGCCATAAACAGCGGCGAATAGCCGCATTGATAGGCCGCCTGCCCCGCCGCCATCCGCCCGCTCAACACTCCCGCCGCGCTGCCCTGTGGGCGATGATGACGCGCGTGGATATGGCGGAAGCTGCGCGTCGTGAAGCCGATGAATGCGGCCCGCGCCTCGTCGATTGTGTCCCAGCCCAGGCCGGGCTCCAGTCCGCCAATCGCCGCCAGGCAGGCGCGCGAGTACATCTTGATCGCGCCCCGCGTGTGAAAGCGCGGCGCCACGATTTCCTGCCATTGTCCGCGCCGGCGCTCGTACAACGTTCCGCTGGCGATTCCCAGCCGCCGATCGCGCCGGAATTCTGCGAGCATCGACCGGACGAAATCGGGCTCGAAGGTGATGTCGGCGTCGACCCGGAAAACCATGTCGCAGTCGCTCCACAACTCCGGGTTGAGGAAGCGTTGCAGCACGGTCTCGCCGCCGGGATGGCGCTGGCCGCCGCGGTCGACGTGATGGACCTGGATCCATCTATGGCGGCTGGCCGCGTCGTCGATCAGCGCGGGCGTAGCATCGCTCGACCCGTCATCGATTACGATCCAGCGCAGCGGCAGGCGGGTCTGCGCAACCATGCTCTTGATCAGACCCGGCAGGAATTTTTCCTCGTCGCGGGCGGGAGTTATTGCGCCGTAAGTCGTCATGCGAGGTATCCGTAAAGGGCGGCCCCGATCACCCGCGCGGCGGCGGGCGGGATACGCCGCCAAAGCGCCGCCAGCGCGCGCGCCGGCCCGGTCAGATGTTCGCTGCTGATCTGTGCGGGAGCGTGCGGATAGAACGCATAGGGGAGCGGCGCCGGCGCCGCTCCCATCTCGCGTTTGAAGCGGCTCAGGCCGTCGTTGGCGGCGTCGGTTCTGCCGAGGTCGAGCGTTTCAAACTCGCCCGCGTAACGCTCGCAGACGCCCCGGAACAGCAGTTGCATCGTTCCGGCCGGGGCGTTGTCGCCGCGCGCGCTCCATTTGCAATGGAGCCGGTCGCGGTCCTTGAGCAGCACCACGCTACCCAGGTCGCGTCCGCCGGTGCTGGCCAGCCAGACCTCGAAACCGCCGCATGCGCCCACAATCTCCGCGACCAGGCGGAAGAAGCGCCACGGCGGAGCCGGCAGGCCGAGGCGGCGGCGGTTGTCCAGATGCAGCAGGTAAAAGCGCCTGGCGTAGTCCGCCGTAGAGCCCTGAGACAGCGTGATCGCGGCTTCGCGCGCGCGCCGGATCTGGCGGCGGAAGTTGCGGTCCATCGCCTCTTCGATCGCGCCATTCGGACGGCGCAGGTCCAAGGTCCAGTGGCTGTAACGGTTGTCAACTTTCCATGGCGCCGGCGCCGCAGTCCCGCGCAGTTCGCAAGACTCACCCGCGGCGGCCAGTTTCATCGCGAGCAAGTCGAGCAACGCTATCGACGCTTCGGGCCGGATTGCCAGCAGCGGACAATAGTCGCTGAATGGCAGCGCGATCAGGCGGCGCGAGAAGGGATTGCGAGTCCGCGCCAGGACACATCCGGCCACGGGTTCACCCGCGTCCTCGAGGATGGCGAAGCGGAAGTTCAATCCATACGCCGATTCAAGGATCCGGCGCCATTGCGGACCGTGATACACCGACGAGCCGGGGGCCTGTTTCACCAACTCTTCCCAAAGCTCGCTGCCTGGCGCGAATTGCAGTATCGACAGGCGCGGCGCGGATGGAGCGTTGCCATGCCGGAAGCCATCCGCGACGGCCAGCGCGTCCGCGCTGGAGAACCTGGCCTGGGGCGAAGCGCTCATAGGCCTCCTCCGCGAACCAGTTCGGGCATCGTGCGCGCCAGTATTTTCAGGTCCGCGCCCAGCGACCAGTTCTCCAGGTACTGCACATCGAGCCGCACCATGTCCTCGAACGACAGATGGTTGCGCCCGCTCACCTGCCACAGCCCGGTCACCCCGGGCAGCGTCTCCAGACGGCGCAGATGGCGGGGCTCATATTGTTCGACCTCGTAGGGCAGCGCCGGACGCGGCCCGATCAGACTCATCTCGCCGCGAATCACATTGATAAGCTGCGGCAGCTCATCGATACTGAAGCGGCGCAGCCAGCGCCCGATCGGCGTGACGCGGTGGTCGGCGGCCAGCTTGAACACCGGCGCTCCGTCGCCGTTGCGGCACATGGCGCCGCGATCCGAAGAAATCCATTGACGCACGAACTCGCGATGCACATCGTCGCCGGCTTGCGGCTTCATGGTGCGGAACTTCAGCATCTGGAAGCGCCGGCCATGCATCCCAACGCGGGTTTGGCGAAACAGAATCGGACGCCCGCTGGTGATCGCGATCGCCAGGCTCGCCAGCGCCAGCAGCGGTGAGACGATTGCGAGCACCGCGAGACCGACGATTAAATCGAAGCCGCGCTTGAGCAGGTAGTTCAGTCCCTCGATATTGGAGCCGCGCGGTCCAACCAGCGGGATCGCCCCGATCAAGTCCAGCCGCAGCCCCGAAGCCATCGAACCGAACAGCCACGGCACAATGCTCCAGCGCATCCGCAGCTCTTCGCACAGCGCAACCAGATGCGCCTGGCAATCGGCACCGGCCTCGGGCAGGGCGATAATCGCCTCCAGGCAGGAATGCTCGCGCGCCAGCTCGCGCAGGCATCGCGACGGTCCCAGCAGCGGCAAGCCGCGATAGCTGGCGCTGTCGGGTCCGTCATCGACGAAGCCCACCAGTTCGTAATGGTTCAACTCGTCGAGCACCTGGTCGCAGAGGTAGCGGCCGACCCGGTTCAGCCCGACGATCACCAGCGCAACGGTGACTTCCTTGCGGGCGTACAGATGGCGGATCGCGAAGTGCAGCAGCCCGCGGGCGCTCAGCACGGACGCGACCGCCAGCGGATAGGCCAGCAGCATGGTGATCCGCGAGATTTCCAGATGCATCAGGAAACCCACGGTGATCGCCAGCAGCGCGCCGAGCGCGTTGCCCCGGCAGATCGCCAGCGCCTCGGCCAGACTGCCGCCGCGCATCCGGTAGAGGTCCAGCGAGCGGAAAATCAAAATCCACGCGCCCAGCACCGCGGACCCGATCAGCACCAGCGCCGCCGGATTGGCGGTCAGCCGGTCCTGCATCGTGCCCGACGGATCATGGATCGCCAGCGCGGCCCTTATCGCCAGCACCAGGGCCGCCGCGTCCGCGGCTGCGAACAGAACTTTTTGTTTGCGCAACTCGTTTACAAACATCGCCGGCCGGCCTCCTCAGCTCATAGCGCGTCAAGCGCCGTCCGGACGGTGTCGGCGACCTTGCCGACCTCGCGGTCGGTCAGATGCGGATGCATCGGCAGCGACAACACGGTGTCGGCGATACGTTCGCTGACCGGAAAGTCGCCGCTGCGGTAGCCAAGCGCGCCGCACGCCGGCTGGAGATGGAGCGGAACCGGGTAATGGATTCCGCAGCCGATCCCGGCGCGGGACAATGCCTCGAAGATCCGGTCCCGCCGCGGGCTGCGAATCACGTACAGGTGATGGCAGGATTGCGTCCCTTCCGGCTCCATCGGGGTCTGCACCGCGCAGCCCGCGAGCAACTCCTGGTAACGCCGCGCGATAGCGCGCCGGCGCGCGTTCCATTCCTCCAGGCGTTCGAGCTTGGCCAGCAGCACCGCCGCCTGCAGCGTGTCCATTCTGGCGTTGTAGCCGCATTCCTGATGCAGGTAGTGGGAGAGCCGGCCATGATCGCGCAGCAGCCCGACGCGCGCGGCCAGTTGCGAATCGTCGGTGGCCACGGCGCCCGCCTCGCCCCAGGCGCCCAGGTTCTTGCCCGGATAAAAGCTGAAGCAGCCGGCCGTGCCTACGGCGCCGGCGCGCTTCCATTCCCCGGCGCAGTGGATGCGCGCCCCGTGGGCCTGGCAGGCGTCCTCGACCACCGCTAGATTGTAGCGATTAGCTACTTCACGCAGCGCGCCCATCGCAGCCGGCAACCCGTAGAGATGGACCGGCACGATCGCGCGCGGCCCGTTGGGCGTGTGGAACTCGCCCCGTTCCAGGTAGCGATTGACGCCCTCCACGCTGATCGTGGCGGTGTCCGGATCGACGTCGACGAAAACCGGAACGGCCCCGGTCTGGAAAATGGCTTCCGCCGTGGCGACAAACGTCATCGGCGCGGTGATGACCTCATCACCCGGCCCGGCGCCGGCCGCGATCAGCGCCAGGCGCAACGCGTCGGTCCCGCTGCCGACGCCGATCACGTGCCGCACGCCCAGGTAGCCGGCGAAGCGCTGTTCGAATTCCGCCACCTGCGGCCCTCCGACATACGCCGTGGCGCTGTGAATGCGCTCGAATTCGGCCTCGACGCGGCGGCGAATCTCCTGGTTCTGCGCGGCGAGATCCATGAATTTAATCGGCATAGGAAACGCTCCCTCGCGGGGTGCTGAGAAAATGATGTTCGCTAACCTCACTTGGGCACCGGCTCTCAACACCCCGCATAAAAACTGGCTGCCTTCCTTAAGCGTCTCTCCCTCCCGGAGAGATAAGAGTGAGGGAGAAGGCTGTGAAAATCCGTTTTCAACAGCCTGCGTCGCTTTTGGCCAAGGCATGGACTCGGGCGGGTGAACCCGTCACGACCGCGCCCGCCGGCACATCGCGCGTCACCACCGCGCCGGCGCCAACCAGGGCGCCTGCGCCGATGCGGACTCCGCACATGATCACCGCGCCGCTGCCGATCGAGGCGCGCCGTCCGACCACGGTGCGTTCCATCAGCCAGTCGGCGTCGCTCTTGGATGAACCATCGGCGTTGGTTGCCCGCGGTCTGCGATCGTTGATGAAGACCACGCCGTGGCCGACGAAGACTTCATCCTCGATCGTGACGCCCGAGCAGATGAAGCTGTGCGAGGAGATTTTGCAGCGCCGGCCGATCCGCGCGTCGCGCTGGATTTCGACGAATGCGCCCACCCTGGTCTCATCGCCCAGCTCGCAGCCGTAGAGGTTGACGAAGTTGCTCAGGCGGACGTTGGCGCCCAGGCGCACGTCGCCGGCAACGCTCACATAGGTTTGCATCGTGTCCGTCACCTCCCGGGTTCAGTGGGTTTCGCTCAGCGCCACCGCGGCCCCGCCGCTGCGCAGCGATTTCTGCGCCGCCTCCAGGACCGCGACCACGCGCAGCCCGTTAAGCCCGTCGGTGGCCGGCGTGGCGCCGGTGCGGATGCAATCGACGAAGTGCTGGCACTCCTGCTTGATCGGCTCGACCTCCTCGATGCGGGGGATGTGGATGTCGCCGTAGCGGTAGGCGTACTGGAAATCGCCGTAATTGTCGTAGTAGGGCAGCACCGTGACGCCGCGGTCGTAGATCCGGATTTTCTCCTGCAGCGCGGTGTCGTCGTACACCAGCATCCGGCGCGTGCCGACGATCGTGGTGCGCCGAATCTTGTTGGGATCAAGCCAGCTCACGTGCACGAACGCGATCACGTTGTGCGGCAGATGCAGCGTGATCATGGCCACGTCCTCGACTTCGCGGCGGTAATGGCTCTGGCCCTGGCACGACACCGATTCGGGCATCTGTCCCAGCAGCTTCAGGATGATCGAGATGTCATGGGTGGCAAGGTCCCAGGTGACGTTGACGTCGTGCTGGAACAGTCCGAGGTTCGCCCTTACCGAACTGATGTAGAGCACGTCGCCGATCTCGCCCTGCGTAATGAGCTCGCGCAGTTTGAGCACCGGCGCGCTGTACTCAAAGGTATGCCCGACCATCAACACCCGGTCGCGCAGGCGGGCCAGCCGCACCAGGTCGGCGGCCTCGGTGCGCGAGGTGGCCAGCGGCTTTTCCACGACCACCGCCTTGTCGGCCTCCAGACCGCGCTTGGCAAGCTGGTAATGAGTACTGACCGGAGTCGCGATTACGATCCCGTCGATTCGGGGATCGGCCAGGACTTCGTCGAACTTCTGCGTCACTTCGACGCTGGGATAGACGCTCTTGATATGCCCCAGCCGCTCGGTACTCAAATCGCACGCCACCAGGCGCTCGGCGCACTGCAGGGTGTAGAAATTGCGGATCCAGTTGGGACCCCAATAGCCCAGACCGACCACCGCCAGGCCGCGCAACGGCCGCGCCGGGGCGCTGGCAACCTCAACTCCAACCGGCTCGATGCCGTCGTTGTGACTAATCAATTCCAGCTTCATTTCCGCCTCCTCAAAAAACTTCTCTCCCAACCACGCAGGCTTGGCGGGAGTTCGGGAACTCCGTTGATGATCACTCCCCCGACACTGCGCGAAGCGGCCTTCAGAGCCGCCACCGTAGTCGCCAGTTCGTCGCGCTCGGTGGACCCATAGCGCGTCACCACCACTACCGGATCGGTAGGCCGCGCCAGCCCCAGCAAGCGTCCGTCCAGGCGCACCACGCCGAGGTCAACGACCGCCAGCGCAAAGCCGTCGAGCAGCGCTTCGTACTCCGCCACGTCGCCGGGGCGCAGCGCGCCGGCCGTCATCGGCAGGCAACTGGCCAACTCCAGGTGCGGCATGATGGAGGGGCGCACCACGAATTGATTGCCCAGCAGCAGGGTCGGACTTTTCGCCGGCGCCGGCGGGAACAGCTTGTGCAGCTCGGGCTTGCGCAGGTTCGCGTCCACCAGCAGGGTCCGCAGACCCAGCCGCTGGCTCAGGTCAAGCGCCAGCCCCATCGCCACCGTCGAGGCGCCGTCGCCGGAGCGGCATCCCGTGACCAGCATGCGTACGCTTTGCCCCACCCCGGTCAGGGGCGCCACGCGCTCATTGAGGACCTGCAGGGAGCGGGCGCGCGAGGCCTCAAAGGGAGTGCGCGCCTGGGTTAGAACCGGGATCGGGGCGAGCGTCCCGAGCGAGCCGGAATCCGGCTCGATAACTGTTTCCTCCTGGTCCAGTCCGTCATTCCACAGCGGCGCTTGTCCGTTGCGGGAGCGGCGCAGGATTTCGTAGTAATTAACCATTGCACCTATTCCACGTCGGTATCGTTGTCATCGGGTTGTGATTGGGGTGGAAGGTAAATCTTCTCGCCAGGATACAAGCTGCTGGCGTCGGCGACCTTGCGATTGAGCCGCAGCAGGCGGTCCACCCGCGCCGAACCCGTATAGCGCAGGGCGATGTCCCCCAACGTGTCGCCGCGGGTGACGATCACGAACCGTGGCCGCGGCTTGGGCTCGGCTGCGGCCGCAACCGGGGCGTAAGTCTTTACCGCGCTCACCGGCGCCATCCCCGCAGCGGGCAGCGCCGCGGCGCCCGCCGCCGGCGGCGGCGCGAGTGAAGCGCCCTCAGAGGAGAGCTGCGCTGGTGATTCGCCCGCAGATGGCGGCCGCGCGACCGAATGTCCCGCAGACGGCGGCTGCAGCTCTTCATGTTCGATTGAAGTCGAACCAACTATTATTCCCGGATCGATCGCCGCGGCCGGCGCAGCGCCGGTGGTTGCCGGCGCGGCGTGCGCAACCATCGAGCGGACACGACACACCGGATGGTGCTGCAAAACGGCCTGGCCGGTGATGAAACCCGCCACCCCCAACAGTCCCAGACCCAGTGCCGGACCCATCGACCGGGCGCCCAGAGGCAGCCAGCCTGACGGACCACGGTTTTGGTTTGCGACCTCGCCAATCGCGTCGTAATCCGCCACCGCCGCGCGGGCCATCGGCAGGCGAACCTGTTTCGCCCCGCCCGAATAGGCGAGCAGCAAGGCATTGTGGCAGAAGGCGTTGATACGCCGCGGCACGCCGGCGCTATGGCGCACGATGTGGTCCAGGGCGCGGCGCGCGAAGAGCCGGTCGCTGCTGCCGCCGCACAGGCGCAGGCGATGCTCGATATACTCGCGGCTCTCCAGTTGCGTCAGCGCCACCAGTACGGCGCGCGCGCCGATCCGTTCATTAAGCTGGCGCATCGGGGCGGCGGCCAGGCGGCGCGCCAGTTCGAACTGACCGGCCAGCACCATTTGCGCGGCCTTGCGCCCCGGGGCGCGATCCAGGTTGGAGAGCAGGCGGAAATCCTCCAGCGCGTCGTCGCTTAGCGCCTGCGCTTCATCGACCAGGATTGCGATTCGCTCGGTGGCCGGCAGGTCGGAGGCGAAATGCGTCAGGGCGTTAATCATGGCGGCCTTGTTGGCCCGCCCGCCGCGCACGCCAAGCTGACCCAGGATACTGCTGAGCAGTTCCTCGAAGTTAAGCCGCGGGTTGCCCAGATAGGCCGCCCGGACTTCGCGATACTGCCGGGCGAGCAGCGCGCACACCAGGGTGGTCTTGCCCACGCCGGTGTCGCCGATCAGCAGGGTCAGGCCGCTAGGCTCATGCAGCAGGCCCCATTCAAGCGCCGCCAGGCAGTCGCGATGGGTGCGGCTTAAGTACAGCACCGTGGGCGAAGCGGTGAATTGAAAGGGCGGCGCGCTAAGTCCGAAGTGTTCCAGATACATTCAGCTACTCCTGGTTGAGCTCCCGCAACTGCGCGATGGTCTTCAACCCCGCCGCTGCCGCGACTGCGGCCGGAGAATAGATGCGCGGGTCCAGTGACTCCTCCAGGTAGCCGACTCCTGCGGCACAAATGAGAGCCAGCAGCAGGCCCACCGCCAGGTTAAGCGGTACGATCGGGTAGCTGGGCGCGACCGGACGGTTGGGCGGCTCGGCCACGCCGACGTTAAGGATTTTGCTGCGATTGAGCGCGCCCGCCGCCCGCGCTTCCTCACCGCGGCGCAGATAGGAGACGTAGGACTGCTTTTCCGTATCGACCGTGCGCTGCAACCGATCGTTCTCGACGCTGGCAGTAAGCAGTTGCCTGACCTGTTCCTGGGCCTTGCCGATCTGATCGCCAAGCGCTTTCTCGGTTGCCTGAAGGGATGCGGCCTGGGCCTGCGACTGTTGCAAATCGGTGTCGAGTTGGACCCAGATCGGATTGAGATCGGTGCTCTGCTCCTGAACCTCGGTGTGGTTCTCGTGGTCGAGGATCTTATGCGCTGCGGCCAGCCGCGCGTCGATCTCCGTGATCCGCTTACTGTCGGGCTGGTAGCGGGTAAGAAGATCGGCGCGCTCGGTCTCCAGTTGCAGCACCTGGGGTTTAAGCTGCTGCAGCGCCATGTTCTGAACCACCTTGACCTCTTTGCCTACGCGCCTGGGGGTCTGCTTGGCCTGCGCGCCGAGCACTGTGACGCGCCGTTGGGCGGCGGCCAGGTCCGCGGCGGCTCTAGCCTGGTCACTCTGCAACTGCGCGATGCGTGTGATCAGCGCCTGCTTCTGCGCGTCGGGATTGGTAACACCGCTGCGCACCTGGTAGGCGCGCAAATGGTCCTCGGCCGCGTGCAGGCGCGATTGCAGCAGGCCGGCCTGTTGCTGGAAGAAGTGCTCGGCCTGCGGGTCATGCGACATGCTGCTGTGGAATTCCAGGTACTTGTCGATGAGCCGGGCGAGAAAATCGTGCGACCATTGCGGGTCATGCGCGGTAAAGCTGATCTCGATCACGTTGGAGCGCTTGATGACGGCTGAGGAGCAATGCCGCTCCACCCGATGCGCCCACTGCGCGCGCGGGTTTTCGGAGGATGCGCCATGGAGCAAACCGTAAAGCGTGGTCGGAAGATTGACTATCCACTGGACCGCCGCAGCCGCCATCCCCCCGGCCCCCGGCTTGGGCATCGGAAGACCGTCGAGCGCCTGCTGGATCAGGTAGTCGCTGGAGAGCAGTTCGCGCTCCGAGTTGAGATCCTCCTCGGTCACCGCGTTGGCAACCACCGCCGGCTGGTTGGGCGTGTTGTTTTCCAGCGCGGGCGATACCAGCAACTGCGCGCGATTGTCCTGCACCAGGATTTCGGCGGTGGACTGGTAAACCGGCGGCCACAGGAACGTCGCGCCCGCGACCACCGCCATGATCACCACGGCCACCTCGATCATCACCACGCGGCGCCGCAGCGCGAACTGAACCCATTGCTCGAAGTAAACTTCCCGCATTGCCACAATTCCTCCGGTTTACAGCGGTACCGGGATGTACGGTTGGACCGGCAGCAGGCCCTGGATGTACTGCTTTACGAACAGGTCGAGACTGGCGATCCTGCTGCGCGGCACCACCACCACGTCGGCGGGCATCAACGCCACGTCATCAATCTTCTTGCCGCCGCCGTTGTCCGCCGCGGACAGGTCGACCGCGATTCCCTGCGGATTACCGCACGCATCGCGCCGGATCAGGATCGCGCGGTCGGCGCCCCCCGTGTCGTAAACTCCGCCCGCCTCCGCGATTGCCTGCAGTGCGGTCTCACCGGGCTGCAAGGTGAAGGCACCGGCGTGGGCCACCTGGCCCTGCACGTACACGCGCCAGGCGGGGCTGTTCTTGAGATGGACCGTGGCTCCGGGACTGCGCAGTTCGCGCGCATAGGCCTGGTCGAGCTTGTCGGCGAATTGTTCGGGTGTGAGCCCCGCCGCAGGCACCGCGCCCACCACGTCGAGGCTCACGTCGCCGTCGGGCCTGACGATGGTGTCGCGGTTGAACTCCGAGTTGAGATAGAAGTCTATCTGTAACTCGTCGCCGGGCCGGATGACGTATTTGCCCTGGTCGGTCTCATAGGAGGTCAGCATCGCACCCGGCGGACAATCGTTTTTGCGCACAGCGGCGCCGGCCGCGGTATCGCCGCGCTCCGCCGTACTTGCGCATCCCGCCAGGCATCCCGCGCAGAGCAGGACGGCCAGAAGCCTTTTGAGACGAACGCCCGAATGGGATTCATACGACGCGCTCACAGTGATTTGCCCTCCCATGTCAAAGCAGGCTCGTTAAGCAAACCGATAAGTTCACGGCAGTGGAGTCTGCGCCGCGATCAACCGCGCAGCCGCCGACACAG
>Ga0209415_10007427_pt1 | contig 19157 bp, 17 predicted proteins | sample PeaSoiSIISIP2007_FD_187696 | JGI IMG/M metagenome (GOLD analysis project Ga0209415, IMG submission 187696) | Peat soil microbial communities from Weissenstadt, Germany - SII-SIP-2007 (SPAdes) (version 2) | ecosystem: Environmental > Terrestrial > Soil > Wetlands > Peat | place: Germany... | reverse complement strand
TGCAGGAGTGCGACCGGCTCATTCGCCGGTTCCAGCCGATTCACATGATCGGCCAGGCGCTCAATTCGTGCAGCGACATGCTGCTCATGGCCGATGCGGACCTGCTGGTCTGTTCGATTTCCTCGTTCAGCTTCTGGGCAGCGTTCCTGTCAGAGCGGCCGTACGTGATGTACGAACCGGCACTGCGGCGCGATGGGGACTGCGCGTTCCTGTGGCAGCGTCCCGCAGACGCGGAGTCGAAGCCGGGCGCGTGGCAGCGGGGATTTGCGATGGACGCAGAGGCCCGGCTGCCGGAAGCATTGGCGGCGGCGCTGGAACGGCGTCTGGTCGAAAAGTCGGCGCGTCCGCGCGACTTGGTCCTCGGCGGATGCATTCCATGACGACCGTGTATCAAGCGTCCGAATTGCCGGAGAGCCGCCAAACGGCGCCGTTGCATTCTCGTCGCGGGGCTCTGCTCGACAGGCACAGCGCCTGGTTGGTCGCCCTGGCGCTTGGCGCGGCGGTGCTGTTCACCATCGGGGATTTCGGCATCACCTGGGACGAGCCGCAACGGTATTTTGCGGGCGTAATGCATGGGATGTGGTTCCGAGCCCCGTCGCTGTCGCGGATTGACTATTACTGGCATCCGGGGCACGATCAGCCGCCGATGGGGACGATCCTGGGCGGGTTCACGCGCTACCTGGTCTTCCGAAAACTGGGGTTGATGAACGACCTGACGGCATGCCGAGTGCAGAGCGTGTTTTTCGTGTTCGCGCTGACCTTTGCGCTGTTCTCCCTGCTGCGCCCGGCGTTCGGCAAGGGGGTGGCGCTGCTTGCGGTGGCCGCCACATTCTGCCTGCCGCGCGTATTTTGTGACGCGAACCTGTACGCGCTTGACTATCCTGTGACGGCGGCATGCGTGGCGGCGGCATGGGCGTTTTGGAAAGGATTGGAGAACCCGCGCTGGATGCCGGCGGCTGCCGTGTTGATCGGCATTGCGCTGCTCACAAAGGTGAACGGGTTCTTTCTGTACCTGACGCTGTACGTCTGGTTCGTGGTGCGACATCGCCGAAACTGGGGCGCGCTGTTCCGGCGGTCCGCGACGGATGCTGAGCGCGCGTGGCGCAGCGGCTTCCTCGCGCTGACGCTGCTGCCGCCGCTCATATTCCTGCTGGGCTGGCCGTGGCTATGGCCGGATCCGTTCTCCCGGACATGGGATTTCATCCGGTGGCAGTTCGGCCACGTAATGATCCGCACGTACTATATGGGTCGCACGCAGGCGCCGTGGCACTACCCCTTCGTCATGACGCTCCTCACGGTGCCGCTGGTCACCCTGCTACCGATGCTGGCGGGAATGGCGCGCGCGCCGTTCGGTCCGCACCGCGCGCTGAAGCTCTTCCTGCTGGTGAACGGACTGGTTCCGCTGGCGGTGCAGGCATTTCTCACCCGGTGCCGGTACGACGGCGTCCGCCTGTTCCTGCCGGCGTACCCTTTCCTATGCGCGCTGTCGGCCGTGGGGGTCGGGGAACTGGTCGGGATAATCCGCAGGCGCGGCCTGCGTCTGGCGTTTGCGGGAGCGTATGCGTGCCTCTTCCTCGTGTCGGTCTGGTTCTCGCTGGTGCAGTACCACCCGGACCAGGCATCATACTACAACGAATTGATCGGCGGCGTGCGAGGCGCGACGCGCGCCGGTTTCGAGACGACGTATTGGTGCGACGGATACCGGGGCGTCCTCGACTGGATGAACCGCCACAGCAGCAGCGCGTTCTGGGTTCCCATCGGCGGACACGTGTTCGATCTCTATGGCGACCTGGGCATGATCCCAAAGGACATGCGCATTCTGACCGGCGCGGCCGCCGCTCCCGCAGGCGCGGACTACCTGGTGCTCCAGATGCGGCAGGGGGCCTTCAACACGCTGCTGTGGCGCTATTGCCGGGAAGAGCAGCCCGTCTTTTCGTACGGCGTGGCTGGGGCGCCGCTGGTCAACATCTACTGGGTCAAGCAGCCCGGAGAGTGAACGCCGGCTCTAGGCGGAAGAGAACGCGGGGTCGCCGCGAGCGGAGGTAGCCGCAAATGAGTCTTGTGGTCGGCCTGACGACCATTCTTTTTTCCTGGCTGGCGCTGGGACTGTTGTTCGCGGGAATGGGCCTCCTCGCTCGCCGAATCGCGGGAGGAAAGGAAGCGAAGTCCGGAGGAATTGCGGACGCTTTCTGGATCGGCTGGGGAACGCTCATTGTGCTGCTGCAAGTCTGGCACCTGTTCCTGCCGGTCAACGGCTGGATCCTTGCACTCGCGGCCGCGCTGGGATTTCTGGGGCTGGCTCTGCGCCGGGAGGAGTTCGCCGGCGCGCTGAGCGACTTGCGGGGGTTGGGCTGGCGATTCGGGCTTCTGCTGGCCGTGGGCCTGGTTTGGCTCGCCGGGCATGCGATGGGTCCGCCGGGCCCGGGCGGCGACAGCGGGCTCTATCACCTGCCGGCGGTCAAGTGGTATCTTGCGTTTCCGGCGGTGCCTGGGCTGGGCAATGTGCACGACCGGCTCGGATTCAACAGCTCCTATTTTCTGTATGCGGCGCTACTCGACACAGGGCCGTCGCCGGCGCGCTGCTTCCATCTGGCGAACGGCCTGCTGGTCGCGGCGCTGATCGCGCAGTTGCTGCTGGGGCTGTTCTCGGCTGCGCGCGACTGGCGGCAGGCGCGCATGAGCGACCTGCTCCAGGCGCTGCTGATCTTCCCGGTCCTCATCGCGGCCCGGTCGCCGTACTTCATCAGTTCCATCACGCCGAACGCCGCCATCTTCGTTCTGGGGATCGTCGTCGGCGTCCAACTGCTGGAGTTCCTGCAGGTGGCCGACGGGGAGCCTCAGAGGCTGCGATGGTTGTACGCCATTGTGTTCCTGTCCTGCGTCGGGATAACGGTGAAGCTGAGCTTCCTGGCATTCGGGGTGGTCGCTTCGGCGACCGCGCTGGGGATATGGCTCGTGCGGGAGAGGAAAGAGGCCGGGCCGCGCCTGCGGAGTGTGGGCGCGACAGCCTTCGCGTGCGTGGCGCTGCCGCTCGCGCCCTGGGTCATTCATGGGATCATCCTCACCGGGTACGTCGCTTTCCCATCCACCATCGGCGCGATGCCGGTGGACTGGCGGGTGCCCCGGTCCGTGGCGCTGGCTGAGCAAGTGCGCATCTACAGTTGGGCGAGGAAGCCGTGGGCCGATTCGGCCGGCGTGCTGGGAAATTGGAGATGGCTCCAGCCGTGGCTCAGAGACAATATCCCCAGGCCGCTCATCATTGGTCCATGCGTCCTGGCGCTCCTGGGCGGGATATTCGTCGTCGCCTCTTGGCTCCGGCGTCGGCTTATAATCCGTGGACGAAGGTGGCTGTTCTTCCTGACTCCGCTGGCGGGGCTGGCGTTCTGGTTCATCATGGCGCCAGCGCCGGATTTCGCCGGCGCGGGGTTCGTGCTCCTGGGCTGCGGGGCCGCCGCCTTTGCGCTCGCGCCGCATTGCAGGTCGGTCGTGCAATTCCTGTCATCCCGAGGCGGACGCAGAATAGTCGCGTGGTGTTACGTGCTGGTCCTCTGCGCGGCGGTACTCATGGCGATCAGCGGCAAGTCGGCGGCCGTGCGGACGCTGCGGCAAGAGCGGTCGCTGCCGGCCGCGCTCGCGTGCCTCGGGGTGAACTCCGAGTTCGTCATGGGGCACCCCTTCTATGACCATCTTCAGCCGGCCCCGCAGCAGCCGTACAAGACCTTCGTGACGAATTCCGGTCTCGTCGTGTATGTGCCGACGCACGACATCTTCTGCTGGGAAATACCTTTGCCGTCCGCGCCGGGACCGTGCCCCGATCTGGCGTTGCGCCACGACAACCGGCTGCGGGATGGTTTCGTCCTTCGCGGCAAACAGGATTCTCCTCCATGACACAAAACGGTGCGAGCCCATGCGCTGTCCGAACCTGACCGACTTGCCTCCCGCGCCGCCGGGCCGGACCGGCTGGCCGTGGACCGAGGAGACGCCGCCGACGGCGGGCGCGGCTCCGGGTGGCGGGGCGTGGCCCCGGATCAGCGTCGTGACGCCCAGCTACAATCAGGGACAATTCCTCGAAGAGACAATCCGTTCGGTCCTCCTGCAAGGCTTTCCGGACCTCGAATACATCATCATGGACGGCGGCTCGACGGACGGCTCGGCGGAGATCATCCGCCAGTACGAGCGCTGGCTGGCGCACTGGGTCTCCGGGAAGGACGCCGGCCAGAGCGCGGCGATCAACGCCGGGCTCGCCGGGGCGACGGGCGGGATCCTGGCCTATCTGAACAGCGACGATTATTATCTTCCCGGCGCGCTGGCCGCCGCGGCCGAGGCGCTGCCGGTCGAGCGCGGCTGGTGCGCGGCCGATATCCTGTCCGTGGACGAGACGACCGGCGACAGGCAAGTCATGCGCGCCGTCATGCCGCGGAACTGGATTGACCTGATCGTGCGCCGGGCGTGGGTGCCGCAGCCCTCGACGTTCTGGACCGCCGCGCTGTGGCGCGAGTGCGGGCCGTTCGACCCGGAAATGTATTTCTCGTTCGACTGGGACCTGTACTGCAAGTTCCTTCTGAAAAACTGCCGCCCGGTCCATTGTCCGAAACCCCTTTCGGCCGCCCGCCGCCACGGCGCCGCGAAGACCACGCTCGCCCCCGAGCGGATGCTTCAGGACGATGAGATCATCTGGCGGCGATGCTTCGAGAAGTGCGGCCTGCTGGAGCGGCTGGTCGGGCACGCGGAGCATTTCTGGCGCACGTCGCCGCGCGCGAGGTTCTGGACCAACCCGTACAACTGGGCGCGCGTCTTCGCGCGAAAAGTGTCGGGGCGAAGTTAGGAGTCGCGCATCGTGCTGGAAATATCTGAGGTTCGCCAGGATAGATAATGGCTGCCACTGCGCCGACCTTCTCCATCATCGTCCCGACGCGCGACCACGCCGCGTGGCTGCCGGGCTGCCTCGATTCGCTCGCGGCGCTCGAATTCGATCGCTCGCGGTTCGAGGTGATCGCGGTGAACAATGCTTCCCGCGACGGGACGGACGCCGTACTGGCCGAGGAAATTCGGCGCGGCCGGTTGCCGCTGCGGGTGGTGCGCGAGGAGCGCGAAGGCCCGTCGCCTTCGCGCAACAGCGGCGCGCGGAGTTCAACGGGCGAGTTCGTCGTTTTCCTCGATGACGACGCGCGGGTCGAGCCCGGCTGGCTGGCCGCGTACGAGCGGCACTTCTCGGCGCCGGGATGCGCAGTCGTCCAGGGGCGCGTTGTGCCCGAGTTCATGGCCGCGCGACCGGCGTGGCTGACGGACGAGCTGGCGGCGTTCCTCGGGCGCGTGGACGAAGGCGCGGCAGCCGGGCCGCTTCTAGGGAACATGAACAGTTGCAACATGGGCGTCGCGCGCGGCGCGTTCGAGGCCATCGGCGGGTTCCGCGCGGACCTCGGGCCGGGCGGGATCGGGATGGCGGAGGACACCGAGTTCGGGCTGCGCGCGGCGGAGAAGGGTTTCCCGCCGGTGTACGCGCCCGACGCGCTGGCGAGGCATCTCATCCCGCCTGAGCGCGCGACGCGCCGCGCGATGATCCGACGCCTCTACCGCAGCGGTTTGAGCCAGCCGGTCTTCCGCGCGTACCGGGAATCGCTTCCGCGGACGCTGGGCTATTTCGCGCGGCGATCCGTCGTCCGGCTCGCCGTCGCGGTCTTCACGTTCAGCGGGGCGCGCCGGATGCGCGAGCTTTGCGGGCTTGCCGAGCACGCCGGGCGCGTGCGGCAGATCGTCAGGATGAAACGCGGTGGATGACCCCTTCGTCAGCGTGATCGTGCCGGTGTACAACGCCGAGAAGGCGCTGCCGCGACTGGTCGCATCGCTTCGCGCGCAAAGCTACCCGCGCGAGCGGTTTGAGATGATCCTGGTGGACAACCGCTCGACGGACCGCAGCCGCGAGGTCATGGGCCGGTTCACGGACGTCAAGGCGCTCTCGCAGACGGCGCGGCAGGGGCCGGCGGCCACGCGCAACGAGGGCATCCGCGCGGCGCGCGGCGAGGCGCTGGCGTTCATTGACGCGGACTGCTGGGCGCATCCGGACTGGCTGAGCAGCGGCATTCGGACGCTCATGGAAAAGCGGCTCGACCGCGTCGCGGGCCGCGTGGAATTCGTCCTGTCGCGGCGTCCGAACATTTACGAAGTGTATGATTCTTCGGTCAACTTCCGGCAGACGGATTTCCTGAGCGCCGGCTGGTGCGGGACCGGGAATCTTTTCGTGCGGCGGAGCGTGTTCGACGAGATCGGCGCGTTCGACGGCGAGCTGATCTCGCACGAGGACAGCGAGTGGGGGCTTCGCGCGACGCGCGCCGGGAAGAGCCTCGGCTACGCGCCGGAGGCCGTCGTTTACCATCGCGCCCGCACGAGCCTCGCGTCGCTGGTCCGGAAATGGATCCGCACGGAATACGGCGCGGCGCAGGTCTGGCGCAGGCACGGCCTGTTCGAGCTGCACCTCTGGACGAAGAGGGCGAACTATCGCCCGCTCACCGGCACGTGGCGCAGCTTCCCGCCGCCGGTCCGCGAAAACCCTCACCTGCGCCTCACGATGGACGGCATCTCCAACATCCTGCGACTCGCCGGGAACCTCGGCAGTTTTCTCGGCTACTTCAACCTCGGCCGCCGCGGGCCCATGTAACACGGCACGTTGCTTGACGGAGCCTCCGGACGTCACTATGCTTCCGATGTGCGCGAGTATGTCCAGGGCGGAAGGAGCCTCCAAAGAGAAAAGTGGGACGGAGGGCGCAATGTATAACGGCGAGTTCTCCCCAAATGCCGTGCGGACCGGAATTGGCCTGGGATCGGTCATTGCGGTCGTCTGCTCTTGGCAGCGGAACAAGTCTATCTTGTGGGCGATCCTGCACAGCTTGCTGTCCTGGATATACGTCATCTATTTCGCATGCACTCGACGAGCCGACGAACGCAAGTAGAGGAATCCAATTTGCAGGCCGCACAAGCCCCACTCGCAAGCATCATCATCGTCAATTGGAACGGGCTGCGCTGGCTTCGGCAATTGCTGCCTAGCCTGCGCGATCAGTCTTTCCGCGACTTCGAGATCGTGGTCGTGGACAACGGGTCGTCGGACGGATCGCTGGAGTTTCTGCGTCAGACGCACCCCGAGGTAAGGACGGTGCCCCTGAAGGAGAATTCGGGATTCGCGGCCGGATCGAATACCGGTATCCGCGCGAGCCGCGGGAAATACGTCGTGCTCCTCAATAACGACACGCGACCGGAGCGCGACTGGCTCGGCGAACTCCTGCGCGCCGCCGAGGCGGACGCGTCCGTCGGCATGTGCGCGCCGCTGATCCTCGACGCGGACCGCGTGGACCGGCTCGACTCGGCGGGCATCGCGGTCTGGTGGGACGGCTTCTCGCGGCAGATGCGCCACGGCGAGCCGGTCCCGGACGACCTGCCCGCGCAGGAATGCCTGGCGCCGAGCGGCTGCTCCGGACTCTACCGCCGCGAGATGCTCGACCGGATCGGCTTGCTGGACGAAGATTTTTTCTGCTATTGCGAGGACACGGACCTCGGCCTGCGCGGGCGCTTCGCGGGCTGGAAATGCGTGCTGTGCCCCGGCGCGCGCGTGCACCATTACTATTCGCAGTCCGGCGGCCGGGCGCTGGCGAAGAAAATCTTCTGGGTCGAGCGCAACCACTATTTCGCGGCGATCAAGAACTATCCGTGGTTCCTGGTCCTGCTGCTGCCGCTGACCTCGATTTGGCGGTTGGCATCGCAGTTGTTCGCGACGCTCCACGGGCGGGCGAGCGGCAAAGTCCTGCGGGGCGACCTATCTGTCGCCGGCGCGCTGAGGGCGTTCGGCGCGGCGTACCTATCGCTGCTCGCGCGGCTCCCGCGCATGTTCCTGAAGCGGCGCCGCGCGGCGGCCACCCGCAAGCTGAGCGCGCGGCAATGCTACCGCTTGATCCGGACCTACCAGGTCAACGTGTCGGACATCGTCTTCAACTGAACCTGCGCGGCGCGACCAGTCCGGCTACACTGCGCTGCTTCGAGCCCGTGCCTTCAGCACCGCATAGGTCTGCTGCGCGGCCTTCTCCCAGGTGAACTCGGCGGCCCGGCTCCTTCCGGCGCGGGCGAGCGCCTCTCTGCGGCCAGCGTCCTCAAGAAGGGCGATGAGGGCGTCGGCGATGGCCTTCGGGGAATTCGGGTCGAAGAACTCGGCGGCCTCGGCGGCGACTTCGCGGAAGACGGGGATGTCCGAGCAGGCCACTGGCGCGCCGGCGGCCATCGCCTCGATCAGCGGCAGGCCGAAGCCCTCGTAGAGCGACGGCAGCGCGAAAACCTCCGCGGACTGATAGAGCGCGAGGAGCGCCTCGAACGGAATTCCCTGAAGCCGGACCACGCGTTCGGGGCATTTGAGGCGGGCGCGCTCCGCGAGCAGCTCCGCCTCGCCCCGCCGGGCCGGCCCCGCAATCACGAGGGCGCATTCGCTGCGGTCCTCGATCAGCCCGAACGCCTTGACGAGCGCGTTGAGGTTCTTGTGCGGATACGAATTGGAGACGGTCAGGATGAACGGGCCAGCCGGAATGAGCGATGCGAGCGCGCTCCGGCGCCGATCCGACGGAATCGGCTCGAAGAAGATCCGGTTGACCCCGAGGTGAACGGCCGTGATCTTCTCGGGCGCAACGCGGCAGAACCGCCGGATGTCGTCCGCCGCCGCACGCGAGAGGGTCAGCACGTGCGCGGCCCTGCGGCAGCTCATCCGCTCCAGGAGGCGCGTCGCGAGGAGGTAGTGCGTCGGAAAGTTCTGCGGAAAGAGCCAGGGCTGCATGTCGTGGATCAGGACGACGCTCGGACAGCGCGGACGGCGCGGCGCGACGCAGCCGGGCGAGAACAGCACGTCCACACGTTCGCGCGCGATCCGTCCCGGCAGAAGAAGTTGCTCGTACAGGATTCGGGCCGGACGGACCGCGGCACGGACCGGGCTGAGGACCGCGCGCACGTTCGGGGGCAGGCCGGAGTAGGTGGAGAAGTTCTCGCGGTTGCAGAAGACGATGAACTCGTCGTCATGGGTCCGGGCGAGTTCCGCGAGGAGTTCGCGCGTGAGCGTCTCACTGCCGCCGACGACCCCCGGCAGAAGGAAGAGCGCGTTAATGCCGATTCTCATTCCGTCACACCTTGTGCCGATTCCATCGGATGTCAACCCGGTCTGTTGCGGAGTCTCGAGAACAGCTCCTTGCGCATCTCCGAGGCCATGAGCGCCGCGGCGGCGGCCGCCAGGCAGAAAATCAGGGCCAGCGCGAGACCCAGTTCCACGCGCGGCAAGTGCAGCGGGATCCAGATTCGCACCGGCGCCGCGACGAGCAGCGCGCCGGCCAGCGGCAGGGCGACGTCGTTCGCGTACCAGCGCCGCATCTCGCCGGGCAGCAGCCGCCGGTGCATCAGCGGAATGCCGACCGCCACATAGCCGCAATTCAGGACGATCCACGCGGTCGCCGCGCCCGGCCCGCCGTAATGGATGGCCAGGAAGTAAATCAGCGGCGCGAGCACGGCCACGGCCGCGATGTTGATCCAGAGCCCCAGGCGCGTCCATCCGTACGCCAGTTGCAGAGCGTAGGGCAGTTGCATCAGCCCGTTGAGCGCGGTTCCGACCGCCAGCAGGCTGAGGACCAAGGCGGTGCGCTCCGCGGTGGCGGCGCTTCCGGTCCAGACGGACAGCACTTCGGGCGAGAAGAACGCGACGACGACGAGCGCCGCGAATGCCAGGATTGAGAGCAACTGGCAACCGCGATGATAGAGCAGGCGAAGGTCCGCTTCGGACCCGGCGTGCGCCAGTTGCGCCAGCCTCGGGTAGAGCGGCGCGACGACCGAGCCGTACAGCCGGTAGAATCCCGTGACCACGAGGCCGGCCAGCGCATAGTAGCCGAACATCTCCAGCGAGAGTGTCTTGCTCAGGATGACTTTGTCCAACTGCGTCATGATCATCCCCAGCGAGGTCGTGATCCACACCTCCATGGCGAACTTGCCCACGGACCTGAGCAAAGGCCAGTTGAAGGAGGATCGGCCCAGCGCTTTCGGCAGGCTCAGCCAGAGGCAGGCGCCGAGGATCGCCACGTGAGCCAGGGCGGTCGCTGCCTGCCACATGAAGAAGGCCCGCAAAGTGGGCGATATGAGCCACAGCACCGGCAATACGCCGGCAAACCGCACGGTATACATCGCCATGTTGACGCCGTTCAGCAGCACCTGCCGCTGCAGCCCCATCAAGCCGCCGCCGTACAGCGACAGCGGCAACTGGAAGGCGAGCGCCAGGCCCATCATCAGCAATCCGCGCTGCACCTCCAGCGTCGAGAGCGCCTTAGGATTGACCCAATGGTGCGCGATGATCGAGGACCCGCCGACCAATACGATGCCCGCCGCGACGGCGAGTCCCCAGTAGATGAACTCCGCGGTGCGGAGCAGGTCGCGCATCTCGCGCCCGCGGCCTTCCCGGGCGGACAGACGCGCGAGTTCGCGGTTCACCGTCAGGCTCAGGCCGAAGTCCATCTGGATCATGATGGTCTGAATGGCCAGGAAGAGGCCGATGACGCCGAAGGCCTCGATGCCCATCGTTGCGATATAGGCGGGCGTCAGCAGCAGCCAGAGAAGCGGCATCCACATGTTCGCGGCGAAGTTGGCCGCTAGGTTTCTCTTGACGACGCTCATGGATCGGCTCGGGGGCTCCGGCCCAGGGATCGGACGGCGAGCAGGGCGCGCTGGAGGATCGCGCCGATCGTGTACGCGGCGTTCCAGCGAAGGAGGATCACGTACGTGCCCAGGTCTTTCGGGACATGAGGCTCTCTCAGCAGCTCTCGCGAAAAAGGCAGCATCGGAAAGAGCGAGTTGAGCCGCCCGGCGTTGTACCGCGTCATGACCCGGATCAGGCTGCTGGACTCTCCGCCCGTGCCGCGCGTGAAGAGGCGCTGCGGCACCTCGTGGTACTTGCCGAATCGAAGCGCGCGCACGACCATGAGCCAGTCGAAGGCGAGGCGCGGTTCGTCGGCCATGCTGTGCCGAAGGACGTCCGTCCGGTACAGCGCGTACATCCGGGAATTGAATCCCGGGTTCCGCAGGAACTTGCGGACGTTCTGCTCCGGATCGGCCATGAGCGGGTAGGTGCCGCCCGCGTGTGCGGGGACTTGGCGCCTTCCCAGCATCATCCGGACTTTCGAGATGCTGGCGATGACGGCAGGCTCGGCGGAAAGGACGCGGTCGTTTTCCTCGATGAACGTCGGCGCCCACAGATCGTCCGCGGCCGCCCACATGAAGTACCGTCCCCGCGCCTGATCGAGCACGAAGTTGAAATTCCAAAGCGCACCCCGGTTGGACGGCTGTCGAACGTATCGGACGCGCTCGTCGCGCGCGGCGATGGAACGGCAGATCTCCCGGGTCCCGTCGGTCGAGGCGTTGTCCGAAATGATCAGTTCGAAATCGTTGAAGGTCTGCGCAAGCAAGGAGCCGAGGGCGTCAACGAGCGGCCGGCCGCCGTTGAAGACCGGCATGCCCACCGTGACGGAAGGCGCCCCGGCGGCGCTCTCGCTGGAGTCCTCGTGCGCTTTGCCGATCATCGGTTCAACGCCTTCGCAACCACGCGTGCGGCCAATGGGTCACCCGCGCGCTCAAGAGACTTTCATTGAACGGCAGCGGCGGGTCCTCGAGGACGAATTCCGGATGGGCGGCGGCGAATTCGCGGGCGGCGGCGGCCGGATTGTCCGTCGCCCATTCCGGCCGGCCTCCGGGCACATCGTGAAGGTCCCACATGATCCCGTCGGTGGCGACGAGGTAGGAGCCGCTTTGGATCAGTTCCTGGTAAGCCTCCAGTTCATTGAGGACGTGCTGTTTCGTGTGGCATGAGTCGAGGATGGCCAGGACGCGCTCGTCAGGCTTAATCATCCGCTTGACGGCGGACACCACCACCGGGTCCGTCGAGCTTCCTTCCACCAGCGTGATGCGCGACGCGAGCGGGTGGGCCTCGATGGCCTTCCGGTTCTCGCGGCGGATTTCGATGTCCACACCGATAACGCGGCCGCGTCCCATGAGCTGGCAGAGGCTGGCGTAGTAGATCAGCGAACCACCGTGGGCGACGCCAGTCTCGATGATGACGTCCGGCTGCACGGACCAGATCACCTCCTGGACGCGGATCATGTCCTCCGGCAGTTGGATGACGGGCCGGCCGAGCCAGGCGAAGGAGTAGCTGTACTTCTGGCTCCACTCGACCCGCACCCACTGGCGCGAGAGGATGCGGAAGGCTTCCGGGGAATAGAGGGCCAAGACCGCCTTCTGCCCATTCTCGTCGTGTTCGAGCGTCCCGGCTGTCGTGTCAATGGTGATGTTCATGGTCTCGTCCTCAAATGGCTCCCGCGTCCACGAGTTGGATGTCCAATCCCGCCTCTCGCAGGAGCGCCTCGGTCTCGGAACGGTAGTTCGGGTTCATCAGGACGGCCGTCTTCACGCCGTAGCGCGGAAGCTCGCGATAGCCGACGATCGGGTGCGCGGTCCCGGGGACGAAGTTTCCCTGCTTGTTCGGGTTCAGGTCAACGACGCAGGCGAAGAGTTCGCGGGCAGGATCAATGAGGTTGACCAGCGTGACGCCCTTGGCGCCGGCGCCCCAGACGGCGAGTTTCTCAGTTCGGGCCCCGGCCCATTCCCGCAGGCGGCGAAAGGTCTCTTGTTCGCGCAGGGCGAACTGCCTTGCCAGGTTCGGAATGCCGCCATGCGTCACTTTTGCCGCGGAAGGTGCGTCTGACAGCGCCGCCTCCAACCACAGGTACTGCCTGCCGAACACATGCTCAATTTGTTCCACACGGAATCCTGCCAGTTCGAAGGCGGCCGTCATGCTCGTCCGGCTGAAATAGGAGCAATGCTCGTAGAAGAGGTCCCAAATAGTGTAGTTCGTCAGGATCCACTCCACGCAAGGGGTCTCGAAGAACACTCGGGCCCGGGGTGATGCGGCGAGGTTGTTGCAAACTGTTTTCAGGAGTTCCATCGGAGAAGGGACGTGCTCGATCACATGCAGGCTGACCACCACGTCCGCCCGCTCGCCGGCGCAATCGGGACCGTAAAACCGCTTCACGAAACGCAGCCGTCCGTCCAACTCGGTTGACACGCCGGCGTAACTGGGATCGAACCCAATACCCTGATTGCGCGCGTCGGCCTTGACCAGTCCCCGGATGAAGTCTCCCTTCTGCCCGCAGCCCACCTCGACGATTCTGCATCCGCGCACGTGCCGGAGATCGAGGAGACGCCGCACCAGGTCGTCGTAGTGTTGCCGCGCGCTCGGCGAGCAGAGTTGCGTGTTATCGTAACTGGCCTCGTAGGAGAGCTTGTTCGGATCGAAGGCGCGGTTGAAGATGAACCCGCAATGGTCGCACACGCACAGAGCAAGGTCGCCGCGCGGCACCATCAACGCGAGCCGGGCCTCCTTCACCACCATGTTCTGGTGGACGGGGACGCCGGAGCGCTCGAGGAATATTGAGGCGGCGTCCCGCCGGCAGATCGGACAGCGTGTCATCAGCCACCCTTACGAGGGATCTCTCTTCTGCCTCTTGAACCACTGGATGGTCCGGTCCAGCCCTTCGCTGAGGCCATAGGTCGGTCGCCAGCCGACTTCCGACGTCAAACGCGTCACGTCGGCGGTGAGGACGGGCGGGTCGTTCGGTGCGGCCGGCAGCGCGCCCAGTTGCAGACGGTCTGCGCAATGCAACTTGTCGGCGATTTGCCGGACGACTTCCTTGACGGTCACGGGAGAGCCCGAGGCGACGTTCACCGCGCCTTCCACGCCGGAGTCCAGCAGCGCGGCAAAGGCGTCGCCCAGGTCCTCGACGTAGAGGAAATCCCTGACCTGTTCGCCGTGGGAGCAACGGGCGATCTCGCCGCGCAGGAGCGACCCGATGACGGAGGCCACCAGCCGGACCGGCTGCTCGTGCGGCCCGTACGTGTGGAAGATCCGGCCCCACGACAGGCTGACGCCGACCTCGCGGCAGTAGGCTTCCAGCGCGACCCGCAGGGCATGCTTGGACGCCCCATAAAGCGTGGCCGGCGCGAGCGCCGTCGTGAACTCGCTGCAATGGCCGCGGCTCCAGTCATACTCGGCGCACGTGCCGGCCACCGTCAAGCGGCGTCCGCCTTGCTCGACGAAGGCGCACGCCAGGGCGAGACTGGCCTGAATCCAGCGGAGGTTCTCCGGCGAGGTCCAGTACTTGCCCGGGACGGCGTACCAGGCGAAATGCAGAAGGTGCGTCGGCCGCACGGCCCGCAGGGTTTCGCCGAGACTCGCCCAATCCATCAGGTCGGTCTGGCGCCAATGCACGTCGGGCGGCAGTTCCGTGGGTTGCGTCCGGCCGGCGGCGTGCACCTCGTAACCGCGGGCGATGAGTCCCGGAAGGCTGTGCCTTCCGATGAAGCCGGTGGCGCCGGTCACGAGGACGCGCTTCATGCCTGAAAATTCCCCCAGGCTTTGTCCCGCGCCGAGATGATCCGCTCGCCCGTCTCGGGCCACATGATTCTGAACGCCGGATCGTCCCACCGCACGCCGCGCGCGCATTCGGGGTGATAGAATTCGGACATCTGGTACAGGACTTCGACGTTGTCGTGCAGCGTCTGGAACCCGTGCGCGAATCCGGCCGGGATGTAGAACATCCGGCCGTTCTCCGCCGTCAACTCGGTCGCCGTCCACCGCTTGAAGGTCGGCGAATCGGGGCGCAGGTCAATCATGACGTCGAAGATCGCGCCTTCGGTGCAGCGCACGACCTTGTCTTCCGCGTGCGGGGCGGCCTGGAAGTGCATGCCGCGCAGGGTCCCCTTGCGGCGGTTGAAGGAGACGCTGCACTGCGCGATGTCCGGGTTCAGGCCGTGCGCCTCGAACTCCTTGCGGCAGAAGGTCCGCGCGAAGAATCCGCGCTCGTCCTCCAGCCGTTCCGGCTCGATGAGGAACGCGCCTTTCAGCGGGGTCTCGCGAAACAACATGGCCGATCAGACCACCTTCAACTCGGGGATGGGAATGATGAACCGTCCGCCGCGGCGGCGGTATTCGGCCTGCTGCGCCAGTATCTCCTCCGCGAAGTTCCACGTCAGCAGCAGCACGTAGTCCGGCTGCGTCTCGAGCAATTTCTCCGGCGCGTGGATCGGCAGATGAGTGCCGGGCGTGAACCGGCCTTGCTTGACCGTGCTGCGGTCCACGACGTAGTCGAGCGTCTCGCGGCCGACGCCGAAGTAGTTGAGCAGCGTGCTGCCCTTGGCCGAGGCGCCGTAGACGGCGATACGTTTTCCCTGCGACTTGGCCGCCTGGAGGAACGCGCGCAAGTCGTGCTTGAGTTTGTCCACGCGCCGGGCGAAGCCGCGGTAGAACTCGAAGCGGTCTGCGCCCCATTGCTTCTCTTCTTCGAGGAGCGCCGCCACCGCCGGAGCCGGCGTCGAGGCGGATTCAGCCCGCGCCAGGTGGAGCCGCAGCGAGCCACCGTGGATCGGGATGCGCCGGACGTCCGCGATCGCCAGCCCGTGCCGCTGGAAGAGCGCGGCGAGGGCGGTCAGCGAGAAATAGCAGAGATGTTCGTGATAGATCGTGTCGAACTCGCACCGATCAATCATGTCCTTGACGTAGGGGACTTCGATCAGCGCCAGCCCGGCGGGTTTCAGGATGGTGCGGATGCCTTCGGCGAAACCGTTCAGGTCGGCCACGTGGGCGAGGACGTTGTTGGCGTGGACGATATCCGCCTGCGTTCCGGCCTCAACGAGCTGCCGGGCCATCGCGGCGCCGAAGAACTCGCAGCGGGTCGGAATCCCGCGTTCCTGCGCGATCTTGGCGATGTTCGTGGCCGGCTCGATGCCCAGCGCCGGAATCCCGGCCTTCACGTAGTATTGCAGAAGGTAGCCGTCGTTGCTGGCGATCTCGACGACCAGGCTTTCCGCGTTCAGCCGCCGCGCGGGAATCAGCGCTTCCACCAGCTCGCGCGCGCTCTGCAGCATCGTGTCGGAGAAGGAGGAGAAGTACAGGTACTCGCCGAACAATTGCTCGGGCGGCACGATCTCCGTGACCTGGACGAGGGCGCAGTGCTCGCAGAAGACCAGGTCCAGCGGGAAGAGCTGTTCGGGCCGGCCGAGTTGCTCGGCCGTCAGAAGCGCGTTGGCCAGCGGCATCCGCCCCAGGCTCAGGATCAGGCGCCGCCCCGGCTGCCGGCACGAGTGGCAAATGCCGGGCACGACCGCGGTCATGGCTTCTTCCATTGCCTCTTGCCTGAGCCTCACTGGGGTAATGCTCGTTCGTACGCGGCGATGTCATCCAGGCACGACTGCCGCATCGGGGGACCATGGGCGGCGAAGCGTCGGTACCATACCGCCGTGCGCCGCACCGCTTCCGCGAGCGTCCAGCGCGGGCGCCAGCCGAGTTCCCAGAAGGCCTTCTCCGTGCTCAAGCGCAGGACCATCGCCTCCGGCGTGGCGCTCGGATCGCTCTGGTCTCTCCACTCGCCGCCGCCCCAGGCTTTGCAGAATTCCTCGACGAGCCGGCGAACGGACACGCAATCATCCCGCGCCGGGCCGAAGTTCCACGCGCTGCACCAGGAGGGATCATCCGACTGAAGCATGCGCTCCGCCAGCGTAAGATAACCCGACAGCGGCTCGAGGACGTGCTGCCAGGGCCGGACGGCCTGCGGATTGCGGACACCGAGCGCGGCGTTCGCCGTGAAGGCCCGGACCAGGTCCGGCACGATGCGGTCCCTGGCCCAATCGCCGCCGCTGATGACGTTGCCGGCGCGGACGGAGGCGAGCTTGACGCCGTGCCGGCCCAGGTCCTGCGGGGCGAAGAACGACCGGCGATACGCCGCCACGACCAGTTCCGCGGCGCCCTTGCTGGCGCTGTAGGGATCGTTTCCGCCCATCGGGTCCGTCTCGCGATAGCCCCAGATCTGCTCGCGGTTCTCGTAGCACTTGTCGCTGGTCACGATAAGGACGACCATCGGCCGGCCCGCGCCGCGGACGGCTTCCAGGAGCGACACCGTTCCCATCATGTTGACGTCGAACGTCTCGCGCGGCGAATCGAATCCCTCGCGGACCAGGGCTTGCGCCGCCATGTGGATCACGATGTCCGCCTCCGCCGACTTGAGCGCCGCGCTCAGTCGCCCCGTGTCGCGCACGTCGGCGTGATGATGCGCGGCCAGGGTATCGCGCACGGCGGAGACGATGAAATTGCTCGGCTGCGTGGGCGGGTCGAGGGAGTAACCGACGACGCGCGCCTGGAGCCGGTGCAGCCAGATCGCCAGCCACGATCCTTTGAAGCCGGTGTGGCCCGTGAGGAAGACGGTCCGTCCTCGCAAGGCCTCGCCCAAGGGCGGGCTCACGGCCACACTTTCCATGGGGCGTTACCCTGGCTCCAAAGGCTTTCCAACTGGCGCTTGTCGCGCAACGTGTCCATGCACTGCCAGAAGCGGTCATGCCGATAGGCGGCGAGCTGGCCGTCGGCCGCCAGCCGTTCCAGCGTGTCGGCCTCGAAGCTGGTTTCGTCTCCCTTCAGGTAATCGAAGACGCCCGGCTCGCAGACCAGGAACCCGCCGTTGATCCAGCCTTCGCCGATGGTCGGTTTCTCGGAGAAGCGCGCCACGGCGTCGCCGTCGAACACGATGCCGCCGAATCGGGCCGGCGGCCGCACGGCCGTCGTGGTGACGAGCCGCCCGGATTTCTTGTGGAACCGCACGAGGGCATGGAGGTCAACATCGGAAACGCCGTCGCCGTAAGTGACGAGGAACGCGCTCTTCTTCAGCCACCGCGCCAGCCGGAGGATGCGGCCGCCGGTGTTCGAGTTCGTGCCCGTGTCCACCATGTGTACGCGCCAGTCCTCGGTCTTCCGGTCATGGACCTCAACCTTGCCGGTGCGCAGGTCCACCGTCATGCTGTTGCTCAGGCGGTAGTAGTTCATGAAGTAATTCTTGATGACTTCGCCCTTGTACCCGAGCGCGAGATAGAACTCCTTGTGGCCGTAATGCGCGTAGTGCTTCATGATGTGCCAGAGGATAGGCATTCCGCCGATCTGGACCATGGGCTTCGGGATGACTTCGGTCTCTTCGGCGAGGCGCGTGCCGAGGCCGCCTGCGAGGATCACCGTCTTCATGGTCAGCTTCCCACGGCGAAATGGGCGCAATCTGAGGGCACAATATAGCGCATCATCCGCTCAACCGCAAGCTCGCCCTCTCAGCGGCGTTGCGCGGCGGCGTGGCTGCGGAACCAGGCGTAAGTCCGCTCGAGGCCGTCGCGAAGAGAGATTTTCGGCCGCCAGCCCATCGCGCGAAGGTGCGTCACATCCAGCAGTTTTCGGGGCGTGCCGTCCGGTTTCGAGCGATCGTAGACGATTTCGCCCCGGTACGCGACGATCTCCCGGAATAACTGCGCGAGTTCGCCGATGCTCACGTCCTCGCCGGTTCCGACGTTGATGATCTCTTCTCCCTCGTAGTGGAGCATCAGGAAGAGGCAGGCGTCGGCGAGGTCGTCCACGTGGAGGAATTCGCGGCGCGGCGCGCCGGTTCCCCAGACGGTCACAACAGGGGCGTTCGACGCCGCAGCTTCGTGGAACTTGCGCATCAGCGCCGGGATCACGTGAGCGCTTTCCAGGTCGAAGTTGTCGCCAGGCCCGTACAGGTTTGTGGGCATGAGCGAAATCGCGTTGAACCCATGCTGCCGCCGGAAGGCCTGCGCCATCTTGATGCCGGCGATCTTCGCCACCGCGTACCATTCGTTCGTCGGCTCCAGCGCCGCCGTGAGCAGGCTCTCTTCCTGGATCGGCTGCGGCGCGAATTTTGGATAAACGCAGGAGGAGCCGAGGAAGACCAGTTTCCGGACGCTGTACCGCAGCGCCGCGTCGAGCGCGAGGGTCTGGATCAGCAGGTTATCTCGGATAAAATCGGCCGGTTGAGACGAATTGGCCAGGATGCCGCCCACTTTCGCGGCGCAGAGAAAGACGTATTCCGGTCGCTCCCGCTTGAAGAAACGCTCGACGGCAGCCTGCGAAGTGAGGTCAAGCCGGGCGCGCGTGCGCGTCAGCAGGCGCGTGTAGCCTTCCGCCCGGAGCCGGCGCAGCATGGCCGAGCCGACCAGGCCGCGATGTCCGGCGACGTAGATGCGGCTGTCCTTAGTCATTTCTGCGCGCGCTGCCGCCGACA
>Ga0209415_10007426_pt1 | contig 19157 bp, 16 predicted proteins | sample PeaSoiSIISIP2007_FD_187696 | JGI IMG/M metagenome (GOLD analysis project Ga0209415, IMG submission 187696) | Peat soil microbial communities from Weissenstadt, Germany - SII-SIP-2007 (SPAdes) (version 2) | ecosystem: Environmental > Terrestrial > Soil > Wetlands > Peat | place: Germany... | reverse complement strand
CCCGCCTCTTCGCGGCCTTCTTCACGGTCCGCTTGGCGGCCTTGCGAGCCGGGGCCCGCTTCGCTGCCTTCTTCACGGTCCGCTTCGCGGCCCTCTTCGCCGGCGCTCGCTTCACGGCCTTCTTGACCGTGCGCTTGGCCGCCTTCCTTGCCGGAGCCCGCTTGGCCGCCTTCTTGGCCGGGGCCCGCCTCTTTGCGGTTACCACAGGTTTACCTCCCTTGAGGGTTTCATCGTTGACTCGAGGTGAAGCCTGCGAGCCACCGACGACCGACGTCATCGGGAGCCGCATCGCTGCACCGGTTGTGTCGCCCGGAGTGGAGTGAATAGTCGACGCAGACTGTGTCTCGTTCGACATGACACTCAGCTCCGAACTCCCCAGTCACAACGACGTGTTGTGATCTGATCCGCGTTTAAACACATCAAACGCGTAACAGCGCCTTTACACTACCGCGTACAAGCGCGCGAAACGCGGAATTCGCGTGATCTACACGCCGTGGCGTCATGCAACGACCAATCGCGCGTGCACGCGCGCTCTTCGTGCAACCGATTTTGGTCACCGCGCGTGGTCAACATCGAACGAATTCGTGCGTAAACGCGCGCTGCAACACGTCAGCGAGCCAAAAACGGCGCGCGTGCGCGAAACATCGCGTCTGATGGCTCGACGACAACGCAATTTCTTCCATCGCGTCGAGATTTCACCGGATCGAGGACCTCGATCCGAACATCGAGCGCGTCGCGACCCTTTCGTCGGCGATGGGACGACCGCCCGCACCGCACCGACCTGACACCGCCCGCACCCGGGGGCCAGACCGGCCCGCACCCGACTCGCCGGCCGGCCCCAGTGCCGGCCCCGGGCCGGCCGGAAATGGCATCTACCTGGGGGTTGGTGACGGGGGATGGGCGTGGGCGGGGCCGGAGCGCTCCACCCTCGTGCTGGGTCCCTCACGGTCGGGAAAGACGTCCTCGGTGGTGATCCCCAACGTCCTCAGCGCCCCGGGCGCCGTTGTCAGCACCTCGACCAAGCCCGATGTGCTGCGGTCAACGGCGCCGGCCCGCTCCAAGGCCGGTTGGTCGTTGCTCTTCGACCCGAGCGGGTCGATCGAGCCCGCCGCCGGCAGCGTCCGCATCGGTTGGTCGCCGTTGAACGCCGCCAGGGAGTGGGACGGCGCGCTGTCGATGGCCGATGCGATGGTGCGCTCGAACCGTCGAGGCAACCGCGGAGCGCGCGCTTCGAGCGAGGACCACTGGACCGAGCGCGCGACGTCACTTTTGGCACCGATCTTGCACGGCGCGGCCCTCGAGCACCGTTCCATGCGCGACGTGCTCTCGTGGGTCGACCGCCACGACGGCTCGCCGGCGCTGCGAGCACTGGGTGAACGGGCCGAGGACCGGGTCGCGACCGACGTGTTGGCCGGAATCCTGGCCACCGACGACCGGGAGCAGTCGGGCATCTGGTCGACCACCTCGGGCGTCCTGGCCGCATACCGGTCAAGGTCCGCGCTGGCCTCCACCGACCCGCCCTACATCGACCCGGTGAGCTTTTGTGACGGAGCCAACACCCTGTACGTGTGCGCGGCCGGGCGCCAGCAGCAGCTCATGGCACCGCTCATCGTCGGCCTCCTCGCAGAGATCCGGGACGCCGCGTACGAGAGGGCCCGGCAGGGCACCTCCTGTCCGCCGGTGCTCTTCGCGCTCGACGAGGTCGCGAACATCGCCCCCCTCCCCGACCTCCCTTCGATCGTCAGCGAGGGCGCCGGCCAAGGCCTCCTTACCCTGGCCTGTCTCCAGGACCTCTCTCAGGCGCGGAGCCGGTGGGGCGCCGAGGCCGAGGGATTCCTCTCCTTGTTCGGCACCACGATGGTCCTCCCGGGCATCGCCGACATCGCGACTCTCGACGCGCTGTCCACCCTGAGCGGCGATGTCGAGCTCCCCTCGCACACGGTGGGTGCGGCCCAAGGGGCCAACGGACGGTTGGTCGGTTCGGTCTCGACGTCGGCGGTGCTGCGACGTCGCCTCCCTCCCGACGTGATCGCACGAGGGACGCCCGGAGCCGCCCTGGCGCTCGACGGGCGTCGGCGAATGGGTTGGGTCCGCCTCACGCCGGCCCACCGCGACCCCCCGTGGCGGGAGCTCGTCACGCTCGGCCGCCCCAACGGGCCCGACCTGTTCTCCCGGGGCTGATCTCGGTCCGGATCCGAAACGGGACTCAACTGCGCTCGAACGCCGGGCCGTCGCGCTCGAGCCGGGCCCTGGTGTCGCCGCCCAGGCGCACCACCGCCTCGCGGACCGTCCGGGACACCTCCAGATGCTCGGCCAACCGGAGGTGTGGGAGACCGGCCAGGCGCTCGGGGTCCGCGCCGAGGGGACGTCTGTCGCCGTCGATGCCCCACCGGGCCCGGTAGTGGTCGATCGCCGCTGCGGCGCGCTGCCAGACCGGTTGGCCTTCGGCCGCCGCGGGACGCGGCCCGAGCGCGCTGAGGAGGTGGGGTGCCGGGACGCACGAGGCCGGTGCTCGGCGCGGCTCCGCTATGCCGACCGAGCCGGCCCCGGCGGGCGCCCAGTGCTCGACGGCTCGTTCGATGTCGTCCGCCCGCGCACCGCGCGCCAGAGCCTCGGACCAGGCCGCCACCACGTCACGGCGACACACACCGGCGGGTGGACAGGCGGCGATCGCGGCGGCGAAGCGGTGCTCGTCGACCCGGTTCGATCGCGAGGCCCGTTCTCGCGGTCGTTCGAACCGCCACCCCGCCGCGATCGAGGCCCGGCGTGACCAGCTCGCCGCCAGGTCCTCGGTGGTCTTGGTGGGGTCCTTCGGGTCGCGGGTCGCCGCCCACGCCACGCGTCGAGCCCGGGCCGAGGTCGACCCCCGAGCGGCGATGTCCTGGCGGATCTCGGCCGCCCGACCCGAGAACGCCGCCAGCAACAGCGGGTCGGCGCCGTCGATGTCCCAACCCCGCCCGTCGTGCCACGACCACGAGAGCCCGATCCGTTCGGTCAGCTCGGCCCGGAGATGGGCGTCGTACAGCGCGCCGGCGGCTCGGGCATGGGCGAACGGCCCCCGGCCGTCGAGGGCGCTCCAGCGTCCGTCGGCACCGTGGGCCAGGTTGGCCGCCAACACGTGGGTGTGCAGGTGGGGGTCTCCGGCCCTGCTGAGGCAGTGGGTGAAGCTTGCCCCGACCATCCCGCCGACCGGCACCGTCGCGCGGTCCTCGCCGGTGCCCCGCCGCACCGCCCAGGCCCGCCGCTCGAGGTGGCCCACCGCGGCGTGCACCGCGTTGGAGTGGGCGGCGATGACCTCCTCGGTCGAACCCGGATCTCCCAAGGCAAGAACCAGGCTGACCGACTTGGGCGCCGAGAAGGTGAGGTCGAAGCCGGCCACCGAACGACGGTGCACCGAGGCGAGCGGGCGGGCGGTGCGGGGGTTGCGTCCCCCCAGCAACGCCTGCAGCGCCGGGCCGTCGACCGGGCCCGACAGGCCGAGCCCCGTTGTGCCCCGACCGATCCAGCGCCCGGCGTCGGCGCCATGCATGGGCGCCACGCGACCCAGCTCGTCACCGAGGTCGTCCAGGTAGTAGCGGGCGCTCCGATCGGCGACCGTGGCCAGATGCAACACGCTCTTTCCTCTTGGCGGGATTGGCCCCGCCAAAGAGAAACGGTCGGTGGGTCAGCCCCGGTAGCGGGCCAGCACCCGTTCGGCCGCCCGCCGACCGACATCGACCCACTCGGCCGGCGCGACGACGCACGCCTCGGGGCCCGCCTGGAGCAGGAGGCGTTCGAACCATGCCGTGCCGCCGACCGCGAGCGTCACGTCGATCCCGCCGTCGGGCCGGGTGACAGAGTCGAGCACCGGCACGCTGTCGACCACCCACGCCGCTCCCGGCCCCAGTTCGAGCTGGACGACCTCTGAACCCGGTCCCGGGACGAACGCATCGGCGGACGGGGCACGGGGTGCGGGCAACGAGTCGGCGACGTCGTCCAGCTCGACCAGCTTGCGGATCCGGTCGACCCGGAAGCGGCGCAGGCCCTCGGCGCGGTGGCAGAAGGCGTCGAGGTACCAATGCCCGTCCAACGACACCACCTGCACGGGGTCGATGCGGCGCTGGGTCACCTCGTCGCTCGACCCGGAGTGGTACTCGATGTCGGCGGAGTGGTGCTGGTCGACGAGCGCCTGCACGTCGGGCAAGAGCGGCGGGCTGGGCAGGTCGACGTTGAGGCCCTCGCGGGCGCCGAGGACGGCCTCCAGCTTCGCCGCGGCGCGACCCAAGGACCCGTCCACGTCCGCGCCGGGGACGGCCAAGATGGTCTTCGCCGCCGCCGACAACGCGAACCCCTCGGCCGGGGTCAGCCGGCGGGGCCGGGCGAGACCCACGGGCAAGAACGCCTCGACGGACTGATCGGTGACGACGATCTCCATGAGCGCGTCGGGGGAGTACGGAGGGACGCCGCAACATGCGGCCAGCTCCAGCTCGCGGACGAGCTCGTCCTGTCCGAGCCCGAAGCGCTCGGCGACCTCTTCGATCGGGGCCGCACCGACCTTGGCCAGCCAGCCGACGATCGCCATCAGCCGCCGCAGCCGGTAGCGGACGTCTCGCCCCCCACGGTGCTCCGCACCGTCGATGTCGGCGGGCTCGTGGGCCATGGCGGCGGTCTGCTCGGGCCGGGCACCCGAGCGGGCGACGCGCGCCGCCGAGGGCGGGGCGGCGGAGCCGATCGACTCCAACCACGCCACGATCTCTGCGCGAACCTCTGGCGGGCCGACCACCTCGACGTGATCGAGCAGGCCGAGCACCCATGACCGCAGGGCGTTGCGGTTGGACACCGAGAAGCGCACCCGGACCGATCCGTCCTCGCCCCGTTCGACCAGGCTGGAGGGGCCGAGCTCATCGACCACCCGTTGTGCCTCGACCACGTCGATGACGAGCTCGACGTCTTCGGCCTCGTCCCCCCCGGCCAGCCACGGCTCGTCGGGGACCGCCGCCGACGCGTCGAAGTCGTCGGGGAGGGCCCCGCTGCCCTCCTTGCCGACCTGGGGCAGGTCCTCGATGCGGTCGACCCGGAAGCTCCGGGCGGCCTGGCGGTCGGCATCCCAGCCGACCACGTACCAGTGACCGCGACGGAACCACAGACCGGCCGGGCTCATCGAGCGCAGGGTGCCACGGTGGCGGAACCGCACCGACGCCCGGATCCGGACGGCGTCGAAGAGCGGCACCAACGCCCGCGGAGGATCGAACGACGCCAGCGGCCGGGCCTCGGTCACCCCGGTCGCGCCCAGCTTCGCCAGCGCATCTCGACCACTAGGATCGCCGAGGTGCACGCCGGCGACGGCGAGTTGCAGGGCCGCCTGTTCATCGGGGGTCAGGTGCAGGTCAGGCAGGTAGAAGGAATCGGGGTCGATCCGGTACCCGTACTGCTCTGGACCGTCGACCGCCTCGGTCAAGAGGGGGATCCCCTCTTCTCGGAGCAGCCGCTTGTCGCGTTCGAACGCCTGGCGGCGGGCGTCACGGCCCGGCGGATATCCCGGCACGTCGTCGGCGAGCTCGCTCAGGGTCATCGGGCGGTTGGCGTTCAGCAGCACCAGCACGAGGTCGGTCAGCCGTTCCAGCCGGTCGAGGGGGGACATCGGGGTCAGCGTAGGACCCGGTGCGCGCGGCCGCGGTGACGTCGTCGTCGCCCTGGACCTTCCATCTCCACGGCGCGACGTGGCTCGTCGTCCTCGCCCTGGGCGTCGCCTACGGGGTGGCGATCCGGCGAACCGGGCCGGCCCAGCGCCGGAAGATCGCGGCCATGGTGACCGGCCTTGTGGTGCTCTTGGTCGCGCTGACCTGGCCCCTCGCGGACCTGGCCGCGCACTGGTCGCTCACCGCGCTCGTCATCCAGCGGCTCTTTCTCCTCTTGGCGGTGCCCCCGCTCCTCATGATCGGCCTGCCGCCGGCGCTCATGGCCCGCCTCACCCGCCCCGCCGCGATCGACGCGGTGGTGCGCCGGTGTGCCCGCCCGGCCATCGCGGTGGTGTTGGTGACGGTGATCGCCGTGGCCACGCTCACCACCCCTGCCGTGGACGCCGAGGGGGCCTCGGCGTGGGCCCGCCTCGGGCTCGACCTGGCCCTCCTGGTCGCGGGGTTCGCACTGTGGACACCGGTGTTGACCGAGCTCCCCGGGACCGACCGGCCCTCGGCGTTGGGTCGGGCCGGCTATCTGATCGTCCAGTCGATCGTCCCCTCGTTCCTCGCCGTCATCTGGATCTTCGCCCGGCACCCGCTGTACCCGCACTTCGCGCAGGGACCACGGCTCTTGCACGTGTCGCCGTTGATGGACCAGCAGATGGCCGGCTTCGTGGCCAAGTTCACCACCATCGCGGCGCTCTGGACGGTGGCGTTCGTCGGCCTGAGCCGGGCCCAGCAGGTGGTCTCGACCGGCGGCGACCCGGATCCCCTGCTGTGGTCGGACGTCGAACGCCACCTCGAGCGGGCCGAGCGAAGTGAGCGGCGGCGCGGGGTCTGGTTGCCACCGGCCTATCAAGACCCACCCGCCCCGAAGGACCGTTCCGAGCTCGACGACCGAGAAGGGCAACGGCCACCCGAAGACCCCTGATGCGATCGGCAATCGGCTATCCGACGTGCGAGTGCCCGAAGTGCACCGGCAGGCGCCGGAGCACGACGGTCGCGACCAGCTTCCCGCTCGGGTACCGGAGCAAGACCACGGCGAGGTGGCCGCTCTGGCGGCCGCTCGGGTGCGACACCGACGTCGACGAGAAGGTCCCGGTGAAGGCGACCAGGCACACCCGGCCCGAGTCCACTCCCGCATGCCGCAAGGCGGTCTCGATGCGCGGGTACGGCAGCGAGCTCACCTTCATCAGCCGGACCCCGGCCAGGTGGCCCGATTGTCTGACCGCCGCCGTGGCGGTGGGCAGGGCGATGTAGCAGGGGGCGTCGCTCGTGCCGAGGCTCTCGTGCACGGCCGAGCAACCCGCGACGACCGAGCTGACGGCGAAGGCCAGCGTCGCCACGCCGAGCCAGCCGAACCGACGTTGCGGACGGCCGCGTCGAGCACCCGATCCCATGGCCCCCATCACCGCTCCCACGCCCTTTCGATCCGGCCGTCGATCGCCACGGCGACCGCCGGCACCATCGCCGGGCCACCAAAACGCTCGGTCATGATCCGGCGCGGCCAGCGGCCGGATCGGACCCCGAACGCCAACCACCCCGCCGCGGCCCACCCCACCACCAGCTCCGACCAGAAGCTGATGAGCCGATAGATCAACACCGCCTCCACCGTGCTCACCCGGTTCCCGCCAAACGCGACCAACGCGATGGTGATGCTTCCCTCGACGACACCCAGGCCGCCCGGCGTGATCGGCAGGTTGGCCGCGAGCTGCCCGGCCCCGTAGGAGAGCAGGAGACCCTTCCAGGGGATGCCGGCCCCGACGGCGAGAAAGCTGAACGCGAAGCAGGCGCAGTCGAACATCCAGTTGCCGATTCCCCAGCCGAGGACCGAGCCGATGTCCCGCTTGGACAGCCGAAAGGCCGCAACGTTGGCCAGGAACCTGGCCACGCGGGCTTCGACCTCCCCCACTGCGCGGCCGCTGAACCGGCGGGACACGCGGAGCAACCACGACGCGACCGCTCGTTGTGGTCGTTGATAGAGGAACAATGCACCGAGGGCGACCGTGATCAAAAGGACGCCCACGGTCACCGGGACCAGGTCAAGGCTGGCGCCATATTCGGCGGCCAGTGCCAGACCGGCCGCGGCGACGAGCGCCAGTGAGATGACACCCACCACAACCGTGGCGACCAACGACCACAAGGCCAGCGAGTCGCTGGCCCCGAGGCGGCGGAACCACCGGAACCCGTAGACGGCGGCCACCGCTCCTCCGGCCGGCACCGAGTTGATGATCGCCTGGGACGCCAGGGTGATGCCGGTCAGGGTTCGAAGCGATGCGTCAACCCCCCCGGTGGCGAGGAGGCGCCGCTGGACCAGCGCCAGAGAGAGGTACGACCCCCCCTCGACGAGCACCGCCGGGAGGACCCAGGCCCAGCGGAGGTGGTCGAAGATCGACTCGGCACCGGAGAGCTCGTCGGTGTGACTGCTGAGCACCCAGAACACCACGGCCGCCCCTGCAATGCCGAGGATGAAGCGAAACACCGGCCACGCGCGTCGGAACCCCGATCGCGCACGCTCAGCGGGGGCTGGACCCGGTCCGGTGTCCTTGCGAGGTCCGGCGCCGGAAGCCTCGGTGTCGACGGTCTCAGGCATCTGGGTGACCCGACCGAGTGACACGCACCCTCGGCCCGGTGAACATCCTGGCTACTGCAGCACGCCGGAGCCGGGATGTCACGTCGGCGACCGGATGTCCGAGGTGAGCGAACGAGCCGGCGGACCGCCGAACTGCCGGGTCACCGGGGTTTGGTCAGGCGTGATGGGTGGCCGCGAAGGTCAGGAGGCGAGGGGTCTTGTCCTAGGCACCGGTTGGCTGCTCGGGGTCCGGGCCGCCGGGCGGCTTGGCCGGTGCCCGGTGCCCCGGTGACGGAGCGCTAGGCCGGCGGACCCAGCTCCGCCAAGAGGTCGTGCACGAGCCGATCGATCTGGCCACGAATCTGGCGAACCTCTTCGAGGCTCTTTCCCAACGGGTCGTCCAAGTCCCAATCCAGGTACCGCTTGCCCGGGAAGACCGGGCAGCTGTCCCCGCACCCCATGGTCACCACCACGTCGGCCGTCGCGGCCATGTCTGTCGTGAGGCGTTTCGGCACCTCGTGGCTGAGATCGAGCCCGACCTCCGCCATTGCCTGCAGTACAGCCGGGTTCAGCGCGTCGGCCGGTTCTGACCCGGCCGAACGAACGACCACGCGATCGGCCGCATGGTGCACCAACAGCGCCGCGGCCATCTGTGACCGGCCGGCGTTGTGCACACAGACGAACAGCACCTCGGGGATCGCCTCGCTCACACAGCTTCCCTAGAAGACTCCAAGGGTTCCCGAGTGCTCGCGGCGACCCGCGGAAAGAGCGCGACGACGCACGCTGTGCCGACCGCACCGCCGACCAATTCCGCCACGATGAATGCCGGTGCCGAGCTCGGAGAGATCCCCGAGAAGGTGTTGGAGAACATGCGGCCGATCGCCACAGCCGGGTTGGCGAAACTCGTCGACGAGGTGAACCAGTACGCGGCAAAGATGTAGGCGGCCACGCAGGCCGCGACCCTCAACCCCCGACCCGAACGGGTCAACCCGAAGATCACCAGGACCAACCCGAAGGTCGCCAACGCTTCGGCGACCACGTGCGGAGCCGACGCCCGGTGGTGAACGGACCACTCCAGCGCCGGGACCCCGAACATCGCATTGGCCGCAACGGCTCCGCAGACGGCCCCGCCGCACTGGGCGGCGACGTAGGCGACGGCGTCGGAGCTGGAGATGTCACCGAACCAGCGGCTCGCCAGGGTCACCACCGGGTTCAGGTGAGCACCCGATATCGGTCCGAGCACGGTGATGAGGGCGTAGAGCGCGCCGGCCGTCGCCAACGCGTTCTCGAGCAGCTCGATCCCAACGGTGCCCGGCGACAGTCGTTGGGCGGCGATCCCCGACCCCACGATCGCCGCCACCAGCAGTCCGGTTCCGAGGAACTCGGCGAGGGCGCCTCGGCCCCGTTGCGTCATCGCGACACCCGGTCGACGATCGGTCGGTCAGTTGGCCATCGACGCGGCTGTCGAGCTCGAGTCGTCCACGCAGCACGCCGCCGGCACGTCGGAGTCGGCCAGAACGGTGTAGATCTCCCAGGGTGCGCCGTCGGGATCGGTGACCCAGACCTTGTCCTGGACCGCGTAGCAGCACGTCACCTCGTCCTCTACGACCACCTCGAGGCCGTCGGACGACAGGCGGTCCTGGGCCGCCTTCACCTCCTCGACGCTGTCGACCTCGACTCCCAGGTGGTTGACCGAACCCGGGCCCCCGCCCCCTTCGATGAGGACCAGCTTGAGCGGCGGCTCGGCGATGGCGAAGTTTGCGTAACCGGGGCGGAGCTTCGCCGGGGACGTGGCAAAGACCTTGGAATAGAAGGCCACCGCGGCGTCGAGATCGGACACGTTGAGAGCCAGCTGCACACGGGACACGTCGGCCTCCATTAGATTGATGATTGTCAATCCATATTGTCGCTGACATATCCATAGTTGTCAATGGGAGCCACATGACCAGCGCACGACCCACCTCGCGAAGCCGCCCGACCGAGGAACTTTGCTGCCCCCCGCTGACCGACACTCCGATGACCGAGGAGGAAGCCGACCAGCTCGCCTCGATCCTGACCGCACTGGCGGACCCGGTTCGGTTGCGACTGCTCTCGATCGTGGCCGCCCAGGGCGAGGCCTGCAGCTGCAACCTGGAGGGCCCCCTCGGGAAGAGCCAGCCCACCATCTCGCATCACACCCGGTTGCTCGCCGAGGCGGGATTGATCACCGGCGAACGGCGCGGGAAGTGGACGTGGTGGAGCCTGGTGCCCGAGCGGTTGGCGCTGGTGCGCCGCCTCCTCGGCGGGTCTTAGAGCCCGGGAGCCTCGGGGCTGGCCGGAGCGGCCCGAAGGCTCAGTGGATCAACTTGATGTAGTCGAACATCGGGAGGTACAGGCTGATGATGATCGCCCCGATGACGACGCCCATGATGACCACCAGGAAGGGCTCCAGGATCGATGTCAGGTTGTCGACCGTCTGGTCGACCTCGCCGATGTAGAAGTCCGACACCCGCTGGAGCATGTCGTCGAGGGCACCGGTCTGCTCTCCGACCTCGACCATCTGGACGATCAGGGTCGGGAACACTTCGAGCCGGCTCATCGGCTCGGCGAAGGAGTTCCCCTCGCGCACCCTCGCCTTCACCTCCATGACCGCATCGGCGATGATCGAATTCCCCGACGCGTTGGCGGTGATGTCGAGAGCCTCCATTGCCGGGACACCGGCGGACAGGAGCGACGAGAGGGTTGATGCAAACCGGCTCAGAGCGGCCTTGTGGGTCACCGGGCCGAAGATCGGTGGGCGCATCTTGAATCGGTCCCAGACCCTTCTCCCCTTCTCCGTCTTGATGTACCGCCGGAAGAGGAGGGCCGCCACCACCAAGGAGAGGATCACCAAGACGACCCGCCAACTGGCCACTGTGTCGGAGATCGAGATGAGGATGCGGGTCGGGAGGGGAAGCTTGCCGCCCAGGCTCGTGAACAGCTTCTTGAAGATCGGCACGATCACAACCATCATCACCGTCACGATCACTGTGATCACGCACACGACGATGATCGGATAGGTCATCGCGCCCTTGACCTTGCGGTTGAGTTCCACCTGCTTTTCGAGGTTCTCCGCGATGTTCTTCAAGACGATGTCGATGCTCCCGCCGATCTCGCCGGCCGCGACCATCGAGATGTACAGGTTGTCGAAGACCTTGGGGTGCTTGGCCAGGGCGGCCGATAGTCCCAGCCCCGAGTCGAGATCGTCGTGGATGTGTCGCAGCGTGATGGCGAACTGCTTGTTCTCGACCTGTGCGGCGAGCACGGCGATGGAGCGACTGATCGAGAGCCCGGAATCGACCATGGTGGCAAACTGCCGCGTGAAGACCGCCACCTCCTTCGGCCTCACTCGGTCCGAGAGCCCCGGGATGATGATCTCGGTCTTTAGTCCCTTCCCCTTGGCCGGCTGGACCGAGACGGGCAAGTACCCCATCTCGCGCAACCTGGTCACCACGATGGGGATGCTGTCGGCCTCGAGCTTGCCCACGACGAGGTTGCCCATCTGGTCGCGCACCTTGTAGTCGAACGTCGTGGTCACTTCGTTTCTCCCTTCGGGAGACAGCGCCGTGGTCGGGGCCGCACCGGTCCCGTCATGCGATCCCCTGGATGTGGCTGCGGAAGTCTTCTTCGTCCCGACACCGGTCAAGCCCCATGTCCACCGAGATCACCCCTCGCTGAACGAGGGTGGCCAGGTTCTGGTCCATCGTCTGCATGCCGAACTGTGACCCGGTCTGCATGAGCGAATAGATCTGGTGCGTCTTTGCCGCCCGGATCAGGTTCTGAATGGCCGGCGTGCACACCAATACCTCGGCGGCGACCGCCCTACCGGAACCGTCGACGACCGGTATCAGCTGTTGGGTCACCACCCCGCGCAGCGACGAGGCCAGCTGGATCCGGATCTGCTCCTGCTGGCTCGGCGGGAACACGTCGATCACGCGATCGATGGTGCTCGGCGCGTCCTGCGTGTGCAGGGTCGCGAACACCAGGTGGCCGGTCTCGGCCGCGGTCAACGCCGTCGCGATGGTCTCCAGGTCCCGGAGCTCGCCGACCAGGATCACGTCGGGGTCCTGGCGCAGCACGCGGCGAAGCGCCTCGGAGAACGAGAAAGTGTCGGAACCGACCTCGCGCTGGCTGATGACCGAGCGCTTGTGGGTGTGCAGGAACTCGATCGGGTCCTCGACCGTGACGATGTGGAGCGGCTTAGTCCGGTTGATGATGTCGATCAACGACGCCAGCGACGTCGACTTTCCCGAACCGGTCGGCCCGGTGACGAGCACGAGCCCGCGTCGCAGGTCGGTGAAGCTCTTGACGGATTGCGGCAGGCCGAGGTTGTCGAACTCGGGAATGTCGTGTGGGATCGGCCGCAGGGCAACCGCCACGGTGCCGCGCTGGAAGGCGACGTTGACACGGAACCTCCCGACACCGGCGACCGAGTGCGACGTGTCCAGCTCGTGCTCGGCCTCGAAGCGCTCCCGCATGGTTTGCGGAAGGACACCGAAGATCATCTCCTGGAGCGTTTCGCCGTCCAGCGGCTCGATGTCGTCCATCGGCCTCAGCGCACCGTTCAGCCGAACCGTCGGGGCCAGATTCGCCGACAGATGGAGGTCCGACGCGCCGACGTTCACCACGTAGCGAAGCAGGTCGTCAATGTGGAGGCGGAACCCCACGTCGCTGGCCCGGCGACGCCGGAACGACGCCGACCCTCCGAGGGTGTCAGCGAGCGAGGGCGGGCCGAGCTCCTCGGACTGCCCGTCGTCGGGGACCCTCGCCATGGTCGGGGGAGGCGGCGGCAAGACCAATGGCGGGGGCGGGGGCGGGGGCGGGGGCGGCGCCATCACCGTCGGGGACGGTGGGGGCACCGCGTTGACGACGGCGTCTAGAGCGGTGGGCGTCGGTGGGTCGTCGATCCGCGCGTGGCGGGGCATGACCGCCTCGTCGTCTGGGGTCGGGACGTTCTCGAACGCCGCCGGGTGATCGGACAGGGGGGACACATGACCGGCCTGGCGGGTCGGGGCGGTCCCGTTGCCTGCGTGGGCCTCGGCCGGTTGGACCATGCGGTCCACCATCACCGGGTTGGCCAGCACGGCCACGATCTCGTGACCGAGGATCCCGGCCACGGCCGCGACGTCGTCGGGCTCGGGTGGCTCCGCGAACGCGGTCACCACTTGGTTCCCCGACACCCGCAACGGGATGGCCCGGTACTCGAGGGCCAGCAGGGGCGGGAGGAGCTGTCGGATCTCTCCGACCGGCGGCTCGACCTCTAGATCGACGACCCGCATGCGGGCCAGCTGGCCCAGGGTGTTGAGGACGACGTCGCCCAGCTGGGCCTCGCGCTGCATGAGGACCACGCTGAGCGGAATGTTGTTCTCGGTCGCCTGGACCAGGTACGTGGCGACGACGGACTCCGAGACGAACCCGCCCGCGACCAACGCACGGGCCAGTCGACGGGACCATTCGGCCCGGCCGGCACTCGTGGTCGGGCTCACATGACCACCCGGAGCACTTCTTCGAGCGTGGTGTGTCCCTGGACCGCTCGAAGCAATCCATCGGCGCGCAGTGTTCGCATTCCTTGCTCACATGCCTTTCGTTCGATATCGGCTATCGAGGCCTGCTCGATGATCATTCGGTCGATCTCCTCGGTGACGTTCATGACTTCGGCCAAGACCATCCGGCCGGTGTAGCCGGTGTGGCCACAGGTGCGGCACCCAACGGCGCGGTACAGGGTCGAGATGTCGAGGCCCTCGATGTCGGGTTCGCCGTAACCGGCCGCGTAGAAGTCCTTCTCGGAGGCTTCATAAGCTTCCTTGCACACGTTGCACAGCACCCTCGCGAGCCGTTGGGTGAGCACACTGCCGACCGCCGAGGTGACGAGGAACGGCTCGATGCCCATCTCGGTGAGTCGCAGCGGGGTTGCCGCAGCGGTGTTGGTGTGCAAGGTGGTGAGCACGAGGTGACCGCTGAGGGCCGCTTCCATGGCGATGAGTGCCGTGTCGCTGGACCGGATCTCGCCGATGAGCACGATGTCGGGGTCCGATCGCAGGATCGACTTCAACGCGGAGGCGAACGTGAGCCCGGCCTTGGGGTTGATCTGCACCTGGGTCACGCCCTCGATCTGGTACTCGACCGGGTCCTCGACCGTGACGACGCTCTTTTCCGCAGTCAGGATCTCGGTCAGGGTCGCGTATAGCGTCGTGGTCTTCCCGGCCCCGGTCGGACCGGTGACGACGATCACGCCGTAGGGCTTGTTGTAGGCGTGGGAGAACCTGTCGAGGGTGTCGGACGCGAACCCGAGCTCGGGCAGCGACCGCAGGGTTTGGGTCTTGTCCAACACCCTCATGACCACGGTTTCACCCCACACGGTGGGCAGGGTGACCATGCGCAGGTCGATCTGGCGATCGCTGACCGTGAGCGAAACGCGACCCTCCTGGGGGATCCGGTGCTCGGTGATGTCCATGTCGCCAATGACCTTCAACCGGCTCACCACCGCGTTGGAGATCGTGGACGAAGCAGTGGACGCCTCGTGCATGACGCCGTCGATCCGGAACCGGATCTTGAGGGAGTCGGGCTTGGGCTCGATGTGGATGTCCGACGCCCGTTCGTTCAATGCCTGCAGGATGAGGAGGTTGACGTAGCGGACGATCGGCGCATCCTCGACCACCGACTGGATGTTCTCGATCTCCGAAGCCGTGGTGGACGCCGCCGCGGCGTCCTGGGCGAGCGCCGAGACCTCCCTGGTCGAGTCGCGTGACAGGCGGTTGAACGTGATCAGCTGCGAACGAGTGGCAACGACGGGCTTGAAGTTGCTGCCCATGATCGTCCGCAGATCGTCCATGGCGAACACGTCGGTCGGGTTGGCCATGGCCACGACCGGGACACCGTTCTCGAACGCGATGGGCAGCACCATGTGGTGCTCCGCGGTGGACTGGGGAATGAGGGCAACCGCGGCGCGGTCGATGTTGATCTGGTTGAGGTCGACGAACTCGAGCCCGACCTCCTGGGCCATCGCCCACACCAGATCGTCCTCGGTGGCGATCTTGCGGCTGAACAGGTATCGGGCGAGAGATTCGCCGGTCTCGCCGAGCTGCTCGAGCGCATTGGCCATTGCCGTCTGGGACACACGCCCGGATTCGACCAATAGGCGGGCCAACGGCGGGCTGCCGGGCGGCAACGGCGCGCTCGAGTAGCCAGTCGGAAGTGACTGGTGCTCCGGTGGTGGCTCGGCAAAACCCGGCGGCGGCGGCACCAGCGCCTGCGCGATCGCCGCCGTCTCGGGTGTGGGCGGGGGCGGCACCAGCACGGTGTCGCCCGGGGCCGACCACGATTCGGGTCCCAGTCTGGGCGGCGCGGGTGTGGGCGGCGCGGGTGTGGGCGGCTTGGTCGTGAGCGGGGGCGGCACCAGCACGGTGTCGCCCGGGGCCGCATGCCTCGGTCGGGCCACCTGAAGAGGTCCCGGCGGGACCCCGGTCCGCTCGGGCTGGGGCATACCGGTGAACGGCTTTGCCTCGACCCGCGGCACGGTGGCCACGCCCCGGTCGCCGTTCGGGCTCGGCCCGGCCCGGTCGCCCGGGGGTTCGGGAGAGTACAGGCGGTCGATCGCCCGCTCGATCTGGTCGTCGCGGGCGACCACCGCAAAGAACTCGCGGCCGAGGGCGACCCGGAGGTCGTCCATCGCGACGATGTCGCCAGGGTCGGCCACGGCGATCACGGGCGTGCCCAACCTCCGACCCATCGGGACCGCCCGATGACTGCGAGCGAGGTTTTCGGAGAGGATCGATTCTGCGCCGGGGGCGAGGGCAGTGTGGGTCAGGTCGACGAACCGAAGGTTGTGTTCGTCGGCTAGACGGCGGGCGGTCGCCGTCGCGGTGTCAGTCACGCCTGCCCAATCCTCGTACTAGCGGCCCGGTCGGCACCCCCTCGTGGTGGCGGGGAACCGGCCGACGGCCTCGTTGCTTCGGCATGGCCTCCCCTTCGGGCCGGCCCCGACCCGGTCCCTGGACCCGGGCAGAGCCATGCCGAGGTCAGCTTAGGTCTGCACCCCCCCCGAACTGGGGGACCATCGAGCGCAATTCCGTGCCGCTACCAGGACGTTTTCGTCGACTCGCGGACGCTACAGTCGCCTACGCGATGGAGTCCGCCGCCACCCGCCTGCTGGCCACGGTCGCCAGTGGAGTGGTCGGCCTGGCGATCGGCTCGTTCCTGAACGTCGTGGTCTACCGACTCCCCCGGGGCATGTCGGTCTCACGGCCGCCCTCGCACTGCCCGGCCTGCGACGCCCGGCTCGGGGCACTGGACAACGTCCCGGTGCTCTCATGGCTGGCGTTGCGGGGTCGGTGCCGCCACTGCGGGGCACCGATCTCGCCCCGGTACCTGGTGATCGAGCTCACGACCGGTCTGCTCCTCGCCGGGCTCGCGCTGGCCCTGCCGACCGTCGAACCGATTGCGCCGTTGGCCGCGGTCGCGGCCACGACGGTCGCCATCGTCGCGATCGACCTCGACGGGCTCGCCGTCCCAGGCGTGCTCGGGTGGATCGCCCTCGCGTTCTCGGCGTCGCTGATCGCCGTCTCGATCGCCGGCCACGCGCCAGGGCGGCTCGGCTGGGCGGGAATCGGCGCCGGGGCGTCGGTCATCGCGTGGGCGCTCCACGAGGTGGTTGGGCGGCTCCGGAGCGTCGAGCCCCGATTTCCGGGGCTCGCTTCGTGTGCGGCGTGGGGCGGGGCGGCCGGATGGATCGCCCAAGGTGGCGGGCTGGCCGTCGGGATCGGGCTGGCTCTCCTGGCGCTGGCCGGCCCGCTTTTTCACGAGGCGAAGCGACGCGGGGCCATCGCCGTTGCCGGGGCCCTGACCATCGTGACCATCGTGGCCGGCGCGATCGCGTCTCGATAGGGACGCGCCGGGCCGCTACGAGATGCCGGTCCGAACCAGACCGCGCCGCTCGAGCACCACCCGCAGGTCGTGTGGGTTGGTCGCGGTCTCGAGCGCCTCTTGGAGGGTGATCACGCCCTCCTCCATCAGGTTGGCCAGCGACTGGTCAAAGGTCCGCATCCCGTAGTACTCGCCCTCGGCGACGATCTGCTCGATCTCAGAGGTCGTCTCCGGATCGAGGATGCACTGCCGGATGCGCCCGTTGACCACCATGATCTCGAGGGCCGCGATTCGGCCCGAGCCATCCGCCTTGCGCACCAGCCGCTGCGCGACCGTGCCCTTCAGGGAGCCCGCCAGCGAGATCCGGATCTGTCCCTGCTGGTGCGGCGGGAAGAAGTCAACGATACGCGAGATGGTCTCGGTCGCGTTGATGGTGTGCAGGGTGGTCATCACCAGGTGACCCGTCTCCGCCGCGGTCAGCGCCGCGAACGCCGTCTCCCGATCGCGCATCTCGCCGACCAGGATCACGTCGGGGTCCTGGCGGAGCACGACCCGCATCGCCGTGGCGAAGGAGTCGGTGTCGAAGCCCACCTCTCGCTGTTCGATCGCCGAGAGTTGGTCGCGGTGGAGGTACTCGATCGGGTCCTCGATCGTGACGATATGGCAGGCCCGGGTCCGGTTGATGTGGTCGACCATCGACGCGAGGGTGGTCGTCTTCCCCGAGCCGGTCGGCCCGGTAACGACGACCAGGCCCCGCTGCTCGGCGGCGAGCTCGAAGATGACCCCGGGGAGACCGAGTTCCTCGGGGCTCGCCGGGGCGGCCCGGACTCGTCGAAAGACCAACGCGACCGTGCTGCGCTGGTAGAAGGCATTGACCCGGAAGCGGGCCAGCCCGGGGATGGAGTAGGCGAAGTCGACCTCGTGGTGCCGGTGGAAGGCCTCGGCCACCCGGGGTGGGGCGATCGCCGCCGCGATCGCCGCGGTGTCCTCGGGGTTGAGCGGCAGTTCGTCGACCAGCGTCCGCAACTCACCGTTGATCCGCATGCGCGGAGGTGCGCCGGCCTTCAGGTGGAGATCGGACCCGTCCCATTGGTCGAGCAGGGTGAGGAGTCGCTCGAGTTCGGACGGATTCATCGGAGGCTCAGCTTAGGTCCGCCCCTCTGCCCGACCGAGGGACGCTCGCGCCGACGCCAACGATGTCGCCTGGGAGCAGGTGACGAAGAGGCCGGGCCGGACCGGCGGGAAGGTCCAGCTCAGCCGAGGGCCGCGGTGCGGAGCTCGTCGAGCGAAAGCTCGGCCGTCGCCTCCCCACCGCACTGGGGACAGTGCTCGACGTGTCGCCACGAGCGCAGGAGGCGGGTCCCCTCCGCGTTGAGCATGACCACGAAGGACTCCGAGTACGGATCGAGCTCGAGTCCGAAGTACGGCCGCCAGGCCGTGGACGCATTCCGGGCGTCGAGGTTCAGTCCCTTCAAGATGCGGCGAAAGCGCATGCGCGTCGTGTCGAAGAGCCAGGTGCTGTGGCACGACTCGAGGACGAGCGGCACATCGGGGGTGTGTTCCACGACGCGATTTTGCCCGAGGGGAACGACAAATGGACCACGGGACCATTGCGGTTGGATGACGGTCTGTAAATTCCCAGTTCAGAGCCTGTTTTGGCTGTTTTCAGGCCCATCGACCCCGGCCAAAATGCCCAGCTCACATGGGCCCGGCGTCGTGCTTGCGCCCGACCAGGTGCTCCCTCGCGCTGGCCACGTTGACCAGCGCCCGGGCCAGTTCCCGGCGGGTGTCGGCGGGATCGATGACCATGTCGATGTACCCCCGCTCGGACGCCTCCCAGGGTGTCAGGAAACGCTTGCCGTAGTCCTCCTCGAGCAGTCGGCGCTCCTCCTCGCCGGCCGACCGATGGAGGATCTGGACGGCACCGCGGGCGCCCATCACCGCCGGTTGGGCGCCCGGCCAGGCCATGCACAGCGTGTTCCCGAGGCCCTTGGAGTCCATGACGATGTAGGCGCCGCCCATCGCCTTGCGCAGGATCACGGCCA
>Ga0209415_10007425_pt1 | contig 19159 bp, 15 predicted proteins | sample PeaSoiSIISIP2007_FD_187696 | JGI IMG/M metagenome (GOLD analysis project Ga0209415, IMG submission 187696) | Peat soil microbial communities from Weissenstadt, Germany - SII-SIP-2007 (SPAdes) (version 2) | ecosystem: Environmental > Terrestrial > Soil > Wetlands > Peat | place: Germany... | reverse complement strand
TCCGCAATTTCTCTTTGGAAGAGAACTCGATAGCGTTTGCGAAGACGGTGGATGGCGACTTTCAGCCCCCCTTCGCTCGCGCCCATTTCGCGTGCCAGTTCGGCGTAGGGAACTTCGGCCTGACCGAGAAGGAAGACCTTGAGCTTCTCGAAATCGCCAAGGCTGCCGTGCCGGGTGAACTCGTCCCGGAGGCACGAGACGGCCCGGTCGAGCAGCGAAAGCGCCCAGTTCCGTTCGAAGATATGTTCCGGCGTTTCGTTGTCGAGCGGTTCGAACCGGTAGCGTTCCTCGCCGGAGGAGACTTCAAACGGCAGAATGGCGCCGGCGCCCCGTTTCAAGGCCCGTTCCCGATCGGCCTGGTCCGCGAGGAAGTATTTGCACGAGTTGAGGAGGAATGACCGGAATCGCCCCCGGCTCGGGTCGGCACGGTCCAGGTAGCGGCCTTCGAGGATGCGGACGAAGAAGTCCTGCGTCAGGTCCTGAGCCTCTTCCCTCGGGTGGCCGCGGCGGCGCACGTAGGCGTAAACGGGATACCAGTAGTGCTCGCACAGGCGCACCAGCGCGTCACGGCAATCCTGATGCGCGGGATCGCCGGCGGCGACCACCAGGGTCCAACTTGTGGTGGGAAATTCGTTGCGTCCGGCCAGTGTGTGAGATGTCATGGCGCTCCCTTTCGAAGTAAATAAGGAAATCCGTCCACGGAAGTTACAAGCGGGCGAACTCCGCCTTGGCTTGCTGAAGAAGGGGAATATCCGGATCGGCGTCTTTCCAGAGAGCGAGGAAATCCTGATAGGCGGTCCGGGCTTTGGCAGTCTCGCCGGCATCGCGGAGGGCGCGGGCCAGTTGGAGGCGGGCGGCCGGGCCAGTGGGGTCGGCGAGGACGAGTCCGGGATGATCGAGCATCCTCTGGAACTCCGCGGCGGCTTCGCGGTACTTGTGGAGTTGCTGGTAGGCCAGGCCGCGGACGTAGGTCGGGTACATCGCGCCGTAGTAAGCGTACATGCTGACCCCGGTTGTGGCGAATTCGTAAGCCCTAGACACGGTTAGAAGCTCGATCGCTTTTGCGGGGCTGCCTTGATGGATTGCGAGGAGCGCGCGCAGCGCCGGCGAGTAAGTGAAACGTACACAGGTATCTTCCGGGTACTCTTTTTCAAGCCGCATGACGATGGGAAGGGCCGCCCGCGAATTCCGGGAGAGGGCGAGCGCAAACGCCGGGGAAAATTCCGTATCGCGACCCCTGACGAGCTGCCCGGCAAGCGCGGCGTGCCGCGCCGCCTCGTCGGGATAGCCGTAGAGCGCCTCCCTCATGGCCGCTGCTCCCTCGAAGAGTGCGGCGCTCTCCGCAAAGTGGGCTTGGCGGGCCAGAGTGACTGCTTGCATGGATTGCTGCCGGGACTGCAGGACGCGCCCTTCAAAAGCAGATACGAGAGATTGGAAATGCTCGGAGTCGCCACGAGGCGAAGCGGCGGCCAGTTGCTCGGCGGCCTTGTCCATTCCGCTGCGGTCCCGATTCAAGAAAGCGGCGAGGAACAGCACCGCGAGGTGGTCCTTCGAAGGGAGTTTTCGTTGCGCGACGCGTTGCAAGATGGCCCTCGCCTCTTCAGGCCGATTGAGGAAAAGATAAGACTCGGCGATATTGGTATACCCGATGGTGAAGTCGGGGTCCATGCGAATCGCCTTTTCCCCCTCTTCGATCGATTTTTCGTACTGGGCTGTGCCTTTGGATGTCACTCCGGACAGGAAGCCGTGAGGCACCATGTCCCGTGGGTATTTTGCAATCCATGACTCGCAAATCTGGCGACAGATTTCGAGATTTCGTAACACGTCACGGTTGTAGTTGTAGGTGATGAAATAGTTCTCTTTGTCGGTGACGAGGCCGCGCAGGAGATAGGCTCGGCGGATGTTCTCCGCTGCCAGGCTTTGCTCACCGGAATCGGCGTAGGTCCGCCCGAGGTAAGCGTACCCCATGGCGAATTCGGGGTCGATCTCAGTCGCTCTTTTGAAAAGCAGCAGGCTGTCGGCTTCATTCGTGTGCGACTGCTGCCGGAATGCAGCGGTGTATGACTTCAGCGCCTCAAGAGAGGACGTGGTGACCTCCTCCAGCGGGGCCGCGTTCTTTTGCAGAGCGGCGAGCGTTGCGGCCGATTTCGATTGGAGCCTGTTCGCAAGCCGGCGTAGTTCGTTGAGGATGTCGTCCTTGCCGGCCGCCCGCGATTGTTCCTCGTCCACCACATCTCCGGCGGTGCAGTTGCGGGCGCGAAGGGTAAGCAAATAGCCGGAGCCGGCGTTGGACAGCGAACTCTCGATCACGGCGGCGCACGCGGTGCGCTGGCAGATCTCACGCGCGATTTCCGGAGTCAGGCGGGTCCCGGGAGGTCTCCGCATTTCGCTCAGAGTTTCCGCAACCCGGGCCTCGCCAAGCACGTTCAGGTTTGGTAAGCGTTGGAGCTCGAAGCCAAGGCCCTGACGAAAGGCGCTGTCGAATGACGAGTTGCCAGTAGTATTGTCAACGTCGCACAGAACGATGGTGCTGGCGATGGTCGATTGCGGCTTGGAATCGACTGCGCGTTTGATGAGCCAGGCGGCCGGGATCAGAACCAATGCCGCCGCGGCTACGGCCAGAGGCTTGCGGACGCGCCGTATCCGGCTGGGAGGACCGGCAAGGACCCGCTCCCCCTTCAGGTACCGCTCGATATCGGCCGCAAGCTCGGATGGCGAGGCGTAGCGCCGCTGCGGCGACTTTTCGAGCGCCTTCTTGACCATCCAGTTCAAGTCGCCATCCACGAGTTTTCGCAGGGTGACGGTGTTGGTGCCGCGCCGGGCGGCGATCTCCGTGGCGCCGGCCCCGAGAGTGCTGAGCCTCTGGAGCAGCGAGGGCGCTTCGTCTTCGCGGATAATGCGGAGCATCTCGGCGAAACCGGCCTTCCGCAGCAGAGCGCCATCGAAAGGGACGGCTCCGATCAGCAATTCGTAGAGAACCACGCCCAGCGCATAGACGTCGGTGGCCGCGCCGATTTCGCCGCTGACCACGTCGGCCTGTTCGGGGCTGGCGTACTCCGGCGTGCCCACCATCTGGCCGAGCTCCGTGGCCAGCGTGTTTCCCCCATCGCCCCGGTCGACCGCCCGGGCGATTCCGAAGTCGATCACCTTAGGAACCGGCTTGCCGTCTTCCACCGTCACCAGCACGTTCGAAGGCTTGAGATCGCGGTGAATGATTCCCTTATTGTGCGCGTGCTGGACGGCGCGGCAGACCGGGAGGAACAGTTCCAGGCGCTGGACCGTCGTCAGTTGATGCCGGTCGCAGTGGGCCGTGATGGATGCGCCCTCGATATAGTCCATCACGAAGAACGGTCGGCCGCGCGCGGAAGCTCCTGCGTCCAGGATGCGGGCGATGCCCGAGTGCTCCATGAGCGCCAGGGACTGCCGTTCATGGTTGAAGCGGGCCAGCACCTGGTTGGTGTCCATCCCAAGCTTGACCACTTTCAGAGCGACGCGGCGGCGGATGGGTTCGGTTTGCTCGGCGAGGTAGACGGTGCCCATGCCACCTTCGCCGAGGACTCTCAGGATGCGATAGGGTCCGAAGCTGTCCTGCGCTGCGGGGTCGAGCATGTAGGCGGTCAGAGTCTGAGTATCCGGTTCGCCGGAGGTGATGCCGGAGCCCATAGCGGCGGCGAGCAGGCATGCCGGACACAAGCCCGAGGGATCTCCGGCTTTCAACTCGGCGCGGCATTGCGGACACACGTTCATAATGACCGGCGCACTTAATCTTATCTGAATCACGCGATGACGTGTAACTCCTCGCCGGCGTTTTCCTTATCACGGGCGGAGGGATTAAACATGAAATACAGACAGACTCTGATCCTGGCGCTCGGCTCGATCGCCAATCTTGCGATGGCACAGACAACCATTTCTCCCGCGACAGCGGCAGGACGGGTTATTTACCATGTGACCGATCTTGGTCCGGTGGGGAATCCTCCCGGGCAGCCTTACGCTATCGCCAACAATGGCGTCGTAGCGGGAGCGGCGCAGGCGGGGGACGGCACGATGCACGCGGTGCTGTGGTATGGAGGACAGATGATCGACACTTACGCGAACAGACTGGGAGGACCGAACAGCCAGGCGAATGACCTGAACGATCGCGGCCAGCTTGTGGGAGCAACGCAAACCTCCGATGCGAATAGCGAGGACTTCTGCGGGTTCAATGCTTACGGCCTTCCGGCGGCCGCCAAGGCATGCCGGCCTTTCGTGTGGCGGAACGGCGCCATTACCGAGCTTCCGAACACGTTGGGCGGCGCAAATGCCGTGGCCAACCACATCAACAATCGCGGCGAAGTGGCGGGGCTTGCCGAGACGAGTCAGCCGCAGGAGAAGGGCTGCCCCGTAGGCCGGTTCGCGCCGGTGATCTGGCGAAGCGGCAGTATGCAGGCACTCCCGACCTGGTCCGGCGACCCGGACGGAATGGTCAACGGGATCAACGACAACGGCCAGGCTGTCGGCGCTACCGGCAGTTGCGCGCCGTTCAACCCGAACACGCAGCTTTACCTGTTGGAGTCTCACGCGGTTCTCTGGGATGCGGACGGTTCGGTCCATTTGATCCCGGGCTTCGGCGGCGATGGAGGATTCGGGGGCAACCACGCCTGTGAGGTCAATAACGTCGGTCAAGTGGTGGGCCATTCGGACGTGACGGGAGACGCGACTTTTCACGGCTTCATCTGGAGCCAAGAGACCGGGACGGTTGCGCTTTTACCGTTCGCGGGAGATTTTGCGAGCCTCGCGATCGGTATCAACGATTCCGGGCAGGTGGTTGGCGGATCGCTCGATGAACAGTTCAATTTGCGCGCGATGGTGTGGCAGAACGGCGTGGGGGTCGACCTGAACAGCCTGGTTCAGGCCCATGCGCCTCTCTATCTGCAACTCGCGTTTGCGATCAATGCCAGCGGGGAGATCGCAGGCTTCGGGCAAACCCCCGACGGCGCAGTTCACGGGTTTCTGGCGACCCCGAACGACGGTGGAAACGGCCAGGAGGAGATGACGCACGTCGAAAGGCGCGTGCCGGCATCCGAAAGCGCCCGCAAGCTGTTATTCCAGCGGATCGGAATTCGCGAGCGCTGAACGAATCGGAGTGCGGTCTGTCCCGCCGATGTGGCGGCCGTGGGCGCCGGGAACAACCATCTGGGCGGTTCGAAGCAAGGCTCAGACCGGCGCCCAAAGCCGCGACCGTCATCAAGGACTCAGGGCGCCACGACCAAGATCCTGAAGGTCATCTCGCGGGAACCGGCCGGGCGGCGCGAGTTGAACGACCCGCGCGTGCAGCAGAACATCCGCGAGATGCTCTTAAACCGCAAGACCCAGCTTCTGCAATCCGCGTATATCGAGGTGGCGCGCGACCAGGCCAAGATCGAGAATTTCCTGGCCCGCAGCATCGTGGAGAACGCCGGCAAAGGGAAGTAGGACAGGCCTCCTGGCCTGTCTTGTCAGTACCGCATGAGGGCCATGAATCCGAAATCCATGTGAAACTGCTGGTGACAGTGGAAGAGCGAGAGGCCGGGATTGTCCGCTGCCACGTCGGCTTCCACGGTCTGATGGGCCGGCACCAGCACCACGTCCTTCATCACATTGGAAACGGCCTTGCCGGCGAAGCGGACGATCTCCATGGTGTGCCGGTGCAGGTGAACCGGATGGTCCATGGAACTCCGGTTGTCGAAGACCAGGCGGTTGCGCGCTCCGCGCTGCAGAACTACGAGGTCGGTCTGGGGGTACGATTTCCCGTTGATGGCCCACAGGTTGCCGTCCTTTCCGGGTTCGATGATGAGCGGAATGCGCGCCTCCGCTTCCACCGCCGGATTGGGGCTGCCAAAGACGGTGTAGTCCCAGCGATGCTCGGGTGGCGGACTCCACTGCGGCCGCCCGTGCGCGCCGGCGTACTCGATGACCGTACCCGCGCCCGCCGCCCGCTGGGCATCGTCTACCTCGCCGAGGATCCACACGCCCGGATTGGTCATTTCGACGATGGCATCCACGCGCTCGCCCGGAGACAGATCGAGCACCGGCGCCTGCCGCACGGTGGGAACGGGATTCCCGTCGAGAGCGACCACCGTAAAGACATGTCCCGGCAGCGCCAGCCGGTGCCCCATGGTGGCGCTGGCATTGAGGACGCGGAAGAGCACCCGCTGCCGGTTGCGGACACCCACCGGTTCGCCCGCTCTAAGCATCTTGCCGTTCACCGAAAAGAGCCTGTAGTTGACATCCATGCGCATGTCCGAGGCGAAATACGGTTCCCACTCGTGGAGCAGAATGGGCACCTCCCGGTCATAGCGCGCGGGGGCGCTGCGCGCGGCAACCACGGCCATTCCAAACTGGCCGGAATAGGCGCCGGCGCGCAGATTGTGGCCCGCCATGGCATGCGTGTGATACCACCGCGTGCCCGATGGCTGCGGCGTGAAGGAGTACCGGCGGCGGTCGCGCCCCTGCACCATGGGCGTGCCCTCTTCGTGCGCTCCATCCACCTCGGGCGGGATGTGGAAGCCGTGCCAGTGCACCATCTCGGGTTGGCGGGTTTCGTTCACCACGTCGATGGCGACCGGCTTGCCCTCGTCCATGCGCAGGACGGGGCCAGGGATCTGCCCGTTGTAAGCCAGGGTTTTGACCGTATGCCCATGGCCGAGATCGGCGGTGATCTCACCGATGCGCAGGGTGATATCGGCAGGAGACGCATCGGTAAAAGCGTGCGCAGTGCCGGAAATGCCGGCGCCGGCCAGAGCCAGCACGTGCCGGCGAGTGAGGCCGGGGCCAGACATGGAAGAGAGACTCAGGGTATCACGACCAGGCCGCCGCCCGTCATGTCGTTGCCCAGGTCCCAGGTTGCTTCGTGCTGGAAGGTGACCGCATCGTACACCTCGATTTCGAAGCCCGCACCGTAAATGTAGAGCTTTTTTCCGTCGGCGGACATGCCGAAACTGTATCGCGTGCGGCAGGGAAACTCGCCGGTGCGGGCGAGACGGCTGGTGGCCAAATCCAATCCCCAGAACTCGCAGCGCTTGTTTCCGCCCGTGCCGTTGGTGCTGACTGTAAAGGCCGACTTCTTGTCCGGCGCGACATGCAACCCGGTCATGGCAACCGGAGCCGGACCGACTGGAGTGAAGTCGAACTTCCTGGTGTTCAAGTCGAAGCGGGCCAGGCCGAAGACGCGGTTATGCACGATGGGGTCGGAGTAGTTGAAGATCGAGACGCGCTGGCCGGGCTCGCTGATGGCCTCCAGCAGTCCTCCGAGCCCGAGGTTCTCCATGGCCGGAGCTTCCGGCTGCGATAAGGGAATCCTTTCCACCAGGCTGAAATCCGCGGAGTTCAGGACCGTCACCGTGGAGCCGAACTGGTAGAGATACTTTCCGTCGGGCGACACCTCGAAGCCGCCTCCGCGGCCGCCCCCACCGCCGCCCCCGCCGCGGCCGCCTGTAGCGCCTCCTGTGGCAGCGGCCCCCTCGGCGTCCGCGCTGCCATCGGCGGCGGGTTGGTCCACGGTCTTGACGATCTTCTGTTGCGCCAGGTCGATGATGGTGTACTTCGGCTTGCCGATTTCATACCGGTCGGCCAGCTTGGTGATTTGCGTCGTGGTGGTGTAGAGTAACTTGCCGTCCGGGGAAGGCGCGCCGCCATTGAGGCGGAACTTGTGCGTGGCATCGTTCAGTACGAAGTGATTCGTAACTTTACGGGTGGCCACCTCGATCACTTCCACGCCGCTGTGGTCGTTCGTGGTGACGAAGATGGTTTTGCGATCGTGCGAGATCCGCACGCTGGTGGGCAGGCCGGTATCCAGGTGAATCTTGTCCGTCACCTTCCCTTGCCCTTCGTCGATCACCAGGACCCAATTCGGATAGGCGCCGCAGAACAGCGTGCCCGCGGCGGCGGAAACACACGAGAGGCTCAGCAACGCGATCAATGGTTTCATAGTCGTCTCTACGGAAAGACCAGGTCCAGATTGCGCCAATCCTTGGTGGCGGCGGCGCACTTACTGGCCCAATCCGGATAGTTATTCAGGTGATCGGGCACCTGCGCCGGCCAGAAGCAGGTCACATAGCAGTCGTAGATATCCCGCTCGACGGGCTGGCAAAGTCCGGCGGTGCCGCCGGCCGAATCCACTTCCCACCCCGGTGAAAACGCCAGCGCGCATCCCATGGGGACGTGCGGGCGCTGCTGCGGCGCCGGCTGATTCTGCAGAGCTACTACATCCGCGTCCATCGCCGAAACCAATCCGTCGATGCGCCGGGCCTTCTTGTTGATCGCCTTCAAGTGCCTCAATTGAGTGCTTTCCTTTCTGCGAATTTTTCCAGAAACTCGGGATTCTGCGCGCTGATGGCGCCGAAAATCCGCAAACATGTATCGGTCCAGTCGCGAATCCAGTCGCAATAATGCAGGTTGGGATGGCCCGTATCTCCGTAGCGGACAAAAGCCTCGTGGTGACACCCGCCGGCGCACAGCGGACGGGCCCAGCAGGTGCGGCAATCGTATTTGTTATTGATGTGGCCGCGATTCAGGAAGTCGGCCTGCTTGGCCCGGTCCACGCCGGTCGCGATATTGCCCAGTGAGTGCGTATCGGAATCCACAAAGCGATGGCAGGGCGCGATATCGCCCGACGGACCTACTCCCATCAGCCCCAAAGCAGCCCCGCACGGATGGGACTTATTGACTCCCTGGTATAACTCCGCGATGGTGTCGCTGACATTGGAGAAGCCGTGCATTTCTCCGCGCAGCGCGTATTCCAGATATTCGTCCGCGAGGATATGGAACTCTTCGAGCACTCCATCCATGCCGCGCTCGCCGATCGCGTACAGGCGGTCGGGAGACGTAGTCACCGGGGCGAATCCGACCTCGTGAAATCCCAAGTCGTCCTTCAGGTGCCGGAAGATCCGCACCACATCGGTGACCCCCTTGGTGAGCGTGACGCGGGCGGTGATGGGCCGGGTGCGGTGATTCTGAATCAGGGCTTTGACCCGCGGCGCGATGATGTCATAGCTGCCCTTGCCATTGGCGAAAACGCGCAGCTTGTCCTGGAGGTCGGGCGGGCCATCCATGCTGACGGTCACGCCCACCCGATTCTGCGAAAGGAACTCGATGATGGCGGGAGTCAGCAGCGTGCCGTTGGTGGTCAGGCTGAAGTCGATTTGGCGCCCCTGCTCCGCGGCGCGCCGGCTGGCGTATTTCACCACCTGCTCCAACAGCGGAAAGTTCATGAGCGTTTCGCCGCCGAAGAAGGTAATGTGAACGGCTTTGCGGCCGGACGATTGTTCGAGCAGGAAATCCACCGAGGCCTTGGCCGTCGCCATGTCCATGAACTTCGGCTTGCCTTCCGGCGTGGCGACTTTATCGTCGCCGAATTCGTAGCAATACTGGCAGGAGAGGTTGCATTGGTTGGTGAGATTCATCACCAGGGATTGCAGAGGAAAATCCGAAGGAGGGGCTTCCAGCGGCTCCTGGATCGAGTCAGTTGCCACGATCACCCGTGCACGAAACAATTCCTGGACCAGCTCCGTGGCATCGTGGTATGCGAAGTCGCGTTGTGTGAGCTTCCCGATCAGCTCCTCGTGGGTGGCCGCGCCCTCGGACAGGAGACTCAACACTGCAGCGGCCGAAGGGTCCATTTCGAAGATTGCGCCAGCCGGGACCAAGTATAGAAACTGGCGCCCGCCGGCCTCAAACGGATGGAACTCACCGAGCCGGTACGTGCAAGTCTGAGTCGCGGTCACTTGGACACCTCGGGTTGATCCCAACGAATGTAAGTCGGGACGGTCACCACCAGGTAGGACTTACCCACCAGCGGCTTGCCTTCTTTGTCCTTTTCGTTTTTGGCGGTGGCCACCACCCACACATCGCCGTAGTTATTGCGGCTGAATTTTCTCTGGGGATTCGGTCCATCGAGACTGGGAGTGAAGAGACCGCTGCCGTTCAAAGTGCCGACGAACTCTTTGTCGTCGTCCCCGAAGACCGCGTAGAACTCTTCGACCGACCAAGTCACGTCTACCGGGCCCAGCTCGACGTCGTCGGCGGTACGCAGTTTGCCGTCCTCGCCCCGTTGGTAGGCCATGGCTTCGAACTGCTGATAGCCTCGGGGGTGCACGGATTTCTCGTCGCCGCCCAGGCGCGCCATGGAGGCCTCGGGCAGGACCTTGAGGTAGTCCACCTTGTCGTAGACCGCCAGGGCGCCTTCCAGAACCGCAGTGCCTAACATCAGATCGCGCTTACCCGGAACCGCGTTGGCGGCCACATCCACCGTGGCCACGATCTCGTTAGGAGTGTGCGACACGATGGACTTCACGGCGAGGCCCGCGCCGAAATCCAGATCGGCCGCGGCCACTTGCGCCGGAAGGTTGGCGCCGATCACACGAACGCGGAGCGCCTGGGAGCCGGCCTTGAGTGAGTAGCGGTCCACGGTCAGCAGCATGGGCTCGGGACCCACGCGCCGGAGTTTCACGTCGACGCCGAATTCCTGATACTCGCCCCAGAACCAGCGGCCCTCGGCCGAGGTCTGATCGGGCGCAATCCACAAGGCTTCGCGCATCTCGCTGGAGGGATCGTCGGGCGCTCGATTGGCGGCTACCGTGGTACTTTTCGATCGGCCTCGCCATGCGTATCCCGTATAGACCAGCCCCGTGCCTGTTCGCGTGATGGCGGGCCCGCCGTCGACCGATTGGAGCTTCGCCGTGGTTGTGAACTCGTCGGGATTGGCGCCCTGGGCGATGGTCAATTCGCCGAAGTACTTTCCGTGTCCCAAAACATGCGCGGAGATCAGCCAGCGTCCGGTGATGCGCGGCGCACGCATGCGCGCCCGCCAGGCCGCCCACTCGGGTGTATGGAGCCCGTAATTGGCGCCCAGGAAGTCGAGAGTCGTGTCTAGGGATATGGTGGGAGCCGGCGTGTCGTTGGCGGCCGCGGCGGCGGCCCTGCCGCGACCGCCCGGGGCGGCGGTTGCCGCGCCACCCCTGCCTGCGCCGTTACGGCGGAAAGCGGAGTCGGCCTGGGTATAGAGGGCGGAGTGAGTATCCGCCAGAAGCGACCACTCACTCCTGGTTCGATGCCACTGGAATACACGTCCCAGGGCATGGCAGTTGTTGCAGGTGGAGCGCACCGATTCGTTGGGGATCACCTCATCTTGAGTCCGGTGCTCGGTCATGTACATGACCGGCTTGGCTTCCTCGGGCGCCAGACCGTGGGTAGCACTCAGTGACTTGACGATCGCCTTGGCCTCAGCGGGTTCGAGCGTCAGGCCGTTCAGCCGGATCATCCGCTTGATGGCTTCTTCCCAGCCCTCGGGAGTCGTTCGGATCCAGGAAATCCGGGTGAGGTTTCCTTTCTCGTCCTTGGCGTGGCAACTGGAGCACTTAGCGATCACCAGCGCATCAGTAACCGGTATCCCGTCTTCCGTGGGCTGCGCAACGCCAGCGCCGCGGCCGCCTCCCCCACGGCCGCCTCCTCTGCCCTGCGCGTACGAGGTTGTCGCGCCGAGAATGACGGCTACGGCAACAACTGCGAATCGGTTCCCCATGGCGGTCTTCTCCCTCGGCATTAGAAAGTGATGCGGCCGGTCAATTGAACCTGTCGCGGGCCGGCGCCCTCGGCGGATTGCAGGCTGGTGATGGTTCCGAAAGTGGAGGCGTTCAGCGTCAGGCCCGGGTTGCCGTAGTTCGGATGATTCAACGCATTGGCCGCCGCAATTCCGACCCGGAGATGCAAACGTTCGGTAAAACTGATGCTCCGGAACAAGGATAGCGAGACGGCTTGCGTGCCGGGACCATTCACGGCTCCGACCGGCTCCGTACCGAAGCGGCCGATATTGTTCGCGGGTACGGCAAACGCCGCCGCGTTCAACCATTGCGCGGGGCCCTGAGTGGCGGGATAGAGTGGCGCACCCAGCACGCTGTCCACACGTCCGCTGCCCTGCAGGTTCGGGAAGTTAGTGCCCGAAGGATCGGCGCCGCTGGCAACTACGGTGAGGAAAGGCCCGGTTTGGAATAACAGGACGCCGGCCAACTCCCAGCCGCCGGCCAATTGATTCACGATGGCGTGGCCGGTATGCCCGAATGGGAGGCTGTAGAGGAAAGTGGTCTGGAAGCGTTCGCGGCGCGTGTAGGCCACGTTTCCATAATCCAGGTTGGGGTTGAAGGGGTCGCTGAGAGTGCCGCCGCCTTCGCCGGCAAACCCGCTGGGAGCAAACCCGCCGCCGTTCGAGAGATTCTTGGCGTGGTTATAACTCACCTGGAACTGCAGGCCTCGGTACATGCGTTTGTTCACAGTCAGAGTAAGTGCGTTGTAGTTGCTGCGCGCGCCATTGGTCAGATAGATGATCTGCGCCAGCAGGGGATAGGGCGCGCTCTTGGTGGCCGTGGCAAAGCCGACGGTATTGACTGGAACCTGGTCGGGATTCGTGGTGACGCCCAGGTTAGTACCGTGGCTGCCGTCGTAGGAGACGCGCAGGCCCGTCTGGAAGCCTAGATCGCGCTCCACCGTGAAGTTCCATTGCTGCACATAGGGGTCTTTGTAATGAATGTCTCCCGCCAGGTCAAACACCTGCGATCCCGGCTGCGCGAGGTCGGCGGGGAGCGCATATGGGAAACTGTAGAGCGGCTTCCCGTTGACAATCTGGTTGGTAAACTTGGCCACATCGCTGGCTTCCACAGCCCAGGCCGCATCGATCAGGCTGCCGAGCTCGGTTTCGATGAACTTTCCATACCCTCCGCGGATGACCGTTTTGCCGTCGCCGGTGACACGCCAGGCGAATCCAATGCGCGGCGCGAAATCGAATTTCTCCGAGTAGCGCAGGCTTTGCGGCAGGCCGGCTTGGGTGGCCGTCAGAATGGGCGTCGGCGCGATGGATTGAGTGAATGCCGGATTGACCAGGGGCACGGCAGCGTCCGGAATCACCACGGCCCCATGCACGGTGGCGCCGTTCTCGACCGAGGAGGCGTCGAGCAGGAAGTTAGCCGTGTTGTTGTAGTGATCCCGGAACGCGGGATGGTATTCCCAGCGGAGGCCGAAGTTCAAAGTGAGCCGCTGAGTGATCTTCCAATCGTCTTGAGCGTAGGCCGCGTAGTGCTTGGCGTAACCGTCGGTGTCCGGATTGAGAACCGTGGCCATTCCGGAGCTGTCGGGAATGCCCAGCAGAAATGCGCCGAACGGACTGCCGATCAGGGAGCTGGTGACGGAGTTGTTGAACGAGTAGGATCCCATCCGGCTGCTGGCGAATACGTTGGTGTAGAGCCCGGTCAGGTAGCGGAAGTCACCGCCTATTTTCACGGTGTGCCGCCCGCGCGTCCAGGTGAGATTATCGATTACCTGGGCGGTATTGGTTCTGGAAATAGACGTCGTGCCTCCGGTGGTGCCGGTGAAGCCGGTAACCGAAAAGCTGGGAGCGGCCGCGCCGGGCGGCGGCGGTCCCGCCAGTTGCAACCCCAGCGCCTGCTGGATGCCGATCGACGTATACGCATAGTTGGTGCCGGTATTCGAGCCGGTGTATCCGACGCGGGCCTCGTTGACCAGGTGCGGGTTGATCACATAATTGTGGGCGACGGTGAGGCCGTAGTCGTTTTCCAGCGCGTCGCCTCCCCCGAGGTTGACCGAACCGCTGGGCGCGCTGAGTGTCTCTCTACGCTTGTAGGTGACCCGGGCGAATGCCGTTTGTTTGGACGTGATATTTTGATCCAGCCGAAAGTCACCCTGGTTACTGCCGATGGGGGTTGGGAACGCCGTCTCATAGTTGTTAGCGATGGCATTGGCAGCGCCGTAATTGGGCAACGGGTCGAAGTAACTCAAGACGGCCGAAGAGAGCGGGGAAATCCGGTTCAGGGGGATCTGATTATTGGGGAAAGGCGTTCCGCCGGACAGGGGGTCTTTGACCACGGTCTTCGGCAGGTAGAGCGAGAGGTCTCCGGTGCGCATGGCGGCAGTAGGCAGGCTATCGATGATCACCGCCTGGTTCGGCCTGCGCAACCCCTCGTAGCTGGCGAAGAAGAACGTGCGGTCTTTCCCGTGGTACAGCTTCGGGACGGTCACCGGCCCCCCGACGAAGCCTCCAAAGTCATTCATGACCAGGTGCGGCACGGCCGCGGCAAATGTGTTTCGGGCATCCAGGGAGGATGTCTGGTTATTCTCGAACAGGCCGCCGTGGAGGAAGTTGGTGCCGCCCTTCGAGATGGTGGTGATATCGCTGATACCGCCGAATTCCGCCGCGTTGTTGATCTCACTTACGCGAATCTCGGCGATGGTATCGAAGGACGGAAAAAGCTCCGAGATGGGAGCGCTTCCTTTGGGACTGACGGTGCTGATGCCGTCCAGGCTGGAGGTCAGCATGGCGGGCTTGGCGCCCGCTACGGAGAGATTGCCGCTGCCATCGGTTTCCACTCCCGGCTGGGTGGTCAGCGTGGTGATCGCGCTGGTGGAACCGCTGGCACGGGAATAAATGGCGACGGGAAGATCGGTCAGTTCGCGCCCCATCTTGGTCTCCGCGATGCTCGAGACTTCGGTATTGATGGGAGCTTCCGCGGCGGCGTTGACGTTCACGATCTGCCCTTGCGACGCCAGGACAAGGTGTGCGTCCTGCCGGATGGTCTGGCGGGCCGTCAGAGTGAGGCCCGAGAACCTAGTTGGTTCGAATCCCGGCGCCTGGATGGTGATTTCATATTCGCCCGGCTCCATGTTCACCAGCGTGTAGCCTCCGGACCCGTCCGTAAGAGTGGAGCGCGAAGCGGAAGTACCTTTGTTCACGGCCTTCACGATGCAATCGGGGATTACGCTACCGGTGGGATCGACAACCGTTCCGACAAACTCGCCAAAGGTCGACTGGCCCCAGGCGATCCCCACAAGACTAAGACTCAGTACGCAGGCGGCGGCCCGCGGAATCAGATTGATGACACTGGACATGTCGGCTTTGCGCCTCCTTTTTCCCGTTTAGACAAAAACCACCCAGTCACTCGGGGTGTTTCATGTGCACGACGTGGCAGGGACGTTGACCAGGCTTGCTGACGCAGCAGCTATCCAGACGAGGGGAACCCAGAAAAAGGCTTCGCAATCGGAGCGAATTCCAAAAACGGTGTAATATCTGTACCACGAATGCGAAGAGCTGTCAATACAAATTCTCACGGTAAGAGTCATCGTAAGAACTCCACGCGCACGTGGTGGCCTTCGGGGCCCTTTGGGCCGGAGTGTATGATAAATCATATGAAGCGTACGACTTTAATACTGGACGACCGAAGGTTGATCGAATTGAAGCGGCTCGCCGCAGAGCGCGGCGAAACCATCTCCGCGGTGGTGGACCAATTCCTGGCGGAGGGTATCCGGCGCGCTTCCGCTCCCCGGAAGCGCGGCCGTCCGCTTCCCGTCTACGACATGGGGGAACCACTCGTGAATCTTGCGGATCGCGACCAGTTGTGGGAGGCCATGGAGCGGGAGTGAGGTTTCTCATCGACACCAACATCCTGCTCGATGCGGCGAATTCGGGAAGTCCGGAGCACCAGGCAGCGAAGGGTTTTCTCGATAAGCAACTTCGATCCGGAGATCCCTGGTGCACCACCTGGCCGATCCTTTATGAGTTTCTTCGCGTGTCGACGCACAGCCGGGTATTCCCAAAACCGCTGAAGCCGCGACAGGCCTTGGATTTCATCGCCAGTCTGGCGTCCCGGGAGGAAGTGGCGATCCTGATGGCGACGGTCCGCCATCTGGAAGTCCTGGAGGGCATCGTGGGCGGGCTCAGCCATCCGGCCGGGAATCTCTTCCACGATATTCACACCGCGACCCTCATGCGCGAGCATGGTGTCCCGGAGATTATTACGGCGGACACCGACTTCCTGCAATTCAGCTTTCTGCGGGTGAGCAACCCGCTGCTGCGGCGGGTTTGAACTGGGATCTCTGACAGGTTGGCTGAAAAGCGGGACGAGGGCGTCCCGCGCGGACCAGGAGGTCCGCCCTACTTGGTGCGGCCGATTTCGTAGACGTAGATCACGTGGTCCATGGATCCCGTCTTCACGTGGACGACTTCGGACGACTTCCAGCCTTTGACGGGGAACTCGTTCGAAACCACGCGGGCACCGGGTTTCAGGTACTTCTCCAGGTTGGGCTTCAGACGCTCGTTGGAGCTGGTGAGGAAAAACATGGTCACCACGTCGGCGGGGCTGAGGTCCACGCGCAAGGCGCTGCCCTCGATCATGCTGACGCGATCCTCCAGGCCCAGGGCCTTGATCTTGTCGCTGGCCTTCTGGCACAAATCCGGGAGGATCTCCACGCCGACCGCACGGGCTCCGAATTTCTGCGCGGCGGTGATGACCACGCGCCCGTCGCCCGAGCCCAGATCGTAGACCATGTCGCCGGGCTTGACGCGTCCGGCCTCGAGCATTTTCTCAACGACGATCTGAGGGGTGGGAATGTACGGCGCCAGGTTCTCGGCCGTGCCAAACTTTTGCGCGGCTACCGGCCAGACGGCCGATACCAGGAGCAGAGCAGTAGGGAAAAGCCGCATGAGTTATTGGGAGACAGCGTTACCGCCTCCCGACCTCCCGAACTTTAATTTTACTATACGGCCCATGATTTCGGTCCAGGAGAAAAACAGGTCGCGCGGACGCGTGATGGTGAACTCGATGCCCTTCAGGTATTTTACGGTATTGCTGATCGCGTCCCGCCAGGGATTCACCTGGGGATTCAGGTTGTAATTCATGTAAAAGACGGGAAGCTTGACGTCGGCAAGCTGTTTCAGTGTGTCCGGCGACAACCCATCCTCGGTGGTCACCTTTGGCCCGGCGAAAATCACCGCATCCGGCGGTTTTTCATCCTTCAACTCCTTGGTGATGAGGCTGGAAAGGAATTCGCTGTCGCCGTGCTTCTGGCCCAACTTCTTGAGATCCACGGTGCCGAGATTGAGGGAAGTGAGCGCCTTGCCCAAGGCCGGAAAGTCGATTTGGGATACCCCTTCCTGGCGGTAGATGATGCGCTGCTGCTGCATGTTGTACGCAACAATCGAAAACTTGCCGATGCGCGGCTCGCGCTGGATATTCCGGAGGATGGAGATCAGAGCGTTGGTGTCCAGCGGCTGCAGAGTGGCCGAGGCCGAATCCTGGGGAGCGAAATTGACCACCACCTTCACGTTCAACGGTTCGTCCTGCTGCTGCCGCACCACCGGGGCTTCCTGCTTGAACGGCTCGGTGTCCACCGGCCGGACAGCCAAAGAAGGGATGTCGAGCGCCATCTGCTTGTCCTTGGACGGCAAGCTGGCTTCGATATCCCAGTAGAAGGAGCAGATGCGCTCCGCGCGGTCGCGCATCAACCAGTCGACGTGGTACTTCCCCTCGCCGACATCGAAGGTGCCGGTGAGGTAGGCCGGACCACCGGCGTCTTCCTCGATTGCGGGCACCGAGATGTGCTGCGAGAAGTAGACCGGTTCATCGGGATGGCCTTCCGGGGTCACGCGGAAGACCATGGTGAGCTGGTTATCCGAGCCCGCCAATTCCCTGAGCGGAACGCTTACGTCGTACCCGGCGTGATACTTGAGATCGAACCCCAACGAGGGCTTATTGGTGGTGACGGTACACGGGAGGTCTTTGCGAACCTCCTGGGTTTCCAGGATGGCGGCATCCGACGTGAACAACTGGACGGTGCCTCCGGGACCGGAAACCGGCATCAGCACTTGTGCGGACACAGCCCCCGCGGACAACACCAGCACACACAAGCGGTGGTGCACCTTCCCGAATCGTTCACACCCAACCAAGCACCTGGACATCGCCATGAACCGTGAGCACCTGTGGTACCAAGGCTACACTGTGACGCTACAGCTTTGTTCTACGTATTATGGTCGCAATTTCAAAAGTCTGCAACGGGAAAACGACCGAATCTGTTAATAACGTTGGTGTAGTTCTCGACATGTGCATCTATCGGCACTTTTTGCACGTTAGAATAGGCTAGACGGGAAGCTGCTCATGTTCTGGATGGACCGCGGCAAGACGCAAGGCGACGATGTCCCGGCGCCGGAGGGGCTTTCGCCCGAAGTAATTGTCAGCCCCGATACGCGCCGTGCGGAGCGGATTCCACCGGGTCAATCGCGCACGCGCAAATGGCCGGTGCTGGACGCCAGCGGCCCCCCGGCAATCGACCTCGCCACGTGGCATTTCCGGATCTCGGGGTTAACGGGAAGGGAAATCACGTGGAACTGGCAGGAGTTCCTCGGCCTGCCGCGCGTCAAAGTGTTTGCGGACTTCCATTGCGTGACGCGGTGGTCCCGATTGGGCAACCTGTGGGAGGGAGTGTCCACCCGCGAGCTGGTGCGGCTGGCGGGAGGCGCGCTTCCCGGCGCCCACTACGCGATGGCGTACGGATACGACCGGGGCTGGACCACCAACCTGCCGCTCGAAGACTTCCTGGCCGACGACGCTCTCGTGGCAATTCTCCACGACGGTGAGTCCATTTCGGCCGAACACGGCGGGCCGGCGCGCCTGATCGTTCCGCAACTTTATGCGTGGAAGAGCGCGAAATGGGTGGCTGGGGTGGAACTGATGGAGAAGGACCGGGCGGGCTTCTGGGAGAAGAACGGATACCACATGCGCGGCGACCCCTGGCAAGAGGAGCGCTACGGCTACTGAACCGCGGAGACGGTCCGGCGTTTCACGCGGTAGCGCGAAACGTAAGCGGCGCCGGAAGGCGCGGGCTCGGGCGGCGATGCCGAGTGGATTTCGTCGAGCATGCTGGTGACCTGGATCGCCGAGGGATCGAATCCGTTGGCTTCCAGGGCGCGCCGGACCTCGTCAATTCGTTCCGCGTAGGCCGGGAATTCCACGAGGGTGGCGGCTTCCGTTTCCTCGTGACGATCGGGATAGACGAACACCACGAGGGCGTCGTGATAAATCTGCGGGTTGATGGGAAAGCCAACCTGCGCCAGGGATTCGAGCAGGGATTCCAGGCGGCGCGGGTCAACGCTAATCGAAAGGGAAACGAGGGCACCTTCGCTACCCGACAGCGAAGGGCCCGACGGCACGGTATCGGGCCAGACGCGCATCATCATCCTCCAGCATCCGGCGAAGGGGCCCGGCGACAACAAAAAACCCTGGAGCCCAAAGGCGCCAGGGTCGAATGTTCTCGAACAGACCGACTCACCTTTAGCACTTTTTTTCGTGGTTGCAATTAGCTGGGCCTG
>Ga0209415_10007423_pt1 | contig 19164 bp, 18 predicted proteins | sample PeaSoiSIISIP2007_FD_187696 | JGI IMG/M metagenome (GOLD analysis project Ga0209415, IMG submission 187696) | Peat soil microbial communities from Weissenstadt, Germany - SII-SIP-2007 (SPAdes) (version 2) | ecosystem: Environmental > Terrestrial > Soil > Wetlands > Peat | place: Germany... | reverse complement strand
GGGGGGGGGGGGGGGGGGCGTCGAGAACAAGAATCGCGCCGCGGGCCGGATTGGTTCGCGCGCGACCCCGTATCCTGAACGCACCGATGCAAGGCGCCGAGCGCAACAATGGGAGGCCAGTTTGCACCTGAAACGTCTTCTGCCGATCGTCGTCGTCCTCGCCGTGGTATCGGGCGTCGCGGCGGCGGCCGAGCCGGCCTCGACCTGGGCCGACATCATGAGCACCAAGAAGCTGGTGACCTGCGTCGTTCCCGCCTATCAGCCCTATTCATGGAAAGACAAGGACGGCAACTGGCAGGGCTTCGCGGTCGAAATGGCCAAGGACGTCGCCAAGGATTTGCACGTCACGCCCGAGTTCGTCGAGACCAGCTTCGCGACGGTGGTGCTCGACCTGCAGAGCGCCAAGTGCCAGGACTTCTTCGGCTTCAACGCCACACCCGAGCGGGCGCTGGCCATCGATTTCGCTGGGCCACTTTACGTCCTTGGCTTCGGCGCGCTCGACCGCAAGGGCTGGCAGGCGCCGGGCGACCATTGGGCTGACCTGAACGATCCCTCGATCCGGGTGTGCTATTCGATGGGCAACAGCTCCGAGCAGCAGATCAAGCGGTTCGCCCCGAAAGCGACCCTGGTGGCGCTCGCGAAGTCCGATGACTGCGCGCTTGCGCTGATGTCGGGGCGGGTTGACCGCTACATCGACGGCATCATGGGCAGTCTCGGTGCCTTGCAGAAAAATCCGCAACTTGGGCCGGTCCACATGATGACGCCGTCATACGCGCTGCCGTCCTATGCGGGCGTGCGGCTCGACGACGGGCGCTTCCAAAAATTCCTCCAGAGGTGGTCCGAGTACAACCGGGCCAACGGCAACATCACGGCGTGGCTGACTGCGGCAATGGCAAGTATCGGCATCGACCCGAGCAAGATCCCACCAGGGGTCGAGTTCTAGCCCGCACTTCGCACGGAGAAGTGTCCCCTAACCGCCCATCCCGCCGAGGAAGCAAAGCACCGAGAGGTAACGCACCGGCGTGCTGAGCAGCTCCTCGGGGCCATGCGGCACGTCGGCCTGGAACAGCAGGGAATCGCCCACGGACATCAGAAACGTCTTGTTCCCGTGGCGGTAGTTGAGCCTGCCCTCGAGCACGTAGATGAACTGGGTACCGGCGCGGTGGAGGAAGGGCACCACACGCGAGCCTTCGTTGTAGCTCATCAGGTACGGCTCGACCGCGATACCTTTCGCCGTCGTCTGGCCGAGCACGCGGTACTCGTGGGCGATGCTGAGCCCGTCACGATGCACCAACGTCCCCTCTCCCGCCCGCACGAAGGTCGCGTCGGTGATCTCGTCGAATTCGCGGAACAGCGACGTTACCGGCACCTGGAGCGCGCGGGCGAGCGCGCGGATGCTCGCGAGCGACGGCGAGATGGCGCCGTTCTCGATCTTCGAGATCATGCCTGGGGAAAGCCCGGCGCGGTGGGCAAGCTCGGAGATGCCGACCGCGGCGCGCTTGCGGAATTCGCGAACCACCTGGCCAAGCGCCGATTCAAGCCGGTTGTCCGCGCGGACCGAGGCCGCGCCGGCGCGCTTGCCCTGGCCCGGGCGGGCAGTGGTATTTGGGCCTTTCGCCTTCCTCACCGTCGTCCTCATGAAGCTGCTACCGCCTGCCACCGAACGCCTGCGCGATGGCGTTTCCTGTCAGGATAGTTTGTTCTTGACAGAAAAGCACCTGGGCATGATTTTCGACCCAGACGATCGACCGCGAAAGTCGCAGCGCCCGAAGACAAGGTGCCGCGGTGGTCATGTCGTGGGGGATGTTCACGATCCGCGACCACTCGGCCGCCGCCGCTGGCGTCCAGCCTTGCTTTCGGCGGGTGGCATGACGTCACGTGTCGCATCGGTGACGCAACGAGGAGCGGGGGGTCTCTCCACCGATGGGATACAGTTGGGATTTCAGTGCGGTTACCCTGCACCCGGAGATGTGGCTGTTGGGGTTCCTTGTCACGACCGGGTATTCGATCGCAACCATCCTCGCTGGTCTGCTGATCGGCGTTGTGTGCGGCACGCTGCTCATGAGCCGCCGTCACATCCTGACCTCGCCGGTGGGCGGCTTCGTCCAGGCGTTTCGCTGCACCCCGCTGCTGATCCAGATCATCTGGTTCTATTACGCGCTTCCCGTGGCGGTGAACGTTTCAATCCCGGCCTGGCTTGCCGCCGGGCTTGGCCTGACGTTCTACATGGGCGCGTTCTCGGCCGAAATCTTCCGCGGCGGCATCCAGTCGATCGACCGTGGGCAATGGCAGGCCGCGCGCGCGATCGGCATGCTGCCATGGCAGGTGATGTGGCGCGTCGTGCTGCCGCAGGCGACGCGGCGCATGCTGCCGCCCTTCGTCAACCAGTCGGTGCTGCAGATCAAGAACACTTCGCTGCTCTCGGTGATCGCGGTGCCCGACCTGATGTACCGCGCCCAGCTTCTTGTGTCGGAGACCTTCCGGCCACTCGAAATCTACACCAGTCTGGGCGTCGCCTACTTTGCCATCCTCTATCCGTTGCAGAAGCTGGCCAAGCGGCTGGAGCGGCGCGATGATATCTGAAGTGCCCCGGGTCGCTGAAGCACAGGCGCCACCCGAGAGGCACGGGTCATCCGCCGCGCCCGGCCGGCAGGCGGCCAGCGAACCGCCGATGATCGAGATTGAGGATCTCCACAAACGCTACGGCGAGCTCGAGGCGGTAAAGGGCGCCTCGCTGCGGGTCGGCCGCGGCGAGGCTCGGTTCATCATCGGACCGAGCGGCTGCGGAAAATCCACGTTCCTGCGTTGCATCAACCTGCTGGAGGCGCCGACGCGCGGGCGCATGCGGATCGGCGAGATCAGCATGACCTTCGGGGCCGGGCAAAAACCGCTCTCGACGCGCCAGCAGGCGGCCTTCCGTGCCCGGGTCGGTATGGTGTTCCAGCAGTTCCATCTGTTTCCGCACATGACCGCGCGCGAGAACGTCATGGAGGGGCCGCGCACCGTGAAGCGGCTGCCGCTCGCCGAGGCGCGGGACATCGCCGACGGCCTGCTCGCCAAGGTCGGCCTCGCGGCGAAACGCGACGCCTACCCGCGGCACCTCTCCGGCGGCCAGGCGCAGCGTGTTGCCATCGCGCGCGCGCTCGCCATGGCGCCCGAGGTCGTGCTGTTCGACGAAGTCACCTCGGCGCTCGATCCCGAGCTCGTCGACGAAGTGCTCGCCGTCATCCGTCAGCTTACTGAGGAGGGCATGACCATGGTCGTGGTCACCCATGAAATGGGCTTCGCCCGCGAGGTCGCCTCGGCGGTCACCTTCATGGACGGCGGCATGATGGTCGAGCAGGGCAGCGCCGAGCAGGTTCTGGAACATGCAACGAATCCGCGGCTCGTTGCGTTCCTGCGTCGCTTCCGGCGCTGATGGCGGGTGCACGAAACATGCAGCGCTATTCCATCTTCAGCCTGCTGCGTAACGCGATGAGCTACCACCGCAACTGGGCGGAGGCATGGCGCAGCCCCGCGCCGAAACCGGCCTACGACGTGATCATCATCGGCGGCGGCGGGCACGGCCTGGCCACCGCCTATTACCTCGCCAAGGAGCACGGCATCAGCAACGTCGCCGTGGTGGAGAAGGGTTGGCTCGGCGGCGGCAACACCGGGCGCAACACGACGAATGTCCGCTCGAACTACATCCTGGAGCAGAATTCGCATTTCTACGAATTCTCCTTGAAGCTATGGGAAAAGCTGAGCCAGGACCTGAACTACAACGTGATGTTCAGCCAGCGCGGCGTGCTGATCACCGCGCATTTCGACGCGCAGACCCAGGCGCTGCTGCGCCGCGGCAACGGCATGCGCACGCTCGGGATCGACGCGGTGTTCCTGAACCGCGAGCAGATGCGGCGGAAGGTGCCGATCCTGGATTTCTCGCCCACCGCGCGCTTTCCGGTGACCGGCGGGCTGCTGCAGCCGCGCGCCGGCGTGGCGCGCCACGATGCGATCGCCTGGGGCTTCGCGCGCGGCGCCGACGCGCGCGGCGTCGACATCATCCAGAACTGCGAGGTGACGGGATTTCGTATCGACAACGGCCGCGTGACCGGCGTCGACACCACGCGCGGCTTCATCGGCGCCAAGAAGATCGGCATCGCTGTCGCCGGCCATACCGGCCACGTCGCCGCGCTTGCCGGACTGCGGCTGCCCATCGAGTCGCACCTGCTGCAGGCGATGGTGACCGAACCCGTGAAGCCCCTGCTGCACGTTTCGCTCTCGTTCGGCGCCGGGCATTTCTACACCAGCCAAACCGACAAGGGCGAGCTGGTCATGGGGGGCGATCTTGATGGCTACAATTCCTACGCCCAGCGCGGCAACCTGCCGATGATCGAGCATGTCGCCGCCGCCGCCGTCACGGCGCTGCCGTGCATCAGCCGGCTGCGCATCATGCGTCATTGGGCGGGCATCATGGACATGACGATGGATGGCAATCCGATCATCGGCAAGACGCCGATCGATGGGCTGTACCTCGACGGCGGCTGGTGCTACGGCGGCTTTAAGGCAACGCCCGGCTCGGGCTGGGTGTTCGCCTACACGATCGCCAACGACCGGCCGCACGAGCTCAACATCCCGTTCAATCTCGACCGCTTCAGTCACGGCTACACTATCGACGAGCGCGGCGTCGGCCCCTATCCCGCGTTGCACTGAGGCAGCGAGCGAAACGATGCTGATCCCCTGTCCCCATTGCGGCGCACGGCCACATGCGGAATTCACCTACGGCGGCGATGCCACGCTGCGCCGTCCGGCCGATCCGGCGCTGGCCTCGGACGACGAATGGCACGAGTACCTCTACCTGCGCACCAATCCGGCCGGCCCGCACCGCGAGTTCTGGCATCACACCCTTGGCTGCGAGCAATGGATCGAGGTGGCGCGCGACACGGTCAGCCATCGGATCGACGGCGCGGCGCCGGTCGGGCGCGCCAGCGAGCGCCGTCCGCGATGACAGCGCAACGATTTCGCGCGCCGTCCGGCGGCCTGATCGACCGCGCCAGGCCGTTGCGGTTCAGCTTCAACGGCCGCGCCTATACGGGCTTCGCCGGCGACACGCTCGCCTCGGCGCTGCTCGCCAACGGCGTTCGCCGCGTCGGGCGCAGCTTCAAGTATCACCGCCCGCGCGGCGTCTTCGGCCTCGGCGCGGAGGAGCCGAACGCGCTGGTGCAGCTCGGTCGCGGCGCGCGCAGCGATCCCAACAGCAAGGCAACCCAGATCGAGCTGTTCGACGGCCTTGTGGCGGAGAGCCAGAACTGCTGGCCAACGGTCGATTTCGATGTCGGCAGCCTGACCGGCCTGTTCAGCCGCCTGATGCCGGCAGGATTCTACTACAAGACCTTCATGTGGCCGGCGGGAAGCTGGATCGCCTATGAGAAGTTCATCCGGCGCATCGTCGGCCTTGGCAAGAGCCCGTTGCTGCCCGATCCCGACCGCTACGAGCACCGGCATGCCCATTGCGACGTGCTGGTGGTCGGCGCCGGACCGGCGGGGCTCGCGGCGGCGCTTGCGGCGGGACGCAGCGGTGCCCGGCTGATCGTGGCGGACGAGGGCGTCCGTCCGGGCGGGATGCTGCTGGCCGGGCGCGAGCACATCGGCGCGCGCCCCGCGGTCGACTGGATCGCCGAAGCCGAGGCCGAGCTGCGCACGATGCCAGAGGTTAAACTGCTGAGCCGTACAACGGTCTTCGGTTACTACGACCACAATCAGCTCGCCGCGCTCGAGCGGGTGGCGGATCACCGTCCGGCGCGACCGGGCGAGCCGCGCCAGCGCGTCTGGCACATCCATGCGCGCGAGGTCGTGCTCGCGACCGGGGCGCATGAGCGCCCGCTCGTCTTCGGCAACAACGACCTTCCGGGCGTGATGCTCGCCTCGGCGGCAAGCGGTTACGTCAACCGTTATGCGGTGCGGCCGGGCCGCGGGGCCGTCGTGTTCACGAACAACGATTCTGCCTACACGGCCGCGCTCGATCTTGCCTCTTGCGGCGTTGCGGTACAGGCGCTCGTCGACCTGCGCGCGGACCCGCCTGCGGCGCTGGCCGAGCGCATTGGCGCCGCCGGCATCGAGCATTTGCCGGGCGCCGCGGTGCTGCACGCGCGCGGCTGGCGTACGCTCGCCGGCGTCGTGGTCGCGCGCCTCGACGCCGACAGCAAGCCGCACGGCGCGCCGCGCCGCATCGCGTGCGATCTGCTCTGCGTCTCCGGTGCCTGGAATCCGGCGGTGCATCTGCACGCCCAGGCGCGCGGCCGGCCGCGCTTCGATCCCGACATCGCCGCGTTCGTTCCGGGTCCGTCGGTGCAGGACGAGCGCTCAGCCGGGGCCGCGCGCGGCAGTTTCTCACTCGCGGACTGCCTTGCCGAGGGGGGGGCAGCCGGCGCGGCGGCCGCATCCGCCGCAGGCTTCGCCGCCAGCGCTGAGCTCGGCCTGATATTCGCGCCCGCGTCGGAAATGCACCTGGCAATGCCGCGCATGGCAACGATGCAGGCGGCATCGGCCTGGAGCGCCCCGCAGGCGCCCGGGGACCGGCGGAAGCGCTTCGTCGATCTGCAGAACGACGTGACCGACGCGGACATCGCGCTTGCGGTGCGCGAGGGCTACCGCTCGGTCGAGCACGTCAAGCGCTACACCACCCTCGGTATGGGCACCGACCAGGGCAAGACCAGCAACACTTTGGGTTTTGCCCATGTGGCCGCTGCAACGGGCGCCGAGATCGCCGCGGTCGGCACGACGACGTATCGTCCGCCCTATGTGCCGGTGGCGCTCGGCGCACTGGCGGGGATGGAGGGGGGCCGGCATTTCGCACCGAACCGGCGGACGCCGATGCACGACGCGCACGTCGCCGCCGGTGCCGTCATGGCGCAGACCGGCGTGTGGCTGCGGCCGCAAGGCTATCCGCGCGCGGGCGAAAACCTCGATGACGCGGCACGGCGCGAGGCGAGCGCGGTGCGCGAGCGGGTCGGCCTGGTCGACATCTCGACGCTTGGCAAGCTGGAACTCTTCGGTCCCGACGCCCCTGCGTTCCTCGAGCGCGTCTACATCAACCGATGGCGGGGCCTGAAGGTCGGCCGCTGGCGCTACGGCGTGATGCTGCGCGAGGACGGGATCGTCTTCGACGACGGTACCACCTCGCGCATCGGCGAGGCGCACTACTTCATGACGGTGACAACGGGTCAGGCGCCCCTCGTCACGCGCCGGCTCGACTACTGGCACAAGGTACTGTGGCCGGAGCTCGATCTCAGGATCGTGTCGGTGACAGATCAATGGGCCGGTGTCGCGCTCGCCGGGCCGCAGAGCCGCCGGGTGCTCACCCGCGTCCTGGACGGCCTGGACATCAGCCCCGGCGCGTTCCCGCACATGGCGATGGGGACCGGAAGCATTGCCGGCATTGCCGCGCGCGTCTTCCGGATCAGCTTTTCGGGCGATCTCGCCTACGAAATCTACGTTCCGTCCGGCCACGGCACGCTGCTGTGGCAGACATTGATCACCGCCGGGAGCGAGTTCGGCATCACGCCATACGGCGTCGATGCGATGAACGCGTTGCGCATCGAGAAGGGCCACGTCGCCGGCGGCGAGCTTAACGGCCGGGTCACGCCGGACGACCTTGGCCTCGGCGGCATGATCCGGCCCGAGGGCGATTTCATCGGCCGCCGCTCCCTCGCGCGACCCGGACTGAACGACCCCGGCCGCTGGCAGCTCGTGGGCCTCGCGCCCGAGGACGGCAGGACGTCGATCCCGCCTGGTGCCAAGATCGTCGCCGACCGGACCGACCGTTACATTGGGGAAGTGACCTCGACTTCCTGGAGTCCGACGCTCGGGATGCCGATTGGACTCGGCCTGATCTCGGCCGGCCGTTCGCGCCACGCGGAGCGCCTGCTGGCCGTCTCGCCGCTCGTGGGACAGAAGGTGCCGGTCATTGTGCGCGGCCCGATGGTTTTCGATCCGGAAGGGAAGCGCCTGCATGCCTGATTCGGTGCCGCCGCTCTCCGCCCTTGCCGGTGCCGCCCGCTTCGACGGGGCGGGCGCCGCGCTCGCGCTCGCCGAGCGGACGGGAAGCACGCTCCTTCACCTCGAAGGCGCGCGCCCGGGCGCCGCGCTTGACGCCGTGCTGGTGGCCCTCAGCCTGGCGGAACCGCCTTCTTTGGGCAACAGCGGTGGGCGTGATGGCGCGTGGCTCCTCGGCCTCGGGCCCGCCATCTGGCTTCTGGCGCTCGAGCAGCGGGCGACGCTTCCCGCCGCCCTGACGCTTTCGGGTGCCGCAGGCCTGGCGTTCGAGGTGGCGCTCGACATCAGCCATGCCTATACGCGGATCGAGATCGCCGGCGGGAAGGCCGACGAGGTAATTGCCAAGGGCTGTGCCCTCGATCTGCATCCGCGCCGGTTTCCGCCTGGCGCCTGTGCCGCGGCGGGCCTCGCGGGTATGCGAGCGATCCTCTGGCGCGCGCCGGACCGCGACCGCTTCGATCTGTTCGTCGGCCGCAGTCATGCCGTGTCGCTGTGGGAATGGCTGATCGAGGCTGCCGCCGAATACCGCGAAAGCACTGGCGCGGCGGCGATCGGCGGTTGAACGCGCAATTCCGGCCATAAGACAGGGAGGCAAATGATGCGGGGACGATGCTTCATGGTGCTGATAACGGTCGCGGCGGCCTTGCTGTCCACGGTGGCCTATGCGGCCGACATGCCATCGGTGTGGAACGACATCATGGCCAGGAAGGAACTCGCCATCTGCGTCATTCCCTCCTACCAGCCCTATGCGTGGCAGGACAGCACGGGCAAATGGCAGGGCTTCGCGCCGGAGATGGGCCGCGACGCGGCCAAGAGCCTGCACGTCGAGCCCGCGTTCGTCGAGACAACGCAGGCGACCATCGTTCTCGATCTGCAAAGCAACAAGTGCCACACCTACTTCGCGTTCAACGCGACGCCCGAGCGGGCGCTCGCGATCGACTTCGCCGGGCCGATCTACACGCTCGGCTTCATCTTCATCGACTGGAAGGGCTGGAAGCCGCCGGGCACTCGCTGGACCGACTTCAATGACCCGCAGATTCGCATTTGCTACGTGATCGGCGCGAGCCAGGAGCAGCAGCTCAAGCGATTCGATCCGAAAGCGACACTGATCGGCCTCGCCAAGGTGGATGACTGCCTGCTTGCCGTGCAGAGCGGTCGGGCGGACACCTACCTCGCCGCGACACTCGACGGGCTGGTCACCAAGCAGAAGAACCCCCAGCTCGGTGACTTGGTGTTTCCGCAACCGCCCAATGCGCTGCCGTCCTATGCGGGGATCCGCATCGATTCCGACGGACGGTTTCAGAAGTTCATGCAGCGCTGGGCCGAATACAACCGAGCCAACGGCAACGTCGCACAATGGCTCATCGGCGCACTGGCGAAGTACGGCGTCGAGCCCGCGACCATACCGTCGGATATCCAGTTCTGACGGCCGAGACTGCGCCCCGGCCGCCTCGCGCGGCCCAGACGACCCTTTCGTACCCACACAGGTGCAGACATGATTCCTTCCAAGGACAAGCTCACGATCTGCTTCGCCCACGTCGCCTATCAGCTCCGGCAGCGATTCTCGGTTCGCAACACCGGCATCACGAGCTTCGAGGTCCGCGACCGCGCGGCGTTGGAGCGCCGGGTGGGGGAGACGGACGTGCTGGTGATCTCGGGCCTGTGGCAGAACGATCTGCTCGACCGCGCGACGCAACTCCGCTTCATCCAGTCCATCGGCGCGGGAACCGATCAGTTTTCGCGCGAGGCGCTGGCGACGCGCGGCATCCGCCTCGCGTCCGCCCGCGGCGTGAACGCCCGTGCGGTTTCCGAGCACGCGATGGCGCTTATTCTGGCCTTGAGCCGACGGTTGCCCGAGGCGCGCGACAATCAGGCAAAGCGTGTCTGGCGCGGCATGATCGGTGACCTCGCTCAGCGCGAGGACGAGCTCGGCGGCAAGACGCTTCTCATCGTCGGCCTCGGGCAGATTGGCGGACGCCTTGCCCAGCTTGCCAGGGCCTTCGAGATGCGCGTGATCGGGCTGCGGCGCGACCCGACCGCCGGAGTCGGCCACGCCGATGCGGTCCACGCCATGGGCGAGCTGAAAGCGCTATTGCCGCAAGCCGATTTCGTGGCCCACACCTGCCCTTTGACCAAAGAGACCGAGAACCTGATGGATGCCGAAGCGTTCGCGCAGATGAAGCCTTCCGCATATTTGGTGAATGTCGCCCGCGGCCGATGCGTCGACGAGGCCGCGCTCGTCGAAGCGCTTGCGGCGCGACACATTGCAGGTGCCGCCATCGATGTGACGGCGGAGGAACCACTCTTTGCGACGTCGCCCCTCTGGGCGATGGAACATGTGCTGGTCACACCCCATACGGCAGGCGAGACGCGGGCTTACGAAGACAACGTGCTTGCCATCATGCAGGAGAACCTGGAGCGGTTCTGGCGCGGGGAAACGAGCTTGTGCAACCAAATCGTTTAGGCTCCCGACGGCGTCACGCAGAACGTTTCAGTTGCGTCTGGCTCGGCGGACGATCGCCTTGGGGATCAGCGCAATCACAGACTGCGCGTCAGTCCCTTTTTGTCTTCCGCCCCGCGGGCTCGGACCGCGAAGCGTACCAAATCCGGGATTGGGCCCGAGACGGCGTCCACAACGCTGGGCTGCTCTCCCCCTTGCCCCTCGCGCAAGGTCGGGTGGGGTTCTCATCTCGCCGTCTTGCGCCATCCTGCCGGCGCGAACCGGCAGGGAACAGGCGCCAAGGCGGATGGCTGGAATTGATGCGCGGCAGCAATGCCGCGCACAGCGCCGTGGTCGGCGGCGGCATGATCATTCACGCCATCAGCACCTTTATCGTCGTCACTATGCCGCCTTCTACGCGGGGCCGTTCCGGTCCGCTGATAGGGCATCGAAGCGCGCTCGCAGCGTGACGCGGGTACGCTCCCAGGTCGCCTGCACCTCCGCGAGCGCAGCCGACGCCGGGTTGTTGCCCTCGACCTGCGCCGCGTCTTCCAGCATCATCAGGCCATCGCCGAGACTTATGGCGCCCAGCGTCCCGGCGATACCCGCGAGGCTGTGCGCGAGCCGCCCAAGGTCCATCCGTTTGCCGTCACGGAGCAGACGGGTCATCTCCGACATGTGGACCGGCGTGTCAGCGAGGAACGCGCTCACGCAAGTCCGTGCACGCTCGATCCCCACCTCGGCCAGGAGGACCTGGAGGTACTCGTCCTCGACGTCGAGGGACGCATTCGACGCGGTCATGAGGTCGCTTGTCTCGTCCGGCTGCCCGGCCATCTGTGCGCCCGCGATGGTCTCGCGCAGTCGGAGCGGAAGCGCCGCGAAATCAACCGGCTTGTGCAGCACCAGGTCCATCCCAGCGTCCAGGCACCGTTTGCGCATAATCGAACCTGTGTGCGCGGTCATTCCGATGATGGGAATCCTCCGCCCCTCGTCCTCCGCAGCGCGGATACGGCGTGTCGCCTCCACCCCGTCGACCTCAGGCATCTGGACGTCCATCAAGATCCCGTCGAATCCGCCACGTTGGACCGCTTCCACCGCCTCCCTGCCGTTGCTCGCGGCGAATGTCGAAAACCCCGCCCGAATCAGCTGGTCGGTGAACAGCGCTTGGTTGATGCGGTTGTCCTCCACGACCAGGATGCGAGCTCGCGGCGCGGCGGGTGCGCAGGGGTCGACCTCCTGCAAGATCGAGCGGTCTCCGAAGAAATCGGCGACGACTTGGTCCAGGTCGCGGGCTTCTACGGGATGGGGCACCACGGCATCGGCCCGCCCCCCCGCCGCTGCCACCAACGGCCCGTTTGCGACGAGCGCGATTCTCAAGCGCTCGAGCGGCCTGCTCGCCTGCAGGCGAGCCATCAACGCCTCCGCTGAGAGCCCGGCGAGCGCGGCGTCGAGGACCATCAGATCAAGCGTGCCATGCTGGTAGGCCATCCGCTCCGCTAGTCCGAGCGCCATGAAGCCGTCTCCGGCGGTCTCGACCACAAATCCGATACTCGCAAGGTGCGAGGCGATCCGGCGCCGCATACCTTCGGAAAGGCCGACCACCAGGACGGAGCGTCCAGCCAGCGGACCGCCGGAGGCAACCGACACGTCGGCGCGTTCCACGGGGATCTCAAAGGTGAACGCGCTTCCGACGCCGAGCGTGCTCTCGACGGAAAGGCCGCCGCCCAGCAGGGTCGCGATTTCGCGGCACAGCGCGAGCCCCAGGCCAAGCCCTTCATGGCCGCGTGAAACCTCGTCTCTGCCGCGCCTGAACTGTTCGAAGATCACGCCCCTCTCGTCGTCGGCGATGCCTGGTCCCGTGTCGGTGACGCACAGACGGAGCAGGTATCGGTCGCCATCGCGTTCCGTGCTTGCCCTGATCTCGACCGAGCCGCGCACCGTATATTTCACCGCATTGCCGCAAAGATTGAACAACACCTGCCGAAGTCGCGTCGGGTCCGTCGTCCACGCGCCGAGCACGCTCTCCTCGACGGCGACGCGCAGCTCGAGGCCGTTGTCCTCTGCCTGTGGCCGCAATACCTCCCCTGCCTCCTCAACCAGGCTGGCCACATCTACGGACTCGCGGTTGATCTCCGCGCCGTCGACCCGAGCCGCGGCGATTTCAAGCATGCCGTTCAGCATCGCCAGAAGAGCCTGGCAGCTGGCCTTGATGCGCTGCAGCCATTTGCGTTGGGATTCCTCAAGGTCGCCGTCCAGCAGAAGGGCACAGATGCCGAGGATCGAGTTCATCGGCGTGCGGACGTCGTGGCCGATCGCCGCGAGCACGCGGTCCCGCTCGCCTGCCATCTCCTCCAGCTTGAGGCGGACCCGCTCGTCGCCTCCCGCAGGATCGGGGCGTGCCTCCGCGGGTGGGGCAACGGCCGTTGCCTTGCCGGGCCGCAGCCGGCCGACTGCAGCTGCCGCACCCGCGAGAATGGCGAGGCCGCAGAGCGCACCCGCGAGCGCGAACACGGTGTACGAGCGCAGGTTCGTTTCTGCCGACCGGAGCGCCAGCGCAGCGCCTGGGGCGACGGTGCCAATCCATTCAAGGTTGCCGATCTTCACGGTCGAGACCACGGGCTGCGGAACCGTCCACGAGGCGGGCAACAGCGAGCGGTATAAGCGGACCAACAGAGCGGTGTCACGGGCCGCTGGTTCCGCAGCGGCGCCACCCAGCAGCTCACAACCGTCTGCGTCGCGCAGGACGAAGCCGACCGGCCCCGCGACGTTAGCGGGCGCGACCATCGCGCGCACCGCGGCCTCGGGGAGGAAGCTGCCCACCCACCCTCCGGTTCGGTTCTGCGAGCCTTCGATGCCGCGCGCCAGCATCCAGCCGCGGCCGTCTGGAGGGTTCGCGCCACAACCCAGCATGGCGACCGGGGTCACCGCTGAAGCGTCCGGGCGGAACCACCAGGCGGTTCCGCCCCCGGGGGCGACCGCGATGATGGAGGACGACACCAGCTGGCCGCGGTCGTTGAGCAGTGACAGGCCGGATGCAGGCACGACCAGGGGTTCCACGCGCAGCAGGCGGGCAGTCATCGCAACCGGGTCACCCTGCAGATCTTGGGCACGGAGCGAACCGGTGGCCCGGTCAAACCGGGAGAACAGATCCTGTAGTGCTACCTGCGCCCTGGCTGAAGCGGCTTCACCCAGGACTGTGGCTTGTGCTTGCGCCGCCTCGGTTTCCCATTGGAGCCAGATCGCCGGGAGCGCGAGGGAGATCGCGATGACACCGACCAGGGTCAGGCCGAGCGCTGTGGCACCGAACTTGGAACATGCGGCATTGCGGCTCATTCTTGCCTCTGCTCGCGCACCTGGCCCCCATTTTGGGAACTTTCGGGCAGGTTAATGGACGGCTGAAATGGTTAATCTCCGGTTACCGCTGCACCGAAAACCGACTCTTGGATGGGTCACGGGAGCAGGCTTTTCCTCACGCACTCGAACCATACACGGCCATCCTGCCCCGCGTTCGGAACCCGTAGCACAGGCACGCCCTCGTTGGCTTTCCCGAGCCTGATGGTGCCGCCGTCTAGCAGAAAAAGGATTCGGCTCGCCTGTTCCTCTGCCATCGGCTCAATGGCGATGATACGCCGCGACCCTGCGCTGCGGCCGGTGATCGTCCACGAGGCGGAAGCCCCGGAATAGGCGATCGGCACGACCGCGCCGCGCGGGAACGGGCTGCCGGGGGAAACCCATGCCGAGAACCTTGCCTTGTTGGCTCCGACAGATACATCCAGCGAAAGCACGGGGCTGCCCACGGTCGCCGTGCAGGAGTCGTCCGCGCCGAAGCTCCAGGTAGCATTCACTGAACGGGGCGGCGGAGGTTGCGGTATCGGGGGCGGCACCTCTGCGGCTGGAGCGGGCGGCGGGGCCGGTGCATTCCGGCATCCCGAGATCGGCAGCACGGCAGTCCCCAGCAACAGTACTCCCCACCTCCCTACGCGCATCGCCACACCCCGGAATCCGTCGCTTTGTCCTACGTTATCCGGATGGGACCGCGCTATAGGCTTGGTGTCCGGACCAGAACTCCCCTCGGGTCGAGACCCGATCATGTCCAGCAGAAAAAATCCCGCTCCACCGTCAGTTAAGCGGAGCGGCATTCCGCAAGGCTCACCCATCTCTCCGCTGCTGGCAAATCTCTACATGCGCCGGTTCGTGCTGGGGTGGAAGAAGCTCGGGCCTGAGCGCAGTCTCGGCACTCGCCTCGTCACCTACGCCGATGATCTCGTGATCCTGTGCTGGAAGAGCGGCGCCGAAGCGGCGCTGCACCGTCTGCGCGCGATCATGGGCAAGCTGAAGCTGACCGTGAACGAGGAGAAGATGCGTTGCAGCACCTCCAATGCCAGCGGCGATTGCGTACCGTCCACCAGGGGCGACCGGACCAGTGGGTAGCGGGATCGGGAACGATGGTGCCGGCAATGGTCCGAATAAAGCAGGGTTCAGCGGGACATTGGAGCGCGCCGTCGGACGAGCCCGGGAACGTCCCACAAGAATAGGTCTCGCATTATCGGACGCTCTGTCCTATAGCCTTAGGATTACAAATGGACACTAGGGGACACGCCATGCTCGTCGGATATGCCAGGACCAGCACCGCCGATCAGAAAGCCGGCCTTGCCGCCCAAGAGCGCGACCTACAGGCCGCCGGAGCGGAGAAAGTGTTCATGGAGCAGGTGTCCAGCGTGGCGCAACGCGTGGGACTGAAGGCGTGCCTGGAGTTCATGCGCGGGGGGGACGCGCTGGTCGTGACCAAGCCGGACCGGCTGGCTCGGTCTACGGCCGATCTGCTGGCGATCGAGGCGGACCTGTCCCGACGCGGCATCGGCCTGGTGGTGCTGTCGATGGGGGGTGAAAGGTTCGACACGCGGAACCCCACCAGCAAGCTCATGCTGACCATCCTCGGCGGCGTGGCCACCTGGGAGCGCGAGATCATGCTGGAGAGGCAGCGCGAGGGCATCGCCAAGGCCAAGGCCGAGGGCAAGTACAAGGGACGCAAGCCGACCGTCGCGGTCCAGGCGGACCGGATCAGGGCGATGCGCGCCGCCGGTGAGAAGCCGACGCACATCGCCAGGCGCCTCGGGGTGGCGCGGAGCAGTGTGTATCGGATGTTGGAGGGCGCAGTCGGTACCGCGGGCGGGTTGCCGGCCGCGGCAGAGGTGGGAGCAGCCGGATGACGGGTGGCATGGTCGAATGGCGTGGCAGACTACCGCCTCTTCGGTATCGACGATCTTGAACAGGCTCGCACCTACACCGCCCCGCAGTTTGCCGAGCAGTTCGGCAGCTTCACCACCCTGACGCAGCGATACGGCGGCCCAGCGCTGCTTAAGACCGACCTCGAATTGGTGAAGAAGCACCTTTACGTGCCGATGGCCGCTTGAGGCGACCTGGACTGGAAAAACGACAGGACAGCACATGACCGAGAACAACATCGACCACCGTCGCCAGGAAGTGCAACAGATCGTCACCCTCAGCGGCAGGCAACTGGACGCGTTGCAGCACAAGACCTTCTTTGGCATGGAGATCAAGCCGCTGACCTACCTGCTGGGCTCGATGAATATGATCCTGCACGGCATCGAGGGCGCCAACTTGGAACTGGCTAACACGCTGGAGGTGCATAGCCACAACGTGGCCGAGAAAGACAAATACCCGGTCGTCCTGGCCAATCCGCCCTACGGCGGCAAGATGGCGCAGGAGCTGCAGACCAACTTCCGCGTGCGCAGCGGCGCCACGGAGTGTTTGTTCCTGCAGCACATCATGGCCAACCTGGCTAAGGGCGGTCGCGCCGGTGTGGTCATCCCGGAAGGTGTGCTGTTCCGGGGCGGACCGGATCAGAAGGTGCGCAAGGAGCTGCTGGAGCAGTTCAAGCTGCACACCATGGGCCGCGAGCCGGCGGCGATCGCGCTCGCCATCGTCTCGACCAAGGACCCGGGGCATTTCCGGACGACGCCGGGCGGGTATTTCCACGGCATGGTGGCGAAGGCGAAAGCCGGCGAGCTCAACCTCGACCGCACGCTGTGGGCCATGCGCCGGGCAATCGACCCGAAGCCGCGCAGCCAGGCGGCCAGGGGAGATAGCGGCCATCGCCTGCCCGGGCGGACGTGGACCTGAGGCAAGTGTCGCCGGCATCGTTCTTCGTATGTCGTGCCTCCTGATCGACCCGAACCGCAGGTGAGGGGGGTGATAACGCTCTCGACCCGACGCTGTCTGGCGGCTACGGCGCTCAGGGCGGGCTGAGAGCACTGGGGTTTTCCCGCGGCGGTGCCGCACGGGACTTCACCAAAACGATCGACGGGGAGCCCGGACGGTCTGGCGATCTACGTCATCAGGCGCCGGTAGATATCACCCTACGCCCGCGCGTGCAGCCGGTTCTTCGCCTGGTGCGAGAACCGCGGCCTGGCGCTGACCACGATCCGGCCGTTCGATGTCGGTACATAGCAGCCCTTCACGTCGTCTTTCTCTTGGTACAATGCGCTAGGAAGGCCGGCTGGCCAGTTGCGAGAGGTCCGGGTGCCCGCCCAGTTTGCGCCGCACCCCGCCGCTTCATAGAATGCGCCCGAAAGGTCCGGAACATGGACCCTCGTTCCCCAAAACGGAGGAAAACAGCCGTGAGCGAGCTTGTGACGATCCCCGCCCGTCGCGGGAAGGCAGCCTTCGTCGAGAAAGGTCGCGATATCCGGCTGATCAACACGCACGGGCACCAGATCGTCGACACCTGGGCCTTCAGCAGGAACGATCTGCACGAGTTCATGTCGATGGAGCATTGTCGCGGCACGCTGGCCTCGCTGCGGCCGCGGGTCGGGCACAGCCTCGTCACCAACAGGCGGCGCCCGATCCTCACCCTCATCGAGGACACGACGCCCGGTGTTCACGACACACTGATCGCCGCCTGCGACCGCTATCGCTACGAGCTGCTCGGCTGCACCGAGTATCATGACAACTGCACCGACAACCTGGCGAGTGCAATGCGCGAGCTGGGCCTAACGGCGCCCGAGACGCCGTGCCCGTTCAACATCTTCCAAAACACGCCTCCCGATCCGGTCTCCGGCGAGATCAGCTTCCTGCCGGCGCCGGCTGGGCCCGGGCAGTACGTGACCTTGCGCGCCGAGATGGATTTGGTGATCGCGTTCTCGTGCTGTCCGCAGGACATCGTCCCGGTCAACGGCCCAGATGGCGGCAAGCCGACGGAGGCCCATTTCCAGCTTCTATGACCAGGCGCCGGCGGGAGGCGCCGGGTCGGCGAGCCATGATCCGGCGGCCCTCTATCAGGCCCGGCTCAACCAGCCGGGCCGGCGCGCTCCTCCCGCCGCGCGGGCCAGTCAGGCTGGTCACAGATATGCCCAAGAAATTCGACCACGATGTGTGCGCCCAGATAGGAAGTGATCCCGGTGTGGACGTCGAGCTCCGGGTTGACCTCGACGAGATCGAAGCCGATCACCCGGGTGCGTTCAGCCAGTGCCCGCAACGTATCGCGCAACTCGGCGTAGCTCATCCCGTCGGGCTCGGCCGAAACACAACCCGGCACCAGCGAAGATCGAGGACGTCGATATCGATGCTGACGTAAATGCAAGCCCCCGTAGGCACGAGCTCGGCAATCCCCTGCGGCGATAGGCGGCGGAATTCCGACATCGTGACGACTCGGTGTTCGCCGCCACCACCGCCTGCGCATTGTAGCATTGCTCGAACCCGCCGCCCGCCACCGGCATGATGCGTGACGCTTCGTCGGTCAGATTGATCTGGTCCGTGGGCAGTGGAGCTTCCACAGGCGGCTGAAGTGGCCTGCCGCCGGGTTTCTTGCCGGTGGCTTCGGCCTTCGCTTCCCGCACCGCGAGCTTCGTCTGATAGTCGGCCTGCTCCCGCTCGAAGCGTTCCTTGGCACGCGCCTCAATCTTCGCCGGGCCTCGGCGATCTTCTCCAACCGTGTCTCGCGCCGCGCCAGTTCCTCCGGAATTGACATGCCGTCGGGCATATCAGCCTGATCCGCGGCCTCGGCTTTTGCCAGGAGTTCGGCGACTTCGGCCTTCATTTGCGTCTCGATCTCCCCCGCGTGCGCATACGACAACGCGCTATGCCAGCTGGCATTCGCGTGGATCTTGGTCCCATCCAGCGTCACCGTGCCCATCCGCAGCACGCCCATCTCGCGCGCCAGTTTCAGTACCTCAACGAACAGCGCCTCGATCTCCTTGAGGAAACGCTTCCGGAACGTCGCAATGATGTCGTGGTCCGGGTTGTCATTCGCGGCGATGAAACGCATAGCAACCGAATCGTAGGTGGCCCGCTCCAGTTTGCGGCTGGAAAACACTCCCGTGGCGTAGCCATACACTAACAGGCTCAGCAGCACGGCCGGATGATAGGAAGCCGAACCCGAGCCGCGGTAGGCCCCGCTCATCGTGCGCAGGTCCAGGCCGTCCACCACCTCAACCGCGAAGCGGGCCAAGTGCCGTTGCGGCAGCCAGTCCTCCACCGACGGTGGCATCAGGAAACCGGTCCGCCGGTCAGTGGGGCGAAAGTTGCTCATCGGCGGGCGTCCAGTCGGTGCCAATCCTCGTCACGATTCTAGGCGCGATGCCCGCGTCGCGTTAAGGCGACGCCCAGAAATAGGCGAATCGCCTAGCGTGAAGATGCCTGGGAGGGATTCCCGACGCGTTGGGTGCTAG
>Ga0209415_10007422_pt1 | contig 19166 bp, 18 predicted proteins | sample PeaSoiSIISIP2007_FD_187696 | JGI IMG/M metagenome (GOLD analysis project Ga0209415, IMG submission 187696) | Peat soil microbial communities from Weissenstadt, Germany - SII-SIP-2007 (SPAdes) (version 2) | ecosystem: Environmental > Terrestrial > Soil > Wetlands > Peat | place: Germany... | reverse complement strand
TGCGCACGATGTAACGGAAAATAAGCTCGCCTTCACGGCCGGCGTCGCACGCGTTGACGAGCCCGGTCACATCTTTGCGCTTGATCAGCTTGGCGAGCAGCTTGAGGCGCTCTTCCGACCTTTCGATCGGCCTCAGGTCGAAATGGGGCGGGATCATCGGCAGATGCGCGAACGACCACTTGCCGCGCTTGATCTCGAATTGGTCCGGCACCACCAGCTCGAGCAAATGCCCGACCGCCGAAGACAACACGTAATCGTCGCTTTCGAAATAATCGCCATGCCGCGTGAAGCCGCCCAGCGCGCGCGCAATATCGTTCGCGACGGAGGGCTTCTCGGCAATGATAAGTTTCTTGCCGGCGTGCGCAGCCGTTTTCGCGCCGGGAGATTTCTTGGTGGCAGCTCGTTTTTTGCTCATCGGTGGCATGTGATAAAAGTCACGGCACGCGGCCGGCTCAACGGAGCGCAAGATGATAAGAACAAAAATCCGGCAAAGCAAGCGTGTATGACATTCGGTCGCCTGAATGTTGCGTCAATGCGCCGCGCCGCGCGGTTAGCGTACGCGCTGATATTGCCCGCCGGGCAAATTTTCGACCAGGCCCTGTAATTCGAGCTTGAGCAGCAACGCGGACACGGAATCGGCTCCCATGCCCACGCGCGCGCACAAGGAGTCGAGGGTGCTTGGTCCGTATCCGAGCTGATCGAGCAGTCGCGACGCATCGGGGTCGAGTGCCGGCATGTCGCGCACCGTCGATGGCGCCGGCGCCAGATTGAGCTCCTCGAGGATGTCGTTGGCGCTGTCGACCAGTTTTGCGCCCTGCTTGATCAACGCATGACAGCCTTTCGCCAGGGGCGAGTGGATTGACCCCGGCAGCGCGAATACCTCGCGCCCCTGTTCGTTGGCGAGCCGCGCCGTGATCAGCGAACCGCTTTGCAGTGCGGCCTCGACCACCAGGCAGCCGCGGCTCATGCCGCTGATCACGCGATTGCGGCGCGGGAAATTGCTGGCGAGCGCCGGTGTGCCGAGCGCAAATTCCGACACCAGCGCGCCCTGCGCCGCGAGCTGATGAGCGAGATCCCGGTTGCGCGCCGGGTAGACGACATCGAGTCCGGTGCCGACGACGGCGAGGCTGCCCGCCGTACCGGCAAGGCCGCCGCGATGGGCGGCAGCGTCGATCCCGAGCGCCAGCCCGCTGATGATCGTGATTCCGGCATCGCTCAACGCGCGCGCAAAAGTTTCGGCGTTGGCGATGCCTTGCGCCGTCGCATTGCGACTACCGACGATGGCCAGCGCCGCGTGATTCAACAAGTCTCGCCGCCCTTTGGCATAGAGCAAGGGTGGGGGGTCTACGGTTTGCAGCAGCAATTGAGGGTAGTCGGCGTCGCCAAGCGTGACGATATGATTGATCGGATCGGCCAGCCACGCCAGCGCCTGCTGCGCGCCATCGGAATTGCCGCCGTCCGCAATCAACGCGGCGATGTCGGCGGCAACGATACGCTTGAGATCGGCGTGACGCGAGGCAAGTACTCGCTCGGGCGAACCGTGTTCAGCGAGCAGCGCGCGCAGCGCGGTATTGCCGAGACCCCGGGTCAGGGTCAGGCGCAGCCAGGACTCTGCATCCTTGTAATCTGAGACAGGCACGCGGGAAATGCGGCGGTTTCCCGCTAGTTGGCGATCAACCGAGAGGAGTGGCCGGCGTTATGCGCGGCGCTTAAGGATTGGTCGCGATATCGAGCACGTTGACCGGCAGGTCAGCGTTCATGATCAGCGCGTAGGAAGCGCGATCGAAGACGCGGAACACCATCAGCAACCCGTAGCGCTCGTCAGGCAGGGTAACGATAGGGATATTGGTCTTATCGTTTTTGAATTGCCCCCCCATGGGACCAACCCGGCCATAGAGTGGCGAATTGCGGTCGCCCAGCGGCTCGTTTTGATAGTTGGTGTTCGGGTTTTTCTCGTCATAGATGAAGCCGGTGCGGCCCCATAGCGAAGTCTCGCGCAGGTTATAGGTTGGGGCATTGAGATTGCGATAAATCGCCAGCACATTGCCGACTTCCAGTCCGTCGCGCGCGCCTTTATTGATCGTGACAATCGAATTCGGGCCGGTTTCATAAAGGCTGCCGTAGGCGGCGATTATGCGCGCATCGATTTTCTTGCCGGGCGCGTGTGGCACGTAGCTGGCGAACGAAACTTCGCGCGGCGCGGGCAGCAAGTAATCGCCGGCATAAATTTCTCGTGGAGAACTGATGATCTCGACGGTGCTGACATCGCCGAATTTCTTGACTTTGGCCTCGCCGAGAAAGACCGCTTCGTAACCGAGCATTTCCTTGCTGATCGGGTCGACCAGCGGCGGGCCGGGGCGGAACAATTGCCAATAATCGCCTTTTTCCTTGGTGACGCCCAGCGCATAGGCGACGTTGCCGGCGCCGAGCGCGGGCAGGTTTTCTTGGGTGCGCACGATGCGCGGCGCATCGACGAGCTGATTTTGCGCGATTACGAGCGGCTTGTTCAGGAACGGCTCGATGTCGGCAGCCGGGATGGTCGGCACCGGTTCCGGGGCGAGCGGGGCGGCGCGAACTTGCGGCGATAATTTGACCGTTTCGGTGCGCAGCAGCTTGAGGCGCATCTCCTCGGCCGATTTATCGAGCACCAGCACATCACCGGGATAAATACGAGTGGGATTGCGGATTTGCTCCTGATTCATTTTCCACAGTTCGCCCCACTTCCACGGATCTTTCAGGAAGCGCTTGGCGATACCCCACAGGGTGTCGCCCTGAACCACGATATAGCGATCAGGCGCGCCCTCGGCCAGGTCGGAAGTGGTGGCGGCAGGCGCGGCCGTAATCCAACTACATAATAGAATCAGCGATATAATTAACTTATTCATCGCGCCCCCATCTTGGTTGCAGGGTCAGACAGGCCCCATAGCCCTGAACCGGTCGGAAATGTCATAGATTGGTTTAAATTGTGCGCCTAGTTTGTTAAATTGGCAAGATTTATGGCCTTGCTGCCTATTCTGCAATACCCAGACCCAAGGCTACATACGATAGCTGCGCCAGTGACTGCGGTGAATGATGAAATACGCCGTTTAATCAAGAACATGGCCGACACAATGTATGCGGCGCCCGGAGTTGGGTTGGCAGCCACTCAGGTCGACGTGCATCGGCGCGTGATCATAATCGACATCTCGGAAACGCACGACCAGCTCATGGTGTTCGTTAACCCTGAAATCACCGCCAGCAGCGGTAACTCGGACTGTGAGGAAGGCTGCCTGTCGGTGCCGGGCATCTTCGAGAAGATAACGCGCGCCGAGCGCATCACAGTACGCGCGCTCGATGCCCGGGGCAAACGCTTCGAACGGGAGGCCGCCGGCATGCTCGCCGTATGCATTCAGCATGAAATGGATCACCTCGAGGGTAAGGTGTTCGTCGAGTATTTGTCGCGGCTCAAGCAGCAGCGCATCATCGCCAGGCTCAAGAAACAACAACGCCAGGTGATGTAAACGCCTCACTGAGTGAGCGCCGGTGTGAGCGGCGTGCGCGCCTTAGGAAAACATGAAGCTGATTTTTGCGGGCACCCCCGAATTCTCAGCAATCGCGCTCGGCGCTTTGCTGGATGCCGATTTCGACATTGCGCTCGTGTTGACGCAGCCTGACCGTCCCGCCGGACGCGGCATGCAGTTGCGACCGAGCGCGGTCAAGCGGCTTGCGGTCGCGCGCGGATTGGCGCTTGCGCAGCCGGCGACGCTTGAGGACAGCGCGCTGCAACAGCAGTTGTGCGCGGCCGGTGCAGAGGCGATAGTGGTTGCCGCGTATGGATTGCTGCTTCCCGCTGCGGTGCTCGCGATCCCGCCGCGCGGATGCCTCAACATTCACGCGTCATTGCTGCCGCGCTGGCGAGGCGCGGCGCCGATCCAGCGCGCGTTGCTTGCCGGCGACCGCGCAACCGGCATCACCATCATGCAGATGGATGTGGGTCTCGACACCGGCGCCATTCTGTTGCAGGAGCAAATCGCGATCGGCGACGACGATACGGCGCAAACGCTGCACGACCGGCTTGCTCGGCTTGGTGCGCATTGCATCGTGCGTGCACTCCGCGAACAACCATCGCCGCGTGCGCAGGATGCGACGGCGGCAACCTATGCCGGTAAAATTGCGAAGACGGAGGCCGTAATCAACTGGTCGCGCAGCTCAGCCGAAATCTGCCGTCAGGTCCGCGCGTTCAATCCCGCGCCGGGGGCAACTACCACGCTGGACGGAACAGCACTCAAAATCTGGCGTGCGCAACCGGCAGCCACCGCGCCCGGCACGCCCGGCACGATAATCAGCGCAGATGTCAACGGCCTGATGATCGCTACGGCCGACGGCGCTGTCTGCGTGAGCGAGCTGCAGAAAGCCGGTGGCAAGCGGCTTGCTGCTGCTGCGTTTCTTGCCGGCACGGTGCTGGCGCGGGGCGCGCGGCTTGGGCCTTGAACTTTTACCCATGCCACATATCTTATTGACGCGTCTCAGGGGTATAGCCAACGGAAGGAAAGCAAATGTTCGGTAACTGGTTCAAAACATCGTTGTTGATGGCGGCGATCGTCGCGCTGTTCGGCGTGGTCGGCGCGCTGTTGGGTGGCGCGCAAGGGATGCTGATCGCGCTCATGCTCGGCGGCGCGATGGCAAACGGCCCAACCCCATCGTTGGGCTGGCGATCATGGTCCTCGCACCCATCGCGGCGATGCTGATCCAGTTTGCGATTTCGCGCGCGCGCGAATTCGAGGCTGACAGCAGTGGTGCCGAAATCGGTGGCGATCCTGCAGCGCCTGCCTCGGCGCTAGGCAAAATCGAGCGTTACGCGAAAAGCCTGCAGTTCGCCGCTGCGGAGGAGCATCCCGAAACGGCGCAAATGATGATCATCAATCCGCTCTCGGGCGGCGGGCTCGCGGGGCTGTTCAGCACCCACCCCGCAACCCAGGAACGCATCGCGCGCCTGCTGGCGATGGCACGCTAACGCGCGCCGCAAGCCGTGCTCGAAACCCAGCGGCTTGCCAGCGCCATCGTCGCCGCAGTCGTCAGCGGCGGCCGCAATCTCAATACGGCGCTTGCCGCGCTGTGGCCGCGCCATCCACAACTCACGTCGCAACAACGTGCCGCGATCACTGATCTGAGTTACGGGACGCTGCGCTTCGGCTACCAGCTCGAAACCGTGCTGGAACAGTTGCTGACGAAACCGTTGCGGGACGAAGCGCTGCGCTGGCTGCTGCTGGTCGCGCTGTATCAATTAATGCACACGCGCGCCGCGGCTTATGCCATCGTCGATCATGCGGTGCGCAGCGCTGCGCGGCTCGGCCAACCGCAGGCCGCCGGGCTGATCAACGCCGTGCTGCGCAACTTCCTGCGCCGGCGCGGGGCGTTGCTTGTCAAAGCGGCGCACACCGAGGTTGGGCGATATGCTTATCCGCAATGGTGGATAGACAAGCTGCGCGCGCAGTATCCGCGCCATTTTGCCGCGGTGCTCGAGGCGGGCAATCGGCGCCCGCCGTTCACGTTGCGCGTCAATCGCCGCCGCACCACGCGCAACGATTACCTCGCGTTGCTAGCGCAGCAGGAAATCGCGGCAACCGAGGTCGGCATAGACGGCGTGACGCTGGCGCGTGCGCTGCCGGTCGAGCGGGTGCCGGGATTCGGCGATGGCCTGGTGTCGGTGCAGGACGCCGCAGCGCAACTCGCAGCGCCATTACTCGGAGTGCGGCCCGGCATGAATGTGCTCGATGCGTGCGCAGCGCCAGGCGGTAAAACCACGCATTTGCTTGAAACCATGGACCTGGAGTTAACCGCGCTCGATAAAGACGCCGCGCGGCTTGAGCGCGTGCGGCAGAACCTCGATCGGTTGGGGCTGAATGCCCGGGTGCTTCTCGCCGATGCGACCGACACCGGTGCGTGGCGGGGCGGGAAGTTATTTGATCGCATTCTTGCCGATGTACCGTGCAGCGGGTCAGGAGTGGTGCGCCGCCATCCCGATATCAAGTGGCTGCGCCGCGAGAGCGATATACCGCGGTTTGTTTTGCAGCAGCAGCGCCTGCTCGACGCTTTGTGGCGGTTGCTGGCCAGTGGTGGTAAATTGCTGTATACAACGTGTTCGATTTTCCAGGAAGAGAACTCGCTGCAGGTCGCGGACTTCCTCGTGCGCCATGCGGACGCCAGACTGCTACCGTTATGCGGAGTGAAAACGTTGGACGGAACACCGGAAGGCCAGTTGCTGCCGGATAACGAGCATGACGGCTTTTATTACGCGCTGCTGCAGAAAATGTAGCCGGCTGTTCGCGCTTGTGGCTGTCGCGCTGTCGCTCCTGGCGCCGTCGACCGCGCGGGCCGATGGCATCGAAGTCCGCGATGCCGCGCTGGTTGCCGGCGATGAGGGTTATTTTCTCGAGGCTGACTTCGAGATCACGCTCAATCCGACGCTCGAGGAAGCGCTCAACAAAGGCGTTCCGCTTTATTTCCTGCTCGAGCTCGAAGTGATCCGTCCGCGCTGGTACTGGTTCAACGATAAAGTCGTCAACACCCAGCAGCAATACCGGCTGGCGTATAACTCGCTGACCCGCCAGTACCGCATCGGAGTCGGCGGGTTCTTTCAAAACTTCGGCGATCTTTCCGAAGCACTGGATTTCCTGAGCCGCGTGCGGCGGCGCCAGGTGCTTGAGCCCGGCGTGCTGACCAAAGGCAGCACCTACACCGCCGGGGTGCGCATGCAGCTCGACGTCTCACAACTGCCGAAACCGTTTCAGCTGAACGCGCTGGCTTCGCGCGACTGGAATTTCGGCTCGGCGTGGCACCGTTGGAGCGTCACACCATGATGCTTGATCTGCCCGGTTTCCGCCCGGCGCTGAAGAGCGGCGCAGTCAAGTATCTGTTGATCGTGTGTGCCGTGGTCGGCGCGGTGACGCTTTATCTGCTCGCGACCGCGAGCGCCAACACGGCGCAGTTTGCGCAGCACTACCCGTTGCTGCTCGCGCTCAATGGGGTGCTTGCCCTTTGCCTTGCGCTGCTCGTTGGCTATCAGCTATATACGCTGCGGCAGAAACTCAAAGCCGGCGTGTTCGGAGCGAAGCTCACGCTGCGGCTCGTGTTGTTGTTCGCGCTGGTTGCGGTATTGCCCGGCGCACTGGTTTACGGCGTTTCGGTGCAGTTTGTAGCCAAGAGCATCGAGTCGTGGTTTGACGTGCGCGTCGAGAAAGCGCTGGAAGGCGGTCTCAACCTCGGCCGCACCACGCTCGACAACCTGCTCAAGGACTTGGTCAAGAAAGCGGACGCGCTGGCAGTATCGCTTGCGGTGCGCCCGCCGGCGGAGCACATAGCGGTATTGAATACGTTGCGCGAGCAGGCCGGCGTGCAGGAGGCAACGCTGTTCACGCAGCGCGGCAAGATCATCGCGTACTCCGGTAACGAGCGTGCCGGCCTGATGCCCGAGCTGCCGGGCGCGGCGGTGCTGCGTCAACTCAGGCTGCAACAGAGTTACAGTGCGATCGAGGCGATTCCCGACAAGGGGCTTTATCTGCGCGTGCTGGTGCCCGTCAACGTAGTGAGCCTCACCGAGGAAATGCGTGTGCTGCAGCTGTTGCAACGCGTACCGCAGCAGCTCGCGCAGGACGCGGAAATCGTACAAACCGGACAACGCGAGTACCAGGAATTGCTGCTCGCCCGCACGGGCTTGCGGCGGCTGTACGGGTTGACGCTGACATTGACGCTGCTGCTCGCGCTGCTAACGGCGCTCTCACTCGCATTCGTGTTAAGCGAGCGGCTGTCAGCGCCGCTGAGTTTCCTCGTCGAGGGCACGCGCGCAGTAGCACAGGGCGACTTCAGCCAGCGCGAAGCGGTGGCCAGCCACGACGAGCTCGGCGCGCTGACGCAGTCTTTTAATGCGATGCGCCAACAGCTCACCGAAGCACGCGCGACCGCCGAACGCAACCAGGCACAGCTCGCCGCCGCCCATACTTATCTGCAAAGCATCCTTGCCAACCTGTCCGCCGGCGTGCTTGCATTCGATGAAACGTTGCGGCTGCGCTCGTTCAACCATAGCGCCGCCGCCATTCTCGACGCCGACATCGCGCAACTCGCCGGGCTCGAGCTCGAGTGCTGGCATGAACGCAACCCGGCGCTTGCAGAACTTGCAGCCGAGATCGCAGCGTCGTTTCACGGCAGTGCGAATGTGGAATGGGAAAAGCAAACCGAGCGCGCCAGCAAGGACGGGCATCAGATGCTGCTGTTGCGCGGCACGCGCCTGCCCGCCGGCAGCGGCACCGGCTACGTGGTCGTGTTCGACGATATCACTCATGTCTTGCAGGCGCAGCGCGATGCGGCGTGGACCGAAGTCGCACGGCGCCTCGCTCACGAGATCAAGAATCCGTTGACGCCGATCCAGCTTTCGGCGGAACGGCTGCAGCACAAGCTCGCCGACAAGCTCGGTGCGCCGGAAGCGGAAATGCTGATGCGCTCGACGCAAACCATCGTCAATCAGGTGAGCGCCCTTAAAAACATGGTCGACGCGTTCCGCCAGTATGCGCGCATGCCCGAACGAACGCTGCAGGAGATCGACCTCAATGCATTGTTGCGCGAAGTGTTGACGCTCTACGAATCGCTGGCGGGGTGGATTCGCATCGAGCTCGCGCCGGGACTGCCGCGAGTCGTCGGCGACCCGGCGCAGTTGCGCCAGGTCATACACAATCTGCTGCAAAATGCGCAGGACGCGCTGGTGGATAGTACGAATCCGGGTATAGTGGTGCGCTCGGAACTGAGCGCTGGCGGAGTGCGGGTGACAATCACCGACAACGGCAGCGGATTTCCTGAACAATTGATGCAACGCGCGTTCGAGCCTTATGTGACGACCAAGCCGAAAGGCACCGGCCTGGGTCTCGTGATCGTGAAAAAAATCATCGAGGAGCATGGCGGGACCGTCGAGATCGTCAATGTCGCGCCACACGGCGCACGCGTCACGCTTACGTTTCCCGCCACGGAGGTGCCGGCGGCCGCAGCTAAAACCACGGCGCGGGTTTAAAGTGGAATTGATGTCATGCAGCAGATATTAGTCGTCGACGACGAAATCGGAATCAGGGAACTCCTGTCGGAGATCCTGCGCGATGAGGGTTACCACGTGCGCCTCGCGGAAAACGCGGGCCAAGCGCGCGCGCTGCGCGGCCAGGGACGGCCCGATCTCGTGCTGCTCGATATCTGGATGCCGGACACCGATGGCATCACCTTGCTCAAAGAATGGGCGAGCTCGGGGCTCCTGACAATGCCGGTGGTGATGATGTCAGGCCACGGCACGATCGACACCGCGGTCGAAGCCACCCGCATCGGCGCGTACGATTTCCTCGAGAAGCCGATCGCGCTGCAGAAACTGCTGGCGACCGTCGGTCGCGCGCTGAGGAGCGGCGAGCAGCAGGTGAAGCCGACGCTGATGCTGGCCACGCTTGGCCGGGCGCCGGTGGTGGCCGAACTCAAGCAGCGCCTGGAGCGCGTCGCCAATCTCAAGTCGCCGTTGTTGTTGACGGCCGAGCCAGGCAGCGGCGTGGAGCTGTGCGCGAAATTCGTGCACCAGCCGAATGCGCCATGGATTGCGCCCGAACACCTCGCGGCGCTCGCCGAGTCGCCGCTCGATCTGCTCAACCAAGCGCGCGAAGGCACCTTGTTTCTGCACGAGGTGAGCGACCTCAACCGCATGGAACAGAAAGGCTTGCTGCTGATCGTCGGCAAGCTCGAGAAATACAACACGCGGCTGATCTGCGCAGCCTCGCGCGCGCTGCCCGAATTGGTGGCACAGAGCGCGTTCGATGCTCGGCTCTACGGTGCGATCGCGACCGTGACGGTGCATGTGCCGAGCCTGCGCGAGCACCGCGAGGACGTTCCCGATCTGGCCAACCTGTTCCTGTTGCGCAGCATCGAGGCGAAGGAAGTGGCGCCGCGCCATTTCAGCACCGCCGCGCTCAACGCGTTGCGCAATTACGACTGGCCCGGCAATTTGAACCAGCTTGAAAGCGTGGTGCGCACGTTGGCACTGACCGCGCTCCACGAGGAAATCGGCGTGAACGACGTCAATGCGGCGCTGTCGTTGTCCGGCACCCAGCCGGCGGCGGCGACGGGATTGCCGCTTGATCTACCGTTGCGCGAGGCGCGCGATGCTTTCGAGCGCGTGTATTTCGAGCACCACATCGCCAAGGAAGGCGGCAACATGAGCCGCGTCGCCGACAGCGTCGGACTTGAACGCACGCACCTCTATCGCAAGCTGAAGCAACTCGGTATCAAGCTCGCTCGTCGCACCGACGAATAGCCTGCCTGAAACCCGTCGTGGCGGGCGCTTTTCGCCTCGAAACGTAGCCAAAGCCGCCGGTTTCTAAGATAATTGCGGCTCTCGCAAGTCTCAGGTTTCCGCCAGGATTATCGAATGGGCTCCCGCCCCGACCTTACCAACGCGATCCGCGCGCTTGCGATGGACGCCGTGCAGCAAGCCAACTCCGGCCATCCCGGCATGCCGATGGGCATGGCGGAAATCGCGGAAGTGCTGTGGAACCATCACCTGCGCCATAACCCCGCCAATCCGCGCTGGTTCGACCGCGACCGTTTCGTGCTGTCGAACGGGCACGGCTCGATGTTGCTCTACGCGCTGCTGCATCTGACCGGTTACGACCTGCCGATGTCCGAGCTCAAGCGTTTCCGGCAGCTGCATTCGAAAACGCCGGGCCATCCCGAATACGGTTGCGCGCCCGGGGTGGAAACCACGACCGGGCCGCTCGGGCAGGGGCTCGCGAACGCGGTCGGCATGGCGCTCGGCGAGAAAATGCTGGCGGCCGAATTCAATCGCGACGGCCTTGATGTCATCAACCATCGCACCTACGTGTTCGTCGGTGATGGCTGCTTGATGGAAGGCGTTTCGCACGAGGCATGCTCGCTCGCCGGCACGCTCGGACTGCATAAGCTCATCGTGTTATACGACGATAACGGCATATCGATAGATTCCGAGAAGGCCAACATAAAAAGCTGGTTCGGTGACGATACGCCCAGGCGTTTCGAGGCTTACGGCTGGAACGTGATCCCGCACGTCGACGGCCACGATTTCGCGCAGATCGAGCAGGCATTGATCAGGGCCAAAGCCGAAACCGCGCGGCCGACGCTGATATGCTGCAAGACCGTGATCGCGAAAGGCGCGCCGAAGAAAGCGAACACCGGCGGGGCCCACGGCGCGCCGCTCGGCGCGGACGAAGTCGCGGCGACGCGCACCAACATCGGTTGGAACCATCCGCCGTTCGAAGTGCCGGTATCCGTATACGCCGGATGGGATGCGCGCGCCAAAGGCGCGGCGCTCGAAGCCGAATGGAACAAGCGATTCGCTGCCTACGAAAAGGCACAACCTCAACTTGCCGCTGAACTCATGCGCCGCATCGCGGGCAAATTGCCTGCCGAGTGGCGCACGCGTTGCGACGCGCTTGTCGCGAAGACGAACGAGAAGGCGGAAACCATTGCGACGCGCAAAGCGTCGCAAAACGTCATCGAGGCGCTCGCGCCGGCTCTGCCCGAACTCATCGGCGGCTCAGCCGACCTCGCGGGCTCCAACTTGACGCTATGGTCGGGGTCGAAGGCGGTGAGCCGGGCGAGCGGCGGCAACTATATCTACTTTGGCGTGCGCGAGTTCGCGATGACCGCAATCGCCAACGGCTTGAGCCTGCATGGCGGCCTGATTCCCTATGCGGCGACATTTCTCACCTTTTCCGATTACGCGCGCAACGCGCTGCGCATGGCGGCGCTCATGAAAGTGCGCGGCATATTCGTATACACTCACGATTCGATCGGTCTTGGCGAAGACGGGCCGACGCACCAGGCAATCGAGCACGCGGCGAGCTTGCGCCTGATCCCGAACATGGACGTATGGCGGCCGTGCGACACCGTCGAGTCGGCGGTCGCCTGGATCGCCGCGATCGAGCGCCGGGACGGGCCTACGAGCCTGCTGTTCTCGCGCCAGAACCTGCCGTTCCAGCGACGCAATGCGCAGCAGCTACAAAATATTGCGCGCGGCGGTTATGTGCTGTCGGAGGCCGCGGACGGCAAACCGCGTTGCTTGATCATTGCCACCGGCTCTGAAGTGCAACTCGCGCTGGGCGCCCAGCAATCGCTTGCCGGGCAAGGCATCGCAGTGCGAGTGGTGTCGATGCCCTCAACCAACGTATTCGACAGGCAGGATGACGGGTGGCGCGCTGCCGTTTTGCCGCGCGGCGTGCCGCGTGTCGCGGTAGAGGCCGGCGTGACCGATATCTGGCGCAAATACGTCGGCGCAACTGACGATTCCAAGGGCGCGGTAATCGGCATCGACCGCTATGGCGAATCGGCCCCCGCCGGCGAACTCTTCAAGCATTTCGGTTTTACCGTCGAGAATGTCGTTGACGCCGTGAAGAAGGTGGTTTGACGATGCCGCGCTCATCGGGCGCGCAAAAGTTTTCAGGAGAGACAGGATGACTATCAAAGTTGCAATCAACGGTTATGGCCGCATCGGCCGCAACGTGCTGCGCGCGCATTACGAGTCGGGCAGGAAGCACGACATCCAGATCGTCGCCATCAACGACCTCGGCAACGCCGAGACCAATGCACATCTGACGCGCTACGACACCGCGCACGGCAAATTCAACGGCACGGTCGTGGTCGACGGCGAATTCATGATCGTCAACGGCGACAAGATCAAGGTGCTCGCGATGCGCAACCCGGCCGAATTGCCATGGGGCGCGCTCGGCGTCGACGTCGTGCTCGAGTGCACGGGGTTGTTCACCAGCAAGGAGAAAGCCGGCGCGCACGTGAAGGGCGGCGCCAAGAAAGTGATTATTTCGGCGCCCGGCGGCAAGGATGTGGACGCGACCGTCGTCTACGGTGTCAACCACAAAGCGCTGAAGGCGAGCCACAGCGTAATTTCGAACGCGTCATGCACGACCAATTGCCTCGCCCCGATGGTAAAGGCGCTGCACGACAAAATCGGCGTCGTGCACGGATTGATGACGACAGTGCATGCATATACCAACGATCAAGTGCTGACCGACGTCTATCACGAAGACCTGCGCCGCGCGCGGTCGGCGACGATGTCCATGATTCCGACCAAGACCGGTGCCGCCGCTGCCGTCGGGCTCGTGCTGCCGGAGTTGAACGGCAAGCTCGACGGTTTCGCCGTGCGCGTGCCGACCATCAACGTGTCGCTGGTCGACCTCACTTTTACCGCTGCGCGTGCAACCACGGTCGATGAAGTGAACGCGGTGATGAAAGCGGCTGCCGACGGAGAGCTGAAAGGAATACTCGAGTACAACAAGGCGCCGCTGGTATCGGTCGACTTCAACCACAACCCGGCGTCGAGCATATTCGACGCGACTCTGACCAAGGTTACCGGCGGCACGCTGGTGAAAGCGCTGTCGTGGTACGACAACGAATGGGGCTTCTCGAACCGCATGCTCGACGTTACCGTGGCGCTGATGAGCGCCAAATAAAGCGGGGCAGGGTTGTTAAAGGCTGGGTGTTTCCCGCGTTACCCCAACGAGGCTGTCGCTGTGGCGTTGTGCTGGAACGGACGCCACGCTATTATCTAATCGTGGGTCCGTGTAGCCGCTTTTGGGGGGTCTAGAAGCCCTTCGCTTTACACATGCATATAGGCGGATCATATCGCCTTGGCCCAACCGCGAGGCCATTATCGTGGTCATAAACGCGAGGTCAGTATGGGAGAAAATCGAAATCCAAATATGGTACCTATAGGCCCAGGGGGAACTGCGGGGCGCATTTTCCGCATGATAGTGATGGTTTGTACTGGGGGCTTCCTCTTTCCCAACGTATTTGTCGAAGGCATGGATTGCACCGCCATCCAGAAGGAATCCGAAGGCACCCTTTACGACAAAAAATAACAGTCCAAAACCCGCTGTCCAAGGACTTCTGCTAAACACGAGCGCGCTGAGGCCTGTTGCGAGTCGTCTTGGGTGCCTGTGTTTTTCTCAAATGCAGAAGGCAAATCGGCTGGGACCGACCCCATTCCGTGGCCCCGATGTTCGTCCTCGAAATGGCCGACCTGAACCACGCCGGCAAGCGGGCGTTTATCCGCGCCGATCTCAATATGCCGCAGGACGTCGCGCGCGCAACCACTGGCGACTTCAACCACAATCCGGCGCCGAGCCTATTCGACGCGACGCTGACCAAGGTTACCGGCGGCACGCTGGTGAAAGCGCTGTCGTGGTACGACAACGAACGGGGCTTCTCGAACCGCATGCCAGACGTCACCGTTGCGCTGATGAACGCGAAGTAAACGGGTGAGGCGTGAGGGTAGATCCCCAACGCTCGCGCTCCCTCTCGTCTAACGCCTTACGCTTCACCACATGAACGTAATAAAAATGACCGACCTGGACCTCGCCGGCAAGCGAGTGTTCATCCGTGCCGATCTCAACGTGCCGCAGGACGCAAACGGCAGAATCACCGACGACACGCGAATCCGGGCGTCGGTGCCGGCGATTCGACTCGCACTCGGGGCCGGCGCGGCGGTGATGGTCACTTCGCATCTCGGACGCCCGACTGAAGGGGAATTCAATCCCGAGGACTCGCTCGGCCCGATCGCGCAACGGTTGAGCGAGTTGCTGGGCGTACCGGTGCCGCTGAAACGTGACTGGCTTGACGGCGTCGACGTCAAGCCCGGCGCGGTCACCATGCTCGAGAACTGCCGCTTTAATAAAGGAGAAAAGACAAACGACGCCGCACTGGCGAAAAAAATGGCGGCGCTGTGCGATGTCTACGTGAATGATGCATTTGGTACCGCACACCGCGCGGAGGCGACTACGCACGGCATTGCGAAATTCGCTCCTGTTGCGTGCGCGGGACCGTTGATGGCGGCCGAGCTCGATGCGTTGGCGAAGGCGCTCAGCAAGCCGGCGCGGCCGCTGCTCGCGATCGTTGCCGGTTCCAAGGTCTCGACCAAGCTGACCATACTGAAATCGTTGGCGCAGAAAGTTGACCAGTTGATCGTGGGAGGCTGTATCGCCAATACTTTCATGCTTGCCTCCGGCCTGCGCATAGGCAAGTCGTTGGCGGAGCCGAGCCTGATCGGCGAAGCGCATGCGATCCTCGATTTAATGAAAGCGCGCGGCGCGCAAGTTCCGCTGCCGGTGGATGTTGTAGTCGCGGCCGAGCTTTCAGCGCGCGCGCGCGCCAACCAAGTGGCGGCTGACCAGGTAGGCGCCGATGACATGATTCTGGACATCGGCCCGAAGACGGCAGCCATGCTGGCGGATCTCGTCGTGCGGGCCGGCACCATCGTTTGGAATGGGCCGGTCGGCGTATTCGAGTTCGATCAGTTCGGCGCGGGCACCAAACGCATCGCGAAGGCGGTCGCCGAGTCCCACGCGTTCTCGATTGCCGGCGGCGGCGACACGCTCGCCGCGATCACCAAGTATGGAATTATCGACAAGGTGTCGTACATTTCGACCGGCGGCGGCGCGTTTCTGGAGTTTCTCGAAGGCAAGCAGCTGCCGGCAGTCGAAATCCTCGAGCAGCGCGCTCGTGTGGCTTGAGGATTGAGGATTCAGGTAAAACGGGCTAGTCTTCCGCTCAACCCTCAATCCTGTTGACTCGATCCTGGTTGTTATGCCCCGCCGCACCAAAATCGTCGCCACGCTCGGCCCCGCTTCGAGCGACCATAAAACGCTCGCGCGCATGATCGAAGCCGGGCTCGACGTGGTGCGCATGAATTTTTCGCACGGCACGGCCAGGGAGCACGCCGAGCGCGTCGAGCTGGTGCGGGAACTCGCGCGCAAAGCCGGGCATTCGGTCGGTGTGCTGGTCGACCTGCAGGGGCCGAAAATCCGCATCGGCCGCTTCGAACACGATCGCATCCAGCTCGCAACCGGTGACAAGTTCGTGCTCGATGCCGAGTGCAGGGTCGGCAACGCAAGCCGCGTCGGACTCGATTACCAGAACCTGCCGCAGGATGTCTCGCCCGGCGATACCCTGCTGCTCGACGACGGCCGCATCGTCCTCGGCGTGACGCAAGTCAAAGGCCCACGCATCAGCTGCGTGGTCGAACAGGGAGGCGCGCTGTCGAACAACAAAGGCATCAACCGCAAGGGCGGCGGCCTGACGGCGCCGGCGCTGACCGAGAAAGATCTGCAGGACATCAAGACCGCGGCGCGCCTCAAAGCCGACTATCTCGCGGTGTCCTTCCCGCGTTCCGGCGCCGACATCGAGTGGGCGCGCGGGCTGATGCTGAAGGCGGGCGGCCGCAGCCTGATCTGCGCCAAGATCGAACGCGCCGAGGCGATCCCGGCACTGGCCGAGATTGTCGATGCTTCGGACTCGATCATGGTCGCGCGCGGCGATCTCGCGGTCGAGGTCGGCGACGCGGTGGTGCCCGCTTTGCAGAAGCGCATGATCCGCATGGCGCGCGAACGCAATAAGGTCGTGATCACCGCGACGCAGATGATGGAGTCGATGATCAACAATCCGATCCCCACGCGCGCCGAGGTGTCGGATGTCGCCAACGCAGTGCTTGACGGTACCGACGCGGTGATGCTGTCGGCCGAAACCGCGACCGGCAAATACCCGATCGAAACCGTCGCCGCAATGGCGCGCGTGTGTCTGGAAGCCGAGAAAGAAGACGCGTTTGCTGCCGAACGGCGCCGTTCGGATTCGCCTGCCAACGTCGAGGAGGCCATCGCGCGCGCAACGATATTCACCGCCAACAGCCTCAACATCAAGGCGGTTGCCGCGCTCACCCAAAGCGGCAAGACGGTTTTGCTGATGTCGCGCATGAACTCGAATGTGCCGATCTACGCGCTCTCCTCGGTGGTCGAAACGCGCCGCCGCGTGACGCTGTTCCGCGGCGTCTATCCGCTCAATTTCAAGGGCGCGCGCAACCCGGAGCGCGCGTTGTACATGGCGGAAGACGAGCTTTTGAAGCGCGGCGCGGTCAACCACGGCGACTACATCATTCTTACGATCGGCGAGCCGTTCGGCAAGGCGGGCGGCACCAACACGATGAAGATAGTCAAGGTCGGGGAGCATCGTACCGCCTGACTGCCGGCATAGGCAGGCGGAGTTGCGCAGGGGTAAAATATCTTCCCCTTGGATCCGTCAGCGAAGGTTGAATCCAAGACTTCAGGCAGGAGGCAAGCCATGTATGAACGAGAACTCGCAGCAACGGCAGCTGCGATAGTTGCGCCGGGCAAAGGCATCCTGGCGATCGACGAATCAGGCGGCACCATCAAAAAACGCTTCGACTCTATCGGCGTCGAATCGACTGCCGAAACCCGCCGCGCTTATCGCGACCTGCTGATCACGGCACACGGCCTGTCGCAGTTCATCAGCGGCATGATTCTTTACGATGAAACCATCAAGCAGGCGACGAAAGGCAGCGTGCCGTTTCCGGAAGCGCTGAAGACGAACGGCATCCTGGCGGGTATCAAGGTCGACACCGGCGCCAAAGACCTGGCGGGTATGACGGGTGAAAAAATCACCGAAGGCCTGGACGGCCTGCGCGAGCGCCTTGCCGAATACAAAAAGCTCGGCGCGACGTTCGCCAAGTGGCGCGCGGTGATCACCATCGGCCGGGACATCCCGAGCGACTGCTGCATAGCAGCCAATGCCCACGCACTCGCGCGCTATGCGGCGCTGTGCCAGGAGACCGGTATCGTACCGATCGTCGAACCCGAAGTGCTGATGGACGGCAGTCATTCGTTCGAGCGCTGTTTTGACGTCACGGAAAATACGCTGCACACGCTGTTCCGTGAACTGTATCGGCAGCACGTGCGCGCCGAGCACCTGGTGTTGAAAGCGAGCATGGTGATCGCCGGCAAGGATTGCCCGCAACAGGCCGGCGTGCAGCAAGTTGCCGACGCGACGGTGCGATGTCTGAAACGCACCGTGCCGGCAGCGGTGGCCGGCATCGTGTTCCTGTCCGGCGGCCAGAGCGATCAGCTCGCCACCGCGCACTTGAACGCGATGAACGCGATGGGCGCAGTGCCGCCGTGGCCGCTGTCGTTCTCCTACGGCCGGGCCTTGCAGGCGCCTGCGCTTAAAGCCTGGAAAGGCCAGGCCGCCAATGTGCCGGCAGCGCAACAAGCGCTTTATCACCGCTCGAAATGCAATAGCGCTGCGTGTTTTGGCCGCTATAAGCCGGAAATGGAGAAAGAAGCGCTCGCCGCCTGAATTGCGGCCGCGGTGCTCCCATGTATTAAAGCGCGGAGTATTGGCTTGCTGCTTGGAAACAAGCTATCATGCAGCGATAATATTGGTCAGCCTGCGCATTTAAGCGCGGCGAAAAAAAATTGGTTTTCATCAGGTTGGGGGTAGCCAAATGGCGTTAAAAATCGGCGACAAGAAGGACTTCAGCGCCGGAATCATGTACATCATCATGGGCTGTTTTTTTGCGTTGTTTGCCGGCAACTACCCGATGGGAACGGCAGTGCGCATGGGCCCCGCTTATTTCCCGACTGTTCTGGGCTGGATTCTGGTCGTGCTCGGCATGATAGTGTTTGTCCGCTCCTTTGTCCTGCAAGGCGAGGCCCCGCGCAAGACTCATTATAGGCCGCTGCTGCTTATCATCGGCTCAGTGTGCGCTTTCGGTTTCTTGCTCGAAACAGGAGGACTGGTCGTTGCGAGCTTCGCACTGATGTTCATCAGCGCGTCGGGCGGCTGGGATTTCAGGTGGAAGGAGCAAGCCGTCAACGCGGTCGTCATGACCGCAGTGAACGTGGGCCTTTTCTATTACGCGCTGGCCTTGCCGTTCAAACTGTTTCCGTGGTCGTAAGCGGCGCGTTTTAGGGAGCTCAGGATATGGAACTGTTTCACAACCTGATCTACGGTTTCCAGGTCGCGCTCGGCTGGCAGAACCTGTGGTACTGTTTCGTCGGCTGTTTCCTCGGCACATTGATCGGCGTGCTGCCCGGCATCGGGCCGGTAGCGACGATCGCGATGCTGCTGCCGATCACGTTCAATCTGTCGCCTACCCCGGCGCTGATCATGCTCGCGGGCATTTATTACGGCGCGAGCTACGGTGGCTCGACCACCGCGATTCTGGTCAACCTTCCCGGCGAATCGTCCTCGGTGGTGACCATGCTGGACGGCTACCAGATGGGCCGTCAGGGGCGCGCCGGGCCGGCGCTGGCGATCGCCGCCATCGGCTCGTT
>Ga0209415_10007421_pt1 | contig 19166 bp, 15 predicted proteins | sample PeaSoiSIISIP2007_FD_187696 | JGI IMG/M metagenome (GOLD analysis project Ga0209415, IMG submission 187696) | Peat soil microbial communities from Weissenstadt, Germany - SII-SIP-2007 (SPAdes) (version 2) | ecosystem: Environmental > Terrestrial > Soil > Wetlands > Peat | place: Germany... | reverse complement strand
GGAGGCCGGCCTGCCAGAACACGTCGATCGGCATGCCGCCGCGGGGATGGAAATAGCCGCCGATGCGCAGCCAGCGCGGCTTGAGATGGGCGAATACGCGCTTGCCGATACCGACCGTGCACGACTCGTGGAACGTCGCGTGGTTGCGGAAGCTGTTGAGGAACACCTTCAACGACTTCGACTCGATGAGGAAGCGGTTCGGCACGTAGTCGATCACCATGATGGCGAAATCCGGCTGGCCCGTCACCGGGCACATGACGGTGAACTCCGGAAACGTGAAGCGCGCCACATAGTCGGTGTCGGGATGCGGGTTCGGCACGCGGTCGAGCACGGCCTCGGCCGGGGAGGCGGGAATCTTGCTCGGTTGCCCGAGATGGATGGGCTTGCGTGGCATGCTGCATTTTCTTCTCCCTCCCCGTCTTCGGGGAGGGCCGGGGTGGGGCTCACAGGCACTGAGCTTGTGGAAGCACCCCACCCGACCTCGCTTCGCTCGGCCACCCTCCCCGAAGACGGGGAGGGATTTGCTGCGCTTCCTTCTCCCTCCCCGTCTTCGGGGAGGGTAGGGTGGGGCTCACGGGCACTGAACCTGTAGAAGGCGCGCGCATCGCCAGCACCGGAGGAACCCCCATGACGCATGCATTGCTTTGGCGCCGCCTCGCCGGCATTTCGGTTGCGGCCTTCGTGGTCGCCGCGCTCGCGGCGCCGGCCGTCGCGCAGGAGAAAAAATACAAGGCGGTCTCGGTCAAGACGCCCGACGGCCTCACCATCTCGGCGCAGGACTGGGGCAATCCGAACGGCCCGGAAATCCTGTTCATCCACGGCTTCTCCCAGAGCCACCTGTCGTGGATCAAGCAGGTCACCAACGCCGACCTCGCACGAGAATTCCACATGGTGACCTACGACCTGCGCGGCCACGGCAACTCCGACAAGCCGTTCGAGCCCGAGCGCTACAAGAATGCGAAGGCGTGGGGCGACGAGGTGCAGGCCGTGATGGACGCGACCGGCCTCAAGCGGCCGGTGCTGGTCGGCTGGTCCTACGGGGGCCGCGTCATGGCCGACTACCTGACCACCCACGGCACCGCGAAGCTCGCCGGCCTCAACTATGTCGACGCCGGGCAGAAGGGCGATCCGGCCTTCGTCGGCCCCAACCTCGCGAACCTGGCGCCGATGACGTCGGAAGACCTCGCCACCAACATCGCGGCGACGCGCGTGTTCCTCCACGGCTGCTTCTCGAGGCAGCCGACCGACGAGGAGTACGAGACCATGCTGGCCTTCAACATGATGGTGCCGCCGAAGGTGCGCATCGGGCTGAGCAACCGCCCGCTCGAGGTCGACGACATGCTGCGCAGCCTGCGCCTGCCGGTGCTGGTGACGCACGGCGCGGACGACAAGAACTCGAACCTGATCGCCGCCGAATACACCGCCAAGATGATCCAGGGCGCCAAGCTCTCGGTCTATCAGGGCATCGGCCACTCGCCCTTCTTCGAGGACGCGCCGCGCTTCAACGCCGAGCTCGCCGCGTTCGTGCGTGGCGCCCAGAAGGTGAATTGAATCGTGTCATTCCGGGGCCGGCCTGCAAGGCCGGGACCCGGAATCCATAACCCGAGACTCTCCCACATCATTCCGGTTGGTGGTTATGGATTCCGGGTTCGCCGCTGGCGCGGCGCCCCGGAATGACGGCCTTGCGCCACCTCCCCATTGCAATCCCGCGCGACAGCCTTGATATGACGGCGTCATCGTCGCGATTTTGCGCGACGCTTTGAACGTCTCGCCATATCATCCCGCCATGCCCATCGACACCACCTCCGACACCTCTGCGGCAACCGCCATCGAGACCTTCGTCGATCGCAATTTCGCGCGCGAAATCGGCTTCCTGGCCGAGCTGGTGAAAGTCCCGACCGACAATCCGCCCGGCGATTGCGCGCCCCATGCGGCGCGCACCCTGCAGCTCCTGACAGAGCTCGGGTTTACGGTCGAGGCCCATCCGGTGCCGTCCGGCCGCGTCGCCGCAGCCGGCATGAAGAGCGTCACCAACCTCATCGTGCGCCACCGCTTCGGCGACGGCCCGGTGGTGGCGCTCAATGCCCATGGCGACGTGGTGCCGCCGGGGCTCGGGTGGGATCACGACCCCTATGGGGCCGCCGTCGAGAGCACGCGGTTCGGCTCGGTGATGTACGGCCGCGGCGTCGCGGTGTCGAAATCGGATTTCGCCACCTACGCCTTCGCGCTGCTGGCGCTGCGCCATCTCGCCGAGCGCGAAGCGTTGCCCGGCACCGTCGAGTTGCACTTCACGTACGACGAGGAGGTGAGCGGAAACCTCGGGCCCAAGTGGCTCCTGGACCACAACCTCACCAAGCCGGACTTCGCCATCGCGGCGGGATTTTCCTATGCGGTGGTGAACGCCCATAACGGCTGCCAGCACTTCGAGGTGGTGGTGACCGGCAAGCAGGCCCATGCGGCGCAGCCGGATTCGGGACGCGATGCGCTCGAAGCCGCGACCGCGATCCTGGCGGCGCTCTACAAGTACCGCGCGCGCCTCGCGCGGCGAAAGTCGCGCAGCGCCGGCATCAAGTCGCCGACGCTGAATATCGGCACCATCGCGGGCGGCTTTGCCACCAACGTGGTGCCGGACCGTGTCACGCTGCGCATCGACCGCCGCGTCATTCCGGAAGAGAACGGCGCCGAGGCCGAGAAGGAATTGCGCCAAGTGATCGCGGCCGCCGCGAAACCGTTTCGCGGCATCAAGGTCGAGACCACATGCATCCTCACCGCGCTGCCGCTCAGCCCCCAGCCCGGCTGGGAGCGCATCAGCGACGCGCTGCGCCGCCACGCCGCCCGCATCCTGAAGGTCCGCATCCCCATCAAGGGCGTGCCGCTCTACACCGACGCCCGCCACTACGCGGCGCGCAAGATCCCGATCGTGCTCTACGGCGCCGGCCCGCGCACCATCCTGGAAGCCAACGCCCACAACGCCAACGAAAACCTGCGGCTCGCGGATTTGCGGGCCGCGACCAAGATCGTGGCGCTGGCGGTGCGGGACGTGCTGAAAGCGTAAGCCACACGGCGCTTAGCTTTGCGCCCGACGCGCTCAGAACCGATAGTTGATCCCCGCGCGTGCGACGTTGTTTCCGATCTGGGCCTTCCACGGCACCATGAAGCCGATAAAATTCACGCTTGTCGTGAAATTGTCGGTGGCCATGTAGAGGTATTCCACCTTCCACGACAAATTGCGGTTGATGGCAGCCTCCACGCCACCGCCGGCCGTCCATCCGATATGGGAGACCTCGAATGAAGATGACGGGTTCGCCAAAACCACGGGTGTGAACGTTGTTCTGGAGTTGAGCCAGGAGCCGCCGGCTGTTGCATATGCGAGCCACCCGTCGGCGAAAGCCCATCCGCCGCGCCCACGGAAGGTGGCAAACCAGGGCATGCTGGAGTTCTGGATCAGGCTCGCCCCCGCCGGCAAACCGACTATGATCGTTTTGCTCTGGCTGCTGCCCTGGGCATCCGCCTCGACGCCCAGCACGATGCTGCCAACCTGCCAATTGGCACCCAATTGGCCGCCCCCGATCACGCCGTTGACATCGGAGCTGTTCGTCACGCTCCAAGGCTGCGAGAAGACGGGACTAGGAAGGTTATTGCTCGCGAACAACCCCTGAGCGCCACCGGTGAACCCGACCGGGTTGCCCGGAAACGGTCCGTTCACCACACCAGAAAGATGCGTTGTGTGCGTAGCCCAGCCGTAGCCGATGTTCCCGCCGGCATAGATGCCGGTCCAGGTGGTGAAGGCGGGCGCCGATACGGGTGGGTCAGCAGGGCTGGCCATCTCGGCCGCGATAGCAGGCCCGGCAATAACGCCCAGAGCCCCAACTACCGCACGCAATGCCTTTCTCATGAGCCCCCGTAACGCGCACGTGTTTATTGCTTCCCATACCATGGAACATTGTGGGAGTCTTCTGATTTTTCAGGAGAATATCGCCCGTGCGCTCGTCGGACGGCGCAATGCGCTAACGCTTATTGCGCCCTACGCGCTCCCCGTGGCGAGTGCCGGCGGCCTTATCGGGGCGATTTTTGCCGGACCGTCTTGGCCCGGGTCGTCGGGCCGGCCTGGCCCTCCGAAGGTCCGCGATAGGAGGGATTTTGGGAGCAGAGGCCGCCAAATCCTCGCGACGAGCTCGCATTGCAATCCTCCCGACTCGAATAGTGGCACTGCCGGCTTCCACCTTCGTTGGAGCACCAGGGATATTCCACGGCGCGGGCGTCCCCCGCCAACACGGCCAACACCGCAGACGACGCCAGCCCGGCAACGAAGAATCTCCGCATGTTGTGTCCCCCCCTTGTGATTGGACGGCGCGCATAGCCACTGGCTTGCGCGTCTGACAAACCGGTTTACCCGTTCCGGCGCGTGAATTCACCGTCCGGGTGAAGAAAATTCACTTCGCGTGAGAAAAAGTCGCCCCTGCGGCGCACTGGGAATTGGCGGCCAACTCTTTGGTCCGGAGAAGCCTGCAAAAGAATGCGGAGGGCATCACGGGGAGCCATGCGCGGCATGGCTCCCCAAGGCTCTCGAAGGACGCTTGCTTCGCAAGCGCCTTCACTATGAGGTCAGAGATGGCTTCGCGGACCGCGAAGACGGCAAGGACCTATTGCATCGCGCCCGGCAGCATCCGTTCCGCCTTTGGCGGCAGGAACGCGCGGCTGAACACCTGCGTGAGCGCGGGCGGCTTCGCGAGCTCGTAGGATTCCGCGATGGTCGCGATATTGCGGGCGAGCTTGGCGTCATCGACGTCGCCGATACCGAGGCTCGCGGCTTCCGGCGTCGTGATCAGGGTCTGGTAGACATAGACGAGGCGGCGCTTCTCGATGTCGCGGTTGAGGAGCGGCTCGACCTTCGCCAGCAGCGCAATCGCGGCATCGGGGTCGGCGACGCTCTCCTTGAGGGCGCGGTTGACGGCGCGCACCAGGCCCTTGACGGCCTCGGGCTTCTCCCGGGCGAGCTTCGCCGACACCAGCACGCCGCTGGAATAGAGCTCGAGGCCATAATCCGCGTAGGATAGCCAGCGGAAATCCTTGTCAGGGTCGAGCTTGAGGGCGACGAGGTTCATGTAGCTCGTCGCGGTGAAGATGGCGTCGGCATCGACCTGGCCCTGCACCAGCATCTGCTCCTGCAGGTTCGGCGCGACGCTGAGGACGTCGACCTTGGCGGGGTCGAGGCCGTTCGCCTTGGCGAGCGCGGGAAGCAGCCTGAGGGCGACGCCGCCCCCTGCCCCACCGACCTTGCGGCCGGCGAGATCCTTGACGGTGCGGATCGGGCTCGCGGCCTTGACCAGCAGCGCGAACGGCGCCTTGCTGTAGATCGAATAGACCATCACGGGCGCTTCGTCCGGCTTCAGGGCGGCGCTCAGGATGATGCCGTTGATGTCCCCGAAGCCCGCGTCATAGGCGCCCGACATCACCCGGGTGACGGAGGCGGCCGAGCCCTCGCCCTGGTCGATGACGACGTCGAGCTTCTCGGCGGCGAAATAGCCCTTGCTCTGCGCCCAGTAGTACCAGGAGTGGATGCCTTGCAGCTTCCAATCGAGGGTGAAGCGGATTTTGGTGATCTCCTGGGCGAAGGCGGAGGAGAGGGAGGCGGCGAGCGCGAAGCAGATCGCGGCAAGGGTTCGTATCCGGGACATGCGTGGTTCCTTTCGAGTTCCGATGCCGCAGCCGTAGGGTGGGCAACGCGCCGCGCCCTGACCTCACCTCACGCACCGCGCGTGCCGGCGCGTTGCCCACGCGGTCCGGCCTCCCGGTGTGACCGCGTGGGCAAAATCGCGCGCGGTCAACGCATAATCGTAGCCGTCGTGCCGGGCGATTTTGCCCACCCTACGCACCCCCGGGTCTTCACCCCATCGCCAGATCCTTGCGCCGGGCCCAGCCGGTGACCGAGGCCTCGATCACCGAGAAGATCACATAGAGGCCGACGCCGAGCACGGCGAGAATCAGAAGGCCGGCGAACACCAGCGGCACGTCGAAATTCGAGCTTGCGATCAGCATGAAGTTCCCGATGCCGCGGTTGGACGCCACTGTCTCGGCAATTACCGTGCCAACAAAGGCCTGGGTGATGGCGACCTTCAGCGAGGCGAAGAAATACGGCATCGCCCGCGGCAGCCCGACATTGGTCAGGATGTCGAGGCTCGTTGCCCGCAGCGAACGCATCACGTCCTCGAGCTCGGGCTCGGTGGTGGCGAGCCCGGTCGCGACGTTCACCACCACCGGAAACACGCAGAGAATCATGGCGGTGAGGATGGCCGGCACGGTGCCGGCGCCGAACCACAGGACGAAGATCGGCACCACGGCGACCTTCGGGATGCTCGAAAAGCCGACCAGCAGCGGATAGACCACCGCATAGGCGAGCTTCGAGGCGCCGATCGATATGCCGATCAGCACCCCGATGCCGACCCCGAGCGCAAAGCCGATCAGGGTCGTGAACAAGGTCTGCCACACGTGGGGCCAGATGGCGTCGCGGCGCTCGAACAGCGTCACCACCACCTCGCTCGGGCGCGGCAGCACCACGCTCGATATCTTGCCGGCCCAGCAGAACAGCTCCCACGCCAGGAAGAACCCGATGATGAGCGCGGTCGAGGCGATGTGCCGTTTGGTGTCCTGGGTCATCACGCCGCCTCCTTGGTGGCGCGGTTCGAAAAGATGGCATCGCGCAAGTGGTGCGTCAGCGCAACGAAGTCGGGCGCATAGGTCATTTCGATGGTGCGGGGCCGCCCAAACGGCACCGCGCGATCCTCGATGATGCGCCCGGGGCGCGCCTGCATCACGCAGATGCGGTTCGCCAAGTACGCGGCCTCCTTGAGGTCGTGGGTGACGAGGATGACGGTCGGCTTCCGCTCCAGCCACAGGTTCTGCATGATCGACCACAGCTCCTCGCGGGTGAACTGGTCGAGCGCGCCGAACGGCTCGTCCAGCATCAGGAGCTGCGGATCGTGGATCAGCGCGCGGCACAGCGAGGCACGCTGCATCATGCCGCCGGACAGCTGCCACGGATGCTTGTCGCCGAAGCCCGCGAGCCCCACGCTCGCCAGCAGGGCCTCGGCGCGGTCGCGAAACTCAGCCTTGCGCTTGCGGCGGTACTGGCCGCGGAACGGCGGCACGATCTTGAGCGGCAGCATGACGTTGTCGCGGATGGTGAGCCACGGCAGCAGGGTCGGGTTCTGGAACGCCATGCCGACCCGCATCGCCTCCGCCCCGACCTCGCGGCCCGCCACGAACACGAGGCCGCTGGTGTTGCGGATGAGCCCGCTGACGAGCTTGAGGATGGTGGACTTGCCGCAACCGGAGGGACCGACCAGGGCCACGAAGTCGCCCTTCACCATGCGCAGATTGGTCGGCGCGAGCGCATTCACGGCACGCTCGCCGCCCCCATAGGTGACGGTGACGTTCTCGAGCTCGACAAAGGCGTCGGCGCGCGACGGCGAAGCCTCGTCGCCGGCCGCGCTCATGCGGCGCTCTCCCGCGGCAGGGGTGGCGCCGCGGGCACCTGTGGGGGCGCCTGCACGATCGCCGCCATGGTGGCGTCGGCATTGCGCACCGCGGCCGGCGGCATGCGCTGGATGGGGTGGACCGAGCGCCCCCAGCCGCGCGTTTCGTCCACCAGCGTGCGGTCGCGCATCACGAAGCGGCCGCGCACCAGGGTGTGGATCGGCAGCCCGGTGACGGCGCGCCCGTGCCACGGCGATATCTTGGAGCGCGACTGGATCTTGGCGTCGTCGATGGTCCAGGCGCGCCGCAGGTCGACGATCGCGATGTCGGCGTCGGAGCCCGGCGCGATCACCCCTTTGCGTGGAAAGAGCCCCCATATCTTCGCCGGATTGACGGCGCTCCAGCGCACGTAGTCGCGGACCGAATAGCGGCCCCAGGCGACTTCGGTGAGCATCAGCGGCATCTGGGTCTCGACGCCCGGAAAGCCGCAATCGACCGACCAGATGTCGTTCCGGGTCTTCTCCTCGGGCGCGTGGGGGGCGTGATCGGTCGCTATCACGTCGATGGTGCCGTCGGCGAGCGCGCGCCACAGCGGGCCCTGGTGACGCGCCTCGCGCACCGGCGGATTGACCCGGATGATGCCGGCAAAGCGCGCGTAGTCGTCGGACGACAGCATGAGATAGTGCGGGCAGGTCTCGCCGGTGATGTCGACGCCGCGCGCCTTCGCCTCGGCGAGCGGACGCAACTCGTCGGCGGACGAGATGTGCAGGATGTGGATGCGCGCCCCGGTCCACTCGGCGAGGATCGCGGCGCGCGCCACCGCCTCGACCGCCACCACGGCGGGGCGCGCCGCGAGATGCGCCAGCGGGTCGCGCCGCCCCGCCGCCACCATGCGGGCCTCGCGCCGCGCCATGATGGTCGCGGTCTCGGCATGGAGCGAGATGCGCTTGCCCGTCGCTGCCACGACCTCGAAGGCCTCCAGCATGGCGCCGGTCGAGGGCGAGGGAATGTTGCCGAAGGTGTTGCCCATGTAGAGCTTGAAGCCGATCACACCGCCGGCGACGAGTTCGCCCACATGCGCGATGGTGTCCTCGCCGAGCAGGCCGTAGAGGCCGTAATCCACGTGGGCGGAATACCCCGCCATGACGTGCTTGTCGGCGAGGATCTTAGGTGTGCCGGTCGGCGGGATGGTGTTCGGCATGTCGAACACCGTGGTGACGCCGCCGAACGCCGCGCCGGCGGTGCCGGTGGCGAAATCCTCCTTGTGCGGATAGCCGGGATCGCGGAAATGCACATGGTCGTCGATGGCGCCCGGCAGCAGGTGCATGCCGGCGGCGTCGAGGGTCTCCTTCGCAGCCGGCATCGCGGCCTGCTCGCCGATCGCCAGCACGGCGCCGTCCTTGATGGCGACGCTCGCCGGGATGGCGGCGTCCGGCGACACCACGATGCCGTTATGGATGACGAGATCGGCGGTCATATTCATCGCTCCCTCACAGCATGGCCCAGCCGCCGTCGACCGGAAGATCGACGCCGGTGATCTGACGCGACACATCGCTCGCCAGGAACAGGCAGGCATTGGCGACATCCGCATCGGTCGAGACGCGCTTGAGCGCATAGTCGCCGGCGTGCTTTTCGATCGCCTGATCGACCGACATGCCGTGGCGGCGCGCCATGTCGGCGCACACCTTGTCGCGAAACCGCGGCCCGTCCACCATGCCGGGCGCGACGCAGTTGACGTTGATGTTGTGCGGCCCGACCTCCAGCGCGAAGCTCTTGGTGATGCCGCGCAGGCCCCATTTCGACGCCGAATACGCCATGCGGCCGGCGCGCCCGCGCATCCCGAAGGTGCCGCCCACATTGACGATCTTGCCGTAGCGCCGCGCGATCATGCCGGGCAGCGCGGCCCGCATGGTGTTGAAGCAGCCCGTCATGTTGAGATCGACGATGCCGCGAAATTCCTCCGGTGTCGTCTCGACCCCGGTCTTGCCGATCGGACCGGAGCCGCCCGCCACGTTGACCAGGATGTCGATGTGGCCATCAAACGCCGCCCGCGTCGCATCGACCGCCGCCACGCATTGCCCCGCATCGGTGACGTCGCACGCAACCACGATGGCGTCCTTCCCGCCGGCGCGGATGTCGTCCGCCACCGGCTCGATCGCCGTGACGTCGCGGCCGAGCAGCGCCACCCGGCACCCTTCCGCCGCGAACGCCTTCGAGATCGCGGCGCCCATCCCCTTGGCCGGCCCGGTGATCACCGCGACGCGGCCGTTCAGTGCGAGGTCCATGGAAACCTCCGCGGAGCGCGGGCGTCCCGCCCGCCCCTTCTCGCGAACCCGATGCGGGCGGGACGCCCGCGCTCCGAACGACGCATCAAAACAGCGTCTTCGGCAGTTCCGCCATCGGCGGCAGGAAGGCGCGCGTGAAGATCTCCTCCTCCTTCGGGGTGCGGGTCAGCCCGTTCGCCTCGACCAGGATGTCGATCGAACGCTGCAGCCGCGCATCGTCCACGTTGCCGAGGCCGACCTTGGCGATCTCCGGATGGTTCATCTCGTCCCGCAGCGTCGCCTCCATGCGCTCCAGCTCGACGTCGAACTTGATCAGCGGCTCGCGCTTGAGCACGGTCTGCACCGCCATCTTCGGGTCATGCAGCGAATCGATCACCGCCTTGTTGAGCGCCCGCACGAAGCCGCGCACCGCCTCGGGCTTCTCCTTGACGAGCTTCTTCGACACGATGATGCCGTTGGAATAGAGGTCCATGCCGTAGTCGCCGTAGTTGATGAAACGCAGCTGCTTGTCGGGATCGATGCCGATCAGCTTGGCGGAAAACCGAATGGTGTTGACGTAGCCGAACACGCCGTCCACCTGCTTCTGCATCAGCATCTGCTCGCGCAGGTTCGGCTGCATGTTGGTGATCGACACCTTGGTGCAGTCGATCTTGGCGCTCTTGCACAGCGCCGGGAACAGCTTGAGGGCGCCGTCATTGGCGGCGCCGCCGAGCGTGCGGCCTTCGAAGTCCTTCGGCGTCTTGATCGGGCTGTCGGCCCTCACCGCGACCGTGAAGGGCGGCCGGTTGAACATGACGTAGACGGCGATCGGGGCCTCTTCGGGCCGCTTGGACGCAAATTCGATCAGCGCGTTGATGTCGCCGAAGCCGATGTCGTAGGTGCCGCTCGCCACCTTGGGGATCGGGGTCGCCGAGCCGTCGCCCTGGTCGATGACGACGTCGAGGCCCTCGGCTTTGAAATAGCCCTTGTCCTCGGCGACGAAGAAGAAGCCCTGCGGCCCCTGGTACTTCCAGTTCAGCACCATCTTGAGCCGGGTCTGAGCGGCGGCTTCGCCGCAAAACCCCACGGCGAGCGCCAGCACCGCGCCGAGCGCAAGGGCGGTGCGGCCGGATCGAAGGACATGCATGTCGGTCTCCTGTTTGCGAGCGCTGCTGCTTTCGTGAGCCGGGCGCGCTCATGAATTGCACAGCCGGTGACAGTTGGCCCGGCGTCGCGCTGGTTTCCCCGGGCTATCGGCGCGATCACCGGCTTGTCTGTGGGGATTTTAGCAATCCTTATGCCGAAAAGGGGCGATTCGACCATTGCGGAGCGCCGCTGATTTCCTGCTAGACTGTTGCCGAAAAGGCAGCACTCAAATGCGCCGGGAAAACCCGGCCGAAGCCCCCCATCGCGAGCCCCGCCATGCGGCACATGCGCATCCTGCAATATGTGGACGAGGTCGCCCGCACCGGCTCGATCCGGCGTGCCGCGAGCCGGCTCCACGTCACGGCCTCTGCCGTCAACCGCCGCATCATGGACCTCGAGGAAGAGCTCGGCGCGCCGCTGTTCGAGCGCAAGGCGCGCGGCGTGCGGCTGACCGCCGCCGGCGAGGTGTTCGTGCGCTATGTGCGCGGGCAAAGCGCCGACCTCGAGCGCACCCGCTCCCACATCGAGGATTTGCGGGGCCTGCGCCGCGGCACCGTGCGCATCGCCTGCAGCCAGGCGCTGGCGTTCGATTTCATGCCGCGGATGATCGCGGATTTCCGCAAGCGCCACCCCCAGGTGGATTTCGACGTCCGCGTGCTCGACCACATCAACGCCACCACGGAGCTCATCAACTACGGCGTCGATCTCGCCCTGGTGTTCCGCCCGCCGCCCGACGCCGCGGTGCACTCCCTGATGGCGATCGAGCAGCGGCTGGTGGTGATGATGGCGGAGCGCCATCCGCTCAGCGCACGCCGCACCGTGCGGCTGCGCGATTGCGCGTCCTACCCGATCGTGCTGCCGGACCGCAGCTTCGGCGGCCGGCAACTGCTTGAGGAGGTGTGGGCGCGCTCGAGCCTCGAGCTGCGCATCACGGGCGAATCGAACTCCTTCGAGTTCCTGCGCGGCATGGTGCGGCACACCGGCGCCCTGTCGTTCCAGATCGAAATCGGAACCGAGGGCGGCAACAGCCAAGGCATCGTGGCACGGCCGATCGACGGCCGCGACATTCCCCGTGCGAAACTCGTGCTGGCGCAACTGCGCGGCCGCAGCCTGCCGCTCCCGAGCGCGGTGTTCGCCGAGGAATTGACCCGCGCGATGGAGAAGCGGGCGTGATGGGGCGGGAAGTCAGCCCCCGCGCACCCGCACCCGCCAGCGCTGCACCGCCACCACGGCCCACACCGCCTCGACCAGCCCGAACGGCCAGGCGCCTTGCAGGAAGCCATAGATTGACGCGAGCCCGCACGCCGCCGCAAAGGCGAGGATGAACGCCGGGCTGCGCTCCTCGAACGCATAGAACACCAGCATGGCGGTGACGGCGACGAGGCCGAAGAGGGTTAAGGCATCCATTCTGTTTGCGCCGTCGACGAGCCCGCAATCTCCGCCTACCCGCGATTGGCGGTCGGATTGGTCAGTCGGTCGATCGCCTTGACGGCGTCCCAGGCGCTCAGCACCGCGCCCTCCTGCCAGCCGCTCAGATACGTGATCTGGTCGCCGGCGACATGGAAACGGCCCTGCGGCGTCGCCAACACTTTCGCCCGCGCCTCGAAGCCCGGATCGCTCTCGTCGGCCCAGGCCATCTCCTCATTCGCCATGCGGTTCCAGCCGATGGCGAGGCCGTGCTCGACGAACTTGCCGAAGCCGGTGTGCAGGCGCTCGCCCTGGTCGCGGGCGATCTGCAGGCGTTCGGCGACCGGACGCGCATTGAAGTCGCGCGCCGCGGCGCCGCGCATGTAGCCGCCGGTCAGCACGCCCTTGGGGCTCAGATAGCCGTCGGACGGATACCAGACCTGATCGATGGTGTCGGTGGTCCACGAGATCCCGCCATAGATGTTGTCCTCGCGCTCCCAGAAGCGTTCGGCCTGCCAGCCGACCTTGCCGGCCGCCATGATCGGCATGGTTCTGGCCGCATCCATGAAGCGGGCCGGGAGATTTGTTTGCATGCGGCCGAAGATCGGCATCGGGACGGTGGAGACGCAGTAGTCGGCGTCCAGCACACGGGAGACGCCGGCATCCTCGTAGACGACGCTGACCTTGTCGCCGGCAAGCTCGATCGCGGTCGCCTTCGCGCCGAAGCGGACCAGGCCCTCGATGGTTCCGGCCTGGCGCGCCAGCGGCTGGCGCGCGAACGACCTGACGAAATTGTCCATGCCGCCGACCGGCTCGAGCAGCGAGGTCTGCCAGAAGAAATCGGCATCGCGTAAGAGCCAGTCGTCCCACAGGTTCGAGCGCAGGATCTCTTCGAGCGCGAGCGGCGTCAGCGGCCGGCCGCGCTCGGCGGCGCCGCCGGGCGGCACCTCGAAGCCGGCGCGGCCGGACTGGTTCCGATACGACCAGGTCGGCGCCTTGCCGGGCGTCTCGATCTTGGTGAGATCGCCGAACTGCGCCAGCATCTCGTGGAGCTTTTCGAGGTCGTTCCCCGAAACCGGCAGATCGATCGCGGCCTTGTCGACGCACTTGTCGAGCAATTCGGCCACATGGCCTTGCAGGTCGTAGAGCGCCTGGCGCGCCGCAAACGTCTTACCGTTGCCGATGGCGCCCGAATGCATGAGGTTGGCGCGGCTCGCAAAGATATAGGGCTGCAGCGCCACCCCGAAGCGTCGGCAATAGTCGATCAGGCGCACATGGTGGTGCGGGATGCGCCCCGGCCCGGCATTGAGATGGAGGCCAGGATCGAACGCGCAGGTTTGCAGCGCGGAGGGGCCGATCTCCCGGAAGCTGTCGCCGCGGCGCAAGGTGAGGCTGCGGCCGCCGACACGCCGACTCGGCTCCAGCACGACGCAATCATAGCCGGCGCGGTCGAGCTCATAGGCGGCGCATAGCCCGGCGACGCCGGCGCCCAGAATGGCGACGGATTTTCCGCTTCCTGCATCGGCGGGCAGCGTGAGGCCTGCCGCCATGGCGGGCGGCGGCCGCAGAAAATCCCACGCCGTGAGGGTTTCGTAGGCGGCACCGGCGCCGCCGAGGCGCGCCATGCCGGCGAGCAGTGTACGACGCGTCAGCGCCATCTGTGGCCTCCCGGGTTGCCCGTCCGCCGCGACATCAATAGGCGCCTGCAGGCGTGCGTGCTAGCGCATGATCCCGAAAAGTTGCAGGACTATTCGGATAAGATCATGTGCAAAATCAAAGAGGGCGCCGGTCATGAACGAACTCGCGCAACCGGCCGACAAGATCATCGACCCGCGCGCGTTCTGGCGCGCCATCGGGCATCGCGCGACGGGCAGCACCGTGGTGACGGCGCGCTCCGACACGGGTCCGGCCGGATTTCTCGGGCTGTCCGCGACCCACCTCACCGCCGACCCGCCCCTGATGCTGGTCTCGATCGACAAGCGCACCTCGGCGCTGCAGACCATCCTTACGGCCCGCCACTTCGCGCTCAATTTCCTGCCGCGCGAGGCGGCCGCCATCGCCGACATGTTCGGCGGCAAAGGCGCGCAAAAAGGCGCCGAGCGTTTCGAGACCGGACGTTGGGGAACGCTCTCGACCGGCGCCCCCATCCTGCTCGATGCGGTCGGAGCGCTCGACTGCCGCCTGGAGGAGGCGATCGAGCGCCACGGTGTCATCATCGCGATCGGCCGGGTGGTCGACGTTCTGGAGGGGGCCGGCACGGCGCCGCTGATCCACTTTCGCGGCGGCTACCTGCCATGAGCGCCTGCAAACAAGCCGTCTGCCTATTTTTTGTGCGACCGTCGTTCGCTTCGTCATTCCGGGGCCGGCCAACGGGTCCGGCCTTCGGCCAGCCCGATGACAGGCTCCGCCGGAACCCGGAATCCATAACCCCAGGCAGGACCGATACGCACATACCGGGGTTATGGATTCCGGGCTCGCGCCTTTGGCGCGCCCCGGAATGACGCCGCGTTCCCTTGGGCCCACGACTTGCATAGACCCAATTCAGAAATCGTTGCGTCAACGATCCGTGCAAAGATCAGCGCCGCGCGTTTCCGGGCCGCCGGTTCCGGCACATCCGCCAAGACGGCACCCGGGCGGCATCAGGGCGTTCAATGTCGATTCTCGTCGGCCTCCATCACGTCACCAGCTATCGCTACGACCGACCCGTCACCCTCGGCCCGCAGCTGATCCGCCTGCGCCCGGCGCCGCATAGCCGCACGCCGATCAAGAGCTATGCGCTCAAGGTGCTGCCGGCCGAGCATTTCGTGAACTGGCAGCAGGACCCGCACGGCAACTGGCTCGCCCGCTATGTCTTTACTGAGAAGACCACCGAGTTCTCGTTTGCGGTCGACTTTGTCGCCGACATGCAGGTCATCAATCCGTTCGACTTTTTCGTCGAGCCCTATGCGGATCAGTTTCCGTTCGAATATCCGGACCAGCTGCGCACCGACTTGGCGGCATTTCTCGAGCCGGAGCCGGCGGGCCCGCTGCTCAAGGGCTACGTCGCCTCGCTGTCGCGCGAGCCGATGAACACTGTGGATTACCTGGTCGCGCTCAACCAGGAGCTCCAGCGTATCATCAAGTATGTCACCCGCATGGAGCCGGGCGTGCAGACGCCCGACGAGACGCTGGCGGCGGGCGCCGGCTCGTGCCGCGACACCGGCTGGCTGTTCGTCCAGATCCTGCGCCACCTCGGCATGCCTGCACGTTTCGTATCCGGCTATCTGATCCAACTGCGCCCCGACGTGAAGGCGCTCGACGGCCCGTCGGGCACCGACCACGACTTCACCGACCTGCACGCCTGGACCGAGGTCTACCTGCCCGGTGCCGGCTGGATCGGCTTCGATCCGACCTCAGGCCTCCTGTGCGGCGAGGGCCACCTCCCGGTCGCCGCGACCCCACACTACAACTCCGCCGCACCGATCACTGGCGCGGTCGAATTCCCGGCAGACGATTTCACCTTCGAGATGCGGGTCTCGCGCATCGCCGAGCGGCCGCGCGTGACCTATCCGTTTTCCGACGCGGCGTGGGACGCCCTCGATGCGCTGGGCAACAAGATCGACGCCGACCTCCAGGCGCAGGACGTCCGCCTCACCATGGGGGGCGAGCCGACATTCGTTTCGGTCGACGACTACCAATCGGCCGAGTGGAACACCGACGCGCTGGGGCCGACCAAGCGCATCCGCGCCGACGATCTCATCCGGCGGCTACGCGACCGTTTCGCCCAGAACGGCTTCCTGCATTTCACCCAGGGCAAATGGTATCCGGGCGAGCCGCTGCCGCGCTGGGCCTTCGCGCTGTATTGGCGCAAGGACGGGTTTCCGATCTGGCATGACCAGTCGCTGTTCGCCCCCGAGGGGCGCGACCTTGCCCCGACCATCGAGCAGGCCAAGCGCTTCTCCGAGGGCGTCGCGGCGCGCCTCGGCATCAGCCGCGACTACGTCATCCCGGCCTATGAGGATCCGGTGCGGCGGATGCTCAGCGAGGGCGACTGGCCCGACAACATCGACCCGAGCGATCCCAAGATCGACGATCCGATCGAGCGCGCCCGCATCATGCGAGAGTTCGAGCGGCTGCTGACGGCGCCGACCGGCTTCGTGCTGCCGGTGCAGCCCGCCAATGCGCTGGCGTCGCGGGCGCGCTGGTTCAGCGAAAGGTGGCCGCTGCGGCGCAAGCATCTGTTTCTCATCCCGGGCGACTCGCCGATCGGCTTTCGCCTGCCGCTCGATTCGCTGCCCAAGCTACCGGCCTCCGAGCAGCCCGTGTTCGGCCCGGCCGATCCGTTCATGCCGCGCGGCGCGCTGCCGCATCCCGACATCCTGTTCCAGCGCGCCCACGACCACTTCGCCGAGACCGAAGCGGAAAGCGCCGAGACCGCCGAGGAGATCGCCAAGCTGGTGGCGCGCCGCAAGGAGCGCGAGCGCGCCACACCCGCCGTTCCGGTGCGCACCGCGCTCTCCATCGAGCCCCGCGACGGGCACCTGTGCGTGTTCATGCCGCCGGTGGAGCGGCTGGAGGACTATCTCGAGCTGCTCGCCGCCGTCGAGGCGACCGCCGCGAATCAGAAAATTCCGGTTCATGTCGAAGGCTACGGGCCGCCGTTCGACCACCGCATGAACGTCATCAAGGTGACGCCCGATCCGGGCGTCATCGAGGTCAATGTCCATCCGGCCGAACGCTGGCGCGACGCCGTCGCGATCACTCAGGGGCTCTACGAGGACGCGCGCCTGTCGCGCCTCGGCACCGACAAGTTCATGCTCGACGGCCGCCACACCGGCACCGGCGGCGGCAACCACGTGGTGCTGGGCGGCGCCACCGCGGCCGACAGCCCGTTCCTGCGGCGGCCCGATCTCCTCAAGAGCATCGTGCTGTACTGGCAGCGCCGCCCCTCGCTGTCCTACCTGTTCTCCGGCCTGTTCGTCGGCCCGACCAGCCAGGCGCCCCGCATCGACGAGGCCCGCATGGACATGCTGCACGAATGCGAGATCGCGCTCGGCCTCGTGCCCGGCAAGGCGGGGCCGGCGCCGCTGCCATGGCTGGTCGACCGGCTGTTCCGCAATCTCCTGGTCGACGTCACCGGCAACACCCACCGTGCCGAAATCTGCATCGACAAGCTGTTCTCGCCGGAAGGTCCGACCGGCCGGCTCGGCCTCGTCGAGTTCCGCTCCTTCGAGATGCCGCCCGATGCCCGCATGAGCCTCGCGCAGCAATTGCTGCTGCGCGCGCTGATCGCGTGGTTCTGGCGCGAGCCGCTCGACGGGGCGCTGGTGCGCTGGGGCACCGCGCTGCACGACCGCTTCATGCTGGAGCATTTCGTGTGGGAGGATTTCCTCGACCTGCTGGAGGAGCTCGGCCGCGAAGGCTATCGCTTCGACCCGGTGTGGTTCGACGCCCAGCGCCAGTTCCGCTTCCCGGTCTACGGCGAGGTCACCCATGGCGGCGTGCGGCTGGAGCTGCGCCATGCGCTGGAGCCGTGGTACGTCATGGGCGAGGAAGGCCAGCCCGGCGGCACCGTGCGCTTTGTCGATTCATCGGTCGAGCGCCTGCAGGTGAAGCTGCAGGGCCTCAACGCGGCGCGCCACGTCATCACCTGCAACGGCCGCCGGGTGCCGCTCACCGCCACCGGCCGCCCCGGCGAATACGTCGCCGGCGTGCGCTTCAAGGCGTGGTCGCTGCCCTCCGCCCTGCACCCGACGGTGCCGGTGCACGCACCGCTGACCTTCGACATTCTCGATGGCTGGAGCCACCGCTCGCTCGGCGGCTGCGTCTACTACGTCGCCCATCCGGGGGGCCGCAACTACGAGACCTATCCGGTCAACTCCTACGAAGCCGAAGCACGGCGGCGCGCGCGCTTCCAGGACCACGGGCACACGCCGGGGTTCGTGGCGAAGATTCCGCGGGAGGAGCGGTCGGTGGAGTATGCGGCGACGCTGGATATGAGGAGGGCGGGGAACATGTAGAATCGGTCGAACCCAAGCTCTGCCGCTCGCCAGATGCCCCTCGCGCTAATCGAGTGGCGAAACCTAACCACGCTTCGCCGTTTCTTCGGCGTCTCGTTCCGCCCTTGCTTCGGCGATGATCTTCGCCATATCCAACGGCCCGGCCGAGCCACTCGCCTTGCCTTCATCCCAGGCACGGCGAAGCATTTCAATCTCTGCGGCGCATGCGCTCGACATTGTCGTCCCCCTCCCCCACCACCCGAAGCCGCAACATGCCGATCAGCTCGGCGCGGTCCGCCTCGGCGTCCTTGATGGCGGCATCGATCTCCTGCGACGTCGTGGTGTTCGAGCCGTACATGACGGTGCCGCCGATCACGGCAGCAAACGCCGCCATCATGGCGACGGGGTCGAAGCCGATGATCCCGATGATCGCCGCCACCATCCACAATCCGCCGCCCGCGATGGCGATCTGGGAGACCAGCTTGATTTTGCGGCACCGCGCCATGGCTTCGGCGAGCTCCTCGAGACGGGTTTCGAGGCGGGCGATCTGATCGCGCGGATCGCCGTCGTCGATTTCGAACTGCCCGTCGTTTTCGGCCTCGATATTCACGATTGTTGCCCCGTCCGCGGCCTCACTTTTGCACCGGGCAAGGAGCATATCATCGTTTCCACTTCAAAAGCTCGGAGGCGCACCATGCCGACGTTCAAGCTGCCCTTGTCCGGGGACGTGGTCCAGTCGATCAGCCCGTGGACGGCGTTCCTGTCACCGATCGGGAACCAGTTCGGGCTCGTCAATGTCACGATCGGCCAGTCGAGCGAGCCCGCCGTCGAGGCGGACGCGCTTTCGGATGTGGCGAGCTACGGCAAGCAGCTCGGCCGCATCGGGGATGCCATG